>Ga0315282_10000266_pt1 | contig 104629 bp, 87 predicted proteins | sample YL17G07_20_MG_FD_203693 | JGI IMG/M metagenome (GOLD analysis project Ga0315282, IMG submission 203693) | Sediment microbial communities from Yellowstone Lake, YNP, Wyoming, USA - YL17G07_20 | ecosystem: Environmental > Aquatic > Freshwater > Lake > Sediment | place: USA: Wyoming | collected...
TTTCGAGAGATGAACGAGAAGACTCTCCGAAATAATACAACAATTACCAGACTCTGTCAAGCAGCGCCTGGGGGAGGTTTGCGTGGATTTTCCGTTAATCCAGGAAACTCAGGCGGTCACTGCTCGGAAGGGGGCCAAAAAAACAGACATCCCGCCGAAGCGGGATGTCTGAGTCTGCACAATTTGCCGCTGGTGATTTTGGCTTACTGGAAATCACCGTAGTACGACCAGCCCGTCAGATGCCCATCACTGTCAATGGTAACCGTGATGTAGTTCGACGCATTCTGTGCAGAAATCGCCGTGATCGTAATATCGTTCGCGGTATTCGCGTTCGAGTACGTTCCGTTCTCATTCGTCCTCATTTTGACGGGGATCGAGAAGGTTGTATAGTCTCCCTGACCACCGCCCATTGATGTCGGACGAATCCTGAACTGATACGCCTGGGCAGCGAGGTTGTTCAGGTCGTTGATCATTGCGTCTCGGTTGGACTGGACGCTTTGGGCGCTGAACAAGCTCAAGCCCACTGCGATGGCGATACCGACGATAATCACGCCGAGGATGATAAGCAGAAGCTGCTGTTGACCCATAGATAATTCTCCTTACTTGGTGGATGTGGCAAGAACCGTGGGTTATCTTGGACGCTGGATCAATTCGCGCAACATTCGTGCCCATTCAATATACAGACCTGTCTATCAAAATCAGACGAAAATCATCTACGTGAGCTTCCTCCCTCGTGTGTGAGACAGAAATAATGACATGCTCAGGTAATTCTTTCCGGAGTCATTACGCCCTCAGTTCACCCGCTTGTGCCAGATCATGCAGAGAGCCCATCATTCAATAACGAGTCCCCGCTGACATTTCTGGTGAGGGTAACCGCGGGAAGGAAGAAAGGTGATCTGGTTGCGCAGGTTCGGCAGAAAAAAGCGGTCTTCATCGCAACTGCACGAGTCGACCTACCAGAAGTCCTGCTTCACTTTCAGGAAGTAGGTTGTTGCGATCTGGAGGAGCATGATGAGAAAAAATACGCGGTTTCCTTCTTCAGATTTGAACAGTCGATACACTTGTGAAGCGGCAACAAGACACACGAAAGGAACAACAAAGATCCACAGCCGAGCAACCTCACCTTTCGTTCGACCAATAAGATCCATGCTCAGAACTCCAATACCCAGGCCGATCGCGAAGATACTGGCCCACGTGACAGACTTGAAGTTGAGATGAACTGTGGCATCGACGATACCAACGAGACTAAACAGTGCTACTGGTATGCCAAGCCACACTGCAAATTCTATCAGGTTTACAGGCATTGACCAGTACAGTGGTACTTCAACCCGAATTTTCCAGGCCTCGTGATGTGCGAGCGCGTTCTCGAATCGAGCAAGAATATCGTAGTTCAGAATAACTCGAAATAAGAGATCGGCCAGGACAACCCCTATGAGCATCGTCAGGAAAAGCACGACGATCCTCCCACCAACTTTCTGTTGCCAGCCGTACAGGGCTGCCGTGAGGACGATCAATGGGCCCAGGAAGAGCATCGCAAAGGTAAAGAAGAGGGAGACGTAGAACGCCACTCCCAGCAGGATCCCGTAGAGGCTTCCCTGATTTCGAATTGCCTGAACGCCAAGGAGAAAAACCAAGGTGGCAAAGAGCGGAAAAAAGACCTGGTCAGTATGAAGCGTAACAAGCGTGACTGAAGGAACGAAGAGAAACAAAGCACAGGCACGCAGAGCAATGTCTTCATCCGCAATAATGCGCCCGAGTGCGAAGAGTGGGAAGAACGTCAGGTATGTTATGAGGGGCCATACAAGACTCGCAAACGTCGTCAGCCAGTCCAGTCTGGAAGCATCGGATTCGTTCGAGTGGATGGCTCTTCCCAAACGCTCAGTCACCATATACAGCAACAGCTGGCCTGGAGGTTTACTCCTCGCATACACGCCCAGCTTGTTCTCACGGAGAAGTTCCTCGTAGTGAGACATCGTCCACCAGATGCTCTGCTGCCTGACTGCTGTTACGGCAAATTCCGCGTGACCCGTCGTCACCATGCGATCTCGAATTCCATCAATCCCTCGACCTTCAAGGAGTGCGAAGCCGTGCTGCATGCTATATCCTGCCAGAACCAGGATCACAAGTGAGCCAATCTTGCCCTTGACATTCATCCGGAGGACTATCAAGACTATCGAGGCTGGAACAGCAATCAGCAAGAAAGCTGGAAGATTCCCCCAAGGCTTGTCGATAAAGTCCCAGAACCATCCAGGCAATAACCTGAACACCGGTAAACGAAAAGCGAGGATTACCCAGACCGAGATCGTGAGGAGGATGAGGATTGCGAGAAGCATCCTCCGTCCTGTCAGAAAGTCTTTGAGCATGATCGAGCGGTTACGCTCCACGGGGGAAATCAGCATCGAGAGAGACACATCAGGTGCTACGATGGAATATTTGAGTAAACAGTACGGTCGAAAGCTACCGCATTTCAGACTCAAAGGCAACGAGCATTCAGGACTCGACGGACAAGGAAAGAAGGAATACCTATTGTTTGGCTGCTCGCGGGACACAAAGCGTTGGTGCCGCGGAACGGGACACCGCTCGTAAGGGGGATTCTGGCTCTACGGCTGATTCCGAGTGAGTGGGACTCGTCTCCCACGAGACGAGTCCAGATCAAAGACACAGTACAATTATATGCGAACGGGGCATCAGCCGCTGGTTCCAGAGACAAATGGTCCTCGTGTCATCCCTCTGGTCAATAGAAAACTGATGACGAAGAATACAGCAAGCGCCGCTGCCCCGAGGGCCAAGAGTTCATCCATCGACAAACCGGCGTGCCGAAGGAGGAAGGGTGCGATGCGTGCGCTTCTCAGGTTGATGATCGGGGAGTAATTCCAGTCTAAATACAGGAGATCCCCATCGAAAACATCGATACCCTTCCACCGCTCCGTGAACTTCAGAATTTGGAGATGGGAAAACAACTCTCCGAGGCAGAAATAGAATTGCTCCAGGGAGCAAAGGAATGCCCCAATTGAAATCAAGCCGAACGATTTGAGAAAACGCGCCGGCCCCTGGTTCCTGAGCCAGAATGCCAGTGGAATCAAGAAGAAGGGTATGACCATCAACAGATACCTCGGTCCTATGCAGAAACCCCCGTGCCAATCGCTCCTCGACGCGATGAACAGGACGCGAAACGCAACTGCGGCCAGCACGATCCAGAAGACCTTCCGATGCTCGTGATGGAAACCTCGCCAGGTCATGAGACCCAGAATGATCGCCGGCGAAAAGAAGACCAGCCCCTTCCCCGCGCCGAAGAAGAGGCCGAACAAGCCGCGAAGAGGAAAAATGAACGTACCATACCCAAAGAGCATCGCAGAGCTCGCGCTGACGGTGCGGCCGGTCTCGAAGAAGCTCCAGAAGCGAGCATAGTTGTAGACCCCCAGCAGGAACAGGAGAATGAAAATGCCGAACGAGAAGACGCTTGCCCGCTCGAGCCTCCGCCAGATGTTTGCTTGCCCTGCTTCCTGTTGCCAGAAGAAGAACGCCGCGAAGAACGGGGCGAACAACGCAGCGGTGATGTGCGCGGTGATCGCAAGCCCGAGCCAGATACCACTCAGGAAAACGGTTTTGTACGATCTCAGTCCCTGTATGACGGTCGGCTCGTCTTCGGATCGAGTGAGATAGTAGAAGGAAACAAGAGCGAGAAGCGTTGCCAACGGCTCGCTGAAAAAAGTGCCCGAGTACGGCCAAGCGAGCGTGCCGAAGGCATAGAGAAGGGAAACAAGAAAGCTGGCCGGAATTGACCGTGTGAGGCGAAGGAGAATCAACCAGAAAACGAAAACCCCCAGTGCGGTGACAATCACATTGAAAATCGACGAGAGCATACGCAATGCATGAGGTCTCGGATTTCTTGTCGTGTGATGCTGGAGAAGATCGAAAAATCCTTTCTCCGTGAACTGGCTGAGCGGAAGCAATGGTGCGAAGCCTCCGTACCAGCCGGTCTCATTGACGAGATCGGCAACCTTCACGATCGGAGCAAGGAGGATCGACTCCAAGGGACCGAAGATGGAATACAGCTTGCCTCCCCTGCCGTACGCCACGCCAAACGCCTTCCACTCTTCGAGTTCACTCTCAACGCTGAAGTCACCTCTCAGGGCCAGGGACTCCGCCACCCGGTAGACCACCTCACTGTCTGACGATCGGACACCGCCGTATGTCGTGAAGCCATAGATCGCCGCACTGAACAGGAAGAGCACGAGACCGTAGGTCCGTATTTGCCGTGACGGCAGGTCTGTCATCGGTGTCCGCATCGGAAATCTCTCATCGAAAACGAAAACGCGTTGACGTTGTCACCTCGTCTGTGCTTCAAATGTCCGATTGACGGTTGGTGGTTGCAGCGCTGCGGGGGAATCGAAGGGTGTTCTGTGGGCCCTGCAGGGCTCGAACCTGCGACCCGCAGATTATGAGTCTGCTGCTCTAACCAACTGAGCTAAGGGCCCTCGTCTGCTCATCAAATTATTGAAAACCAGTCCGAAAGTCAAGGTGATGCCGGTCGGTCGGTTGTGAGAGCTTCCTCTCGCTGTCGATGGATCATTGCAGGCTTTGGAGGCTATCAAGCTTCTGGCGCGCCATGGCGTTCGTCGGCTCGACGACCACCAATCGTTGAAGAGCTTCTCTCGCGGGGGCGTTTCTCCGCTTCTTCTCGTACAAATCCGCCAGTGCTCTCAAAGCCTCATCGTTCTTCGGGTCTTCCCTGAGCAACAACAAAATCTGATCGATCGCAAGTTCGGACAAGCCAATCAGAGCGTACCGTTTGGCGACGTTCAGCCTGCATTCCTCCCGGCCTTCCGCATTCTTGGCGGCTCGAAGTGAATCAAGCCCGGAGAAGAGAGACTGCAGCGGGCGCATCATGAGGTGCAGCGAATCGACGGAATTCAATCGAACAACGAACTCCTTCGCAAGCTTGTAGTCACCTTCTTGAAGCGCATAGTATGCTCCGAAGATCAAGGCCGGAGAAAATGTCGAATCCACCTGTAGAGCGCGCTGAAGCATCTCGATAGCGCGATGCCGGAAACCAAGATCCCAGTAGTTTGCGGATATCATGTGGTACATCATCTCCTTCCCGGAGCGAGAAGTGTCCTCCTCCGCCCGTCGCAGGAGGGAGATCAACTGTTGATGATACCATGCGTGCTTCAGGAAGGGACCTGCCTGCGGCTGATGCCTGAAGCGATCGAAGAGACCCTCGGCCTCGTCCAGTCGCCCCGCAAACTCCATGGCTACGGCTCGGAGAAGTACAACGCTGCCGGAACCACCTGTCACCCCCCAGAGTATCTCAAATACTTCGCCGGCACGCGCATACTCACCTCTCTCAAGGAGGCGGACTCCCAGACGATAAAGCGAACGCACTTTCTCCTCCTCGTCGAGGCCGGAGGAGCTCTCAGTATTCAGAGGAAGTCCCGTTTCTTCGTCCGGATGGATCACCCGAGCAGAGGCCAGATCGAGCGGCCGGTAGTGTACCTTGATCACTTCCAGATTCCCCGCCCGATAGGCGGTTTCACACACGATTCGGTTCGATTGTTGCATCTGAAACTCGAACTCCCGCAACCCCCCGTTCGAAACCAGCACGACAAGATATTCGACGTTGTAGTCGCGGAGCAAGCTCTCGAAGAGCGTGAGCGGCAGCAATGGCTCCACCTCGAGCAGCTTTCGCCCCCGAAGCCAAAACGCCATCTCTTTCCAGCGCGCGGCAACGACAGTGGAAGGATCTGAGTGCTCCACGATCCACTTCCCGACAAGGGGGAAGGGCTTGGTGAAGAGCTCCGGCGTTCGGCGCCCGGCCTCGAAATCCGCAAACGAACTTCTCACGTCCCGCAAGTAGGTCTGGTTGTCGCGAATGAGATTGTAGGTCCAGACAAGGTTGGGCTCCAGAAGGAAGAATCCTGCGGCTCCGCCTCCCACGATAAGCAACGTCCGCCCCACACGCCCCTCGAGAAAACGCTCGTAGAGGTCAACAGCTCCAAGTGCGACGAAGTAAAGCATCACGAGGAGAAAAGGAACAAGAAAACGTATGTCGTTGAACGGATAGAGCAGGATGAGGGCGAGATAGAAGAACAAGAACAAAAGGTAAAGCAACTTACTCGGCTCCCTCTTCCACGCTGCCAGCATCCCCCAGCCGAACAAGCCGTATTGAAGCACAGCCAGCGGATACTGGGCATACCGCAGGATCGACGTCATCGCCGCCATCATCGGGTCAATCGAGGCGACAACGGGAAACGGCCGAACAAAGTACTGGGGAAACAGGAGCAGACCTTTCCCCATCTCTGCGTAGACGCTCAGGTTCCCCTTGAGACGCGCAAAGAGCTCTTCCGTGAGGCCCGCGCTGCCCACAGTGAAGAAATGGCCAAAGAAGAGTCGAGTATTCCTGAGCGGTGGATTTTCCACACTCGCGACAAGGATCTCGTTCCGAAAGTACCAGATCAAGTAGAAGAAAACGGGGATCGTGAACGCGAGAAGAGCTCGCTGTCGGTCCTTTTTCAGAAGAAAGAAACAGAGGACGCCCAGGAGCATCATAAATCCAACCTCGCGCAGGAACACGCCGGCAGTGAGAACGAGCGCCAGTCCCCAGGCTGTTTTCTCACTCTGAGGGTGCGTCACGACCCTCTCAACCAACATGAAGAAAAGAATGACACAGATGCCGAAGGCGATATCCGAGAGCACATGAGTCGAGAAGAGGATGATCAATGGATTCAGGGCAAGGAAGACGGCGGCAATCACCGCCGCGGAATTTCCCACCCTCTTCGAAACCCATAGATAGAACAAGAGAAGGACCACGACCCCCATGAAGAGAGTAAGGATCTTCGCTCCGAGAATGACGTTCGACGTCAACCAGGCCACGGGCGCCAACAGCACGGAATAGAGAGGAGCATGAACAACGTATCGCTCGGTCTCAGGTGAGGTCAAATCTTTGAAGCCTTCAAACGAAGCGAGCGACTTCGCCCAGATGAGGTAGCGCGGGCTATCCGGTGTGTACAGCATCGTGTCGTTCAACGCGAACGCACCGATGATCACGAACATGAGGCAGACGAGCCAGACACGGTAGTCCTTCAATCGCGAGAGCAAAGTCGGCTCAGGTCCGCCGCTTGTCGGTTGATACGTCGAATCGGCTGGCAACTCCATTGCTCCCTCTGCTTGCGACGGAAATGTCTGGTGAATGAATGATTGACCCTTCATCGATCGAACGCCTTCGGGGTCAACCAGCGAACCAGCCAAAAATAGGCTATGAACTCTGATTTTGCAAGGAGATTCTAAGCTTGAAGGGAGCTCTGTGAGATACAACAACGTCGGTTACGCGGGGCGCAACGCACTCCGAAGGACTGATCAGCGCCTTGACATCCTACGATCTTTTCCGTAGATTTCATAAGGTTTTCAAGGAGATGTCCGCCGCTCGTTCCACCCGCGGCTCACCTTCGTAGCAGCGACATCACTTCGGGACACAGTCCCCCCACTCTTACGGGAAGGAGCAATGCATGGCGAAGACGAAGTACATAGTGTATGACTGTGCATACTGCCGCAAGCCAACGAAAATGGAGCTCGTCGGCGAGATGCAATCGGAGGGAGGTCAGGAGCCACCCCAGAAGGTGTGGTATCGCTGCACGAGGTGCAAGCATAGCGCATTGATCGAGAGGCAAGCGTTGTCGCAGACGAAGAGGGGCGAGACCGTGAAGATCGACAGATCTCTGTGCATCACGTACACGAAGGAACAAGTCTACACTATCGGTCAGGCAATCTATCATACGGAGTGGGATGATGTGGGGAAGGTCATCGCCAAGCAGAAAACTTCCGACGGTACGCAGGCTATCACCGTGACGTTTGAGAAGCTCGGTGAACGACGGCTCATCGAAAACGTTCCCTCGTCGATTGAGACCGAAGTCGTCGGACACATTCAGGCACAAGCGTAGTTACCCAGCATCCGAGACCCGAGGAGGTGATTCATCTGGTAGGCATTATCATAGGCGAGAATGAGCCGATCGACCGTGCAATTCGCCGATTCAAGAAGAAGTATGAACGGTCAGGAGTTTTGAAGGAATTCAAGAAACGCACATTCTTCACAAAGCCATCCGTGAAGAAGCGCATGAAGAAAGTCAAGGCCATTCGCCGAGCGCAGCGCGCTATGATGGAAGAAGCGATGTAGCCTTCTTTCTCTTTAACGATTGATGTAACAGGCACGCCCCCTTTGGAGACCAAAAGGGGCGTTTCATTTGTGCTCCTAACTCCCCTAGTTGGGGTACGACAGACTGACCGTCCAGCTATCTGAGGAGTATCATCTTCTGCGTGTTTTGGAAATTGCCGCACTCCATCCGATAGAAATAGACGCCGCTTGCCGCGACCGTTCCGTTGATCGTCCGTCCGTCCCACTCAACAGCACGGTCTCCGGCGGATTCTTCCCGCTCAACCAGAGTCGCAACAAGACGTCCCAGAAGGTCGAACACGCGCAGCTTCACCTGCCCGCTGACCGCTACGGTGTATCGTATCGTCGTCGTTGAATTGAACGGGTTGGGATAGTTCTGCTGCAGCGTCATCGTCAATGGCACGGTCGGCTCGGGTGGTGGCTTGCTTGTGTCCCGCACTCCCACGTAGGCCCGGATCAAGTACAGATAAATATCGGACCCCCCCCCGCTCAGATAGTACCAGCCGGGAACGCCGCCCGACGGGTTGTGGAGATACGTGAAGCTGTGGTAGGCATCGCTGCTATTGAAGAGGGTGGTCATCACCCGCGCATCGTTCGACGTATCGCTCTCGAGCCAGAATCCGACGACAAAGGGCTGGTCAGTTGCAACGTTGTACGAACGCAGATCGATCGTGCACCAATTTGAATAGGGAGTCGAGTATGGATACGCCCCGCCCGGATCTACGACGGGTGGCGTAAGTGTTGTCGACGCCGTAATAGGCACGGCGAGCGGAGAGCCAAGAGGCGTCGGTATCGGAGACCCCGTGTATCTCCAAACACCCCCCCTGACCACCCCTGCCCTGCGGAGGGCGACCCTGACCGAATCGAGCATTGCTCCGCCGACCGCGTCGAAGGTGACGCATACGGTATCAAGAGGAGAGAGACGGAGATACCCCGTGGGCTCTGTGTCGTCCCACTTGAGCTCGACGACTCCTCCTCCGGTTCCGGTTGCCTCATAAGCATAACTCCCATCAGTCGATTGCGAAAGATTCAGCACAACAAACGTGATGATTGGGTACGTCGGCCCGAAGGCCGGTTCGGACATGGCCGCGTTCAGGGGTACGTCCAGAACACGTTTGCCAGTTGGCCCGGTTTCAATTGCCTTCACCGAGAGATTTGAGGAAGATGAGAAAGTAATGTTCAATGACTCTCCCGCTGTGAAAGAGATATAGTCTGACCCCAATCGCGAAACAACATTTGACTGAGAGGAAATGTTCGGGGTGATGTAACTGACACCCTTAGCCTTCGTGAGGCTGCTTGAATACGTGTAGGCGTAGCGCGGATCGACCGAAGCGTCGTTGAGAACATTCGCAACCAGCCAGTCCGCAAAAATGTCGTTGAACCGGCGCACGGTCGTCGGAGCATAGAGTGCGAGAGCATTGTTGATGCCGGTGATCCCCGCCCCCTTGTTGTCTACAAGGAGTTTCAGATAGCCATTCGGAAATTGATTCCAGAGATAGAGCGACCAACGCGCCGCTCGCGAGTAGTCCGCGAGCGTCCCCGACCACGCCAGGAGAGCGATGTCCGGCGCATCCGTATAGAGATCCTGTCCCGTGTAAGGATATCCGCACACCAGCGAGGCTACCTCCGAGCACGACTCGTTGATGAACGTTATCTCATTCTGATCATGTGCCCAGTGTATCATGTGCTGAAACTCATGCGCCGTTGTGCTGGCAGCATTTTCCAGACCATCGCTCGTCGTGAGATTGCCGGGGTATCCATCCACGTAATAGATCTCGCCGTCATTGCTCCTGTGACCAGAAATCGATCCATCGACATACTCGTTGATGGAGAAGAAATAACCTGCCGTGTAGGAGGCGGAGCCTGGTGTGTATCCGTCTTTGATGTCGAGGATGAGAATGATAATCCGTGGATCGTTGTCGACGTCTGGCGGGTCTCCGAAAGTCTCAACATCCGTTTCGAAGATCCCCTTCTGCGGATCGGCAGGAGATCGCAAATCGAACGCCGCTTCCATCGAATCGACTGCTGCCTGATCCACTCGTCCCGACTGCCAAAGGGAGTCCTCTACGAAGTAATAGGCGTGCAGGCCAACTGCCCTGCATGTCGAAGGGACGAGATACTCCGTGTTGGTGACGATATTGGTCGCCCACCACGAATGCGTGTCACCCACATGGAAATTCCAGGCGGCCGCCTTCGAGAGCCGCCTCACAGCCTGAAGCTCGGGATGCAGGCTGACGTATCGCTGCACCTCGAGCTCCCCCCGCCACAGCCGCGCGCAACCCGGCATTGGACGGACCTTCGCATCCTCCCCCTGCGTGACGCCGGCGCTTCGAGGAACCAGATCTTGCGAAGAAGCGATCTGAACGGCCAGAACCGTCAAGAGTACTGAACAAGCTGATCGAAACGCCAATCTTGTCCCCATCAATCTCTTCCTCAAGAACAGGCTATTGTGTCAATGCTTTGAAGTTCGTAAGGATAATCTTCACACCCTCTGCTGTCGAATCCATCTGAGAGTACTCCGCGACGATCTTCCTTCCCTGCACCTGCCTCAGGCGTCGTTCGAGGTCTCGTGAAGCTGAGACACGGTAGACCATTCCATCGGCTGTCTGGATCGCAACAGAGGTGAAGGGCTCATTCCCGACGACAATGACAGATCCCTCGACGGTCGCGCCCTGTGCTGCGCATGCAAGCGCGATGAGTGCCAGACAAGGTACAAGTGCTGCAGAAAGACAGCCGAGCCTCATGACACCTCGATCGTTTCGTCAGAGCCATCGGGGGAAGAGGGATTTTCGATGCCGACCCGGCAGCACTCTCCATGTCGGATCTCGCGGACTCCTTTCACCAGAATCGCTCTTCCTTCCACGGGTCGGCGGAGTTGCTATAGCCGTTGGCCTCCCAGAACCCGGGTTTGTCGTTCGCGAGAAACTCTAGTCCCCGAATCCACTTTGCCCCTTTCCAAGCATAACGCCTTGGGGTAAACACCCGCATCGGTCCACCGTGCTCAGGCGGAAGAGGCTCGCCGTTCAGCGCGTGCGCGAAGAGCACATCCTCTTCGACCATCCATCGCAGGGGGAGATTGGTCGTGTATCCACCGTAAGCATGCTGCATCACATACTTCGCGTCCGGCTTCAGCTTGATGTGCTTGACGAGGTCCTTGAAGAGCACCCCCTCCCACTCGTCGTCGAACCGGCTCCAGTGGGTAACACAGTGGAAATCAGCCCGAAGTTTCGTCTGGGGAAGCGCCATGAATTCATTCCACAACCAATCTTTCTCCTCCTCCACCAAGCCCCAGACCACAAAACGCCACTCCTCTTTTGAAATCCGAGGCGTCCCACCGTACGTCAGGACGGGAAACTTCTCGGTCGCGTCTTGTCCGGGCGGCAACTTCTTCTTCCCAAAAGAGTTGGCACCTGGTTCCTCTCTGCCCTTACCGAAAAGACCCATATCGCTGTCCGACTCTACCTTCCCTCAACTGATCCCGATCTTCCCGATGACACGGTTCGACTGTTGCACCTGGACGACATGCGGATCAGCGAGCGGCGTGATGACGTTGATGCTTCCTATTTCTTCTGGAGGGCGATCCACTGCTGGAAGGTCTCATAGTCCGTCGAGCGATGCACTCGAACGATCTTCCAGCCCTCTCCCCGACGCTCAAGGACAAGCGTCGTCGGAAGGTATTCCTCGAGGAGCCTGCCGTCGACGGTGTAGTTTTGTCTGAGGATGAAACCTGCATACGCGCCATCACCGTAGACCTTGACTTCAAGATTTTCAATTCTGTAAGAGAAATTCCTGATGTGAGGCAATGCTTTCCTCAGGCGCGCCTTGGTCGAATCGAGCGGCTCCGACCATCCCCACGGCGCGATGTAATAGATGTCCTTCTCGTACGATGCGTCCAGAAGGCTGTCGGTATTGATACCACCTTCGTTGTACGCCTTCGCAAAGGTGGCGTGGAACGAGACGATCATGTCTTTGATCATACTCTCGTCTTGAGCTACGGAGCGTACCGGTTCCTTTGCGTCTCTTCCTGTACATGAGACGAACAAGACTAGGCCCAGCATGTATGCGCGCTTCATGGCTAGCCCCCGATTTGTGACATGGTTCGGCTCGGGCGAACGAACTCCGGCCGGTTGATCAAATGACCTTCTTCTTTCCTGAATACCGCGTCCCGGACGGCCTGCTTGATGACCTCGTCGCCTGCTCCTCCCCGTACCAGCGCCCTCAGATCGGACTCCTCGAGGGAGAAGAGGCACGTCCGAAGCCTCCCGTCGGATGTGATCCTGATGCGGTTGCAGTCTTGGCAGAATGGCTCACTGACGGAGCTGATGAATCCGATTTCCCCCAGACCGTCTTCGAACTTAAGCCGGTCCGCCGGCTGCTCACCGCGCCTCTCCAGGGGAAGGAGCTTCTTTCCCGTCCCACGCTCAATCCTCTCGATGATCTCCCTGGTCGGAACGACCTTGTCGATGCTCCAATCGTCATCCGCTCCGATCGGCATGAATTCGATGAACCGAACGGTGTACGGCTTCGTACGCGAAAGGTGCGCGAACTTCTCGACCTCGCCGTCGTTGACGCCTCTGATGAGAACGACGTTGAGCTTGATGGGCCGCACGCCCAACGCTTCGACCAGCTCCAATCCTTCCCAGACCTTCTCGTAGTAATTCCGTCGTGTCATCTGATTGAAGATTTCAGCATCCAGCGAATCCATGCTGACGTTGATGCGATGAAGGCCGGCTTTGTGCAGGCTGACAGCCTGCTCAGCCAGGAAGTATCCGTTCGTCGTCAGGGCGATATCCTTGATTCCCTCGATGCGCGCGAGCTTCTCGACCAGAATGTGGAGCTCCTTGCGCATGAGCGGTTCACCCCCCGTGAGACGCAGCTTGCTGATGCCAAGCTCGGCAAACAGCTTGGTGAGCCTGGCGATCTCTTCAAACGTCAGCAGCTCCGACTTATTCATCCACACCATGCCGTGCTCCGGCATGCAATAGCGGCAACGGAAGTTGCAGCGATCGGTGACGGAGATCCGGAGATTGTTCACAACGCGGCCGAAGAAATCCTTCAGGAGTGCGGAACCCGGATCGCCAATCTTGGATTGAGGCCTCATTCTTCAAGTTTTGTCAAAGAGAGCGGCTCGCAATGCTCGCCCGACCACTCGATACTTCCATCGGCGAAATACTCACGTTTCCAGATTGGGACATCCTGCTTAAGCCTGTCGATGAGAAACCGACAGGCTTCGAAAGCCTCCTTGCGATGAGCGGATGAGACGGCGACAACGACGCTCGTTTCCCCGACCTCCACCCGCCCAAGTCGATGAACGATGGTCACTCTCTGAAGCGGCCAGCGGTCGCACGCCTCTCTTTCAAGAAGCGCCATGACCTTGAGAGCCATCGGCTCATAGGCCTCATAATCCAGAGCCAAGACAGCCCGCCCTCTTGACTGATTGCGCGTTGTCCCGATGAACACGTCGATCCCACCCGACTCCGGAGTTCTGACGGACTCGGCAGCTTCCTGCGTGTCTATCGGTGAAGTGATGAGTCGAACCATGCCAGACTGAAGACCTCAGACGTTAAACTCGTGACTCTGAGCCGGTCTTCAACCCCCGCTCACCGGGGGGATGACTGCGACCTCGTCTCCGTTCTCGAGCGGATGGTCTTCCGAGACGTACTCCTGGTTCACCGCCAGTCGGAAGACCTTTCGCCAGTCAGCAAAGCGGGAGTCGACCCCGTCCAACATCGTCATCACATCGCTGACATTCGATGGATCCGGCAATTCAATCTCGCGTTCCCTGAAGCCCGCGAGATCTTTCGCAACGGAGAATAATCGGATCGTTACTTTCATGCAGTCGGTTTCTTCCTTCTCCGGAACATTTCACAGGAGCTCAATCTCTACCTCGCTGCCAGCCTTGATCTCGGTCGACTCTTCAGGGATGACGATGAGGCAATTGGCCGCCACGAGCGAGCTCAGCACGCCTGAGCTCTGCGACCCTGTCATACGAACAAAAAGTTGACCCTTTTCATTCCGCAGGATCCCGCGGCTGAAGTGCCGCTTTCCGTCCTGTTTCGACACGTCGTGCTCCAGCTTGGCGAGGAGGTGGATCGGCTCTGTCGCCTCCGCGCTCCCCCTCATCCTCCGCAAGGCGGGCCGGACAAACTGGAGATATGTTACCATCGTCGAGACTGGATTACCAGGAAGCGCAAACACCAACGTGCGAGCATCAGACCCCGCCGCCTGATAGATTCCAAATGCCATTGGCATCCCGGGTTTGATGTTCACCTTCCAGAACTTTATCTGGACTCCGAGATCTTTCAAGATCTTTAAGACAAGGTCGTGCTTGCCAACGGAAACACCACCTGAGGTAATAAGCATATCCGAGGTCAATCCCTCGCTGATCTTTGTGCGCAACTCCCCTTCCTCGTCACGCGCCCTGCCGAGATCAAGGGGCTCACAAGAGTCTTCCTGGAGGAGTCCGTCGAGCGTATACGCATTGCTGTTCCTGATCTTTCCGGGCAGAAGCGGCTCATTGACATCCACCACCTCATCACCTGTGGTCAAAACCGTAACCTTCGGCTTCCTGAAGACCTCCGGATGCGAGATCCCGAGCGATGCAAGGACTCCAAGGGCCGCAGCTCCCAGCACCGTACCTTTCCCGAAAACCGTTGCTCCTTTCCGGATATCCTCACCGCCCCGACGGACGCGTCTCCCCGGCGAGAGGGGAGCTCGTATCTCCACCAGGCCGTTCTCGAGTGCAGCCAGCTCCTGTTCCAGAACAGCATCAGCGCCCGGAGGAATCATGGCTCCCGTCATGATTCTCACAGACGTCCCAGGCTTCAGAGTTTCCGGCCTGACATCGCCGGCTCGAGCCTCACCGACCAATTTCAGCTTCACAGGCTGACTGATGCTCGCACTGATCGTATCAGCTGAACGGAGCGCGAAACCGTCCATCGCGGAGTTGTCAAAAGGCGGGATATCAACGTCGGCGATAATTTCCACTGCCAGAGCTCGATGAAGTGCTCCATGCAGGTCGACTGATTCCGTCGAGAGGACGGGAACGGTTTCGAGGACCGCTTTCCTTGCCTCGAAGGCTGAAAGCATGGAAGTCTGAGCAGGAAGTTTTAGCCAATATATTGAGAGACGAGAGGAAAATCAAGGTGATCGATGTGGACTTAATTTCACTCTAACTTGTAGAAATTACAGCCGACGAGCGCTCTCACTCTTGGCATGCGTACGTCGGCGCATGAATGATGCTCCAAAACCGAGCCAAATGAGACTTCTTAGCTTCGATCCTTCGTGGATTTTGTCGTTCGACATCGACACATGGTCGGTGGCATATTCTTGGAATCTGCGCTGGTGATTTGAACATCGATCCATCGTCAATCGAAGGAGGCACTCTCTCCATGGCAACTCCGCAAACGCTTTGGTCGGCGCTCAGCAGCATGGGCTCGACCCGCGTGAAGCGATTAACCTTGACAATCGACGCGATGGCGCCTGAACCTGGTTCTTTGGTGTATCTTGTTGCCGAAAAGCTTGCAAGCGGGAGCCAGGAGCTCAACCCATCCGTTTTCTCCGCGGTTGACGCCTGCACTCACCTTCAGGTCGCCCGGTTGTACATGACCTGGACCTTCGCCTCGGCTGTGGATTTTCTGTCGTTCGCCTGTGAGGTGTTTCCTTTATAGCATAAGTCATTCGCTCATAGCGAATGCCTCCCAGGAAGAGATCTACCAGATCGTTTCCAGACTCACCTTCCGGGGCACCTTTGACGGTCCTGTTGATCGGCAATACGAGCTGCGCGTTGTCAGCGCACTTGCCGATTTTCTTTTCTTTCACAACAACCACCGATCGCTATCATGGCTCGGCGGAAGGACTCCTCTTCAGAAGCTGAACTCGTTCACCGGGTACGATCGAATCAGATACTTTGATCCGTTTGCATCCCCTTCCGTGTTCGCGAGACGGTCACCACTTACAACAACATAGCTCGTTCTTCGTTTGCGTCGGAGGCAGAACCCGCCTCGACCCTCCCAGCAGGAATTTGGCCTTGATTTTCAAGGCCGCGTCGCGTATCTTGCATAGGTAGCCGATAACAGCACGCGCGGATATTGTGAGAACCTGGCGGGGTAGCTCAGTTGGTTAGAGCGTCGGAATCATAATCCGCAGGTCGTGGGTTCGAATCCCTCCCCCGCTACGTTGATTGAACAAGAATTCTTGGTCCTGACACCATCGGGATCAAGATTTTTTGTATGCGGTGGCAACAATGAACAGCTCGCAACAAACATTAGAGTCACGATTTGCCGAGTTCGTCCGCTCAGCCGGCTTGGTGAATTCCGGCGACTGTGTTCTGCTTGCGGTCAGCGGGGGAGTCGATTCGATGGTGATGCTTGATCTCTTCCTGGCATTCCGGCAATCGTGGGGCCTCGAAATGCATATCGCTCACCTCAATCATCAACTCCGGGGAGAGGAATCTCTCCAGGATGAGAGATTCGTCCAGCAGAGAGCTCAAGAACTAGGTATCTCTTGCCACGCCAAGCGTGTAGACACTCTCGAACACGCTCACTGTCGGCATCTCTCGAAGCAAGAAGCCGCCCGTGAGCTGCGCTATCAGTTCCTTGAAGATGTCCGGATGGCGGTTGGAGCTTCGGGCGTCGCCACCGCGCACCAGGCGGATGACAACGCCGAGACCGTATTGCTGAACGCTCTGCGCGGCACCGGGATCCGCGGGCTCGCGGGCATCCCGGTCAGGCGTGAACCGGGGAAGATCATTCGCCCCTTGCTGTTTGCTCGGCGGACGGAGATCGAAGCGTACGCTGCCTCGCGGAATATTCCGTTCCGCACCGATTCGTCAAACGATTCGACCGAGTATGCGCGAAACTATCTGCGCAAGGCGATCATCCCACTCCTGACGGAGGTCCATCCGGATGTCGTTGAATCGCTGAACCGGATTGCACGGATGATGCGGCAGCTCGATGAGAAGGTCGGACGCGAGCTCGACGCCCGTTGGTCGACCTTCTGCCGACCCGACGAGATGGGCCGAACGACGGTCAACATCCCCGGTCTGCTCTCCGAACCTGCGTTCGTCCAGGAGGAGATCGCTCTTCGCCTCTTTCGTTCGCTCGGTGTCGAGCTGCGTGCCGCCACAGTCCAGCGCGTCCTCGATCTCTGTTCCCATCCGAGCGGTCACTCCCTGCAACTTTCCGGGAGACTCACCGTCTATCGAGATCGGGACCGGCTCGTGTTTACGGCCTCGGACACCCGTCAGCCTTTCCATCATCGAGTGGCCCTTGGCGAGAGGTACAGCTTCTCTACATTCGAGTTCTCCCTGAGCGCGCCCATCCCTCCTCCGGCCCGTCTTGACTCAGCCCGGACGACCGAATTCGCTGATGCTGACTGCCTCGGAGCCAGCCTGGTTTTGCGCTCCTGGAAGGAGGGAGATTGGTTCATCCCGCTCGGCATGCAGTCAAAGAAGAAATTGAGCGACTTTTTTACCGACGAGAAGGTGCCGCTCTTCGAGAAGCCGACGATTCCCATTCTGGAATCCGAAGGAGAGATTGTCTGGGTATGCGGAAAACGGCTGGACGACCGATTCAAGGTGACGGGCCGAACGCGTGCAGTCGTAAGACTTGAGTATCTACCGACCATTACACAACACTGAACACCTCGAAACGTCATGGCGGACGAAATAACGATCAACAGCAACCGCTTCACTCTGTATCTGAGCGAGGAAGAGATTCGTGCAAAAGTGAAGGATCTTGCAGCTCAGATCGACGACGATTATCAAGGGAAGGTCCCGATTTTCATTGGGATCCTGAATGGATCATTCATCTTCTTTTCGGATCTTATTCGCGAGATCACCGTCGACTGCGAGGTGGATTTCCTAAAGCTCTCGAGCTATGGAGATGCGAAGATCTCCTCCGGCCAGGTGCGGCTGCTGAAAGACCTCAATTGTCAAGTGAGAGGCAGGGATATTATCGTCGTCGAGGATATCATCGATTCCGGACTCTCCATCGATTTCATGAAGAGACTTGTGACGAGGGAGAGCCCGGCATCCTTCCGCGTCGTCACCCTGCTGTTGAAAAAGACGGTGGCAAAGCTCGATTTCCCTATCGACTACGTGGGATTCGAGATACCGCCGGAGTTTGTCATCGGTTACGGCTTGGACTATGCTCAAAAAGTTCGTAACTTAAAATCGATCTATAGGCTTGCCCCCTCAGAGACAAGCGCGGCCCGCACAACAGGGAAAGCTCGGCGCTGAGGGGGGAGAGATGCTACTCGGTGGGGGGGAATGAGTTTGAAGGAGTCACAAACTATGGATGCTTCATGGAAACTCGAGGAACCGTCTGACGACAGGCAGCGGAACGGAGCTCCGAAAAGACGCCCGTCGCAACAGCGCCCGCCGAAGAAAGGCCCGAGACAACTCAAGGAAGATGAATTCAACTGGAACAAAGTCGGCCGGATGATCGCCGGATGGCTGGGCATTTTGCTCGCCGTCTACCTGATCATGCTCGCTTTCAAGAGCACCGAGGAAACCGAATACGAGATCAGTTTCACAACCTACCAGACTCTTCTGAACGACGGGAAGATTGCCGAAGCGTTGATCAAGAAGTCTGATTTTAACAATTATGACTTCCACGGCAAGCTGACCGGACCGACGGACATCACGACCGCGACGGGGAAGAAACAAGCCGGAGCAACGCGCGTCGTCATGACACTTCCATACTCGAACCTCAGCGAGGATGTGATCAACGCGTGGAGCAGCAAGGGCCTGAAGTTTAACGTCGTGAAAGAGGACAGCACGTGGATGAACGTGCTCGTTTCCACACTCCCGTGGATCCTGCTCATCGGGATCTGGCTGATTATCTTCCGGCGGATGCAGGCAGGCGCCGGTGGGGCAAAAGGCCTTTTCTCATTCGGGAAGAGCCGTGCAAAGCTCTTGACCGAAGGTATGACGAAGGTGACGTTCCAGGACGTAGCGGGCGCCGACGAAGCGAAGACCGAGCTGGAGGAGATCATCGAGTTCCTGAAGGAGCCGTCGAAGTTTCAGAAGCTGGGCGGCAAGATCCCTCGCGGCGTCCTTCTGTTGGGCCCGCCCGGAACCGGCAAGACACTTTTGGCACGAGCTGTTGCCGGAGAGGCAGCAGTGCCATTCTTCTCGATTAGCGGTGCGGATTTCGTGGAGATGTTTGTCGGTGTCGGCGCCAGTCGCGTGCGCGATCTCTTCGAACAGGGGAAAAAGAGCGCCCCGTGCATCATCTTCATCGATGAGATTGATGCGGTCGGTCGGCATCGCGGTGCAGGCCTCGGCGGCGGACATGATGAGCGGGAACAGACACTGAACCAGCTCCTCGTCGAGATGGACGGTTTCGAGCAGAACAGCGGCGTCATCATTATCGCAGCGACGAACAGACCGGATATCCTTGATCCTGCTCTTCTCCGCCCAGGACGATTCGATCGTCAAGTGGTCGTCGATCGTCCGGACGTCAAGGGACGAGAGGGAATCTTCCGAGTTCATACCAGGAACATTCCACTTGCGGAAGACGTGAAGCTCGATGTGCTTGCAAAAGGGACTCCTGGGCTTGCCGGCGCTGACATCGCAAACCTGGTGAATGAGGCAGCGTTGCTGGCCGCGCGCCAGAACAGCAAAGCGGTTGCGATGAACCACTTCGAAGAGGCGAAGGACAAGGTGATGATGGGCACGGAGCGCAAGTCGCTCATCATCTCCGATCGGGAGAAGAAGGTGACCGCCTACCACGAGGCAGGACACGTGCTCGTCGCGAGGCATCTTCCGGACGCCGACCCGGTGCATAAAGTGACCATTATCCCTCGCGGGCGTGCGCTCGGCGTCACCACGTATCTGCCGATCGACGAAAAGCATACGTACTCGAAAGAGTACCTCGACGCCATGATCACCTACGCCCTCGGCGGCCGCGCGGCAGAGAAAATCATCTTCAACCAGCTGACGACGGGGGCCGGCAACGACATCGAGCGGGCCACGGAGCTTGCGCGCAAGATGGTCTGCGAATGGGGCATGAGCGATAAGCTTGGCCCGCTGGCGTACGGTGCGAAGGAGGAAGAGCTCTTCCTGGGGCGGGAGATCACACGCTCACGGAACTTCAGCGAGCATACGGCGATCGCCATCGACCAGGAGGTGAAGAAAATCGTCACCGCGGCAATGAAGCGTGCGGAGAAGGTTCTCCACGACAACATCGAGACGCTCCACCGACTCTCCAATGCCCTGCTGGAGCGCGAGATCCTCGACTCCAACGAGATCGACAAGATCGTGCGGGGCGAGGAGCTGCCTCCGGTCGATAGACGGAAAAATGGCCAGCCTGGGGACGGTTCGCCGAACACACCCCCGGCACAAGCTGCCCAAAAAGCCGAGCAACCAGAAGGCGCCAAGCCCAAGAAAGCGGTATGAGCGAATCGCCCCCTGAGTTAGTCGAGACTTCGACTCGCAAGGGACATGAGTCGGAGCTCCTCCACAAGCAGGCGACCATCGATTTCAAGTTCGAAGTCGTTCGGAAGGCGATCCACCTTCTCTCCCTCTCAATCCCCGGGGTTTACTATTTCATCACCAAGCAGCTCGCGCTCACCATCCTCATCCCGATCGCCCTCGCGTTCCTCATCGTCGACCTTGCCCGCTACTATCACCCGCCCACGCGAGAATGGTTCTATCGCTGGTTCGGTTGGCTGCTTCGTGAGCACGAGTCCGACGAAGTTGCGAAGCGCCTCACCGGTGCTACGAATATCCTCCTCTCCGGCATCCTCTGCATCCTGATCTTCCCGAAGATCATCATCGTCAACGCGTTCGCGGTCCTCATTCTCTCCGACATTACGTCCGCTCTCGTCGGGAGACGCTTCGGGAGAAGGAGATTCTTTTACAAGTCGCTTGAAGGAGCATTTGGCTTCTTCATTGCCGCTGTCGTCGTCGTCTTGATCGCCCCGAAGGTCGAGGGGCTGGCGCTCGAATACCTCATCGGTATCGTCGCTGCCGCCGTCGGAGCGATCGCCGAATCCCTCTCAGTCAAAATCGATGACAACATCACCGTCCCGCTCAGCATCGGCTTCGTGATGTGGGCCCTCTACGCGATACTCCTCCCGGGCGTCAATCTCTACAAGATCGTATGAGAACCTCGAACTCGCAGCAGAGACGACAACCTGAAGTCTGGCAGCGGCCTACGAGAGCCCACGAGGGAGCTGGTTAAGCACACGCGGCTGCCAAATGGGCAGGTCGTCTTCCTTTGAATACCCTCCGCAAGCGCGTCTGCTTCGCTCCCACTTCCCTGTGAAGCCTGCGAATGCAGTCGAATCGCACCGCTGAATGCTGCTCGACAGCCTCGACATAAGCGCTGCTGTACATTCCCGAGTTGAGGGCGATCGACTCAAGGATGAGGCTGCAGCAGCTCCTGCGCACGAGTTCAGAAAGCGCGGCTGCACGAGGGAGGGAGAGAAGATCGCTGGAAGCCAGGACCTTCTTGGTAAACCGGACCAGCCGGTTTGCCATCCCGTCCAACGCCCCCTCTCCTGCGGCAATCGTGAAGAGTGTCCGAGAACCACTGCGCACGTCCTCACCCACGTCCTGCAGGTCATCGATAAACTGGAGAAACACACCGTAGCCAAACGCGAAGTCCGCCTCCTGCGGTGTCGGCCACCCCTTTGCCACGTACGCGTCCGCAAGGACAGATGAGCCACCCTTCTCCACGCTGATGCGCAGGATAGCGGAAGGAGCACAACATTGTCCGCTGTCGCGTTGCTGAAGAGTGTTTTCCTGGGCTCGGTGGATCGCCAACAGACTCTCGTAGACACCCGGGAACGATCTGCGCGGGTATTCGGACTCAATCATCTCCACAAGATGGAACACCTTCGCAGTGTGCTGCGATGGAGCGGGCACTGTGAACCCGGCAAGGCGTCGGGCCAGATCGCGATTGAATCCCTTCTTCTCCCTTTCAGAAGCGGCTGGAGCGTCGAGGCAGTTGTCGGTGTAGGGATACAACAGGCTGTAGGCGAGCCCGGATCGATTGAGGCGAACGGGGAGTCCCAACGCGACCTGCATGCTATTGATGATCCAGACATTCCGGAGTGTCTGGAAGATCTCCTCCGGTTTGAGATCCGGATCGAACTTCCTCGCCTCATGCACGAACTCATCCCCGCTATCAGAAAATTGCTTGAGCATCTCTCCGGTCTGTTCACGATCGCCCGGGTCCATCGACTTTACCACAAGATCTCGCACTGATGTTTTCAGCCGTTGCATTTGCTGCAAGCTGAACGTCTTGCCAAACGGAGCGAACGTATCCGATTGGCTCCGCCACAAGGCAGAGAACCTGGATGCCAGCAGCGAGGCTTTTCCTCCAAACGTCATCGTCTCGCCGGGCGTAGCATCAACTTGGTCAACAATCGGTTCTGATTTTATCATCTCTAGGAAAGCAGCAACGGCGGGATCCGTGTACATGTACGATAGAGCCGCCTGAAAGTTGCAGGCGGACGGCCGCCGGGTTAAGGAATGAGGCTGCAGGCCAGTCTGCAGGAGTTGGGAGGGAAATGGTGTTCGAGTTGGCGATTTGGGTGAGAGTGATCCCGCGGGTCACGAAAGCACCGTCCCCAGCGGCACAACTCAGAGTTTCTCACCAAACCGTATCGACTGCTTGGCCGTCGCGTACCAAGACTGCACCCTGTCATGATTCTATAGGACAAGTCGGCAAAACGACACCCCAATGCATTAATGATGGCGGTATTGTAGCGCACGGATGATTTCCAGACTCTGCACCTGAACTGAAGAAGTCATTGAGATTCATGACGCCGTCTCTCTGCTGTCAATGAGATCAAACAACTGGAAGGGCAAGCAGTGCTCACCAGACCCCTGATGCCGGCACGAATTGGGTGTGAAACCGCTATTGAGGTCGTTACTCGTATCGCAGGGCATCGATCGGATTGAGAAGCGCGGCTTTTCTCGCAGGGTAGAAGCCGAAGAAGATCCCGATGGCAATCGAGAACCCGAACGACAGGATGATGGAAAACGCCGTAACGATCGTGGGCCACTTGGCGATACTCGAGATAACCGACGAGCCCACCGTCCCAAGGATGATTCCGACGATGCCGCCGACCAGGCTGAGCACGAGCGCTTCGATGAGGAACTGAGTGAGGATGTCTCGTGAGCGAGCGCCGATCGACATCCGGATGCCGATCTCGCGCGTCCGCTCGGTTACGGACACCAGCATGATGTTCATAATCCCGATCCCACCGACGAGCAAGGAGACGGAGGCAATGCTCGCGAGAAGAATGGTGAGAATTTGCGTCGTGGCCGTCGCGGTTGTGGCAAGATCAGTTTGATTCCGTATCGTAAAATCGTCCGCATCATACGGAGCGATCTTGTGTCTCATCCTCAAGAGTTCGGAAATCTGTTGCTGAGCCGCACCAATGCTGTTCAGGCTCGTAGCGGAGACGAGGATGTATCGCAAATTCTGCCAGTGGGAGAGCCTTCTTATCACGGTGCTGTAGGGTGCAAGAATGACATCGTCCTGGTCCTGCCCCATCGCGTTCTGCCCTTTTTTCGTGAGCACGCCCACGACTTTGAACGGGACGCTCCGTATCCGGATGGTCTGATCGACCGGACTCGACTCGGGGAAAAGATTGTCGGCGACGGTTCTCCCGAGCACGCAGACTTTTGTCGCCGACTTGACATCCTGGTCTGTGAAGAATTCGCCGTACTCGACGGACCACTGTCGTATCTCGAGGTAATCGGCACCCACTCCTTGGACGCTCGTCGCCCAGTTCAGATTACCGGCGATGACCTGACCGCCAGCGAACGCTCCGGGTGAAATATACTGAACGGCCGGACACTCTCTTGAAATTGACTGGGCATCATCCTCCGTGAGAGTCACCGCCGATCCCGCACCGATCCTCACATTACCTTGCTGTTGAGCGCCCGGAAACACCATCAGCACATTGGTACCCAGAGCGGCGATCTGTTCCTTGACCGAATACTCCGCCCCTTGTCCGATCGCGAGCATCGCGATGACAGCAGCGACGCCGATGATAATCCCCAGCATTGTCAGAAACGACCTCATCTTGTTCCGCTGCAATGCCCTGAATGCCGAAAGGAGAATATTCAAGATCTTCATGCTGCTTCCTCCTCCTCTTCGTCGATGACGGGCATCCCCTTGATCACCTCAGACGCAACCCTCGGATTCGGGTTGATCTTGTCCCCCCTAATCTTGCCATCTCGAAAAACCACGTGCCGCTTCGCAAACGACGCTATGTCCGGCTCGTGAGTGACGAGAATGACCGTAATACCGTTGCTGTTCAGCTCCTGAAACACCCCCATCACCTCAACACTTGTCCGACTGTCCAGATTTCCCGTCGGCTCGTCTGCGAGAATAATGCTCGGATCATTCACGAGCGCCCGTGCGATCGCCACCCGCTGCTGCTGGCCACCGGAGAGCTGGTTGGGGTAATGATGGATTCGATCCCCGAGGCCAACCCTTTCGATCGCCTCGATGGCTCTCGTTTTGCGAACTTTGTTCGACGTCGAGCTATAGAAGAGCGGAAGCTCGACATTCTCAAGTGCAGAAGTGCGCGAAAGCAGATTGAAACCCTGGAAGACGAACCCGATCTTCTTATTCCGAATGGCGGCGAGCTCGTCCCTCGACAATTTGCCGACGTCGATCCCTTCAAGGATGTATGTCCCTTTCGTCGGCTTGTCCAGGCAACCGAGGATGTTCATGAAGGTGGACTTCCCCGAACCGGAAGCCCCCATGATCGCGACGAACTCTCCTCCTGATACTTGCACCGACACTCCACGCAGAGCATGTACCTCCACCTCCCCCAGCTCGTAGACCTTGGTGAGGTGATCGATCTGGATCAATAATCCGTCTGGATTGGCCGGTGACACGGCTAGCTCGTGCATCATCTGAACCCGCCTCCCATTCTCTGACCCTGACCTGCGAGCGGGTTTCGCGTCTGCTCGGACCCAGAATCGCCGTTGGACGTCGCGCCGAGAACAACTTGGTCTCCAGGTTTCAGCCTCGGAGTAGCAATCTCGGTGTACCGTCCGTCGTTGAGACCGGTCCGCACGAAGATCGGCTCAAGCAGCCCGTTCGATTTCAGAATCCAAATCCTTCCTCTGCCTGACTGCTGAGTAGGGACGTACGCACTCTTCTGGTAGGCGGGATAGTTCGAGACGATGCCGAACTTGTTCGCGTCTTTGGATGGCGTCGGTTGAGGTCGACTTTGCTGAACCGGCGCGCTTGCAACAGACGTTCTGGCTGCGAACATTTTTCGCATCTCGCTTCTCAGTTCGTCCTGACCCAATTTGCCTCCGTGTGCAGCCAGGATCGAATCCCTGATAGCCTGGAAGCGTTCCCCCATCCCTCCCGAACGCTGACCGGCTCCGGCCCGCATACCCCGATTGCCGGATTGCGCGTTCTGGTCGCGCGATCCTTGATCAGTACCCACTCCCTCCCCGCCGGCGAACGAGGATCGCCCCATGTTGGAGGTATCACCGCCCCCATTGCCTCTCGCCATGAAGCCGCCGCGGAGAGAGCCCACCCCCGTCGTGTCGATAATGTCACTCGACGGCTGGAAGCGCAATGCCATATTGGAGACTTTCATGACGTCGTTCGCGCTCGCCACGAGGATCCTCACATTCGCCGTCATGCCGGGCATGAGCTTCAGCTGGTCGTTTGCCACGTCGACGACGACAATGTAGTTGACCACGTTTTGAATGGATTGAGGGGCAAGTCTGATCTGTGAAACTGTGCCGGAGAATTTCTCTTCCGAATACGCATCGACCGTAAACGTCGCCTCCTGACCGATGCTGACCCGGCCGATGTCGGATTCGTCAACAGTGGTCTCGACCTGCATCCTTCGAAGATCGTTGGCAATGGTGAACAGGGTCGGAGAGGAGAAACTCGCGGCCACCGTCTGGCCGATGTTGACCTTTCGGTCAATCACGACTCCGTTGATCGGCGCATAGATGGTGGCGTAGGCAAGATTGATCTTTGCTCGATCCAGCGATGCCATAGCCTGCTTCAACGACGCCTGGTTTGACTCATACGCAGTGAGCGCGGCGGAGTAGTTCATTTCCGATTCGAGGCCTTTCTTGTAGAGCTCCGTCTCGCGCTCGGATGTTCGCTTGCTGTCCGCAAACTGCGCCTTCGCACGCTCGAGGCTCGCTTCCGCGTCTTTCACCGATTGGTAGAGAAACGTCGTGTCGATTTTTGCGATGAGCTGACCCTCCTTGACGATGGAGTTGAAATCCGCGTAGATATTCGAGACGATGCCGGATACCTGCGTTCCAACGTCGACGGTTGTGACCGCATTGATCGTACCCGTCGCTGTGACATAGACTGTCAGATCGCCTTGCGACACCTTGTCGAATCTAAAGTCATACTTCTCGGCGCCACGCTTCCCGAAAAGGAAGTAGCCCGAGACAGCAACCGCGACCACGATCGTCCCGATGATATAGAACGTTTTTTTCATTGTTTCCCCTCACCCATGATTCGTGATAAGATCAACCGCTTTCATGCTGGAAGAAGTCGATGCAACAGGAAGCAAACCGAGATGGCAATGGGTATGGCTGTCCTTTTGTCATGTAGTTAGACACGGCAAGTCCGAAAAAGTTTCGCGGAAATATGCGGGAAAAACGCGCTGCGGTGCTGCCAGCCGGGGGGAGACACCTCGGGTTGCGCGCCCCTTCCTGCGATTCTGACAATTCGATGAAAAGCCTTTAATCGTCTTCGTCAGCGCTTGTCAGGATGAGGGCCGAAAGGGCGGGCGGCAGGACGAAAGCGGATCAAGGGCCTGCCAGGACCGGAGGAACCTGAGTCGTGAGACTGGAGAAGGGGAGTCGGGCGAATCAGCGACCAGCAAAAAGAAGGGGACTCGGCACCTTGGCTGAGGCCTTCCCAACAGCAGCAGCGGAATCAGGACATCTCAACAGTGGGCGAGCGGTGGTGGCACTCACCACTTTACGCTGACGATCTGTGAACCGCCAGCGCGGCTTCCGTACCGCACGAACCCATTCTTCCTTCCGAACGCTACGAGATCGACCAGCGTCTGAACATCGTCCTGACAGTACTGGGCGATCAGGTCGACCTTCCCCTCCTTCCACCACTTCAGTGCTTGAAGGCCGTCGGCCGTCTTGCCTACCCCCAGGGTAGCTGTTGCAACAGAGTCGAGTCGCAAGCGGTGACCGAGTGTCCTTTTCAATTCCGTGAGAACGTCAAACGACTTCCTCCGGATGAGACCGACATCTCCATAGAAGCTGAGAACCACCGAATCGAATCCATCACCATTAAAGCTGACCACACGGTCGAAGCCCGAAAGGTAGGTAATGAACGCGGCCATCGATGGTTCATCCCACTTTCTGAAGCCATCCTGTTCGCACCACGAGACAGCGATGGACACGCGCATCTGGCGCACGTTTCCCCAGCCGCCCACCTCTTCAGCCGACCGCTGGGTCTCGACGTCGTAGTATACTTCGGTGAGAGGCACGCGAAGGCAACTCCTTAAGATCATGTGCACAAACTACGCAATCATCTATCAACAAACGGAGCGTCGTAATTTGTCCTGTTATGTGAAGTGGCGCCACGCTGAAAACAGTTGACTAATTCAGTAAACCTTGCTATATTGGCGATAGTGAATCGCATATCGAGAGAGGGCTTCCCAGTTATGAAATCCGTCGGGACGAAGGACTTTGGAAAAGTTGTGAAAGATCAGAGACGCGTCTTGGGCATATCTCTTTCATCCCTGAGCGCGAGAGTAGGGGTTACAAAGGGATATCTCTCGCGCATAGAAAGCGGAAAGGCCGCCCCATCGATCGGGATGGTAAAGAGATTGGCAAAGTCTCTGAGACTCGACGCCTCGAAAATTGGCATTCTAGCTGGATATGTTCCGCCCGACATCGAGCGGATACTCTACAACAATCCTGAAGCTGCCACGAGCGTTCTTCGCGAAACGTTTCGCGGCTATGAAGGCACTACGAGAAACCGTGATCTAGAAATTGACGGAATAGAAAAACCGAGGCTGAGCAAGTTTGGCAGCCTTTATGAGATTATTGAGGCGGATTGTTTCCGATGGCTTGACGGAAGAAAAAGCAACAGCATTCACGCCATAGTAACTGACCCGCCATACGGTCTGAAAGAATACACAGCAACAGAGAAAACCAAACTGCGCAATGGAAATGGCGGCGTGTGGCGAATCCCGCCGAAATTGGATGGATATGAACGCCAACCGCTTCCGCGTTTTACCGTGTTGACAGAGGAAGAACGAGCCGAGCTCAAGAGGTTCTTTTTTGAGTGGGCGCAAAAGGCGCACAGAGTGCTTGTTCCTGGCGGACATATATTCATTGCTGCGAACCCTCTTCTGTCGCATTTAGTGTATGAGGCCATTCAGCAAGCAGGTTTTGAGAAGCGGGGGGAAATCATACGGCTGGTTCAAACTCTGCGTGGTGGAGATAGACCGAAGAACGCACATAAAGAATTCAGCGGCGTAACTGTCATGCCTCGTTCTTGCTGGGAACCTTGGGGCCTGTTCAGGAAGCCGTGCGAAGGGAGAGTCCAAGATAACCTCCGCAAATGGAAAACCGGCGGACTCCGTCGAATCTCAAAGGATCAGCCTTTCTACGACGTTATCAAGAGTTCTCCAACGAGGACCAGCGAACGCGAAGTTGCTCCACATCCGTCTCTAAAGCCACAAGCGTTTATGCGGCAAATCGTAAGAGCCGCTTTGCCACTTGGCCAGGGAGTTATCCTCGATCCGTTCATGGGTGCTGGATCAACAATCGCTGCTGCTTGTGCTGTCGGGTACAAGAGCATCGGAATTGAGTGCGATCCAGAGTTCTATCGGATAGCTACCAAATCCATTCCTAGGCTCGCAATTTTGCCGGTCACGAACGGGAAAAGTGCATCGAGTTCTCAGCTATCAATCGAGTCACAGGAGGAGCTATTTGTTCTTAGCTAAGATTTCGTAATACCTACCGACACCATAGCCCGGAAGTCTGTAAAGGAAGTTACTACGGAGTTTCTCAACACCCGATGTCGTGATAGACGCGGTTGGCCTTCGCCTGGACGCACCTTTGCGGCCAGAAAACGACCAGTCCCTTTTGGTAAGCTTGGCGCAGAGAATCTCGACGAAAGTCAAGGGGACAACCTGCTCGTCGTGCTGTTTGCCCACAATGTAGCGGAAGACCATGAGCCAGCATTTCTCAGGATTGTGTCCCTGCAACCTCCTCTCTGGATTGAAGACTTGACTTCAATGCCTTCCTTGCCCCTCAAGATTAGATTCGTCGAGTAGTAGCCTTTCGGCAACAAATCTGGGTGACCGCCCACCTTGAGATTCGCGACGAGCGAATGAGACACGCGAGCGATGTTCTTTACGAGGAACTCTGAGAGAATCCCTGACAGCGAGTTGCCCAACAGCAACTCTTCGAGCGGGCGGAAACCGCCGCTTGTGAGATATCCGTTCAGGCCGTTGAACAGCCGGTAAGTCTCTGACACTGCCTTTGCCACCTCGTCAACGGTCAAATCGTAAGGGAGCGTGACGCCACGGTTGATGTACTTCGAATCAAGTTCAGTGGGTCTTTCCATTGTTAGAGTATGCTTGAGTGCATCTACCCTTTTCACATGACTCAATAAAAGACGCGGACTATAGAGCAGGCAACCCTGGCACACCAGCCCCGCCTGTCGTTCCAGGCAGAACCTTTAGCAACAGCCGAAGTCCGGAGGATTGAAACCTTTCTCCGTGGCATAGACCACCTCGCCGGCAACGGAGTACTGTCCGCGAACCAGCACTTTGAACCAGCGGCGGAACGACTCGATCAGGATGACCACGGCGCACACCATCATGATAACGGTCAGCGCTGAGTTGACATAGCCCTGTGCTGCTGTCTCGGGATTTTCGATGAGTGGAATGAAATTCTCCGTAACGTTCAGCCAACCGGCGACGAGCGTGGTGATCGAAACGAAGAGCATGGGGATGAGCGTCACCCACACGTACCGTGCACGGCCGGCGTTGATGATAGCGGTCGAGGCCACAGCAAGTGCAACCCCCGCCAGCAACTGGTTGGCAGTTCCGAACATCGGCCAGATGGTGCTGATGCTTCCTTCCCAGATAAAATACGCCCATGCGAAGACAACGGCGGCGGTAGCGAGTGCCGCGCCGGGGATCCAGTTCGTTCGCTCGAAGGGCTTCCAGACTCGACCGACGAACTCCTGGACGATGAACCGGGCAATGCGAGTGCCGGCATCGACCGTCGTCAGGATAAACAACGCCTCGAACATGATCGCGAAATGGTACCAGAAGGACATCAGCCCCCGCATGCCGGGCACGGACGAGAAAATCTGAGCGAAACCGACAGCAAGCGACACGGCACCACCCGGTCTCCCCGCGACGATTTCGCCAACCTCGCGCTGCAATTCAGGCAGATTGACGATCGACATCCCGAGTGTCTGGAATTTTTCCGGAGAGAGATTGATCGCAAAGTAATCTGCCGGATGAAGGGAGCTCGCCGCGATCAATGCAATGACACCGACCAGCCCCTCAACCAGCATCGCGCCGTAACCGATCATCCTGGCATCGGTCTCTTTGTTGAGCATCTTCGGAGTCGTTCCGGAGGAGACGAGCGAGTGGAATCCCGAGATCGCACCGCACGCGATCGTGATGAACATGAAGGGATAGACCTTGCCCGGAATGATCGGGCCGCCGCCGTTCACAAACTGCGTGAAGGCAGGCATCCTGAGCTCCGGGGCAACGATGATGACGCCGAGCACCAAGGCCACGAGGGTGCCGATCTTCATATAGGAGCTCAGGTAGTCGCGCGGCGCCAGGAGCAGCCAGACGGGCAGGACTGACGCAAAGAAGCCGTACACGGCAAGTGCGATGATGATGCCCTCCCGGGAGAACCTGAAATAGGGCTCCAGGAACGAACCCGGGATGAGGCTCCCCAGGAAAACGGATGCGAGCACAGCAACGACGCCGATCAGGCTTGCTTCGCCGATCTTCCCCGGCCGGATGCGGTTCATCCAGAGCCCCACGAACAGGGCGATGGGAATCGTCATTGCGATCGTGAAGGTCCCCCACGAGCTTTCCTTCAGCGCGTTGACCACCGCAAGCCCAAGTCCGGCGAGCGCGATCACCACGATGATCAGAATAGCGATCGAACCGACCAGCCCCGCCAGCGGGCTCACCTCGTTCCGCGCGATCTCGGCAAGCGACCGACCTCTCCTCCGAACCGATGCTGCCAGGATCACAAAATCCTGCACCGCGCCGGCAACACAGACGCCAATCACCAGCCAGAGGAATCCGGGCATATAACCGAACTGTGTCGCGAGGACCGGGCCGATCAACGGCCCCGCTCCGGCGATCGCAGCGAAGTGATGCCCGAACAATACCCATTTGTTTGTCGGGTGATAGTTCTGTCCGTCCTGGAGCCGATGGGCCGGTGTGATCCTTGAATCGTCCAGGGTCACAACCTTTGCGGCGATGAACGCACTGTAGTACCGGTAGGCGATTGCTATCACGCACAACGTGATGATGATGAGGGGAAGAGCATTCATACTTTGCTCCACTCGTTAGGTTCGCTGCAGACGATGAACACACACGCCGACGCGTGTGCAAAAATCCTGCGCACGATACCTTTTTTTCGCGAAACTTTCAACTCGTTATTCAACGGGGCGGGAAGTGAACAGAAGGGGAATGAGCATGCAACGACATGAGCGTCCCCCGCCTCTTTCATCAGACGACATCCTGCGAGGTCACCAGCACGACCCCCGCGACCTTCATCTCCTCGAGCGCTCTTTCACCGTCGCCTGGCTGCACGTTGACCGCTGCTACCGCGTCGGTAACAACGCAAGTCTTGAAACCCTTCCTCCTGGCATCAAGCGCCGACGCCTTGACGCAGTAGTCGGTCGCAAGCCCGGTGACGTACAGCTCGCTTACGCCTTTGGACCTCAGGTAGCGCTCAAGGTCGACGTTTGTGGCCTCATAGGCCGAATAGCCATCGTCCTTGTTTCGCGTGCCCTTCAGAAAGACTTGCTGGACTCGTCCACTCTGGAGCTTCGGATAGAAATCTGCTCCCGGTGTATTTTGCACGCAATGCGGAGGCCACTTGTCAAAGTGGACGCTTTGCGGCGGGTGCCAGTCCTTCGAAGCGACAATGATGTCGAAACGATCCATCAGCTTATTGATCACTGGAACGACTTTGTCTCCCTCCGGCACAGAGAGAGCACCGCCTGGGCAGAAATCATTTTGAACGTCGACAATTAAGAGAGCTTTCATCTGCCGATTCTCCCTCGGACTCACTTCTCTTGTTGAAATTCATCGACGAGTTTCGCTCGCAAGGCCATCAGCTTTTGAGAAATGCCAACCTTGTAGAGATGCGGAAACTCGAACCGTTTGTGCTCAGCCGGAAGATGCGTCAATCGCTCCCTGGCATAGGCAGCGCTCTGCTGCGCCGAGCTCGTGACGAGCGGCTTCCCTTTCTCCATCACCCTGTGCATGATGGCTTCCGATGTACATTGTTTCAGGCTACTCTTCTGTTCCGGAAAGACCGGGTGGTAAATGCAGTCCGGCCCCGGTTCATCGTGCAAAGCGACGGCGTCCGCATAGAACAAGCCGTCACCATTGAAATACCTATAAATTGACTTGATCCCCGGCAGCGTCAACTTGGTGTAGTTTTCCGAGAACTTCAGCCGCGGAACGCTGTCGCTCATGCTCAGTTTGTAGACGCCGTCCAGAGCGCCGGAATTCTGTCCCGTGATCAGCCGGGTACCGACACCGAAGACGTCGATGGGGGCCTCCTGGTCCTCCAGCAAGCTCCGGATGACGTACTCGTCCAGCTGATTGGAAACGGCGATCTTGACGTTTGACAAGCCGGCCTGATCGAGCATCTGCCGCGCACGTTTGCTGAGATACGCCAGATCGCCGCTGTCCAGCCGAATTGCCTGCAAGTGGTTCCCCGATCGCTCCAATTCCTTCGCGACCGTAATCGCGTTCGGGATACCGCTCTTCAACGTATTGTACGTGTCAACGAGCAGAATGCACTTGTCGGGATAGATCTCCGCATACTTTCTGAACGCGGCGAGCTCATCGCCGAAGCTCTGGACCCAGGAATGCGCCTGCGTCCCCGACACGGGGAAGTCATTGTGCAGGGCGGCATACACATTTGATGTTGCATCGACTCCTCCAATGATCGCCGCTTTCGTGCCGTGAATGCCCCCCAAACCCTGAGCCCGCCGAAGCCCGAAATCGATAACCCGCCGGCCACCCGCTGCGGCTTTGACGCGTGAAGCCTTTGTCGCAATCAAGGATTCGAAATTCAGGAGATTGAGAAGCACCGTTTCGATGATCTGTGCCTCGATCAAGGTCCCTTCCACACGCAGCAGCGGTTCCATCGGAAACACTATCTCTCCCTCCCTCACCGACGTGACCGTCCCCTGAAACTTGATACCCTTGAGGTATTCCAGGAACGAGTCCCTGAACCCGAGGTCCTTCAAGTATGAAAGAGACGTCTCGTCGAAGCCGAGATTCTCGAGCACCTCCAGGATGTCGGAGAGGCCGGCGAAAATCACGTAGCCTCCATTGAACGGGTTTTCTCTGAAGAAGTAATCGAAGCAACTCCCCGTGTTCGCACGACCGCTCAGGAAATACCCTTGCGCCATGGTGAGCTGGTAGAAATCTGTGTAGACCCCGCTCTGGTGATTCAACAAATTCATCGCTCGTTCAGTCCCTCCTCATCCAATCTCTCGCTGAGTGTCGCAGCCGGATCGCTGCGACGCGAGAACTCAAAATGCGTTGCGTATCACTTGAATATCGGCTCTTCCCCGTTCATACGCAATAGCAACGACGTCAAATCGGCATGCTTGGTCCTCGATCTGATGTTCGAACAGGTAGCCCTCAGCCACTTTCTTTATTTGATCCTCTTTCTGCGGTGTGACGGCTTCCTCTGGCAAGCCGAACGCCCCGGTCCGTCGCGCTTTTACCTCGATGAACACCAGCTCGTCGCCATCCCTCGCGATCAGATCAATCTCTCCGCGGTCGAACCGGTAGTTCCGCTCGATGATCCGGTATCCGTTCCTCTCGAGGTAGGCAGCAGCGAGCTCCTCGCCCCTCGTACCTTCCGCTCTCTTGTTCATAAGCGGGGGACCTCCAGTTCACTCGCCATCAACTGAACCGGCATCCTGAAGCTCCTCCTGTGGATTTCGCACGGCCCGTGCCGGCGGATGGCCTCAAGATGCCGCTTCGTCCCGTACCCCTTGTGCCGATCGAACCCGTACAGCGGAAACTCCTCGTGGTATTCCCTCATGAGGTTGTCCCGCGAGACCTTGGCGACGATCGAAGCTGCTGCGATCGTGAACGACAGGCAGTCGCCGTGAATGATGTTCTCGAACCGGAGCGACTCGTGCGTGAAGCAGTTACCGTCTGCCAGGACAATCTGGGGCTCAAAGCTCAGCCTCTCCACCGCCTTTCTCATCGCGAGGATCGAAGCCTGAAAGATGTTGATCCGGTCGATCACCTCGTGACTCACGATACCCACCCCCACGCTCAGCGCTTTCTCGTAGATCGTGTGGTAGAGACTCTCTCGTCTCTTCTCGCTAAGCTTCTTGGAATCGTTCACTCCATCGATCAACAGCCCTCTGGGGAACACGACAGCGGCGGCGACAACCGGGCCAGCGAGCGGTCCACGACCGGCCTCGTCGACGCCCGCGATCGCGTCGATGCCATCCGCCCACAAGGCTTTTTCCATCTCCAACGATGGGACCTGTCCGGACCTTCTGCGAGTCATGGATTCCTTCGACGATCCTACGATCCAAGGAAGATCGCAACCAGCCCACCCACCATATCAAGCTTCAAGATGAGGCTGAGCTTGCCCAGGTTCGCGGGGCTCCGATCCTTCCACATCGAAACGATAACATAGAGAAGCGCTGCATCGACAACGATAACGAGCGCGAGGTAGTTGGACGAATAGACCCCGCTCGAGTATGGAAGAAACGTGGCCACCACGAGCAGGAAAATCGTCAACGAAGCGAGCACCAGCGCCGGTCTTACGCCGTACGTCACCGGGAGTGTCCAGGCCCTTGCCTTCGCATCACCTTCAAGATCCTCAACGTCCTTGACCAGTTCACGGGCAACGTTGATCAGAAACGCGAAGAGCGCCGGGAAGAACGAGCGTTCGGCGTGCCCGACCGCCACCCCGCCGTAGACAAACGCCAGGCCTGTTATAACCCCGACCATGATATTACCCGCCAGCACGGTTCGCTTGAAGGTCTTGCTGTAGAGGTACAACGAGATGACCCAGAAGAGAGCGATCGCGAGCGTACCGGTTCCCGCAGAGGCGCTCAACAGAAGCCCGATTCCGGAGGTGACTCCCCAGAGCCACACCGCTCCCTGCCGGGTGGCCGCGCCGCGCGGCAATGGTCGATTCGGCTTATTGATACGGTCGATCTCGAGGTCGAAGTAATCGTTGATCGCATTGGCGCCGCCGGCGATCAGGGCTCCCGCGAGCGAAGCGCCGAGGATCGTCAGCCAGTTCTCCGACGACGCGCCGGCGAGGATCGCAGCCGCGGCGATCGTCAGAAAAACGATCCCGACGTTGAGCGGCCTGAGGAGGCCCAGATGCCCTCTGAGAGTATCAGAACTCATTGACGAGCTGTACGTGGAGTTTCGCCGTGCTGAACGTATCACCTTGACCGAACGCCAGGCTCACACCGAGGAGGCCGAGCGGAGAGTCCAACCGCACGCCCACACCAAAGCCGAGTTTCGTTTGCTCTCTCTCGATCAGACCCGACTCGGGGCGAGAAGGAGAGAAGATGTACCCGGCGTCGAGGAAGCCGAACACAAAGGACCGGGGGGCCACGAGCAGGCGGTACTCGAGATTTGACCATGCCAGCCGTGAACCGAGAAATTGCGCCTCGCGGTAACCTCGCAGCGTGTTGGCTCCGCCGAGCCGATACAGATCGCTGATCTCGATCGCCCCGCAGCGAAAATCGCGCGCGTGCAAGCCTACGACGAAAACCTGGCGATGCAGCGGGGAGAGAAAATATTGGAAATCGAGGGCGAGTCGCTGGGTCGTCGTGCGCGCCGCCTCACCCGAAAGGTGGCTCTTCGCCGTTGCCTTCGTGCCGGTGAAGTATTCAGTCCAGTAGCGAATTCCGTCGGTCGGGGTGACGGGGTCGTCTCTGGAATCGTATGCCACCGAAACACCGATGCTTGCTGTGCCGCTCTCATCGACGTTCAGCGAACCGAACCCCTGAGTCGGGAAAACATCCTCATGTCTGTAGGAGAGACCCACGGTAAGATCTTCGGTCGCCAGCACACCAGCGCTCATCCCATACCGGCGTAAAACGTATGTGGAATCCTGCTTCCGCTGATAGAATTCCCCTTCAAGGTTTACGGGATACGAAGCCACCCACGGCTCGAGGTATCGCAGCTCGACCTCTTGAGAAGTCTGACTCTCACGATACCATCGAGTTGAGAGTTTGCGCCCCGTTCCCAGGATGTTCCGGAACTCGAGGTTGAGAAGTCCGGTCAGGTAGCCCGAGTCGCCGGGGCCGCGCGAAGGTGCGTAGCCGACAACACCATCGAACCGATTCGGGCTTCCTTCCTGTACCTTCACGAGGAGCCCCGCAGTGCCGTCCGGGTTCAAATACAGCTCCGGCGTCGAAACCGAGGAAAACAGCTGTAGCTTGTCCAGGCGCCGCTTGATCCGCTCCGGCTGATTTCCTCGAAAGATCTCCCCCGGGCTCCATCTGGCTTCGCGGAGGATCACGTCCGCTTTGGTCGACGTGTTTCCCTCGATGCGTAGGTCAGACAAGCGTACCCGAGTTCCCTCGTCGACGGAGAGCATGAGTGAAGAGAGGACCTGCTCAGGCTGGTCCTGAAAGGAAACGTCCTGAATCGCTACTCGCGCGAGGGGATACCCGATCGCTTCATAGTGCTGAAGCAGGTTCTGAATGTCGCGCTCGAGCACGCTCGGGTAGAATCGTTTTCCCTTCTCCGTCTCGAGCAGGGCGAGCAGCTCTCGATCGGATACGGCTTTTGCCCCGGTGATCTGTACCGAGGAGACAACAGCAGGTTTTCCTTCGACGATCCAGACGGAGAGATCAGCAGCACTCGAGTCGCCTGTCGGCAGGAGCGTCACGGAATCGATCCGGGCGAAGAGATATCCTTCGGCGACATAGCCACGGACGACCCCTTCAAGGTCGGAGGTGCTGAACTGCCCCCCTTCTCTTGTCTGCATCCACTCCCGTACCTGTGCAATGGAGAACGATCGGTTTCCGTGGACGGTCACGGAGCGGACGACGCTCTTCTCCAGGGTCTGCGCTCTCGATCCCACCAGAGGCGCGAGCAGAAGAGAGATCGCGAGAAGACCGAAAAAGCCAGGCGCGGCACGTCTCGCTCTGGCTTTTCGCTCACCGTTCATCGTGAGACTCAACGGATTCTTCCCCAGAGGTCGGTTGTAGGGTACCTCAATCGATAGTCACCAAAGCCTGTATCGTCAACGAAGATGAACTGGCGGTTGAGCTGATAGTAGTACCAGATCTCGTACGGTTTCGTGTCGTATTCGAACGGATGACGCTCGATGTTCTCCGCCGGGCCGAAGCGGATATAGACCATGCCCATATCGGTTTTCCAGCCTTCCAGATAGTGCTTGAAGTTCTGGTTCGCGTATTCCACGCGAGCATAGTATTCGTCCATGAGCTCGTTGCGCGACGTTTGCGGCTCAGGATCTCGTTTGCCCCAGAATTCCAGGAACCGCTGTCGCTTTTCCTCCTCATTCGGTGCTTCACGAATGTACTGGAGTTCAGAACCCCGTGCGATGTAGACCAACTGCTCGATCGCCTTGTCGAGATCGAGTACAGCCGCAGGAAGATCAAGTGACCGCACGGTGAAGGTCCGCGAACTCACGGCGTTCAAATCCACCAAGGAGTCCCCGGCCCGGTTCGTCGGCACGGCATCGACCAGGAGAGCGTATCTGCCCATCGGCACATCGAGACTGTCGACCTTGAGGAACACTTGAGTCTTCCTGCCCGTCAGAGCCTCCACCTGGTTTCTTCTGAACACGATGATCTTGTCCCCGTTCACGATCTTCCATGTGAATTGCAGAGAATCGACCCACTTCGGGCTGTAAACCTCAAAGAACACGAAGAATCCTTCGGAGCTTTGACTGATGTTTCCGGAGATGATCGGCACAATACTCTTCTTCTCCCCCGCCGTTGAGAGACGGCTTACCAGCATGATGTCACTCAAACTCAGAGAATCCTTCGAATAGTCCGTCACCAGCAGGGAACGCCTTCTCTGGGAAATCCTCTGAGACTCCTGATCCCTTACCTGGACCGTGATCCCGTAATTCCCCGGATCGATGTCGACAGTCCTCTGGCTGAGACTATACATGCGATCTGACGTGGTTTGGGCGAAATCGGTCGCGCGGACATCCACGCTCCATATCTCGTCGTGGACAAGTTGTTTCGACGGAGTGAAGAAACTGAGCGTGACCTCGTAGCGGCCGACAAACAGATCGCCTTCCTTGACAAATCGTATTTCCTCATGCGGGACTTGCACATACGCGTCGATTCGGGACTTATGTGGCTGATTGGACGAGTAGCTGATGGCATCAAAGTAAAACGTGGGGCCAGTCTCGATGCGGAGAGGTCGGGGGTCTCCTTGCGCCACGATCCTCTGGACACCCCATACCGCGAGCACTCCAACCAACAATGCCCACCGCGCTCTTCTCTTTGCATCCATGGTCACTCTCCCTTCCCCTTGTCGCATGTTTGACCGCGACCGGTCGTCTCTGCATAGAGATCGTACTCAGTCGCGTCAACAATCGTTACGTGATAGAAGTTGCCTACCGTGAGGCGGGATGCCGATCGAACGTAGACCTCCTGATCGATCTCCGGTGCGTCCCATTGAGTGCGCCCGACAGCGAATTCCCCATCCAGACGGTCGATCAGGACCGTCACTTCGCTGCCGATCAGGAGCTGGTTGCGATCCTCAGAAATCTCCTGCTGAATCTGCATGATTCGATCCCGCCGTTCTTGCTTCACCTCGTTGGGGATCGGATCCCCGAGGCCGTACGCTGCAGTGCCCTCCTCCTGGGAGTATGTGAAGACTCCGAGACGATGGAACTTCATCTCTCTGACGAACTCGCAGAGCACCCCGAAATCCTCCTCTGTCTCGGTCGGATATCCGACGATCAGGGTCGTTCTCAGGGCTATGCCGGGAACCGCGGCCTTGATCGAGGAAAGCAGCTCCTTCGTCGCTCGAGGCGTGATCCCGCGGCGCATAGACTTCAAAACATTCCCGGAGGCATGTTGCAGAGGGAGATCCAGGTAGCGACAGAGCTTGGGCGATTCCCGGTACACAGCCAGGATCTCGCGAGGAAACTTCGCGGGATACGCGTACATAAGCCGGATCCACTCGATACCGTCTACGTTTGAGACCGCGCGCAGCAGCGAGTCGAGCCGCCCCTCGCCATAGAGGTCAAGCCCGTACGAGGTCGTATCCTGTCCGATGAGGATGAGCTCCTTGACGCCTCGAGCCGCGAGCATGTGCGCTTCCCTGACCACGTTTTGCAGCGGCCTTGTGCGATGCACCCCACGCATCAACGGGATCGCACAGAACGAACACGGATGGTCGCATCCTTCGGAGACCTTCAAGTACGCGAAATGCGACGGTGTGGAGAGCAACCGCCCGCCGACGAGCTCTCGCCTGTAGTCCACGCCGAGATCCGCGACCACCTCTTCAAGATGATGTGAGCCGAAGAATGCATCGACATCCGGTATCTCATCCGCCAGCTCCTTCGCGTACCGCTCGGAGAGGCAGCCCATGACGACGACCTTTTTCAGCTTGCCCTCGCCTTTTCTCCGAACCGCCTCGAGGATCGCATCGATCGATTCCTGTTTTGCCGCCTCGATGAATCCGCACGTGTTGATCACGGCGACATCGGCACCATCGACATCCTGCACGAGGTGGATACCGCCGGACGCTAATTGGCCCAGCAGGAACTCGCTATCGACGAGGTTTTTCGTACATCCGAGCGTAACAACACTGACGTTCGGGCTACCGTTTCTCTTCATTCTGGCCGCAACTTCCTCACGACAACACAATGAAATCTATATAAAGATACACAATGGGCGCAACAAAAACCAGGCTGTCAAACCGATCCAGCACGCCGCCGTGTCCGGGGATAATCGATGAAGAGTCCTTGACGCCGGCGTCGCGCTTGAACCGCGATTCGACCAGGTCGCCCAGTTGACCGAAGATGCCGACGATCCCACCGAGGATCAGCGCGTCCTGCACTCTCAAGTAGTCCAGCACCAAGGCACGAGCTGCGAGCATCGAGAGGAGCGCGAAGAGGAAGCCACATGCCGCGCCCTCCCACGTCTTCTTCGGACTCACTCGCTCAAAGAGCTTGTGTCGACCCAACGCAAGCCCTCCGAAGTACGCCGCCGTATCGCAAATCCAGATCGCGGCAAACACCGAGACCACGGTGTAGCCGCCCCAGCGCGTGATGGTTTGAAACTCCCCCTCATCTGCAAAGCTCGTCGGAAAGAACTTGTGCACCGGAAAGCCGTACGGGTAGAGCTCGCGCGTCATGATGAGCGTCCCGAAGAAGAGAGAGAGGATGGAAACACCCAACACGGTGACAGCAAGATTCATGGTGGGTGATCCACGCTGGCGAAACAACTCGATCAGCAATACAAGGAGAAGAAAGACGAGTTGGATGACCAGCAGGAACTGGAGCTGGGAGAACATCGAGAGGTGGATGTCACGCGCTTCGAAGTAACGAAAGACGTCCACCTGGAGACGCTCGTAGATGAAGGCCGCGTTGATGACGAAACCGGTTATGATCCCGACCGTCTTGAGCGGGAACACCCCCTTCCGTTCGGCAAGCGTGTAGAACTCGTACAGCGAGAGTCCAGAAATCAGTGCAACGAGCGCAAAGAAGAGGTAGCCACCCTCCATCGTCACCCAAACGATGATGGGGATTGCCACCACGGCCACAAGCACCCGCGTGGGGAGACTGCTGAAGGCTGAGTTATTCAACGGAGAGTCTCCTCTGAAGATGGAAGTGATAGATCGGCACCGCCAACCGGTCCAAGCTGCTGCAGGAGCGCTTCAGCCCCGGCAGCCTTCGCCTTCAATCCGGCCTGCTGCAAGTTCCGCTCGACGATGTCTGCTTCAAACTCGGACACGCAGGAATAGACGGGCTGCCACCGGCTCTGGATCGCACAATACTCGATGCGCTCCGTATTGCTGCCGTCGATGTTCAATCTGCCGCACCGCTGACATGAACAGTCGCCCGATTCGAGCGGCATATGGCAGTGTGAGCATGAAGGCACCGTTATTCCCCTGTTCTGGATCGAAGGTCGCTCGTCAATCGCAGGTAGGACGAGAACGACAGGACAAACAACATGACAAACAGGAAGAGCTGCGCGAGAATTGCGGGCATGTTGACATCCGGCCCTTTCGTTGCTCCGATGATCATCTTGTCATCCATCTGAAAATACGCTACAACGACCGCCGTGACGTTGTTGAGAAAGTGCACGGTCATCGTGATGACGATACTTTTGGACCGCATCCGCAGGATCCCGAAATAGCAGCCCAGCGCCATCAGAGGAACGATCGCAAACGGGTTGAAGTGAAAGGCTCCGAAGATAACACCGGTGATGATCGCGGCCCAGATCGGCTTGACGGCCCGCTCGAAACTCGACTGGATCAATCCGCGGAAAAGGAGCTCTTCAATAATTGCCGGCGTCACCGCGACGACCAGAATGACGAACAGCAGCTCCGGGACGGTATGGGAGGAGACGAGGGTACGAAACGTCTCTTCAATCATCTGCTGGAGCGGATCGATGACCTTCCTCAGGCTCTCGGGCAGGGGAATGCGGTCTTGAAAAAACAGATAGATCTGAAACATTTCCTGCAGGAAGAGAAGGCCAAGCACCGCGAACACCGTTTCACCAACCTTCGGCATTCTCCATGGGAACACGGAAGAGAGTCTCCGATCGAGCAGCCGTGCGAACAGCAGGGTCGGGATCAGCATGAAGACTGCTTGCCCCATCATCGTAAAGGCCCTCTGCCCCATCACGTTCTCGGCTGTGACCTTCGCCCCGATGAAGAAGAACGTCAGCGCTCCGCCGATGAACTGATACAGCATGAAGATGGCGAAGAGGCAGAGAAGCGCGAAAGCGATCGGGGAAATGTTGCTGCGCTGCACGAAGGAGAGGTCGTGTGTGGGAGGCCGCGCCAGCTCGGGTGCCACGTTTCTTTCGTCGTCCATGCTCTCTTAGGCTTTGTTGACCGTCGACTTGATCATCGCTGCGAGCAGGGGGAGCATAATCTCATGATGTCCGGTGAAATTGTAACCGCGTCCGCGTCGCTGGGTCGGACGCTCCACGACATTCTGTTGAGGGCGATAATGGCGGATCATATCAAAGTTCGCCGTGCTGAATCCTTGGGCTTTGTGCCCGAGATTCCTTGCCACCGTGAGAGCTTTGAGGAAGACCTCAGGGAGGATCACCGCCGAGCCGATATTCAGAACGACACCGCCATTCCGGAGGTCTTTGACCGAGTTGATGAGGATCTTGAAGTCACGGAACGACAACTCGCCCGTTGCCGCACCATCCATCGTCGGCTGTTGATGAACGATGTCCGTGCCGATCGCTGCGTGGACCGTGACCGGAATGCCCCGTCTGTAGCACGCCGCAAGAATGCTCTCCGAGCGATGGCGGGCTTTTAGCGCAAGGAGCTTCTTCGCCAGGGCCTCACCATACCCATCGCTCGTCTCCCCGAAAGCCTTCACCAGCGCCTTGTTGATGAAATCGCCCGTTTCCTTCGACATCCCGAATCTCCCATCGAGGATATTGACAGCGACGTCTTCCGATGTCTGGCCCCACATCGCGGTCTCAACATCGTGGATGGCGGCAGCGCTGTTCATCGCGACGTGGGTGACGATCCTGCGTTCCACCAGGTCAACGATGATGGGTGACAATCCCACCTTGATGACGTGAGCACCCATCATCAGGATCACCGGTTTCCCGTTCCTGCGCGACCGTGCGATGTCGCGAACGAGCGCGCGCAGCTCATTGCCCGCAAGGATTCGAGGTAGCGAGTCAATGAATTCGCTGAGACTGGCCTTTCGCGGGTCAAGGATCTTCGCAAAATCTCTCAGCGAAACCTTGCTCCGCCGCTTCTTGATCGAAATCAGCCTGACTTCGTCAAGACCGATTTGCTTGAATTTCGACATGGTTGTTCTATTTCACTTTGGCTTTGAGGGGACCAATGATGCCGGAGTACTCCCGCAGCTCCGCGTCGATCGAGCCGATGAAGATCTTGGTACTCACCTTGACGGGGATCCTGCGGTCATCATCCGTCAACCAAACAATGACACGGCCCTCGCTCTTGAACAATCCACCTTCTTTGATCAAGGGTTCAAGGATGACGCAGTCAAACGTACCGGCCTCGACCTCAAGACGCTGCCGCCCCAGGAATTTCACAGGAAGTGCGTACGTTGAGTCTTTGTAGAAGTTATGGAGAACCGTTTTCTCACCGATGCGGGTGGTTGAATAGTCCAGGGTGCGCATGAAGTAGAACGCCGAGACCACGTCGTGCACATACGGAGGAACCGGAAACGCCTCGCTATCGGCGTGCGCGATGTTGTTCACCTGATCGAATGTGGCAGTGAAGTCCCGGCTGTAGTTACCCTCCCGTACGTGCTGCGTGAACCTCCACGGGAAGATTCCTCTGACATCCAGAAGGGTCTCATAGCGATCCTCCACTTTGTAGATCCACGAAAACGTTGGCGTCGAAATCACCGCGAAGGATACTTGATAACATGGACGGCCAAAGATGGTGTCGGTGCTTGGGATCGACATCACTGCCTCGCCCGCTGTAATGAAACTATACCCCACATCGAAGACGAGTCGCTCACCGACACCGAACGCAGACTGCGGTACGAATCTCAACGGGATGTCGGTCCGCTGCTCCACCTCAACGGGCTGCGTCGTCTTCACGGCCAGTGAGTCCTGCCCGTCGAGCCTCGGGCAGGTAACGGTGGCAAGGGCAAGTGACATCAGGAACACAGTTCTCATAGGCTTGCGCGAACTACCGGTTGTTCTCTGAAAGACGCGATCAATCCTCTCGCTGCGTGGAGAACTTGCTCGACCGTGATCTGATCCATGCAATCATCCCCTTGGCACTCTCCTCCCCTGCACCGTGCGCACGCTTGGTTATCAGCAACAAAAACGACTTTCTGCTGCGTGAGCGGACCCCAGCGCTTCGCACTACACTCCCGTATCGGCGGATAGAAACCGATGACCGGAACCCCAACGGCGGCCGCGATGTGCAGCGGACCGGTCGAGTTGGAAACAAAGAGGTCTGCGGATCGGAGAAAGGCCGCCAACTCCATCAGAGAAAGCCGACCGATGAGGGGAATCGCAACTCCACCCGAGCCCTCCACGACAGTCTGGACAAGACTCTCTTCTTGTGCTATCCCGGTGACCACGACGCGAATCCCGTCTGCGTTCAAGAGCTTCGCCAAGGACCCAAAGTTCTGCGCGCTCCAGTCTCTCGCCGAGCCACCTGACCCGGGGTGCAGAACAACCATCGGTTCAGAATCTCCAAGGCCCAATTCCTGCCTTGCCTTCTTCGCAGCCAGGGTCGCACTCCGACCTGGAGTGAGAGTCGCCGACGTCACTCCTGACCAAGACCACCCGATTGATTGTAGGAGCGACAAGTTGTATTCCGCCTCATGCTTCTCGGCGGTCTTTCGATGCTCAAAAACCCTCCTGTTGAAGAGAAACGAGTACCATCGGTACCCCGTTCCGACCCGCACAGGAATCCTTGCGAGCGATATGAGCAGCCCGAGTCGAAAGGTGGGGTGCGCGACGACAACCAGATCAAATCGCCCACGTCGAAGCTCCGAAAGGAACCCAAAGAACGGCTTCGGTTTACCCTGGTGGTCGTACGTGAGGACCTCATCGATTCCTTCGTAGCCTTCTGCGAGCTCTCGGGTGCACTCCCGCAGCAGCATCGAGATCCGAGCCATCGGCAGATGCGAGCGCACGAGAGAGATCATCGGAAGCGAGAGGACGACATCGCCGATCCGGTCGGTCCGCACCACCAGCACATTGTGGAATTGACGTTGATCCACCGTCATGAGTCGTTTCTACGGCTGTCAATATACGGGAAGGTGCTCTTAGGTGCAACAAACGAATCCCGCAGAAGCAGGCGTTATTCGGCAACAAGCGAGATGCGAGGACCAGAACATGAACGGCGTGAACTGGGGATGAGCGGAATGAACGAACCTACCACGACACAGGTCTCACGTGCGACGCGACGCAAACGAGTACCAAACCGATCAGATGCTCGTGACCCTCAGGAGCGCGACATACTCGTCGGCTTCATGATGGGCGGGCCACTGAGGGTACGGATCGAGCTGCAGCAGCCTAATGCGGTAACCGAGTGTATCAACATATCTCTGGCGAGCGGTATCTCCCAGAGACACGTATCCGTCGATGGACAATTGCAGAGAGATCTCATAGCGGGCATCGAGAGTCGCCAAGAAGCTCCTCGAACCGCAGCAGCGCCCCGCTCGGTTGAACGACGGCCGTCTCACCGTACCTCAGCGTGAAGGGGTCCTCACCGACGATCTTCGGCTCGACGACATCGGATTCGCAGGAGAGAAAAAGGAGGATGGGAAGAAAGAACATCGATCTCATCAAACTGAGTCCTCTGACGCGATGAGGGCCTCTCCCTACGAAATAAAGATCTTCGCGATGTCGAGGAGCAGTGACGGTTTGTTCCACATCGCGGTCCGGAAGATGCCGCCGACAGTCCGTTTCTCCTCCGGCAGCTTGCAGGCGTCGGTACAGAGTTTGTTAAGCGTCTCATCGGAAAACTGGTAGATGGCTTCCTTGATGCGATAGAACACCTCGTGCCGCCAGCCGAGGCGCTTATGCCATCTCTTCTCGTACTCTTTCAGATGCGTGGAATCATCCTTTTGGAGAGCCTCGACCGCGACCTGCCCGGCGATCATCCCGCCGATCATCCCGCTGATAATGCCCCCTCCGGAAACCGGATTCACCTGGTGCGCAGCGTCGCCGACCAGCATCACGTTGCCCTTCACGATTTCATCGCACGTCGTCGCACACGGGACCCCTCCCGCGATCCGGGTAAGAATGGAGGCACGAGGAAATCTACGAGCTACGAACTCCTCCAGGTATCGGATCGCTGACTTCTCCTTCGCGCGTTCAACGCTGACGCCGATGCCGACGTTTGCCGAATCCTTCCCCTTTGGAAAAACCCACACATATCCGCCGGGAGCAATCTCTTTGCCAAAGTAAAAGTCGAGAATGCCCTCATCGACCGCGACACCAGCGAGCGTCATCTGAGAGGAGCTTTCCATGTCACGTATGTGGCACGTCGTGTCGATTCCGCCCCATTTCCCCACACGACTCTCCACGCCGTCAGCGCCGATGACGATCTTCGCGCGAACCTCTACCTGACGGTCGTTGATCAGCGCCCGGACGCCCCTCACATCCCCATTCGTCCTGACTAGGTCATAGACGTAGGCCTTCGTGACGACATCCGCCCCTTCCCTCGCGGCGAGTTTCGCAAGCTCGTAGTCGAAGATGCGCCGCTCAAGAACATAGCCGATTCCGTCGAGCCTCGGGACGATCGAGTTCCCATTCGGCACGACGATGCGGAACTTACTGACGGTCGCCGCAATCCACCGCGGATCAGGCTCGATGAACTGGACCACGCCTTCATGACTGACCGCTTCACCGCATCGGACGGGATATCCGACATCGCGGTCCTTCTCCAGCATGAGCACAGATGTGCCTCCGGCAGCAGCGTAGCGCGCAGCCGTTGATCCAGCAGGTCCCGCACCAACAACTATGATGTCGTATTCCTCTCTCATCTCGGCGGTTTCGCGGTTTTCAAATCCAATCGGTTCAAAGCGGAACAGTTGAATTCAAGCTCTTGAGAGTCTACTTGCAGCCCTTGCCAAGTCGGAATCCTCTCCCCGGGGCCCGTGAGCTAGAACGCAGGTGGTAATTCCTGCGGCAGCGACAGCTCTTTCGGCAATTGCTCGATACCTTCGCGATGAAATTCGATCACTTCCCAGGGGCAAGCCCAGACGCACTTCCGACAATTCGTGCACCGTTCATCGATGATGCGTATCTCGGCCTCCAGCAGCTCGATGGCGTCTTCAGGACAGACACCGACACAGCATCCGCAGAAGTCGCATTTGCCGGGAACAATGTAGATCATCAAAGGTGTGCTGCGTGCCAAATTCTACCTCGATGAAGTCTGAATCAGTTTTTTTCGGTCGAGCCCCACCCAAAATAGGGAGAGACCCGACGAAAATCAACGATGGAACCCCCCTTCTCCTCGCGGTCTTGGGACTGCAGAAATCGCTCACACCGGCTTCAAAAACTCAGCCGACCCGACACTCCTGAGTTGCTTCTTCAGCTCCTGGTGCCGCTCGATGAGGGGCCTCGTATCACCCCCCTGGAGTGACGCTTCCTTCAACAACCTCTGGTTTTCCGCCACCTGCTTTTGCAGGTTCTGCTTTTTCAGAGCTACAATCGCATCGCGCGCGAGCGTCCAGGGATCAGCCTCCTCAATCTCAGAGTCGCCGGCTTGCCACTGCTTGCTCAGCTCGTACTTGCTCAAGACGACGTCGGTGATGATGCTCTTGAGCCTCGGGTCCTCGATCTCGAGAAGAAGGTCTGTCACGTGCATCGGGCCACGCTCCTCATAGCGCGAGAGAAGCAGCTCGAGAATGTTCCTGACCTGGGGCGTCGAGATCTCCGAGAGCGTGATATGCGAAAAAACAAAGCTGATGAGGTCGGCTTGGTGCTCAAGGAGAAGCTTGAGAATATCTCTTTCAGGAGCAGGGATGACAGTTGCTTCGCCCAGCCCAACACCGGCGACCTCAGGCCCGGGGGTACCCGGAATAGCCTGGCGACCCGCTGTCACGCCTGCCGCCGGAGCAATACGAGCATCCTCCTCCCTCCACCGGTCCAACTCTCGATAGAGGACTGACTCGTAAAGATCGTACTTGGTGGCGACGTCTTTGATGTAAAAATTACGTTTCAGCTCGTCCTTCATCTTGGCGATCGACTGCACGATGGAACGGACCGCCTGCGCCTTACCCTCCGGCGTGGAGAATGCACCGGAGCGTCGAAATTGTCTCGCCTTGAAGTCGATGAACGAGATCGCTTGTCCGGCGAGCTGCAGGAACTCCTTTCCGCCCCGTTTCCGCACAAATGAATCGGGATCTTCCCCCTCGGGCAGCTCGACGATCGCCACGTCAAGATCGTGCGCAAGGACGATATCCATGCCGCGAAGAGTCGCGCTCGAGCCGGCCGAATCGGCATCGTACACCAGCGTCATCTTCTTGGTGTACCGTCCGATGAGCTGCACCTGATCCTCCGTCAGCGCGGTTCCGCTCGATGCGACGACGTTCTGAATGCCGGCCTGGTAGAGCGAAATGAGATCGGCGTATCCTTCCACCATCAGCGCATTCTCCTCCGATCGGATGGCATCCTTCGAGTGGAAGAGGCCGAAGAGAACGCGACTCTTGTTGTAAATGAGCGTCTCAGGCGAGTTGATGTATTTCCCGAGCGGATCGTCCTCGCGCAGCTTTCGCGCGCCGAAGCCAAGGACACGCCCCGACGTCGAAAAGATCGGAAACATCGCACGGCCGCGAAAGTAATCGTAGTCGCTCCCGTCCTCCCGCATCCGGATCAAACCAGCCTTAAGGAGATCCTCACGGCTCACGCCTTCCGCGCTCGCGTGTGTGAGCAGTCCGTCCCAGGAGTCCAACGCATATCCGAGACCGAACGTGCGGATTGTCTCGTCCGAGAACCCTCTGCTGTGGAAGTACTCCAGGGCGACCTTCCCTTCCGCGGCCTTCGTCAGATTGTTGTAGAAGAAGAGGCCTGCGAAGCGGCAGACATTGTAGAGACTCTCTGCCTCACTCTCCTGCTGCCGGTCGGCCTCCGTGGTGGTGATCGTGATGCCGACCTTTTCCGCCAGCGACCGGACGGCTTCTGCGAAGGAGACCTTCTCAAACTCCATCACAAAGGTGAACACGTTTCCGCCCTTGCCGCAACCGAAACAATGGTAGACCTGCTTCTCCGGACTGACCGTGAAGGAGGGGGTCTTCTCCTGGTGAAATGGGCAGAGGCCGACGAAGTTCTTCCCTCGCTTCTTCAATCGAACATGTTGAGAAATTACGTCGATAATGTCGTTTGAAGAGCGGATTTCCTCAATCTTTTCAGGCGGAATTCGCATAACCGGCTTGAATTTAGACAATTATGGAAGTACAAGCAAGCACACCGGCGTAGGTCAGACATTCCTGTCTGACCTTATGGGACAAACAGGAATGTTTGTCCCACCGACAAAAAACCCTCCTGCTCACTGCGAGCAGGAGGGTCTCTTGATGAACGCCTTGCAGGTCGGGCAGGCTGCCCGACCTACTGCAGTTTTAGTACATATCACCGCCCATGCCGCCGTGCGGCATCTGAGGGGGCTCCTTCTTCTCTGGCTTCTCAACGATGGTCGCCTCAGTCGTTATGAGCAGTGCCGCAACGCTCGCGGCATTCTCTAAGGCGATGCGAGTCACCTTCGTCGGATCAATCACGCCCGACTTGATGAGGTTTTCGTACTGCTCGGTCTGCGCGTTGAAGCCGTAGTCATCCTTCCCTTCCTTCACCTTATTGACAACAACGGAGCCCTCGAGCCCTGCGTTCTGGACGATCCAGCGGATCGGCTCTTCCAGCGAGCGGCGCACAATTTCGACGCCGATCTTCTGGTCCCCGTTGTCCGTCTTCACCTCATCGAGCTTCTTCAGACAGCGGAGGTACGCGACGCCGCCGCCGGGGACAATACCCTCTTCCACAGCAGCGCGGGTGGCGTGAAGCGCATCCTCAACGCGAGCCTTCTTCTCCTTCATCTCCACTTCCGTGGAAGCGCCGATCTTGAGAACCGCTACGCCGCCGGAGAGCTTCGCCAGACGCTCCTGAAGCTTCTCCTTGTCGTAGTCGGAGGTCGTCTTGTCGATCTGCTGCTTGATCTCGTTAATGCGCTTCTTGATGTCCTCCTTCTTTCCGGCACCCTCGACGATGGTGGTGTCATCCTTGTCGATGGTTACCCGCTTGGCTGTTCCCATGTATGAAAGCTGCGCATTCTCCAGCTTGAAGCCCTTCTCCTCGGAGATGACCGTGCCGCCGGTGAGAATGGCGATATCCTCCAGCATTGCTTTCCTTCGATCGCCAAAGCCGGGGGCCTTCACCGAGCAGACGCGCAGTGTGCCGCGCAGCTTGTTGACCACGAGCGTCGCCAGGGCTTCACCCTCGACCTCCTCGGCAATGACAAGAATCGAACGGCTTGACTGGGCAATCTTTTCGAGCAGGGGAAGAAGATCCTTCATTGCGCTGATCTTCTTATCATGAATGAGAATGTAGGGATCCTCCAAGATCGCCTCCATCGAGTCGGCATCAGTCACGAAGTAGGGAGAAAGATACCCGCGATCGAACTGCATGCCCTCTACCACATCCAACGTCGTCTCCGTCCCTTTCGCCTCCTCGACAGTGATGACTCCATCCTTGCCGACCTTCTCCATCGCGTTCGCGATCAACTCGCCGATCGCGTGATCGTTGTTAGCGGAAATAGAGCCGACCTGAGCGATCTTCTCCTTGTCATCACCCACGGTCTTGGTCATCTCTTTCAGCCCCTCGACGATCTTCTGGACAGCGAGGTCAATGCCTCGTCTCAGGTCCATCGGGTTGGCGCCCGCCGTGACGTTCTTCAACCCCTCGCGGACGATCGCCTGTGCGAGCACGGTCGCTGTCGTCGTTCCGTCCCCTGCAACATCGGAGGTTTTCGAGGCGACCTCGCGAACCATCTGAGCACCCATGTTCTCGATCGGATCGCTCAGTTCGACCTCCTTCGCGACCGTTACGCCGTCCTTCGTAACCGTCGGAGCTCCGAACTTCTTGTCGATCACGACGTTTCGACCTTTTGGACCCAATGTCACCTTCACTGCATCCGCAAGTTGGTCGACACCACGCTTGAGAGCAGATCGGGCATCCGAGTCATACTGGATTAACTTTGCTGCCATAGCTTTCTATCTCCTTTCGTGACGTTCTACTTTTTTGGCATTATGGCGAAAATGTCGCTCTCCCGCATGATGAGGAGCTCCTCACCGTCGACGGTGACCTCCGTTCCGGAATACTTGCCGTAGAGGACGCGATCACCGGCCTTGACTTCCATCGGGATTTGCTTACCGTCATCAGAAACCCGCCCCGGACCGACTGCAATCACTTCTCCCCAGACCGGTTTCTCTTTTGCCGTATCTGGCACGATGATGCCCCCCTTTGTCTTCTCCTCCGCTGGCGATGGCTTCACGACAACTCGATCAGCCAATGGCTTGAGGGTCATAGGCTTTGCCTCCTTTGTAAGTTTGTTTGTTTTAAGATGTTACAGAAAACCGTAGGATTAGCACTCTGTGTAGATGAGTGCTAATAATATAACGGAAAGTTTCCCTCTTGTCAAGAGGGTTTTGACGGTAGATGACCGTCAGCTCGCGGGCAAGTGGCTTTAACTAGGTGGCGGTCCTCTTTCAGGCCTTCGATAATCACGACATACTCACCCCGAGGCGCCTTTTTGAAGAGCTCACTAAGGACGGAATGCACAGGACCCCTCACGATTTCCTCGAATTTCTTCGTCAATTCTCGAGCGACCACAACCCGACGGTCCCCCAGATAGGACTGGATTTCGCCGAGCGTTTTCAGGATCCTGTGGGGAGATTCATAGAGGATGATCGTTCTGGCCTCAGAACGGAGGGACTCAAGCTTGGTCTTCCTCCCCTTCTTCTGCGGAAGGAATCCTTCGAACAAGAACCGATCGGTTGGAAGTCCGCTGACGATGAGGGCCGAGATGAATGCTGTGGGTCCCGGGATCGGAACAATGGGGATATGACTCGCGAGTGCAGACTGCACGATCCAGAACGCAGGGTCCGAGATGCCTGGCGTGCCGGCGTCCGACACAAGCGCGACTGATTGACCGTGCTGGAGCCTCTCGATCAACTGTTGAGACCGCTTCCGTTCGTTGTAGCTGAAATAGCTCAGCATCGGCTTGCTGATCTTATAATGATCCAGCAGGATTTTGGTCTTCCGCGTGTCTTCAGCAGCGATGAGATCGACGGAGGAAAGAATTTTGACAGCGCGGTAGGTGATATCCTCGAGATTACCGATTGGCGTCGCGACGAGGTAGAGAGTGCCTTCGGAAGGTTTCGAAGCATTCTCTCGAATCTTCCGAAGGTCATTGCGGAGACCTTCGGAAGGCCTCGATGCACTCTCTGGAACCTTCCGAAGGTCCTCTAGGACAAATGCCCGATATTCCTCGCCACTTTTGAAGAACGCGTCTCTCAGTGTCAGATCCGTTATCTCAGATTCTCGAAGGCCACACCAGACTGAGAAATCCGAGAATTCCCACGCCTCCGGTTCTTCCGCGAGGTGAGCCTCGACAGGATTCAAGTGAATGTAACGAATCAGCTGCAATGCATAGTCATCTGAGTCAATATGTTTGGCTTTGAATTTCGCCTCGAACAGAGTTCCTGAGTGTTGGCGTTCGCGGTTCACAGCCTGAACATACGCATTGAAGACGGTTTGCAGGAACTTTGACATTGACCCTTGTTCTCCCTGCTTCAGGACGAAGTGATAGTGATTCGGTAGCAGGCAGTAGGCTATCACTGTCACCCTGTATTGGAGGGCGTACTTTTGGACCAAGCTGAGGAGGTAACCGTAGTTCTGTGGGGAAAAGAAGATCCGCGCGTTGTGCGCGCCGCGATTGAAAATGTGATAGTATTTGTCGTCTGCAAATTTCATCAGATGGCGGCCCGGAGGGTCGTGATCATTCGAGATAAACCCTCCGAAGGACTTGTTCAATCTGAGGAAACCATCCGAAGGTCTTGATCAACCCAAGAGAACCTTCGGATGGGCGGGCTAGGTTCCCCAATCACGGACGTACCGAAAATCGACGTCAATCGTCCGGTAGGAGATTTTTGCGATGAGCGGCAGGCGGCGCTTGAACTGGTTCTTCTCAACAAGCGACTTGACCTTGTGAATGAACTCCTCTTCAAAGCCGAGCTTGAGGAGCTCCTGATCCGTCCGACGCTCATCCACAAGATGATACAACAACGAATCGACTCGAGCGTACGTGAAGCCCATCTCCCCCTCATCCGACTGACCTTCCCAAAGGTCGGCGGTCGGGGTCTTTTCGACGATCGAAGCAGGAATGTCAAGCTTCCGAGCCAGCTGCCAGACCTGCGTTTTGTAAAGATCGCCGAGCGGGTTGATCGCGGAGGCAGTGTCACCGTAGAGCGTCCCGTATCCTACCAGGAGCTCCGTCTTGTTGCTCGTGCCGATGACAAGAGCATGTTCGCGGGCGGAGACATCGTACAACACGATCATCCTCATCCGCGCCATCACATTGCCGCGCCGCACCCGGTCCGTGACAGACCATTGATCGCAATAGGCATCCACCAGAGGCGAGATGTCGACTACTTCGGACCGGATTCCGAGCTTCTTCACAACCAGCTTGGCATCCGATACGCTCTGCGGACTGCTCGCTTTGTACGGCAAGATGACGGCGCTGGTATTCTCCCGACCCAGCGCCTCCGCGGTCAGGTAGGCGCTGACGGCTGAATCCACTCCTCCCGAGACTCCAATGACCCCCTTCGCGAACCCTGCGCTCTGCGTCTCGTCGCGGACGAACCTCACCAGCAGCTCTCTCACAATGTCGGTGTTGAGCTCAAGCCCACCCTTGCGGTCTTTGGACGCTGTCTCCACAGATGCTCCTTCCCGATTTGATGGAACCGGAACTAGTCTCCCTGACTGATTTCCTCCAACGACTCCCGAATGATTCGAATCCCTTCATCGATTTCAGTCTTGGTCAGATTCAGAGGCGGTCGGAACCGAATCGCGTGATCCCCGCAGCCGATCAAGATCAACCCGTTGTCATACGCCTTGCTGCGGAGCTGGTCTCTGCTCTGCGCCGTGTCGAGGTCCATCGCGCACAACATGCCTTTCCCGCGAGCGTTCGAGACGAGTCCGGGGAATTCCCGCTGCAGCTGCTCCAAGTTTCGGAGAAGATGAGCACCGACTTCACGAGCATTCTCTACGAGCTTCTCCTCCTCAATGATTTCGAGGATTCGCTGGAACCGCACCATGTCGACCAGGTTTCCGCCGAACGTCGAATTGATCCTGCTCGGCTTGTGGAACACATTTTCCAACACATCGTCGACCCTCTTACTGCACATGAAGCCGCAGATCTGCGTTTTCTTGCCAAACGCCATCATGTCCGGCTTCACGAAGTACTCGTGCGCCCACATTTTGCCGGTTATTCCCACCCCGGTCTGCACTTCATCGAAAATCAACAGGATATCGCTCTCATCGCAGATCGTGCGGAGCTCGACGAAGAACTCCTTGCGGAAGTGGTTATCGCCGCCTTCGCACTGGATCGGCTCGATGATCAGAGCGGCGATATCGTCCGGATTATTGATGATCGCTTGCTTGATCTGCTGGAGGGCAACGGCTTCGGCCTTCTGCACCCGCGCCAGGTTCTCCTTATTGAGCGGGAACTGGATCACAGGGTTATGAATCCGCGGCCATCGGAACTTCGGGAAGTAGTTCGTCTTCGCCGGATCGGTGTTCGTCAGCGAGAGGGTGTAACCGCTCCGGCCGTGGAAGGCTCGCCGAAAATGAATGACCTGCCTCCCCCGCTCCTCTGTGTAGCCCCTGATGAAGTTCTTCCGCACCTTCCAATCGAAAGCCGTCTTGAGGGCGTTTTCAACCGCGAGTGCCCCACCGTCGACAAAGAACACGTACGGAAGGTACGGAGGCATCGCGATGCGCGTAAACGTCTCAACAAACTCAGCCATCTCGACCGTATACGCGTCGGAGTTCGAGGTCTTGTTGACGGCAACGTAGCCCAGCTTTTCCAGAAACTCGTGTGAGGTGAGTTTGGGATGGTTCAACCCGACCGACCCGGAGGCAAAGAAGGTGAAAAAATCAAGATACCGCTTGTTGTAGCGTGAGTCGTACAGGTGGCATCCTTGACTTCGTTTCAGGTCGACCACGAGATCGAACCCATCCACGAGCATATGCTTCGAGAGCGTCGCGTGGACCTCTCCGGGAGGGATCTTGATCGGATTCTTCGTAGTGGGTTTTTCCGCCGTCGAGCTCAAATCGACTTTTGTCGGACTCTCTTTCGGACCCGGAGTGGAGGTCCGCTCAACCTTTGCAGCAGTGATGTCGGCCATATCGCACCTTGGAGTTATTCAATGTCATGGGATGACGATGTTCCTTGAAAGCTACACGAATCCCACGACCTTCAGAAGAACTCCTGGTGCTCATAGAAAGAGACGATATATGGTCGCCCGGTCATGACCTACTTTTCGACGTTGTCGATCTGGGCACGTTGGAGCTTGCCGCTATAGTCGACGTAAACCGTCTTCCACTCTGTGAAGAAATCGTAGACCGTCCAGCCCCCCTCGCGATGCCCGTTACCGGTCTCTTTCACACCGCCGAACGGCATATGCGCCTCTGCGCCGATGGTCGGACTGTTGATATACGTAATCCCGGCCTTGATATCACGAATAGCCCGATACGCGTTATTGATATCCTGGGTATAGATGGATGAGGAAAGCCCATACGCCGTGTTATTGCAGACTGCAATCGCCTCCTCAAGCGATCCTACTTTGACGACAGAGAGCACGGGGCCGAAGATCTCCTCCCGCGCAACCCTCATGTTCGGGGTCACATCGCCCAGGACGGTGGGCTCATAGAACCATCCCTTGGAGAGGCCGTCACCCTTCGCGAGCTTGCCTCCCGTGAGAATCTTCGCGCCTTCCTGAGCGCCGATCTTGACGTATTCATCGACCGTCTGCCGCTGCTTCTCGTTGACGCATGGGCCGACATCGACATCGCGTTTCAGGCCGTCGCCCAGGCGCAGCTTCTGTGCGTGCTGCACGACCATCGCGAGGAACTTGTCGTATACTTTTTCATGCACGATCAACCGGCTTGTCGCTGTGCACCGTTGGCCCGTGGTTCCGAACGCTCCCCAAAGCACGCCTTCGAGCGCCAGATCGAGGTTCGCGTCATCCATCACAATTTGGGCGTTCTTGCCGCCGAGCTCCAGCGATACGCGTTTCAGCGTCTTGCTGGCAATCTCGGAGATCCTCTTGCCGACAACCGTCGACCCCGTGAAGCTCACCAGGTCAACATCGGGATGTTCGACGAGCCCAATGCCGACCTCCGTACCTCCGCCGTGAACCAGGTTTACAACCCCAGGGGGGATGCCGGCTTCCAGAAGGATTTCGATGAGTGTCGTAGCCGTCGCGGGTGTGTCCGACGCGGGTTTGAAGACGACGCTGTTGCCGCAGAGAAGCGCAGGGAAGATCTTCCACGTCGGAATGGCCATCGGAAAATTCCACGGGGTGATGATGGCCGCCACACCGATCGGTACACGGATGGCCATGTTGAACTTGCTCGGCAGCTCCGAGGGAACGGTGTGCCCGAACAGCCTCCTGCCCTCCGAGGAGGCGTAGTAGGCCGTGTCGATGCCCTCCTGAACGTCCCCCCGCGTCTCGAGCAGCACCTTCCCCATCTCACGTGTCATTTGCTTTGCGATCTCCTCTTTGCGGGCCGTCAGGATGTCACCCACGTTCCGCATAAAATCTCCACGCTTGGGCGCAGGCACGAGGCGCCACGATTCATATGCCTTGCGGGCCGCCTTCACGGCAGCCTCCACATCTTCCTTGTTCGACAGGGGAAAAGTCCCGATCACCTCATCCCAGTTAGCGGGATTTCTGTTCTCAAATGTCCTTCCAGATCTCGAATCCACCCATTTGCCGTCAATGTAGTTCTGAAATCTCCTAGCCATGGAAATGCCTCGTCGTCAAGTTAGTCCGACTCGTTCAAAAATGTAGTCTACGTGTGCGAGACTTCTTCTGGGATCGAACAGTTCGTCCAGTTCGACCGTTGACAGATGCTGCGTCACTTCCTTCCTTTGCTCGAGCAGATTTCGAAAGCTCTGGCCGCTCTTCCAGACTCTCATCGCCTCGTCTTGCACAAGACGGTATGCGTCCTCGCGCTTGAGACCCTTCTGGGTGAGAGCGAGCAGGATATCCTGAGAGTAGATGAGGCCGCGCGTCCGGTCGATGTTTGCCTGCATCTGCTCGGGGTAAACCAGCAGCTCCTCCACAATCTTCGTGAACTGGGTGAGCATATAGTCCAGTAAAATGCAGCTATCCGGGACGATCACCCGCTCCACGGAAGAGTGGGTGATATCGCGCTCGTGCCAGAGAGCCACGTCCTCCATTGCCGCCAGAGCGTTCCCCCGCAGCACGCGTGAAAGCCCGGCGATCCGCTCGCAGGTGATCGGGTTCCGCTTATGCGGCATCGCCGACGAGCCCTTCTGCCCCTTCGAGAAGTACTCCTCGACCTCCAGCACTTCGGTTTTTTGCAGGTGGCGGATCTCCGTCGCGAACTTTTCGAGCGAGCAGCCGCACACCGCCAGCGTGTTCATAAACTCAGCGTGCCGGTCCCTCTGCAAGACCTGGGTCGAGATCGGTGCCGGCTGGAGGCCGAGTTTTTCACACACGTATCGCTCAACAAACGGATCGAGATGAGCATAGGTGCCCACGGCGCCGGAGATCTGGCCGACCGAAATCGTCCGCAATGCGCTCTGGATCCGCCCGAGATCCCGCTCCGTCTCCGCGTACCAGAGCGCGAACTTAAGCCCCAGGGTCGTCGGCTCGGCGTGGATCCCATGCGTACGACCGATCATCGGCGTATGTTTGAACTCCCTCGCTCGTTTCGCCAGAACCGCCCTGAGCGCATCAAGATCCTTCACCAACAACTCCGCCGATTGTTTCATTTGGACCGCGAGAGCGGTGTCAAGAACATCAGACGAAGTCATGCCGAGATGGATGAAGCGGGATTCCGGTCCTACATGCTCACCCACGTTCGTCAAGAACGCGATCACGTCGTGCTTGACTTCGTCCTCAATCTGCAGGATGCGGTCCACATCGAATTTCGCTTTTGCGCGGATCACGTCGACCGCCTCTTTGGGGATCACACCGAGCTGCGCCTGTGCGTCGCACGCAAGGATCTCAATCTCCAGCCAGACGCGAAACTTGTTCTCGTCTTCCCAAATCTTGCCCATCTCGGGGCGCGTATAGCGTGTGATCAAGCCGCCCTCATCCTCCCTCTGTGGATTTCTGCTCCAGCTTCAGATCGACATCCATCGGTTTCCGCTCCCGGTAGATCTTCAGTTTCAGAATTTCACCGGGACTGGCATCATCCAGGATGGAGGCGAGCTCTTCTTCGGAGTTGACCTTGCCGCCATTGACTTCGAGGACGATGTCCCCGACTTTGAGGCCGGCTTTCTCTGCAGGGCCTTTCCTGTAAATGTCACTGATGATGATGCCTCGAACTTCCGACATGCCGAAGTAGCGCGCCACCCGAGCGTCCACCGCCTGTGATTCGAAGCCGGTCCAAACATTCCGGACAACCTTCCCTTTCTTTCGCAGCTCGGCCACGACTTTCTTCACCTTGTTCACCGGGATCGCGAAGCCGTATCCCACGAATGCCTGGCTGACGCCTCCCGTGTAGATCAGTGTGTTGATGCCGATGACCTCGCCACGGCTGTTGACGAGCGGCCCGCCGCTGTTTCCACCGTTGATCGCCGCATCCGTCTCGATCATGTCACGATAGACGGCATTGTTCTGCCTTCCCAAATTCATGCCGACGGAGCTGACCACACCGACTGTCACCGTGGGTTTGTCATTGATTTCGAAGAGGCCAAACGGATTGCCGAGCGCGATGGCCCATTCCCCGATAATGACGTCGTCAGAGCTCCCAAGCATGGCATACGGAAAGTCCTTTCCATCAACTTTCACGAGAGCGATGTCCGACACGGGGTCTGCGCCGACGAGTTGAGCTTTCAAGCGATGACCGCCGACGAGTGTCACCGTGATTTGCGTGGCGTTGCCCGCGACGTGGAAGTTGGTCACGATATAGCCGTCCGGCGAGATAATAACCCCCGATCCCAGGTTTTTCACCTGATACCGCTGAGGGCCTATGAACTGCCGCCAGAAGGGATCATCGCCAAAGAAGCGGCGGAAGGAAGGGTCAATCTGGAACAGTCCGGGCTGCTCACGAATCTCCGTGACGTTGATGCCGACTGTGGCCGGACTCACCCTGGCAATCGCACGCGTGATGGCGTTTTGCCGGGAGGAGGCGATTTGATCCGACTCCTGCGACGGCTTGTCCTGAACCCGCACGGAGGCAGGGAAGGCTTCTTTGAAGGCGATGTCTCTGCCACCCGCGGCCGGAGCTGCCGCGGACGGCCGGATGCTGTAGCCAATTCCAATTCCGATGATGAGCGGGATCACCAGGAGGAAAAGAACCTTGAAACTTCTGTTTGTCATCATCATATTCAATGTCTTGATAGGATGAGATTTCCAATTGTCAGAGGTCTTTTGCTTTCGACCCTCTCCATAGATTCCTCACCACGTCGAAATGGCCCAGGAGCAGTTCCAGACTCAGAATGCACGAGAAGAACAGAAAACTGCCGTTTTCGACCGTCGCCACGATCGGTTTCCTGACCAGGTGCCACGGCACGAAGAACAGAATCACAGGCGTGGAAAAAATCGCAATGAGGTTGGATGTTAGAATGCCACGCTTCATCAGAAGCTTCGATATCAGCCAGACGGCGCACCAGGAAATGGCGTAGCTGAACCCCAGGAGGAACAATCCCCCGGCAGTGGTGGCTAACCCTCGGCCTCCCGCGAACTTCAGCCAGACGGGATAATTGTGCCCCGCGATGGCCCCAAACAATGCCACCGCCTGCAGCGAGAATGAATTTGGCAGGAGAAGCATCGCTCCGCCTGCCACCGCTAGGCCCTTCAATCCATCCAGCACCCCGACCAGAATTCCAACTGCCTTCGAGCGTGTAACGTAGAAAGCATTGAAGCCGCCGGCATTGCCACTTCCCGACTCCCGGATGTCCACCTTTGCCTTCTGTTTGACGACGAGATATGCCACAGGGATGGATCCGACGATGTAGCCGCCGACAAACATTGCGAAGACCGTAAGCACATGCATAGCCTGAAGTACCCCCGTTTGGGCCGAAGTCTTTGTCAAAAATTACTGAAAACAGCCGCGAGAAGCAAGGTGAGCGCAACGACGAACTGAACAGCGGATCAATGGATGCGGGGAATAAAGCAGAATTGGCGACAATGTGGGGAACACCGGGCTTTCAGTGGACGTTGCCAGAAGTAAAAATCCTACACTCCGTGCGATTCACCCTTTGCGTCCCTTGTCATAAGCTCTTGCGTTGCCTGGCGGGGATCTTTCCCTTCGAAGAGGACCTTGTAGACCTCAGTCATGATCGGAAGCTCGATATCGTACTTCTTCTCGATCTCCCTTACGGACTTCGCCGTTGCAACACCTTCAGCCACCATGACCATTTCCTCCAGAACGTCATCCAGCTTCCTTCCTTTCCCCACCTGTTCCCCGACGTACCGATTGCGGCTGTGGCGACTCATGCAAGTAACGATGAGATCCCCGACACCTGACAACCCGGCGAATGTTCGCGGTTGTGCGCCAAGCTTGACGCCCAAGCGGGTGATCTCATAGATTCCCCGAGTCATGATGGCTGCTTTGGTATTATCTCCGAACCCTGCCCCGTCGCTAATGCCCGCTGCCACAGCGATGACGTTTTTGAGCGCCCCGCCGAGCTCGACGCCGCGAATGTCCTCGTTCACATAGACACGGAAGTATCTCGTCATAAATGCCTCCTGGACGAGCTTCGCCGTCTTCTCTTTGTACGCGGCAGCGACGATCGCAGTCGGAACCTGTCTCGATACTTCCTCTGAGTGGCTGGGCCCTGAGAGAATGGCAAGGTTTTCCTGCTTTTCGTGCTGCAACACGTTGAGCAGGACCTCCGACATTGTCATCAGGGTGTGGTTTTCAATCCCTTTGGCTACGTTGCAGATGATCGTTCGTTCGAGATTCAGCGAGGCGATCCTTTCGATGACCGAGCGCAGGAACTGAGAAGGAACCGCCGCCACGATCATGTCCCGACCATCGGCGGCAGCCTCGATGTTTGACGTGATTCTGAGCGTTGGGGGGAGGGGGATGCCGGGAAGAAAGGCCGGGTTCTCGTGACGCTCACGCATCAACTCTTCCTGCTCAGCCTTGTATGTCCAGAGGCTTACCTCGTGACCGTTGCCGAGCAGCACCAAAGCCAGCGTCGTTCCCCAGCTGCCTGCGCCAAGGACGGTGACGTTCATGAGTCTCTATGCGTCTGTAGTGTGGGTCCTGATTCAGGCTCAAGAAAACCGCGGTGCGCTTCTAGGGAGAAGAAAGGGGTTCACCGCGCTCAAACTACAGCGCGTTGTTCATCTCCCGAACTCGCTCCCGAGAGAGACTGGTAATCTTTTTCTCCGTGCCTTCGATCAATCGCTTGATATTCTGGCGGTGGGAGTAGACCAGAAGGACAGCAACAGAAAGGCTGAAGACGATCAGGGTCTTATAGCTGTGTATCTCGTCGCCGAGAATGTTGTACCGGAAGAAGAGCGAAACGGGGAACGCCACCGCCGCGGAGATTGAACCGAGCGAAACATACTTGTACGCCCAGAAGACGATCATGAACACCGCCACCGAGATCGCAAACTCCGTCGGCGCGATGCCGATGAGCATCCCGGCTCCCGTCGCGATTCCCTTCCCCCCTTTGAAACCTGCAAAGACCGTCCAGATATGACCGATGACGGCCGCGCCGCCGCAGATCATTTGAATGACTGTGAAATCGTCAAAGGGCGTCCTGTTATAGAACGGCAGCGTGGGATCCCAGAACAACCGAGCGATCAGAACGGTCGCAATCACTCCCTTACCGATATCGACCAGGGTAACGAGAAGTCCGGATTTCCACCCCAGGACCCGAAAAACATTCGTGCCTCCGGCGTTGCCGCTCCCCTTCGTTCGGATATCAAATCCGTGCCCCCATTTCGAGAGCATGATGCTGGTGGGAATCGACCCAGCAATATAACTTAGGAGAATAACGATCGCCAGATTAAGCATTCAATGTGCCCTTTGGTTGGTTGAAGGCCGGAAAATGTAACGGGTAAGATAATCACTTCGGTCGTCAGACGCAAGCGATCTCCGTCACAAGGGGCCGAGCGTCAGATCAGCCCCTTGGTCTTCCATCGCTCAAGGATCAATCTCCCCAGCTCCACATCTTCGTGCGTCGTAATTTTGATATTGTCGTAGGAGCCCTCCACAATCCTCGCCTTCAGGCCGATGCGCTCAACGAGCGCGGCCTCGTCTGTCGAGTAGTACTTCTCCTTCTTCGCCCGTTCAAACGCTTTGATCAAGATGGACGCCCTGAATGCCTGTGGAGTTTGAACGAGCCAGAGCGCGGTGCGATCAAGCGTTTGGTCGAAGAACTCTCCTCCTGCCGAGCGGCGAATCGTGTCTTTCGGCTGAACCGCGAGAACTGCCGCACCATGCTCCTTGCACGCCCTGATGAGGTGCGAGATCCTCTTTGACTCGATGAACGGTCTCACCCCATCATGGACGAGGACGATGTCAGACACCTTGAGCGGAAGCCGCTTGAGGACGTTGAAGACGGAATCCTGTCGCCTCTCACCGCCCACTGTGACCTTGCTGACCTTGTGGAGCCGGTAATGCGACAAGAGGGATTCGACCTCCGCGATGGACTGCTCAGGCACCGCGACGGCAATCTCATCCACATCGGGGCAGTGCTCGAACCGCTGCAAGGTGTGGACCAGAATCGGCCTGTCGTTCAGCAGGAGAAACTGCTTCTTGACGACACCGCCTATCCGGGTGCCGGCGCCGGCAGCGGGAACGACAACGAAAACCTTTGGTCGACTTCGTGGCATTCGTATGCTTGAGCTCCCTCCCGCCTCACCCTTGTGCTCAGAGGGTCGAAGAACCTACCTCAGAAGATGAGCATCGCGTCGCCGTAGCTGTAGAAGCGATAACCTTCCTTCGTGGCACGCTTGTATGCTCGCATCAAAAACTCATGCCCCGCGAAGGCGCTGACGAGCATCAGGAGCGTTGACTCCGGCAGGTGAAAATTCGTGATGAGCCTGTCCGCGATCTTGAAATCATACGGTGGAAAGATGAACTTGTCCGTCCAGCCGTTCGAAGGCTTCAGATGCCCGTCGGAGGTGACGCTGGATTCCAGCGCTCGGCAGGCGCTCGTCCCCACGACAACGACGTTATGCTTCGAATCGATGGTTCTGTTGATGATGTGCGCCGCCGCCGGTGAAATCTCGTAGTACTCCGAATCCATCTTGTGCTTCGTCAAATCTTCGACCTCAACCGGCCGGAACGAGCCAAGTCCGACGTGAAGAAGCACCGGGGCCACCTTCACCCCCCTGCTTTCAATCTTCCTCAAGAGCTGTTTGGTGAAATGGAGTCCTGCCGTGGGCGCTGCCACGGCGCCGAGGACGCGGGCGTACACGGTCTGGTACAGGTCCTTGTCCTTGTCCGTCGCGTCCCGTTTGATATAGTACGGCAACGGAGTGATCCCGATCCGCTCGATGATCTTGAAAAAATCTCCCTTGTGGTTGAAGCGGACGGTCCTGCCGCGCGATGTCGTATTATCGATCACCTCACACCAGAGTTTCCCGTTATCGAAGAAGATCTTGTTGCCGATCCGCACCTTCCGGGCGGGGTCGACGATCACATCCCAGATGTTCTCCTCTGCGTTCAGCTCGCGCAGCAGAAACACCTCGATCTTCGCATTTGTCTTTTCTTTCTTCCCGAAGAGACGCGCCTGGAACACCTTCGTCTCGTTAACGACCAGGCAATCGCCTTTGCTCAGATAATCCAGGACCTCATGGAATCTGTGATCTTCAATAGACTCATCGGCACGATTCATCACCATCATCCTCGAATGATCACGAGGCTTCGCTGGAAACTTCGCGATGAGATTTCGCGGCAAGGGGTATTTGAAATCAGAGAGCTTCATCTCACTCCCTCATAGTGTGAAGTGATGGAGAACCCGTAGCAGTTCAACAGAGAGCCGATAGAAGCGAGCGCTCGTTTGTCGTCGCATATCCTCGTCCCGTCAGCGTTTCCGCGCCGGCTTTCTCTTGAGAGTCCGCTTCGAGCGCCTCGTCCCTTTTGACGTTCCCCCGGCCCCGGCATTCGTCAACGCGGCGCGGGCCGCAGCGAGCCGCGCGATCGGCACGCGGAACGGCGAACAGCTGACGTAATTCAGTCCAATCATGTGGCAAAACTCGATGCTCGAAGGATCGCCACCATGCTCGCCGCAAATGCCCAGCTTGAGATTGGGCCTCACCCCCCGCCCTTTCTCCACAGCGATCTTCATCACAGCGCCGACACCCGACCGGTCGATCACCTCGAACGGATCCTTTGCATAGATGTCTTTCTCGACGTACGCGAGAAGGAAGCGGCCCGCGTCATCGCGACTCACACCGAGCGTCGTCTGCGTCAGGTCGTTCGTGCCGAAGCTGAAGAATTCCGCCACGCGGGCGATCTCATCGGCCGTGATCGCGCCACGGGGGATTTCGATCATGGTTCCCACCAGATAGGGGAATTTCACCCCCTGCTCCTTCATCACTTCATCCGCCACACCCCGCACGATCTGCTCCTGATGCTGAAGCTCTTTGACGTCGCCCACGAGCGGGATCATCACCTCCGGCTCGACTGGAATCCCGCGCTTCTTCACTTCCGCGGCGGCTTCGAAAATTGCGCGCGACTGCATCTCCGTGATCTCGGGGTAGATAATGCCGAGGCGGCAGCCGCGGAAACCGAGCATCGGATTGAACTCGTGCAAGGAGTCGACCCGCTGCTTCACCTTCTCATAGGAGATCCCCATCTGCTGCGCCAGCTCACGCTGCGCACCCTCCTCATGAGGCACGAACTCGTGCAGCGGCGGGTCGATGGTGCGTATCGTAACCGGCCGGCCGTTCATCGCCTCAAGAATTCCCTCGAAGTCTTTGCGCTGCAGCGGCAAGAGCTTCGCCAGTGCAGCCTTGCGCTCCGCGACGGTATCGGCGAGAATCATCTCACGCATCGGCCCGATTTTGCCTTCGCCGAAGAACATATGCTCGGTTCGGCACAGGCCTATCCCCTGCGCCCCGAACGCGACCGCGTTCAACGCTTGGTCCGGTTGGTCGGCATTCGTCCGGATTTTCAGCGTCCGGTACTTGTCGGCCCATTTCATGATTTTCTCGAATTCCTGGTAGACGGGCGCGTCCTTCGGATCGAGCGTCTTGTCGATGAGCACTTGGAGGACCTCGGAGGGCCGCGTATTGACCTTACCGCTGATGACCTGGCCGGTGGTTCCGTCGATGGAGATCCAATCGCCCTCTTTGATCTCCTTTCCATTCACTCTCATTGTGTGGGAGTTGTAGTCGATTTCGAGCGCGCTGCATCCTGCAACGCACACCTTCCCCATCTGCCGGGCTACGAGGGCTGCATGGGAGGTCATGCCGCCGCGTGCGGTGAGAATACCCTCCGCCGCACTCATGCCCCTAATGTCTTCAGGCGAAGTCTCGATTCGGGTGAGGATCACCTGCTCGCCGCGCTTGGCCCACTCCTCGGCGTCATGCGCGTTGAACACGACGCGCCCCGTCGCCGCTCCCGGCCCCGCGTTGAGTCCCTTCGTTAACAGGCGGCCGCCTTTGACGGCGGCTTCCCTCTCCTTCAGATCGAAAATCGGCCGAAGCAACTGATTGAGCTGATCCGGATGGACTCGCGAGATGGCTTCCTTGTCGGAGATGAGCTGTTGTTGCACCATGTCGACAGCGATCCTGATTTCTGCGAACGCCGTCCGTTTGCCGACACGGCACTGGAGCATGTAGAGGACACCCTGCTGAATGGTGAACTCGATGTCCATCATCTCGCGGTAGTGTTTCTCGAGGATCTGGCGAAACCTCTCCAGCTGAGCGTAGATCCTCGGGTTCTGCTCGGCCATGCGTGAGATCGGAAGAGGCGTCCTGATGCCTGCAACGACGTCCTCGCCCTGCGCGTTCATGAGATATTCACCGTAGAAGACGTTCTCGCCGGTGGCCGGATCGCGCGTGAATCCGACTCCCGTTCCCGAATCCTCCCCCATGTTGCCGAACACCATCGTCTGCACGCTCACCGCAGTGCCCCACCACTCGGGAATGTCATAGAGCTTGCGGTAGGCAATCGCACGATCGTTCATCCACGAACCGAACACCGCACCGATCGCTCCCCACAGTTGGTCCATCGGATCCTCGGGGAAATCGCAGCCTGTCCGCTCCTTGACCGCGATCTTGAATCGTGCCACGAGGTCCTTCAGGTCCTCGGCGGTCAGCTCGGTGTCAAAATGGACACCTTTCTCTCTCTTCTTCTGCTCGATGATCGCCTCAAACGGATCGATATCATCTTTGTGCACGGGTTTGAGGCCAAGCACCACGTCGCCGTACATCTGGACAAAGCGACGGTACGAATCGTAGACGAACCGCTCGTTGTTCGTCTTCTTGACGAGTCCCTGCAGCGTCACGTTGTTCAGCCCGAGATTCAGGACCGTATCCATCATTCCCGGCATCGATGCACGGGCGCCGGAGCGGACGGAGACCAGCAACGGATTCACCGCATCACCGAACTTCGCACCCATTGCTTTCTCAACCTTTGCGAGTGCGGTCTCGACGTCTTTCCTGAGCGTCTTTGGGTAGGTGTCGCCGTGCTTGTAGAAGTAGGTGCAGACCTCCGTCGAGATCGTGAACCCGGGGGGGACCGGAAGACCGATATTGGTCATCTCCGCCAGATTCGCCCCTTTCCCTCCGAGCAAGCCCTTCATTCCGGTTCTACCGTCGGCTTTTCCCTTGCCGAAGAAGTAGACGTACTTCGATGTCTTAGCCATTTCGAGATTCTCTCTTTCCGTTAGTTCACCGTAGAATGAATAGAGGATGATGCTCCTCGTTGTTCCATGGAGTATTTGACTTGCTTCAGAAATCGTTCTCCGACATTTCGCGATGCGGGGTGATCCAAATCCTGCATTCGCTCCGGATGCCACTGCACGAGCAGGAGAAATGGCATCCGATCCTTCATGATCCACTCGGCGGATTCTGTCACGCCGTCCGGTGCGGTGGCACCAACCATGAGACCGTTTCCGAGTCGGCCGACGGCTTGATGGTGCGACGAGTTGACAGTGAGGTTTTCCGATCCTGTAATCTCGCCCAGGAGCGACAGTGGCGCAACCTCAGCCTCGTGATACTTGTCATCTTCCCGGCCGGACGCGTGATCGCTGTAGCCCGCGGACGGAAGATCAACGATGAGCGAGCCGCCAAGGTAAACGTTGACAAGCTGCATGCCGCGACAGATCCCGACGATCGGCAGATCGATCTCGAGAGCCCGATCCAGCAGATCAAACTCAAAGACATCCCTCTTCTCGTCCACCCCCTTGACGCGCGCGAGCTCACCCTCCATACCGTAAGAGGCTGGATGGATGTCGCCGCCTCCCGTCAACAGGAGCCCATCGACCCGGCCGATGTCATTTGCATTCCTCAGCTGATACGAGAGAACGGCAAGCTCCACCGCCGGATCGAGCCGGTGCAGCCACTCCAGGTAACGATCAAGCTTGTGCCTGGGACCAAGCGTGTCTGTCACGGCAATGCGCACGGATGCTCTCCTTTCTCACGGGCTCTTCTGGAATTTCTCCAATGCCTCAGTCAGGTGCTGGCCGCCGGCGACGATCTCCTCCTCGATTTCGACGAAGTAAATCGGGTTTCGTTGCAGAAAATCGCCCGCCTTGGCACTCGATCCCCTCAATCGGGCCAGATCCTTCTCGGTCGTGACAAGATAGTCAGCACCCGCCCGATGCGCCGCCTCCTCGATCAATTTCAAGTCTTCAGGTTCATATCGATGATGATCGGCAAACTTCAGATGCTCATCTACTTGAAGCTCAAGGAGTCTCAACGTCTCTTCGAAGGACCCGGGACTGCCGATGCCCGAGAACGCGACCACCCTCTTAGCCTTCACGCCGTTCAGGTCAATACTGAACTTCGTGGTCGCCCGCCTCACCGCCCTCGCCTTCACTCGTACGCCCATCACCGGTTTATCGATCCGCGTTCGAATCCGCTCCGCCAGCCGATGAAATTGCATCTCATCGGCGCAGTGCGAAAGAACGATCAAGTTCGCCCGACGGAGAGAACGAAACGGCTCCCTCCGATCGCCGGCGGGCAGCAGGTGCTCGGCCAGCGAACCCTCTGCAGCCGAGAGAAGAACGATATCAAGATCCCGATGGATCGAACGATGTTGGAACCCATCGTCGAGCAGAATCAGATCCGCACCAAATTGTCTGATGGCATACTGAGCTCCGCTCACCCGCCGCTCATCGACGATCACCACGACGCCCTTCAGCTTCTCAGCGAGCTGGGCTGGCTCGTCGCCAGCAAGGTCCGCGTCCGCGCAGACAACTCTGCCGTTGCTCACAACCACCGTGCCGGTTCCTTCCCGTTTGTAGCCTCGGCTCACGATAGCAACCTTGCGCCCTTCTGCTGTCAGGCGTCTTGCGAGCAGTTCGACGAAGGGCGTTTTCCCTACACCTCCGGCCGAGAGGTTCCCCACCGAGATGACGGGTACGCCGACGGTGTGGACCTTCCGAATTCCGATGTCAAAGAGCCAGTTGCGAAGCGCTACTCCCGCGGCGTAGATCAATGAGAACGGAAGAAGCAATTCGCGCATACGACTCACGCAGATGTCGTCTGAAGGACCCGTTCCGCAACCCGGCGCGATGCGCCAACTTCCCCGAGCTTCTCTTTGACCTTTGAGAGATCTCCCCTCATCGTGGCGAGCACGGACTCATCGCGCAGGATCTTCAACGCTTCTCGTGCCAGGTTCGCCCCGGTCGCCCGATGCTGGATGAGCTCGGGCACGATCCTCTTTCCAGCGACGATGTTGACGAGCCCAATGTTCTTAATGCGCACCAGGGCTCGACCGATGAGATATGTCGGCCATGAGGTCTTGTAGACAACCACCATCGGCGTGCCGAAGAGCGCCATCTCCAGCGTCGCGGTACCGGAGGTTACCAATGCAAAGTCCGAGTGGGCCATCACCTCGTACGATGCATCCTTGATTAGGTGAATCCCTTCGAGATTGTAGAACGGCTGGAGCTGTTTTTCATCCAGCGTCGGCGCAACCGCGACGGCTGCCTGCATACCATGTTCGCGCTCGATCACCCGCGCGGCTTTCAGCATTTCCGGAAAAATGTTCTCGACCTCCTGCAGCCGGCTGCCGGGAAACAGGCCGAGCAATTTCTTGTTCGGGTCGAGGCCGTACCGTTTGAAGAACCCTTTTCGATCCAGATTGGACCTCAAGACCTCCAGCAACGGATGGCCGACAAATTCAGCATCGACTCCTTCCTTGCGGTAGAGATCCACCTCGAAGGGGAAAATGACCAGCATCGTATCAACGACGCCTCGCATGCGTTTGATGCGAGAGCGATGCCACGCCCACACCTGCGGGCTTATGTAATAGACGACCTTTACGCCATTCCGTTTCGCTGTGGCCGCGAACGGGACATTGAAACCGGGATAGTCGATCAGCAGAACCGCGTCAGGCTTGCGAAACTTGAGCACCATCTCGAGCGCCCGCTTCACGGACCGAATGATGGGAAGATGCCTGAGAACCTCAGCGAAGCCCATGAAGTTCAACTCGTTGACGTGGTAGATCAACTGCATTCCTGCAGCCCTCATTCTGTCCCCCCCGACCCCGAAGATCTCCAGATTCGGATTCAGCCGCTTCAGTTCCCGTACGACGCCGGAGCCGTGAAGATCACCCGAGGCCTCTCCCGCGATCATCATGACTCTCCGGATCACGCGTCACCTCCACAACCACAGCACGACGAGCAGCGCGAGAACAAGTCCGACCGCCTGCAGCGTGCGCCGCTCGGAACGCAACGCTTCGGACCAATGGGCTCTCTGGCCCTCCTGGTCAGGATGTTTGTAAGGTGTGAGCCGGGGAATGAACTGAGGAACATGAGTCTTGAATTCAAGATACCTCGGACCGAATTCCTTCTCGAGAAACTCCTCCTCGAGGGAGACGATCGACAAATATTGAAACGCGAAATACGCCAGCGCAACGATCACCAGCCACGGGAACAGCGCGTTCGCCATCACTCCGATGCCGGCATACAGCAGGATGTTGCCGAGATACAGGGGGTTGCGCACGAATGCGTACGGCCCCGCGACGATCACCTGCAGCGCTCCCACGCTCCCTGTTGCGCGCGTCAGACTGCCTGCATACGCGACGCCCCAAAACCGGAGCAGCTCGCCGAGCAGCGCCATCACTGCACCGATCAGCATGGTCTCACCGACGGGTTTCGCAAAGAGGATCATCGTCAGCAGAAAAGGAATCGGCGTGTAGCCGCGGTACTGAAACAACGTGTGCCGGAGATCGCTCAAGTGATTTGATCCAGTGAGATGACTAGTGGAGCCGTCCTCATCCCTGCGAAAAGACCTCCCGGCGAGCCATCTCTGCCTCGCGACGTTTCTTGATCCGCTTCCTCTGAAGCAATTGCTCCAGGCGCGATCGCACATCCCCAAAATGACGAAACTCGTGGTAGGAGATGTTCTGCTGCTGGCAATATGAGATCAGACTCTTCTTTGCGAACACGATGTCGGCGTACCGGATCGGGCACCGGTCTGAGATCCCGTCGCCGACGTATACGATGATGTCATCGTCACCCGAGAGCGTCAGCAGATGATTCCGCTTGCAGTTGGCGCACTGATCACATTCCGAGTCCGCGTACGGAAAAGAGGGGACCAATTTGGTCGATGACCCCTCCCGGGAGAACTCAATGTGATTGGCGAAGAACGGCAGCCGCTCCAGTCCGTTCCTGCGCAACATTCGCCCCACATAGAAATCCAGACCGTCGCTGAGGACGACGAGAGGAATCTCTCGCGGCTCACAGAACAGGACGAACTCTCTAAAATGCGGGTCGAGCGCAAACTGTGTGGTGAACTGCTCAAGCTCTTCGGGAGTAACACTCTCGACCGCTGCACACTCTCGCCGCAGACATTGCTGCGCGGTGACCGTGCCGTCCAGGTAGCCTTGCACGATCTCCACCGCCTTCGCCCCGGCGAAGGTGCGGAAGAGCTGTTCTCCCACATCGTGTGAGGCCGTCGTCCCATCGAAGTCGCAAAAGACCCGAACCATCAGCGATCGCCCGCCTCCTGCCATCACGCGCTCGTCACCGGCTCATTGAACCGGACGGACACCAGTTTCGAAACCCCCTCTTCCTCCATCGTCACCCCGTAAAGCGCGTTGGCAGCTTCCATGGTGCGCTTGTTATGGGTGACGACGATGAACTGCGTATTGTCCGAGAATCTTCCAAGGATGCGCGTAAACCGATCGATGTTCGTATCATCCAGAGGCGCGTCGACCTCATCTAAGATACAGAACGGACTGGGCTTGACGAGGTAGATCGCGAAGAGGAGTGCGATCGCCGTCAGCGTTTTCTCACCGCCGGAGAGGAGATCGATTGACGTCGGCCGCTTGCCGCGCGGCTTCGCGATGATCTCGATGCGAGCCTCGAGCGGATCGACGCCTTCCTCCAACCTCAGATCGCACTCGTCCCCCTCGTCGAAGAGCCCCTTGAACGTGGTGATGAAGTTCTCCCGGATCTTGCCGAACGTGTCCAGAAACTGGCGCTGCGCGGTCGTGTTGATTTCCTCGATCGTTGTCAGCAATGTTTGCTCTGAATCGAAGAGATCCCTGCGCTGCGCATTGACGAAGTCCAGCCGCTCCTTCTCGCTCTTGTATTCATCGAACGCCGCAAAGTTGACTGGTCCGAGGGTCCGAATTTTTTCCTTCAAGACTCGAGCTTGCTCGCGGGCACCGTGGAAATCGAACGTTTCGTTGTCTTCGAACGTTTGCAGCTGGAGGTCCATCTCGAACTCCTCCTTGGCGTGCGTCTTCAGGTTCTCGGCCCTCATCGAGAGCTCCTGAATCTTGAACTCGAGATCATGCGCAGCCTTCAGTGATCCTTCGTGCTTCAAGCGTTCATCTTTGAGCCGGAGCTCGATGTCGTGGACCTGGCCGCGCTTCCCAGTGACTTCGTTCTCGACCTCCTTCTTCTTCTCCGCAAGGATCGCAAGCTCACCGCGCGCTGCTTCAAGCGCTTCTTCGGTTTCCTTCATCTCGCCGGTCAGCTTCCCGATCTCTTCCCTCGAAGCGAGGATATCTGCCGAGCGTTGTTCAAACGTCGATGCCAACGTCTTGATGGTGGAGGCCGCGTGGTCGATTTCCTGCTGGATGCTCCGCTCTTCTCCCCTGAGCGAGAGCACGTGGACGTTCGCCTCATTGGCGATCCGGGAGTGTTCGTTCCAGAGCGCTTCCATCGCCTCGACTTCGCTGGCCGCTACGCCCGACTGCCGCTCGGCTTCGGCCTTCTTTCGTTCCAACTCTTCGATGGTCGGGACGAGCTTCTCCAGCTCACCATTCAATCCTTCGATCTCCTGCTGAAGCCGCTGCCCTTCACCCTCGTTGCGGTCGATGGTCTCAGCCGCACGCTTCTTCTCGAATTCGAGCTGTGCGATCCTGATCTCGGCGTTCGTCATCTCCTGCTCGACCGTTCTCGCTTCCTCGAGCAGGTGCTTCACGTTGATATGGTTCATCTCGTCGTTCTTCTGCTCGATTTCCTGGATCAGCCTCGCACGCTGGCGCTCAAGCGCCCGGATCTCCTCACCGAGCTCCTCGAGCTGCGATCGCTGGCCGATGTGCCCACCCTCATCCTGACGAATGCTGCCGCCTCTCAACACCCCCTCGTCCGTGACGATCTCACCGTCGAGTGTCACGCAGCGGATCCCCCTGACCTTCTCCATCATCGTTTGCGCGACGTCAACACCCGTCACAACGAGGGTGTCATCGAGGAGAACCCGATACAGCTCACGGTATCGGTCATCCGTATGCACGAGGGATCCCGCCCAGCCGATTACGCCGGGATCATCGTACATCGGACGATGAACCATCAGTTTCGGCAAACGGTCGAGGCAGACGAAGGTCGCCTTCCCCTTCTGGTTCTTCTTCAGGAAATCGATCGCTGCATACGCGTGATCGATGCTCTCCACGATGACGAAACCGGACGTCTCACCCAGCCCTGACTCGATGGCGACGCGGTAGCGCGGGTCCACCGTCGCCGCCTCTCCGACCGTCGTCTGCACGATCGACTTCCAATCGTCGCTCGTGACGAGGTAGCGGGCCCCTTCCGAATATCCGTCGAAGCTTTCGATGAGGCCCTTGAGGAAATCCATCTTGGCCTCCTTCCGCTCCAGCGAACTCCGAAACTCATAATCTCGATCGCGCAGCGATTCGAGCTCCTTCTGAAGCTCATCCTTTCGAGCCTCCATCTGATGCGCTCGCACTTCCGACTCGGCACGCTTGCGCCGCAGCTCCCGGTCTTCCGCGGTGAGGTGGACCACAAGCTCGGAGTTCTTCTCGATCTCTCCACGCGCGAGCTGATTCTCCTCCATCGTATATTCGACTCGTCCTCGGAGGTTCTCCATCCTCGCCTTCGCCTGGCCTTCGTGATTCCTCACATCGGAGATCTCGTGGAGCAGGCTGATCACCCGATCCTGGTGCGCCTTCATCTCACTCTTCTTGAGATTGAGCTGTATCTCAAACTGATCGAGCTCGTCCTTCTTCTGCCGATATGTTTCCTCCGCAGCGACAATTCTCTTCCTCATTTCGACGAGCTTCCCCTCAAGCTCCTCCTGCTTCCCGGCAAGATCCTCCTGACGCTGGCGAAGCTGGATCTTCTCCTTCTCGTACCGCTCGATGTTCGACGTCAGAGAGCGGCGGCGTTCAGTCGAGGTGGCAATCGTGCTCTGGAGCTGATGAATCCTGCTCTGCTGGGTTGTGAGGTCCATCTGCATCTCGGACAGCCGCTGCTCGTGCTCACCCATTTCGGCCCGTAGGACATCGAGGAGAGCTTCCTCCTGCGACAGGTCAACATCGATCTTGCTCTTCTCCGTGACCGCCAGGCCTAGCTGCTCTTGAAGCGGGGCAATTTTCGTGACAACGCTGGAGTACTCCCGGGCGAGGAGGTTCGTTTCGAGGTCGTGCACCTGTTTGGCAAACTCGTTGTACCGTCTCGCCTTGTGCGCCTGACGTTCAAGCGAGTTGACGGCCTTCTGGACTTCGCGCACGATGTCGCTCACGCGCGTCAGATCGTGCTGGACATCCTCGAGCCGCCGGTACGCTTCCTTCCGGCGGTGCTTGTACTTCGTGACCCCGGCAGCCTCCTCGAAAAGCCTTCGGCGCTCGTCGGCGCTCTCGCTCAGGATCGTTTCGACCATCTTGAGTTCGATCACGGAATAGGCGTCCGAACCCATCCCCGTGTCCATGAACAGATCGCGAATGTCCTTCAGCCGGCAGAGCGTCTTGTTGAGGTAGTATTCGCTCTCGCCCGAGCGATACACTCGGCGCGTGACCACAACCTCTGTATATTCCGACGGGAGGATGCCCTTCGTGTTCTCGATGGTCAGCGACACCTCGGCCACGCTCAACGGCTTCCGGACCTTCGTGCCGTTAAAGATCACGTCCTCCATCTTGTCGCTGCGAAGCACGGTCGGCCGCTGCTCCCCCAGGGCCCAGCGAATAGCGTCGACCACGTTGGTCTTCCCGCAGCCGTTGGGGCCTACGATGGCCGTCATCCCGGAGTCAAACGTCAGGCTGATCTTCTGGGCAAATGACTTAAAACCAAAGACTTCGAGCTTCGAGAGGTACATTAACCGAGACTCCGTGCGAGGTGATAGGCGAGCTCGACATATGCGGTGATCGCATACGCGCTTTCATAGTAGATGAAAACTCCGCCTCCGCCGATGAGCGCCAGCAAGATGCCGCCAGCGTACGCTTTTGTCGGGGTGATGTCATAAATGACCGAGATGCCCTTCAGGACACGGAAGAAAGACCAAAGAAGGAATCCGATGATGAGAACGAAAGTTGGAATAGCGTACAGATCGCTCTGCAGGAGCTTGAACAACGCCATGCCGAGCGGGCTCAGCAGGACGATCGGCAGCGAACCCCAGACCGCGACGGCGAAGGCGTGGTACCAAAACACACGGGATTTCACCAAGAAGGAGAAGAGTTTGATCAGAACCGCCGTGATCGGGTAGCAGGCAAGAAACAGGATGGAGAACGCTGCGATGCCTTCAAACGGCTTCCACGTCGCGGAGATGAAGCGCTCCTTGATCGAGTCCCACACCAGCACTTGTGTCAGCATGTAGTCGGCAAAAAAATCGGCTCGGTAGCGATACAGGATCCCGGAGAGTATGACTCCGAGTGTCACGGCGACTGTGAGCGCGAGGATGATCGTCTGCGGGATCGAGACGGCCCTGACGTCGCGGAGGTCTGAATAAAAATTGAAGGGCCGGATGAGCGCCCGTCGAAACGACTCATTGAAGCGCCGGTTGTAGTGATAGAGGTAGGCCACGACAAAGATGACCGCAAACCCCCACAGGATGTGCGCGACGGGGAACGACGCACGATATCGCCCGATCGGCAGTGCGGTGATCTTCTCGCCGTTGTAGAGCGCCCTCACCGTTTCATAGGATGCTCTCTTCTCCCGCGAGGAGCTCACAAGGCCCACCGGGTGGACATACCGGTTGCCGGTTTCCACGGTGAGGATCGGCCGGTCACCTCGCCAATCGGCAAACGATTCGATGAAGGAGCCCGCGATCTTTGCCTCTTTGATGGCTGCATAGAACCGCTCGAAGAACTTCGCCTGAGCCTCTTGTGAAAGCGGATCGCTCCAGCCGTTACGATTGTTCTGCTCGACCCCCTTTCCGTAGCCGAGCACCAGGACGGGCTGATCCTTCTCCTTCCTCTTCCAGCGAAGGAGCTCATTCTTGAACGACTTCACGTCCTCCGGGTACGTCTTAAACGACTCGACGTCCTCCACCGGCATGCTGATGCCGGCGATGGTCACCAAATCAGAGCACACGTCGCCAGCGGACATGCGCGTTCCGTAATACAGCGGCCGAGTGTCGAGCTTCCGTGTTGCCGCGACCATCTGTTGGATATATCCGCGGGCACGCGGATCGGCGGAATCGAAATCGTCGCCGAGTCCCCACGCCAGCACGCACGGCTGATGGAGATCGCGCGCCACCATCTCATCCATCATCCCCACCGCAAGGACCTGAAATGATTCCTGCGCGAGGATTTCGCCGGGCGCGTTCCAAACGGGTACCTCCTCCAGCGCAAACAATCCGTACCGGCTGCACAGGCTGATGACGTAGGGATGGGGCGGATGGAACCCGAACCGAACCGCGTTTGCCCCGAGCGTCTTGATGAGGACGACGTCTTTCTCCATTTGCTCGTACGTCAGAGAGGCCCCATGGTCGGGCGAGTCCTCATGCCACACCACGCCGTTGAGGATGATCGGCTTACCGTTCACGACAAACATGTTCCCTTTGGCTTCCACCCGCGAAAAGCCGGTCACGCGATCGAACTGATCGATGAGACGCACCTGTTTCCCCTGCTGGACGAACAGCCTCGCTCGCACGACGTAGAGGTCGGGGCTCTCAGGGCTCCAGAGCTTCGGCGAGCTCACGGGAAGCGATGCCTGGACCTCGTACTCGCGGTTCGGCATGACGTTGACAGGCTGAGGGGGAGTCAGGCCCACGGAGACACCCGAGGATTTGTCGAGCAGCTCCACGGCAAGCTGGGCCTGTCCGGACCGCAACAACCCGATGAGCGTGTCAGCTGCGGCCTCTGCGAGCTTGCTCGTCAGCGTCGCCGTGACGTGAACCTCGCCGCGAGCAAGCGTCTCGTCGAGACTCGTTCGGACCGAAAGTCGATCAATCCACAGCTTCGGTGTCACCAGCAGATAGATATCGCGGAGAATCCCACCATAGTTCCTCCAGCCCCAAATCTGCTTGCGGAGAGGAAGCGTCGATCGCGCACTGAGAGTGTTGTTGACAACAATCTTGATCACATTCTCGTTTCCGAGCTGGAGCGAATTCTCCGGAAGTTCGAATTGTATCATCGTGTACCCGCCGACGTGCTTCCCCACGAAGACGTCGTTGACGTAAATCTCTGCGTCGTAGTTGATACCGAGCGCAACCAGCTGGACCGCAGAAGATTTCAGCGTCGCCCCGTCCACGGTGAACTTGCGCAGGAAGACGACCCGACCCCGATAATCGAACGAGCTCGGAATCTCGACGTCTCTCCAGGTCTCATCGTCAAGTGAGTAGCTCCAGACGCCGGAGAGATCAATTTTTCGCCTGGACGGCGAGTCAATGTTCACAGGAGCCTCGCTGCCCGTCAGCGCGTGTTGGCCATTTTGGTAGATCCGGAACTGGCCGGACGCAGATTGGCTCAGCAGAAGGAAAACAACGAGGAAGAAAAGGGGGAGAAACTCTAGGAAACTTTGAGGTTTTCTAATCAATTCTCTGGGTCGGCTTTGGAGAAAGTTACCGGGACAGAACGGCATATCGACCCGTCTCGTTTGGACACAATATAATACAAAAAGGCCCAGAAATCAATGGAAATCGTAGCATTTCCAAAACTGCAAATGGCAATAAGTGATAAGCCTCTAAGGAGTTGCAGGCTTCAGTTGAAGGATATATGCTCGGAAGGCGTGAAACAGCCAGTATTTCCGAAACGGTTTCACGATGCGGAAGGTAGGAGGTCTATCTGACCGCCGCTTTGATGATGGAGATGAAAGAATCGACCTTCAGGCAAGCGCCGCCGACCAACGCTCCGTCAATATCAGGCTGTAACAGAAGCTCAGACGCATTCTCCGGCTTGACGCTCCCCCCATATTGAATGATGAGCCGCTCCGCAGTCGCTCGCGAGTAGAGGCCGCCGACGAGACTCCGGATCAGCACGTGGACTTCCTCGGCCTGTTGCGGAGTCGCGTTCCGTCCGGTGCCTATTGCCCAGACGGGTTCATAAGCGATGATGAGCCTCTCGATCTCTGTGGCGGAAACGTCTTTCAGGACCGCCTTCACCTGCCTTGTCACAACGTCGTTGGTGACATTCTTTTCGCGTTCTTCGAGACTTTCGCCGACGCACACGATCGGGAGAAGAGCGGAAGCGAGCGCCTTCCTGACCTTCTTATTGATGCATTCATCGGTCTCTCTGAAATACTGCCGACGCTCTGAGTGCCCGAGGATCACGTACTGACATCCGACCGACTTCAGCATCTTTGGCGATACCTCACCGGTAAATGCTCCTTCGTCCTCGTGGTACATATTCTGCGCGCCGAGTCCGATCGGCGTCCCCGCGAGGAGGCGATGGGCGATCTCGAGCGACGTAAATGGTGGGCAGAGAACGACCTTGACGTTCTTGAGTTCGAAGTCGAGGCCTTTCCTGAGACCATTGATGAGTTCTTCCGATTGATGAACGTCCTTGTTCATCTTCCAGTTGCCAGCGATGACTTTTGTTCTCACGGTTGATCCGTCGTTAGTTAATTGGTGATGGGTGAATGGTGATTAGGACTCATCTCAAAAATACTATCCTTGTCACAAATGTCACTCCCGGACGTCTTAAGCGGCCTGCCCGCCATCAGAGAACTGTTGAGGCAGGCGGGGAATCCAGACGGCGCTTTCTGGACCCCCGATAGAGAGACTCGGGGGTGACAGGGGTTTTTGAGATGGCTTTTAGTAATTGGTCATTGAAGATGAGATACTTGTCCCGATTTCGCGATCTGTTCTTCGTCAACCGCATTCTGGATTCTGAATTCTGCCTTACTTCCTCATCCCCTCCAGCTTCTTCCTCAACAGTTCGTTCACGATCTTTGGATTCGCTCTTCCCTTGCTCGCCTTCATCGTCTCCCCAACGAAGAAACCGAACACCTGCGTCTTACCGCCCAGATAGCTCTCGACCTGGTCTTTGTTCTTCGCGAGCACATCGTCCACGATTCTTTCAAGCGCAGCCACGTCGCTCACCTGGACCAGCCTCTTCCTCTCCACGATCGCCTTCGGTGACTCTTTCGTCCGCAGCATCTCCTCGAACACATCCTTCGCGATCTTCCCGCTGATCGTCCCGCCGGCCATGAGGTTGATCATCTCGGCAAGATGCTCGGGCAGGATCGGGAAGTCGCCAATGGGAATCTTCTCAGTATTCACGACCCGCAGGACATCGACCATCGTCCAGTTGCTGGCGAGCTTGTAGTTCTCCTCATTCCTCACGCTCAGATTCCGGGTCACCCCCTCGAAATAATCCGCCAGCCCCTTCTCCGCCGTCAGGATGTCGGCATCGTACCTTGGAATCCTGTACTCCTCCACGAAGCGATCGCGCCGCTCGGTCGGATCCTCCGGCAACGTCGTCTTCACTCTGTCGATCCACTCGTTGCTGACCAGAACCGGCACGAGATCCGGCTCCGGGAAGTAGCGGTAGTCGTGTGCCTCCTCCTTGGATCGCATCGGCAACGCGGCGCCCTCTCCGGGATCCCAGAGAAGCGTCTCCTGTTCAACGGGTCGCCCGTCTTCCAGAAGCGCAATTTGTCGGTTGATCTCGAACTCGAGAGCTTTCTCCACAAAGCGGAACGAGTTCATGTTCTTCACTTCCGTCCTCGTTCCGAACTTCGTTTCCCCCTTGCGCCGGACCGAGACATTGGCGTCGCAGCGGAGACTCCCTTCCTCCATATTGCCGTCGCAGATCCCAAGGTAGGTCACGATCTGCCGGATCTTGTACATGAACAGATACGCCTCGCGCGGCGATCGAAGATCAGGCTCGCTGACGATCTCGATCAACGGCACACCGCACCGGTTGACGTCCACCAGCGTGTCGGCACCCAGATCGTGGATCGACTTCCCGGCATCCTCCTCCATGTGGATGCGTGTGAGACCGATCTTCTTTCGAGCCCCATCCTCAAGTTCGATCTCCACATACCCCTCCGTGCAGATCGGTTCCTCATACTGGGAAATCTGATATCCCTTTGGGAGGTCGGGATAGAAGTAGTTCTTGCGGGCAAAAATGGAACGCGGCGCGATCCCGCAATGGGTTGCCAGTCCCATGCGGATGACGAACTCGACAACATTCTGGTTGAGCACCGGGAGAACTCCGGGCATCCCGAGGCACACAGGACAGACGTTTGAGTTCGGCTCCTGTCCGAACTTCGTCGAGCAGCTGCAGAACGCCTTCGACTCCGTCAGAAGTTGAGCGTGAACCTCCAGGCCGATCACGGGCTCATATCGCTCATCCCAGGCCATGGCATAACAGTTTAGAGGTGAGAGGTTACAGTTTCAAGTTCCAAGATTCAAGTTTCAGGTCTCGAGCTTGGGCAAGGTTTATGCAGCGATCGCGCTCGTCACTTTCTCAGCGGCGTCCTTCAGGCTGTCGGCGACCAGAAAGCTGAGGCCTGATTTCTTCAAGATCTCTGCGGCGAGCTCAGCGTTCGTCCCCGCGAGCCGGATCACGATCGGTATCGTGACGCGCACGTTTTTGGCGGCTTGAACCACGCCGTTCGCAACCCGGTCGCAGCGAACGATGCCGCCGAAAATGTTGATCAGAACGGCCTTGACGTGCGGGTCTTTCATGATGATCCGGAAGCCTGCCTCAACCGTTTCAACACTCGCGCCGCCTCCAACATCCAGGAAGTTGGCAGGCATCCCGCCGGCAAGCTTGATGATATCCATCGTGGCCATCGCCAGACCCGCTCCGTTGACCATGCATCCGACGTTCCCATCGAGCTTAATGTAGTTCAGGCTCGACTTCGAGGCTTCGATCTCAAGCGGATCCTCCTCATCGAGGTCGCGCATCGCGACGATCTCGGGGTGTCGATACAATGCGTTGTCGTCGAAATTCATCTTGGCATCGAGGGCCAGCACCTGCCCTTCCTGCGTGATCACCAGCGGGTTGATCTCGGCCAGCGAAGCATCGGAGGCTTCGTATGCCTTGAACAACGCGAGGAGGAACTTGACGCCGTTCTTGAACGCCTCACCGTTCAAACCCAAGCCAAAGCAGAGCCTGCGCGCCTGGAACTGCTGCATGCCGAGAGACGGGTGGATGTACTCCTTGAGGATCTTTTCGGGCGTCTCAGCCGCGACCTTCTCGATCTCCACGCCTCCCTCCATCGACACCATCACGACACTCTGCGATTTGGTCCGATCGAGCGTCACCCCAACGTACATTTCCCGGGCAATGTTCATCCCCTGTTCGATGAGCAACCGTTTGACGATTCGCCCCGAAGGGCCTGTCTGATGCGTCACAAGCCTCATCCCCAGAACCTCAGATGCGCGATCCCGGACCTCATCGAGATTCTTCGCCAGCCTGATGCCGCCTCCCTTCCCGCGCCCGCCCGCATGAATCTGGGCTTTCACCACCCACACCGTGCCGCCAACTGTCTCCGCGGCGTGCACGGCTTCATCAACGCTGAAAGCGACTTTCCCGATCGGCACGGCGACATTGTACTTCTTCAGAATCTCCTTCGCCTGATATTCATGGATCTTCATAGAGTCCCCTTCGATAGTTCAGCTGGTTTCCGCGTCAGAATCGTCTTTGATGGAGCCCCCGGATCTCCATTCCTGAAAAGCCTTCAGTGCCTCGAGGTACTCCGGAATCGGCACAAAGATCTTCGCCGGTTTGCTCAGCGCGCTCCGGGAGAGCGCGGAGTCGCCTCCTCCATCCCACACAAATCCAATGGAGTTGAAGCTCTGGAACTGCAGGCGAAAACTCATCGACTGGAGAAATGACTTCGCGAGCTCCGCCTCATTGATGTCGGTCGATTCAAAAATCATCGCCCAGTCCTGCTGGACCTCGATGTCCTTGTGCTCCAGGCAGAACACCCGTCGGTGGACGCGCACGCCGCACTTCTCACAGACGAGCTTCCGACAAACAATGCAGATGCCACTCGCCTGACGTTCCTGATGGGCGTCACAGAAAACTGCTTCACTCTCGGTGAACAGGACCCCACAGTGCGGACAGAAGTCGCTGTCTTTCGTGACTTCTCCCCCGCAATTCTTGCAGATGTCGTACTCCGGCATACTCAGACCCCATCCTTCGCTGAAGCCGAACGAACCGGCAAACGATCTATCTGATCTTCTCTGAGAGCGATTTCGACTGCAGGAGCAGGAGGAGATAGTCCCTGCCGCCGCCTTTCGAATCCGTTCCCGACATATTGAATCCGCCGAACGGATGAACACCGACGAGCGCCCCCGTGATCTTTCGATTGATGTAGAAGTTGCCGACGTGGAAGACCTTCTTCGCCTTCTCCTTCTTCTTCGGGTTCTTCGTCCAGACACCGCCGGTGAGGCCAAACTCCGTGTCGTTCGCGATCTGGAGCGCCTCGTCGAAGTCCTTTGCCTTGATCACGGCGAGGACCGGGCCGAAGATCTCCTCCTGAGCGATGGTGGCCTTCGGATGAACGTCGGCAATGATCGTCGGCTGGATGAAGTACCCTTCCCCCTCAAGCCTCCGCCCACCCGCGATGAGCCGTCCGCCCTCGCTGATTCCTTTTTCGATGTACGAGAGGATCTTGTGCATGGATCCCTCGTTGACGACGGGACCCATAGAGTTGGCTTGCTCGTCCGCCATGCCCACCCGGATCTTCTCCACCTTCTCCTTCAGGACGTCGAGAAACTTTTCATAGACTTTTTCGACCACGATCGCTCGCGACGCGGCAGAGCACTTCTGCCCTTGGAAGCCGAACGCTGAGGCGATCGTCGCCTGTGCAGCAGCCTCGAGATCAGTCTGGTCGTCGATGACGATGGCATCCTTGCCCCCCATCTCTGCCACGACGCGCTTGAGCCACTTCTGACCCGGCTGCACCTTTGCCGCGAGCTCGTTGATGTGGATGCCGACTTCCTTTGAGCCGGTGAACGACACGAAGCGTGTCTTCGGATGGGCCACCAGGATGTCACCGACGGCGGCACCCGACCCCGGAACGAAATTGAGGACGCCGGCCGGTAATCCAACCTCTCGCATGAGATCGAAGAACATCCACCCCGTCATCGGCGAGTCGCTCGAAGGCTTGAGCACGACCGTGTTGCCCGTGACGATGGCTGCTGAGCTCATCCCTGTGAGAATCGCCAGTGCGAAATTCCACGGTGGCACGACGACACCGACGCCGAGCGGGATATAAACCAGCTCATTCTTCTCCGTCGCAATCTTCGTTACCGGCTGCGGACCGGCGTACCGGAGCATCTCACGCGCGTAGAACTCAAGGAAGTCGATTGACTCGGCCGTATCCGCATCGGCCTCGGGCCATGTCTTGCCGACCTCGTAGACCATCACCGCGCTGAACTCGTGTTTCCGCTTCCGCATGATCCTTGCCGCCTTGAAAAGGTAGTCGGCTCGCTTCTTCGGGTCGACCCATCGCCACTCTTCAAATTTCGCTGCAGCGGTCTCGATTGCCTTGTTCGCCAGCACCTCGTCCGCCTTCTGAAACACGCCCACGACCTCGCTCGGTCGGGATGGATTGTACGAGTTGAGCTTGTTCGTTGCGTAGATCTCTTCCCCGCCGATGACGATCGGATATTCCTTGCCGAACGACGATTTCACCTTGGCAAGAGCTTGTTCCATAGCCCTGCGATTGGCGGGTTTTGTGAAATCCGTCGGGGGTTCGTTCTTGAATTTGGGGATTGCCATGGACGTGCTCCTTCTGCTGCTACAGACTAGTGTTCGATGTTGTTTATGGATTGAGAGGACTTCAACGCTCTGAGGACCGCATCGTGCACCTGGGGGCGCACCGTTGAAATCTTGAGGTTGTTCCTGGTCGGATAGACTCGATTCGTCAACAAAATGATGATCAGATTTCGCTCCGGATCGGCCGCAACGGACGTTCCGGTGAATCCGGTGTGCAGAAACGTCCGGTTCGAGAGCAGCGTCCCTGCCCACGAATGCGAAGGGCTCTTCAAGTCCCACCCGATGCCGCGCGTGCTCTGCTCTGATTGACGCGTCGTGAACCGCTTGATCGTCTCCGCCTTCAAGTACCGGGTTCCGCCGTAGGTGCCACCGTTCAGGAGCATTTGCATCATGATGGTGAGGTCCGACGCCGTCGAGAACAATCCCGCATGCCCGGAGACGCCTCCCAGAACACTCGCATTCTCGTCGTGCACGGTACCGAGGACGGCCTGACCGGTCCTTCGCCAGAAGGTGTCCACCTCCGTCGCAGCAATCCGGCTCCACAGCCGTTGTGGAGGATTGTACATCGTGTTCGTCATCCCCAACGGCTTGAAGAAGACGGAGTCGACAAAGCGATCCAGTGTCGTGTGCGACACCTGCTCGATGACTTTTCCCATCGTGATCAGACCTAAGTCGCTGTAGATCGTCGAGTCCCCGGTCTCGTAGACCAGGGGAGTCGCGTAGATGGAATCGAGAACACATTGCGGCGTCGTGCAGAAGTCGTAGAACCTGCGCCAAGCCGGAAGACCGCTGTTGTGCACCATCAGGTTGTAGATGGTGATCTTCTCTTTGCCATTCTGGCCGAACTGAGGGATGTAGTTGACAACGGGGTCGGTGAGCTTGACTTTTCTCTCGTCAACCAATCTCATGACAGCGCTCGTCGTCGCGATCACCTTGGTCACCGACGCGAGATCGTAGATTGTGTTGACATCGACGCGCTTCGAGTAGATCCCGTAATCGTACGATCCGTACGCTCTGTCGTGCACGATGATGCCGTCTTTGGCCACGAGCAGAACGGCGCCGGGGAACGCACTGTCCTTGATAGCAGCTTCGATGATCCTGTCCACTTTCCTCAGCTCTTCGCTATCGATGCCCGCTTCTTCAGGAAGACCCGTCCGGAGGGTTTGCTTCGGGTATTCGACACCATCGCCGAACTTGAACACGCCGGGGATCGTCACGGGGAGCTTCCCTCGCGCAGGTTCCTCGGCGAAGAGGACCTCGGCAACCGCCTGCTGCATCACAAGCGCGTCGGAGTACGCGCAGACGTACGCGTCGGTGCGGGGAAATTCCATCGCGACGTACGGATTTCCGAACGCGATCGCGATCACCGGCTTGCCGAGCGCGATGACCTTGCCCAGAAAATCCACCTGCTTCTTCGGAATGAAGCCGGTTTGCTCGCCCGACCTGGTATAGAAATGCAGCTGGCAGAGAATGAGGTCCGCTGTGCGTGCACTCTCCAGCGCAGCGTCATACTCCGCGCTGTCACTGCGAGAATCTACTTTGACAAAGTCGAGAATCGCGTGCCGATCGCGCAGAAGCCCGTGGAAGTGGCGGCCATCGCTGGGATCCTCAGCATCGGAGATGACCAGGTCCAGGATTTTCCGCGCGTCGGCCTTCGAAAGCGGCAGGACGTTTCGCTCATTCCCAAGCACGGTCACCGCTTTCCTCGCGATCTCCTCCGCGAGCAATTCGTGCTCCCGAACATGTACGATCTCCGAGACCTTGTCCACATCCACGAATCGGCCGCGGTCAAGACCGACCCACTGCTTCATCGCCAGGAGTTTCCGGACGGAAGCGTCGATCCGCTGCTCGCTGATCTCACCACGCCTCACAGCAGCGACGATGGCGTCGATTGCCACGCCTGCATCGAGCGGCATCAGAACCAGGTCTGTCCCCGCCTTGACCGCAAGCACGGATGCTTCGCCCGGACCGTATTTGTCGGAGATGGCTCTCATTGCCATCGCATCGGTCACCACAAGGCCATCAAACTTCAGGTGATTTTTCAGGACCCGTGTGATGATGTGAGGGGAAACGGTAGCTGGAATCCCCGCGGCCGTATCGTACGCAGGGACCGCGATGTGGCCGACCATCACCGACTTCGCGCCTGCTTCGATCGCCGCCTCGAAGGGCGGGAATTCAACCTTTTCATAATGCTCTTTGTCGTAGTTCAGCGTCATCAGCCCCAGGTGCGTATCGACATCGGTATCTCCGTGGCCCGGGAAATGCTTGATGGTCGCAATCATCCCGCCGTCCTGGGTCCCCTTCACAAAGGCTGCACCCATCTCGCTCACCAGCTGCACGTCGTCGCCAAAGGACCGGGTGTTGATGACCGGATTCCGGGGGTTGTTGTTCACATCGACCGTCGGGGCGTAATTTTGTTCTACGCCGACCGCCCGCCCCTCCAGCGCGGTGATTCTGCCGATCTCATACGCATAGTTCGGATTGCGCGTTGCGCCCGCAGCCATCGCTCGGGGAAAGGTCGTGGCGCTGCGGATCCTCATGCCGGTACCGTACTCAAAATCCGAGGCGATCAACAGCGGCAGATCGCTCATCTTTTGCAGCTTGTTGATCTGGACGGCGAACGAGTAGACATCCCCGATCGAAAAGATGAATCCCCCCAACTTCCTCTCGACGGTGAGGCGCTCCAGTTCGCGCCAGCCCTCCGAGTTGTCGGGGAAGTACTTACCGGGCGTCCATACGAACACCAGCTGCGCAACTTTCTCTTCGAGCGTCAGCCGATCCATCAGGGAGTCAACCCAAGCGCTCCGGGCTTGAACCGCCGCAGCATCTGAACCCTTAGGGGCCCTCGTGGCGGTCCGTTGATAGCCGCAACCGATCGAGAGCATCCAGCTGCTCAGAAGAAGGAAAACGGTGCGTCTCATGCGTGCCGGGGCCCCTCCAGAAGCGAGAAAAAATGTTGGGAATGTGCGATGAACATCGAGGAAAGAAAATACGAAGCAAAGCCTAGAGAATCAATCCCATTATTCGGTCTTCTACTCGACCTTCTTTCCAAATCGCGGATCGACCTTCACGAGTCCGGCGACCAAGAATCCGGGAATCGTCGAGAGCATGACCCACAGGAAAAAGTTCTTGTAGCCGATGGCATCCTGAATCATCCCACTGAACATTCCGGGCACCATCATCCCGAGCGCCATGAAACCCGTGCAGATGGCATAGTGAGCCGTCTTGTGATCGCCTTCCGAAACGAGGATCATGTAAAGCGTGTAGGCGGTGAACCCAAACCCGTAACCGAACTGTTCCACAGCGACCGCGGCATTGATCAAGAAGAAACTCTGAGGCTGCACCTGTGAAAGATAGACGAACATCGCGTCGGGGAGATGAATCGTAAAGACCATGATCCACAGCCAGAACTTCAAGCCCTTCCTCGAAACGACGTAGCCTCCCAGGAGGCCGCCGAGCGTCAAAGCGATAATGCCGGCCGTCCCGTAGACAATCCCAACCTCGCTCGTCGTGAGACCTAACCCGCCCTTCGCCCGCGGATCGAGCAAGAACGGCGAGACGAGCTTGACCAGCTGCGCTTCCGCGAACCTGTACAAGAGCAGGAAGACAAGGATCGTGACGATATCCTTCCTTTTGAAGAACAGGACGAACGTGTGAGCGAACTCCTTCCAGATCCCTTGTGAAGCATCGGCGAGAGTCGGCTTGTCGACAACCGGATACGGCAGGATCAGCCTGTGGTAGGCGAAGAAGAGGAGGAAGAGGCCCGCGAGCACGGACATTGTCACGGACCATGCGAGGGAGATGTTCCCGCCGCTGCTTGTCTCCAGCTCGCCCGCCAGCACAACCAGGATCCCTGTTCCCGTGATCATCGCGATACGATAAAAGGTGCTTCGCACCCCGACGAACGCCGCTTGTTGATGCTGCTCGAGCGCGAGCATATAGTAGCCATCCGCCGCGATATCGTGGGTCGCGGAGGCAAACGCCATGAACCAGAAGATGGCAATGGAATACTGGAAGAACGTGGGAAGGGGGAGGACAAAAGCGACACAAGCCAACGTCACACCGATCACAAACTGCAGCGACACGATCCAAAGCCGCTTCGTCGAGAGCATGTCGACGAACGGGCTCCACAACGGTTTAATGACCCAAGGCAGGTACAGCCAGCTCGTGTACAGCGCGATATCCGTGTTCGAGATGCCCAGTCTCTTATACATGATGACCGAGACGCTCATCACGACGACGTACGGAATCCCCTCCGCGAAGTACAGGCTCGGCACCCAAAGCCAAGCGTTGCGGTATGCCGGCCTACCCGTTTCCATCCTTTGCCCCCCTTTCCCCGAATGTATCAGTACAGTTTTCTCAGCTCTGAACCGCGGAAGTACTGCGTGACGATTTCCACCGCCTTCTTCCCCCTTTGGGCCATCACAGCCGCCCCAATCTGGCACAGCCCGACTCCGTGTCCCCAGCCCGCGCCGAAGAGCGTAAAATGGAGAGGAATCCCCTTCCCATCCCGCGCCGTTTCCACCACGAAGGCCGAGCTGTAAAGGTGGCTCTGCGAAAGCCAGCGGCGAATCTCGAGCTCCTTTCCGACGACCAGCGTTTTCTTCGAACCGACGACCTTCAGCTTGATGATCCTTCCGGACGCGCCCCTTCGAACCGGGATCAGGTCCGTCAACACTCCGAAGTCAATGCCTGACGCGAGGCGCAGGATCTGCTCGAGCTCTTCCCGTTTGTACTCCACCTTCCAGCGAAAGAAGTCGGTCGTCTCCTGATCAGAGGAAGGAAGGATCTGTCTGAGCAGTCCGGCATCGGTCGTGTTGCAGTACGCCTCCGGCGAAGACATGATCCATGCGCGCGCGTCAGCCTCCGAGACGATGCGCGGATACTCGGCAGCGGAATCCGAGACGGACGTGAGATAAGGAACCGGAGCGTCCTCCCACACGCTCTCGAAATTTTCGGTGAGGCCGCCGCAGGCTTTGAAGAAGCGCGCATCGCAGACTCCATCGTTGTGGATGAGGAAGACTCCCCGCGTCTCCTCCACTGCGTCGGCGGCGGCTTTTGTCAGGACCTTGGTGACACCCTGGTACCGCTGGCAGTGGTCGTCGGCACAGACGTCGAACAGCGAGTGGTCCTCCCGGTCGTACCAGCGAACGATCTCCGATTCACTTTCACGCGAGCGGGGCGTAGTCAGACGGGCGTCGTTCACTCTGTTTTGCCTCTCAAGCATCGCGACCAACCAGCTCCGGGAGGTGATCGCGTGTGCCTTGAGCAGCTCCCCGGGAGCCGCGGCGCTCATCTCGGACGAGATAACGCTCTTCAGGTACTGTTCGAGCCCGATCTCATTGATCGCCACGCTCATCCCATCTTCGCCAGCAACAAGCCGTAGATTCCCCTCGAAGGTCTGGTCCTCCTTCCGTTCCCAGTGAAACCGGATACCGATGGTCACATCGCGGAGGGTGAACATGCTGCCGGATATCGCCCGGCAGAGAATCTCCGGCTTGCGAATCACTTCAATCCCTTCGTCGTCGTGAAGCACGACCCGGCCCATTTCGTTGCGTGCGTGAAACGGACCTGTGAGGCGGACGGTACTGGGGAGCTCAAACTGGCCCTGGAACACTCCCCGGACCTCGGGCTCGCGCTCCATAATTCCCACTCGAATGATCGGCTCGCGATCGATCATGGTCTCGTCGTCCCAAGAAATACCCGTATCAACATCGTCCTGTCGCCATTCGGCTACAGAGCGTCAACCACTCTTTCGAGTTCGTCCACCGGTAAGCTCACCTCTTGAAAAATGCCCTCAACCATTCCTGCATCCACGCGCTCGAAATCTTGCCTCAGTGGAGTAATGATCAATCCTCCGAGATCAACGGCCGCGGGACTGATCAGCACTCTTTCTTCACCTTCTTTGAAGTAAGCTTCCGGGCGATGCTTTCTTCTCGGAAAGAAAATGACCCGCCAACCGGAGTCATCGTACGAGCAGAGGATATTCATCATCGGCTCTTCCGTGGTCCTTGTCATCTTTCGCAGATGGCCGATAAGGGCCAGGAGCATTGCGGTGAGACTTTCCTTGTCGGGAGACTCCATGATGAGAACGGAACGACCATACTCTTTGAGCGTCCACAGTGACACGCCGCCAAGCTTTCTTCTCAAGACACGCCTCCATCCTTCCAGAACATCTCTCTCGATGGGGATCATGCCGGAGGAGTTCGCTTGAAAATGCAGGTGATCGGGCGCGGAAGCTCCGCACCGGGGTCCGTTATAGAAGACCGTGAACCTCGGACTCAAATCCCGGGCTAGGTTGAGGAAGGAATCTACGAACGGTTCAAGCGCTTGCGGGAGATGTCGCACGCTCGAGATGGTCAAGTGCTGTGGAAAGATCGGTGCCGGATTGCAGAGGAGGAGAAACTCTCCCCGGTAGAGTACCCCTTTTTGGGGAGGCGGAAGGTTCTGCACACAGAGGAAGCATGGTCGTTCCCGGAGGCTCCCCTCGTCGACTCCGGCGCTGGTGCTGGCGAAACGGCCGGGATTGAATTGCAGGTAGACCGTGAATCCTTTACAGCGGACTTCGCGATGCTGGACCAAATCGAGCGAGGCGTATCCTCCGGCGAGCTGAGGCCAGGACCCCTTTTGTTCTCCAAGAAGCTGAAGTGATAGGTCGGAAAGGGAACTTGAGGAAGAATCTGCGTCGAAAACGCCGAAGGGTTTGGCTAGGATCAACGTTGTTAGGGATTTTCGGAAAATCAACGCTCGTCAAATGAACAATCTACTTCTTGACACCGGTCGGTTGGAGGAGCGACTCAACCAGCACGTACCCGATGTAATGGTCGACCGTCGACTTGCCCATTATGAACGGTTCGGTCCGTACAGTTGTGTATCCCATCTTCTCATACCACTCGACCGTTCCCCGGTTTTGGACCATGACCCCGATCCATACTCTGTCCAGCTTGAACGCCTTCGCTTCCTTGGCCGCCCGCTTCATAAGCTCATGACCCAGTCCCCTGGCCTGGTACTGCGGCAGAACGTACATGGACGAGACGTAGTAACGGTTCTCCTCGGACTCGCGGGCTGTGCGCATGAATCCCACGACTTTTCCGTCGACCTCGGCAACATACCCGTCTGCCAGAGGGTTGTGAAACAACGCTGTCAGCGCGTCCAAGTCATAATGCTCCGAGAAGTAACTCTTCAAATCCGATTCCGGAATGAAGGGTTTATACGATTCCACCCAGGTTTTCCAGAGAACATCCTGAATCACGGTCAGATCATTGAGGGTCCATCGACGAACGAGTTGTGCCATGGTTCACTCCTTCACGGTTTAGACGTTGGCGTGCCAGCATTTCGATTGTGCGAATTCTGTCTTTGTATTGATCATTCCTGTTCGCATCCTCAACGGAGAGCGCAGCATCCGTATTGCCTTCCCAGCGCCGGCAGAGGTAGATCGGCTCGTAGATCCTCCCGAGTTGAAAGTCGCGGGTCAGGCGGAGTGCGACGGCATAATCCTCACCGTAGCTGACATTCGGCAGCCCGACCTGCCTCAGCAGGGCGGTGTTGAACGCGCGGGGTGCTCCGAGCCCGTTGATGCGAAGGGCATTGTTTCTTCCGTTGTCCGGAGTCCACTCTCGGTGGTCGATAACGCCGGGCGGTATCTCCTCCAGCTTCATATTGACGAGCTTGTAAGCCCCGATCACCATCGCGAAATCTCCGCCCCGGAACAGATCGAGGATCCTCTGAAGCGCATCGTGACCGCTGTAGACGTCGTCGGAATCGAGCTGAACTGCGTACCGGCCGCAGTGCTCGGAAAAGACCGCCTCATTCCAGCAGCCGCCGATTCCCAGATCCTCACGATGAGGAATAACGTGTACGAGGGACCGATGACGCGAAGCCAATTCCGACAGGATTGCCGTCGTACGATCCGTCGAGTGGTTGTCAACGACAATCACGTTGAAGCTCGCGTCAAGTCGCTGTCCGAGCACGCTCTGGACCGCCTCAGCGATGGTCCGTTCGCGATTGCGCACCGGGATGACGACGCTGACCTCGACGAGAAACCTCGTCTCGATCTTCGGAACGTTCTTAAACGTCGGCGGAAGATAGACGTCGATATTCCTCAGATAGCGCGTCGCGACCCGCTCCATTTCTCTCTGGACGGATCGATTGCGCGGATCGACATAGTCAAAGAGCTTCTCCCCGGTCGACCGCAAATCCGAATCGACTGTGGTGTACAGAAACTCTTGGATGTGAACTATCTCGTGGTCGATCGAGACTTTGAGCCGGAGATCATAAAGTCCGGCGGCATCGACATCGTCAATCGGTCCATACTTCTTCAGTGCCGAACGCAGTGCCGGGACCGAGAAGAAGAGCACGGGGCCGAAGTCGAATCCATCGCGAATGCTACCGAACTGGTAGTCAATTACCGGATGCTCCGAGCGCACGCCGTTCTTGACTTCGATACGGTCCGCATAGCACATCCCCACCGGAGTCTCGTGCATCACACCGATCAACCGCTCGAGCGACGCCTGCCCCAGCTGTATCTCAGCCGACCCGGTGACGAACAAGAAATAGTCGCAGGAGGTGCTGGAGAGAACGTTGTTCAGGGTTTTCCCGGAGCTCGGGGTCTGCGAGACGACCCCCCGGCACTTCCGGTGCGAGTTAGTGTACTGACCGCTGTGGATGACGAAGATCTGCTCGATGAGGGGAGAATCGACAAACTGCCTGAGAGTCGGTTCAAAATGCGGAAGCGTGGAGTATGGGAGAGCGACAGCAACCTTACTCATTGAAATTCCTGAGCGATCGAAGTGCGAGGAGGACGGCCCCGTACGCCGGTGGCGCCTCGGGCTTCACGATGGAAATCTGCGGGAGCGAGAAAATGATCTTGTGCCGAAGAATGTTCGAGAAGACGTTGTCCGAGCTGATGACGCCTCCGATGAACGCCAGCGGAATTTTCTGGCGCACCCTGGAGGCCTTCTCGATCTTGTTGAGCAAGGCACGAACGTGTTCCGCAAGCTCAAAGGTCGCCTTGTTCAGAATCCGGGAAGCCTCCAGATCGTGGCTCGTGGCGGCCTCGATGACAAGCGGAGCCAGAGACGCGATATCGAAATTCTCCCGATAGATCGCTGCGGTAATTCTCTCCTGGTCTGAAAGGCCGAACTGTCTGGCGACAAGCTTCGTGAGCAGGCTTGGTTTCCCCCGTCCATCGAGATCCTTTGTGACGACGTTCAGAGCGTCACGCCCGATGGAGTATCCGCTCCCCTCATCCCCCAGGACCCTTCCCCATCCGCCGGCTCGATGGACGTTTCCCGCTCGATCCTTCCCGAATGCAATGGAGCCGGTGCCCGAGATGAGAATGATGCCGACCTTTCCCTTGAATGCCCCCTCGAGCGCAATGCGCGCGTCGCTTTCGATCACCACCTGCCGCAGCGTCACCCGTCGTCTCCGTGCATACTCCGCCAACCCGTTGCGCATGCGCTCCTGATCGCCTTCCCTCCCCGCTCCCGTCAGCCCCGCGGCAATCGACCTGACCTCATCCAGCGAGCAGCCGATCTCAGCACAACACCTCTCAATGAGGTCAAACAGGACCTCCGCCGCTTTCCCCACACCGATGATCTGGAAGTTGGACGGCCCTCCGGTTTGCTCGACGAGAACGTTCCCCCTGAGCTCAGCGAGCAAGGCGGTTGTCTTCGTACCGCCTCCGTCCATTCCGATCACGAACTGTTTTTTTGCCATCAGAACACCACGAGAAAGTAGCCATATTTGAAAGTAAAATCAAGAAATCCTGGTAGTCTCCTCATTCGAATCCGAATTAGGACAACACTGAAATCCGCTACGAGGTGCGAGCGACTACCGGTCGGAACGATCCTCTGATACGGAGGACGATTCGTTGCCCTTTCGGTGAATCTTGCTTATACTTTTTTGTCACGGCTGATGACGCTCACGATTTTTGGAAATGAGCGAAGCGATCACCGAAGAACCTTTTGGCGGTTCGAAGCATCAAATATGAGAATGGCGGAGAGCGTTCTCCGACTTCTCGATTCAGTCGAACTCAAGGCTCTTTCACTTTTTCAACGAAAGGAAAACCATGAAACGCTTCTTGGCGTTCGTATCTGTTTTGATTCTGACCGTCGCCCCCCTTGAACTCGCTTCGGCCCAGTCGAAGCAAAGGGCGCCCGACTTCACGCTGCGGTCGGCCGACGGAAAAACTTATCAGCTGAGCAAGATGCGCGGAAAGGTCGTCGTCGTGAACTTCTGGGCGACGTGGTGCCCACCGTGCAAGAGGGAGATCCCCGACTTCATCGAGGTCTTTCTGAAATATCGGAGCAAAGGACTGGAGATCGTCGGCATATCATTGGATCAAGGCGGCTGGAGCGATGTGACTCCATTCCTCAAGCACTACAAGATCGACTATCCGATCGTCCTTGGGAACGGCAGAGTCGCCGAGGAGTACGGCGGCATCAACGCGATTCCGACGACGTTCATCATCGACAAAAACGGGTACATCGTGGACAGCCAGGTCGGGATGATGAGCAAAGCACAACTCGAAGCGAAGCTCAGGCATCTCCTGTGAGCAACACTCGTCATCCCTACCTCACAAAGGAGGTTTTGATGTTCTCGCGCCTTACGCCTCTGCACCGTACGGTAAGACGCGTGGTATTGCTGGTCCCCTTTCTCGTCGGTCAGGCCTTCGCCTTCCAGATCGGTGGCGGGCCGATCTCGAGTGCGAGCAAGATCCAGGTTGCATCCAGGCTCTCGGTCGACAAAGTTCCTGCCGGCTCCAGCTTCAAGGCAGCAGTGATCCTCGAGATCGCCCAAGGCTGGCACATCAACTCGAGCACGCCATCCTACGACTACCTTATCGGCACGGCGCTCGAGCTGCAGCAACGTGAGGGCGTGATCCTGACTGACCTCCAATACCCCGAGGGAGAAGGCGTCAAGTTCTCGTTTGCGGAGGCGCCGCTGAACGTTTACCAGGGAAGCGTCAAGATCTTCTTAACCGTGAAGTTATCGGAGAAGATGACGCCTGGACGGGACACCCTCCACGCGCAGCTCCGCGTGCAGGCGTGCAACGACCGGATCTGCCTGGCGCCCGCGTCGATCGGTGTTTCCATACCGGTCGAGATCGTCGGAGCCACGGAGCAATCGAAACCCATCAACGGAACTATCTTCTCTTCGTACGTGAATGAGGGAGGCATCTCAACTCCTCCTGCAACGAACGATATCGGACAGCTCATCGAGGAAGGGGGCTCATTCGTGGCATTCTTTGCGATCTTCCTTATCGGGCTGGCTCTCAACCTGACGCCGTGTGTGTATCCGATGCTTTCGGTGACGGTTTCCATCTTCGGCTCACAATCGGAGACGAATATCCTGAAGGTGTTCCTCAAGGCGGTCGTGTACGTGCTGGGAATCGCGACGATGTACAGCGTCCTGGGGGTGAGCGCCGCTCTGAGCGGGACGCTCTTCGGAAGCTGGCTGCAGAGCCCGTGGGTCCTGGCGGGCATCGGAGTTCTGCTCTTCGGGCTCGCGCTCAGCAGTTTCGGACTCTATCAGATTCAGGTCCCGTACTGGCTGACAAGCAAACTCGGGGGGACGACCGGAACAGGCATCATCAGTCTGTACCTCGGGGGCCTCGTGGTGGGTGTGTTTGCGGCGCCGTGCACCGGCCCGCCGGTGATCGCCTTGCTCACGCTCGTGAGCGCGAAGGCCGATCCCGCGTTCGGCTTCTGGGTCTTCTTCGCTCTCTCGCTCGGTCTAGGCTTTCCCTATCTCGTGCTCGGGACGTTTTCCGGCATGCTGAAGAAGATCCCCCGCTCGGGCGCCTGGATGGTATGGGTCGAGAGAATCTTCGGAGTCATCCTGACCGCCGCTGGTCTGTTCTATTTGTCGCTGGCATTTTTCCCGAAATATTCCGCGTACATCATCCCTGCAGCCCTTATCCTCGGCGGCCTCTATCTGGGGTTCGTCGAACCATCCGGAAGGGAGAGAAAGGGATTGAAGCGGCTCAAATGGGCGTTCGGCATCTTGGCAATCGCATTCGGCGTCGTGACGGCAAACGCGCTGCGCGAGCCTGGAATCAGCTGGGAGCAATTCTCGGAAGCGAAGATCGCCGAGGCTGCAAAGACCGGCAGGCCCGTCATGATGGACTTCTACGCCGACTGGTGTATCCCCTGCCTGGAACTTGATCGAAAGACCTTCACGGACCCCGAGGTGATCAGCGCGACGCAGCACTTCGTGAGACTTAAAGTAGACCTCACCTACTTCGACTCGCCGGAATCGGAATCCCTCCGGAAAAGATTCAACATCGCCGGTGTTCCGACCATCGTCTTCCTCGACAAGAATGGCGACGAGGTCTTGAGCTCTCGCGTTGTAGGCTACCTCCCGCCGAAAGAGTTCATCGAGAGAACGAAGCCGCTGCTCGCAGCGGGCGGCTGATCCAGCCTCCTTTCACATCTCCGAGCTGATTTAATGCGGAAGTACGGGGCAAAGCGCCTTCCCCCAAAGTTCAAATATATCCACAGTGAGGACCTCTCTCACCATCGCTGTCGCCCGCGTTCCTGCAACTTAGCGCTCGCTCTCGCTGTTCCATAAGAAGAAGCGATTGCAAACGTAATGAACAGCCTCCGAACTAACCCTAACCGCCTCATCAACGAGAAGAGCCCGTATCTCCTCCAGCACGCCTACAATCCCGTCGATTGGTACCCCTGGGGCGACGAGGCGTTCGAGAAAGCTCGCAGCGAAGAGAAGCCCATCTTCCTCTCCATCGGCTACTCAACCTGTTACTGGTGTCACGTCATGGAGCGGGAGGTTTTTGAAAACGAGGATCTCGCCGACCTGATGAACAGGTATGTCATCAGCATCAAGGTCGACCGAGAGGAGCGGCCGGATGTTGATCGGGTCTATATGAGTGCGCTGCAGACGATGAGTGGAAGCGGTGGCTGGCCGATGTCGATGTTTCTTACGCCCGATCTGAAGCCGTTCTTCGGGGCAACGTATGTTCCGCCGACGGCGCAGCAGGGGCGCCCAGGCTTCCGGGAGATTCTTGAGGAGATCCACCACCTCTGGTCCACCGACCGTAAGCAGATAGAAGAAGCAGGCCGACGCGTACGCGAGCACCTCGAGCAACGTTCGAATCCCCCCGGGGAGCCGAGAGAACCGGGGGAGCAAGCGCTTCACGCCGGGTTCGACTCCTTTTCAAGGAGCTATGACAAGCTGAACGCGGGCTTCGGCGGCGCGCCGAAATTCCCGCGCCCCGTTGCGTTCAATTTCCTGTTCCGATACTACAAAAGGACTGGAAATCAACAGGCGCTCGAAATGTCGCTTGAGACGTTGCGACGCATGGCGGATGGCGGCATGCATGACCATGTGGGCGGAGGATTCCACCGTTACGCAACCGACGCGCGATGGCACGTCCCGCATTTCGAGAAGATGCTCTACGACCAAGCACAGCTGACCGTCTCCTATCTTGAAGCATACCAGATCACCCATGATGAGTTCTTTGCCGCTGTCGCGCGCGATATCCTCAGCTACGCCGAGCGTGTGATGACTCACCCTGAAGGTGGATTCTTCTCTGCGGAGGATGCGGAGAGCCTGCCCGATCGTGGCGAGCGCGCTGAAGGTGTCGGGTCCGGTCAGCCGGAGAGGAAAGTGGAAGGCGCGTTCTACGTTTGGACGAAGCAAGAGATTGACCGTACCCTTTCTGCTGAGGAGGCTCGCATCTTCAACCGGCGCTACGGAGTCGAGGAGAACGGGAACGTCACTTCCGATCCGCACGGCGTATTTCGCGGCAAGAACATCCTGCACGTCGCGCATACACACGGCGACCTTGCCAGACAATTCGAGCTCCCCGTGGAGCAGGTGAGCGCACTGCTCGAATCGGCACGAAGGAAGATCTTCGACGCCCGCGAAAGACGACCGCACTCCCATCTGGACGACAAGATTCTGACCTCCTGGAACGGGTTGATGATTTCAGCGTACGCGCTCGCATCTCAAGTCCTCGAAGATCGCCAATGCCTGGCGATCGCCGAGCGTGCTGCCATCTTCATCCTCGACAACCTTCGGGACAAGACGACTGGCAAACTCCTCCACCGGTACCGTGACGGCGAGTCACGCTTTGACGGCCAGCTCGACGACTACGCGTTCTTCATCCAAAGCCTGATCGATTTGTACGAAGCGTCATTCTCCATCAAATGGCTGACAAATGCACTGGAGCTGGCCGAGGAGCAAAACCGTATCTTCTACGACAATGATCGAGGTGGCTTCTACGACACGACGGGGCAAGACAGGTCCATCTTGATCCGGACGAAGGAATGGTACGACGGTGCCGAGCCGTCCGGCAACTCCGTCGCCATCCTCAATCTCCTCCGTCTCTCTCACTTCAGCAACAATCGAGAGTATGACGCTCGAGCGAGGCGTTCCCTGGCCTTCTTCGGAGAACGACTGCTCACATCACCGCAGGCGACTCCGCAGTTCCTCGCGGCCCTCGATTTCAGTCTCGCAAAGCCGAAGCAGATCATCATCGCCGGCAAATACGACAGCCCGGACACGACGGCCCTGTTGAGGGAAGTGCATGCTCACTTCATCCGGAACAAGGTTCTCATCCTTGCCGACGGAGGCGAGGGGCAACGCGAGCTCAGTCTGCGCATCCCATCCTTGGAAGGCATGAGAATGATTGACGGCAAACCGACCGCATACGTCTGCGAGAACTACGCCTGCCAGCTCCCGACGAACGATCCGGCGATCTTGGGCCGCCTTCTTGCAGGCTGAGGATCCCGCGTGTCTACGATGTCTCCGCCGGCGCCTCGCTGCAATGGAACGATCGGGACGCCTTTCTTGTTCAATTATCATTACCAAATCACTTTTCCCATTCATTTTTCCTCAAGGAGCACTAAATGAACAACTTCCGCAAGACTGCGACGATCGCTTTCGTTTTCCTCTTGGCGACCGCTTCCCTCATGGCCCAAGGATCGAAAAAGGAAACCACGACTTCGACCGACAAAACCTACACCGGTTACGTCGCTGACAAGATGTGCGCCACGGGCTGGGTGAAGAGCGGGGACCTCAAGAAGATCACGGCAAAGGCAATGAAGCACAGTCGAGGCTGCGCCCTCGAGGATGATTGTCAGGCGAGCGGATACGGGCTGGTTATCGACGGGAAGTTCTACAAGTTTGATGAAAAGGGTGATAAGATTGCCCAAGAATTCTTCGAGAAGAGCAAGAAGAAGAACGATTTCCTTGTCGACGTGAAGGGGTCAATGGAGCAAGAGAGGATTAACGTTATCTCCATCGCCGACGCGAAATCGGAAAAGAAGTAGTTCATGCGGAGGGCAGGAGCGCACCATGTGTGACCCTGCCCTCTCATTTCTATCATCTCCACCTCCTCCCGTTCGCACTATTCGGAATCCGTTCGGATTCGATCCCTCAGACCTTTCGCTTCATCCATCCCCTCTTCCTTGATACCTCCCCCGGTATTTCGTAATTTGTCATCGTGGTTCCTGTTCGATTCGGTTCTTCGTTGGGACGGAGCAGCTCGTTGAAGGGAGGTGCACTGTGTTCTGGAAACACTCATTCATTTCAGCTTCGCTTGCGTTTCTTGTTGCGGTCGGCTGCAAGGATCTCGGGACGTCCTCCGGTCAGCAGGGCATACCGCCGCGGCCGCTGACATCGCAAGAGCAGGCGATCGTCGCCGCAGACAATGCGTTCGGCTTCAAGCTCCTGAACACCGTCAACCGGGACGAGCCCGGCAAGAACGTCTTCATCTCGCCTGTGAGCGTATCGATGGCATTGGGTATGACGCTCAACGGCGCCACCGGAGCCACGCGAGACTCAATGGAGCATACGCTCGAATGCGCTGGCCTCACACAAACCGACATCAACACATCATACAAGAGCCTCATCGCTCTCCTCACCGGTCTTGACCCGAAGGTCCAGTTCAAGATCGCCAACTCCATCTGGTATCGTCCCGACCTGGTCGTGGAGGAGGAGTTCAAGAGCGTCAACAGAGAGTTCTTTGACGCGGAGGTCAACGAGATCGATTTTGCCGATCCGGACGCATCCGGCACGATCAACTCGTGGGTCGATCGGAACACGAACGGGAGGATCAAAGAGATCGTCCCCAACCCGATCCCTCGAGAGATGGTGATGTATCTGATCAACGCGATCTATTTCAAGGGAACGTGGAAGTACCGGTTCGACGAGAACCTGACGCGCGATGACACGTTCGAGCTTCCCGATGGCTCCAAGAGAGCGTGCAGGATGATGTATCAAAAAGGGAAGTTTCAATACTTCGCAAACGAACAGCTTCAGGCCGTCGATCTTCCGTACGGCGACGCCGGCTTCAGCATGACCATCCTGCTGCCAAAGGCGGGTATTAACATCGACGATTTCATGGCTGAGGTGTCGGCGCAGCAGTGGTCGGAGTGGACGAGCGCGCCCACGGAGGCCGAAGGCGAGGTCTATCTCCCGAAGTTCACGCTTGAGTACGAGAAGAAATTGAACGGTGTTCTCAAAGCGATGGGAATGGCGATCGCCTTCTCCCCCGACGTTGCTGACTTCACCAGGATCGACAAGCGCGGCGGTTTGTTCATCAGCGAGGTGATGCACAAGACGTTCGTCCAGGTCGATGAAGAAGGAACGGAGGCCGCAGCCGCAACGTCCGTCGGTATCGGCCGGACGAGCATCGGCGGCGGGTTTGTGATGCGAGTCGACCGGCCGTTCGTCTTCGCGATTCGTGAAAATCACTCCGGCACCATCCTGTTCATCGGAAAGATCACGGAACCGAAAACCTCATAGGGCATGTCGGCTCAAGACGAGGAAGGAGTTTCGCTCTGCCTGACAAGATTCTCGTGATTTTTTTCGGAACGCTCTCCGGCATCGCCCTGATCGTCGCGGGCGTCTGCCTCTATTTCGCGATCAAGAGCGCGAAGAAACCGGAGGGTGAGGTCAAGATGGCGCTCTGGTCGTTCGGCGCGCTCGCTGGACTCGTCTTCGCCGGCATGTGCTTCGCATACTTCCTCATTCCCATTATCCTTAATCACCTCTTCCCCAAATAACAACTTGCGGATTCCCGAGATCTTCCATGAAGATGACCTAGGAAATTTGAGAAACTCAAGACCGTCTGCTTTTCTCCCCTCGCAAGGATTCGCTACGACACTCTGTTCTACTCTACACGCTCGCCATCGCAGCTTAATACGTCCCCTCTCGCGTGGTGGCAATTGCGCGGAGAGAGGGGAGCAGAGGGGTGTGTCTTCCAGGGCTTTCGCGTCGAGCCGCCCACTCATATGAGGTGCCTCACGGCCCGCCCGGCTGCACAATGTCCCTTGAACCCTCACCCACTGTTTCGTAACTTCACGCAGGGTCGATCGATTCGTGCCCCGCACAATCCCTGCGAAGGAGCAGAACGACAATGAAAACTGCCACTCTTTTTCCCGCGATTCTGATTTGCGTTACTTGTGTGACAACCAGCGCGCAAGAGAAGACCACAGCCATTGACAAGGTCGCCCTCGCTCAGGAGGTGCGCACCGAGTTCCTTCACTGCTGGAACGCGTACAAGAAATACGCCTGGGGGCACGACGGGCTCAAACCGTTGAGCAAAGCGCCGTACGACTGGTACAGCTCGCCGCTCTATATGACGCCGCTCGACGCGCTCGACACGATGATCCTCATGGGACTGAAGGAGGAAGCGGACTCGACGCGAGAATTTATCGCGACGCACCTCTCCTTCGATCACGACATGTACGTGAAGAACTTTGAGATCACGATCCGGATGCTCGGCGGGCTTCTCTCCAGCTATCAGTTGTCCGGCGACGAGCGGTTGTTGAAGCTTGCGGATGATCTCGGCACGCGGCTGCTGCCCGTTTTCAAATCGCCGACCGGGATGCCGTATGTCTATGTGAACCTCAAGACCGCCGCGGTGCGCAATGCCAGAACCAACCCGGCTGAAATCGGGACGCTGCTTGTCGAGTTCGGAACGCTGAGCAAGCTGACGGGCAAGAAGGAGTACTACGACCTCGTCAAGAGCGCCGTCGTGCAGCTCTACAACAGGCGCTCGCCGATCGGACTCGTTGGAACGTGGATCAACGCCGAGACGGGCCTCTGGCTGGATCCCGACAGTCACGTGAGCGCGTGCATCGACTCGTACTACGAGTATCTTTTGAAGTGCTCGATCCTGTTCGATGATCAGGACTTGAGGGGGATGTGGAATTCGAGCATCGAGGCGATCAAAAAGCATCTCGCCGATGAGACGCCGACGGGCCTCTGGATCGGGCACGCGGACATGAACACAGGCAAGCGGACGAAGATCTGGTTCGGCGCGCTCGATGCATTCTTCCCGGCGGTGCTGGCACTCTCGGGAGACGTCAAGACCGCCGCACGCTTGGAGGAGTCATGTTTCAAGATGTGGAACAAGTACGGGATCGAGCCGGATGAGTTCGATTATGTCAAGATGGACGTCGTTTCGCCTGGGTATTACCAGAACCCCGAGATCATGGAATCTGCGTACTATCTTTATCAGTACACGAACGACCCGCGATATCTTGAAATGGGGAAGACGTTCTTTGAAGATCTCAAGCGATACTGTCGCTCCGAGGCCGGTTACACGGAGCTCAAGAGCGTGGTGACGAAGGAGAAGTCGGACCGGATGGAGAGCTACTTCCTTGCCGAGACGCTGAAATATCTTTACCTTCTCTTTGCGCCGCCCGAAACGCTGGACTTCAAGCACACGATCTTCAATACCGAGGCGCATCCGATACGAAAGACTTGGTAGTTGGTGAAGAGGAAGAAGTGAATCGTGAACAGTGAAGAGTGAACCGTGAATCTGAAGTTTGCCCTTTGGCTGAGGAAGACCATGCATTCCAACGCACTCGTATGAATATCATGAACAAGTCGCTTTGTGGTCTCGCGCTTTTTCTCTTGCTGAGCGGTCTTGCATCTGCGCAGATCTCGTCGGATGACGCCATTGATCTGCTAGAAGAATTTCCCGCCGCCAAGCTTGATTCACTCTTGCCGAAGACACCCTTCCTGACCTGGTTCAAGAGCGTCGTCGGCGGATCCGCCAAGCTCCAGTGGGAGGTTAACGATTGCGGCGAGCAGACCGGCGTGCCGATGGTGGACCAGCAGCGAGACCTGCCGGTATGCCTTGAGGTCTCCGCCGATCTCCCTGATAACCGGAAGGTCGGGGTTGCAGTCTGGGTAGGTACAGAGAAGAAAGGTTTGACTGATACTCCTGCAGTGTACGATATCTATCTTCAGCTGGCCGGGCGATTCTACCACGTCAAGCGCCTAAGCGATCTTCCGAAGTCCCTCCGGCAGTATCAGAGGCAATGAGGCTGATTTCACCCGGCCGCGAGCGGCCCGAGATACGTGGTTCCTCCGCATAAGCTTGCGTTCCAAGCCCTGAGCGCAATATCGCAAGTGGTGACGGCTTGCTTTTTTCCGTTGCTTTTCTTAGCTTCCTCGCAGATATCTTCCCCGCTCGCACCGTTCGCCTTTCAACCTGAGAGGGAGACGAGATGCAATCTCGACCTAAAGGAGAGTTTCCCGCTTCCAAACCGCAGATTTTTCTCGCGCCCCCGGACAGGATTGGTGTTCGTATCCTATTTGATGAATCCACGATTCAGCGACTAAGGAACGTTCCAGGCTCCCGGTGGGAAAGTCAGAAACGGTATTGGAGTTTCCCGCGAACGCGGGATGCACTGGAGAAACTCCTCGCTGCCCTACGGATAGATTGGCATCAACTTGATCGCGAGGTAGCGATCGCGCTTGAGTTAATCAAGTCCGCTCCGACGCCGCCACAGCGGATTCCTCCTCCCCATCCCTCGGTATCGTCTGACCTCGAGGCGTTGCGGAGAGAGTTGAGGATACGCAACTACAGTCCGAAAACCGCGAAATCGTATGGCAGCTGCGTTCGGACGTTTGTGAAGTACATCGCGCCGCGCCATCCACGTGACCTAGCGGATGATGAGATTCGGGAAGTATTTTCGCGTATGCTCGACTCGTCACAACGGTCGTCAGCGGGACTCAACCAGTTGATCAACGCTCTTCGGTTCTTGTACGTTGAGGTATACAGGAGGCCTCTGAAGCTGGGGATATTGAAACGTCCGAAGGCAGAGAAGAAGCTTCCCGTGGTGCTGAGTCCGGAAGAGGTGGTACGGTTGCTCTCGAGTGCCACAAATCTCAAGCACAAGACGATCCTGATGTTGATTTATTCAGGAGGCTTGCGGTTAGGCGAGGCTGTCCGTGTGCGCGTGAGCGATCTGGATAGTGATCGCATGATGATCCACGTTCGGGGAGGCAAGGGGAAGAAAGACCGCTACACTCTCCTCTCCGTGGAACTTCTGAGACTGGTGCGAGAGTATTACAGAGCGTACAGACCGACGGAATACTTGTTCCCTGGGGCTGAAGGCAGGGGGCATATATCGGAGCGGGCTGTGGAGAGTATCTTCGATCGTGCCTTGGCAGCCGCGTCCATTCGAAAGCCTGCCACTGTTCACACGTTGCGGCATTCCTTTGCCACACATCTTTTAGAGCATGGCACCGACCTGAGGTACATTCAAGCGCTCTTAGGCCATAGCAGTTCAAAGACGACAGAGATCTACACTCATATCAGCACGCGGGACTTAGGGAAAATAGTGAACCCTCTTGACGAAGCTTTGAGACGGACAAAAAACAAGTAAACGCGACGCTTCGTTAACAGCGCCCCAGCGGACGAATAAACGATTCGTTAACCAAGCAGTTGTGCGCCATGCCCGCAGGCAAAGAATTGGAGAGCTAAGATGTTCTCACACACGGGCGGTTGCTATGGTTGGCTACATTGAAGCCGCCTCTGGATTTTTTAGGGTAAAAGAAAAGCGCTGTTGTC
>Ga0315282_10000267_pt1 | contig 104552 bp, 83 predicted proteins | sample YL17G07_20_MG_FD_203693 | JGI IMG/M metagenome (GOLD analysis project Ga0315282, IMG submission 203693) | Sediment microbial communities from Yellowstone Lake, YNP, Wyoming, USA - YL17G07_20 | ecosystem: Environmental > Aquatic > Freshwater > Lake > Sediment | place: USA: Wyoming | collected...
ATTGTATGGGGCGGTCGCAGGTTCGTTGCGTAACCAGCGTGGTCAAAAAAAATTGTTGCGTTCGTTTTTCCATCATGCACAATTAAGAATATGATGTGTTCTATTATTTATTCAAAACTCAATAAGTCCTATCCTTATTGACCTCCAATTTTCTACAAATGTATGAGGTAATAGTATCTGATTCATCGAAAACCATTCGCCATTATCATATAAAACTTTTAGCACATCATCGGTTACGCCTTGTATCAATAATGTCTGTATCTGGTCAATCAAAGACAATGCCTTTTTGTAAACCTCAAGTTTTTGCTCGCCTATCATTTCTTCAAATCTTGTTTGGCGAGCCTTCTTGGCTTGATACCAAATCGCTGCAAAACCACCAATTGCCGAGCAAAAGCCACCAGCTATCACAAGAAGGAGTTCTTTTATCATATCATATCTCAAGCACATCAAAATCTCATTCACTTTTGGTTACAATCGCACCGAAAATATGCGTAAGCTAATCAGCCTCATTTTCCAGAGTTTTTCTTTCCTGCTCAAGTTCCTTGTTTTTACCGGTGTCGACCAGTTTCAACCAATATCGACTTTCCTTTGCTTCCTTCCGGCATATTTTGATACGCATAACAAAATCCTTTTTGCTCAGAGCTTCATTTGCCTCGATGTAATTTGCCCCGACAGAACCGGATGCCTTGATAACCTGTTTGCCGTCCTCTGTATTTGCCAAAGTAGGTTTCAGTCTGCCGACAAATTCCCTAACTCGTTTGGCGAATATTAACGTCCTGTCCTCGAGGTCATACCGTTTTGAATTTTGTGTTTTGTTCATTTGAATTTGTTTAGAATTTAGAGCTTAGATATTAGGATTTCCTTAGAGATACTTTCTTGGGTCGGTTAGTTTTCCTTCGAGGGCGCTGGCGGCGGCGGTTGCGGGACTGGCCAAATAGACTTCGCTCTTAGGATGTCCCATTCTGCCGACAAAATTCCGGTTTGTGGTGCTGACACACTTTTCGCCGGAGGCCAGAATGCCCATAAAACCGCCTAAGCAGGCGCCGCAGGTCGGTGCGGAAATTACGCAGCCGGCATCGTAAAATATGTCGAACAGTCCTTCATCATTTGCCTGCTTCCAGATTGTCGGGGTGGCCGGCACAATTATCGTGCGTATCGCAACACTTCTGCCTTTGAGGATTTTTGCGGCGATTCTCAGGTCCTCGATTCGGCCATTGGTGCAACTGCCGATATAAGCCTGGTCCATAGTCTTGCCGGCACATTCGCCGATAGGGACAGCATTACTCGGCAGGTGCGGCTGGGCAACCATCGGCTCTAATTTAGAGCAGTCAAACTCCTCCACCAATTCGTATTTGGCGTCTTTGTCCGATACCGGCACAGTATAATCCTTTTTATTGGTCAGATGCTCGTCGAGATACTGTTTCGTAATATCGTCGAAGCCGATGATGCCGTTTTTTGCGCCTGCTTCAATGGCCATATTCGTCATTGTCATTCTCGCTTCCATCGACATTTGCTTTAATGCCGGGCCGACAAATTCCATCGCCTTGTAAAGAGCGCCATCGACGCCGATTCGTGCGATTACAGCGAGTATCACGTCTTTGCTGTAAACGCCATTTTGTAATGAGCCGTTGAGGACAAGTTTTATCGAGGCCGGCACTTTGAACCATAATTTTCCTGTTGCAATCGCCGCTGCCAAATCTGTTGAGCCGACACCTGTGCTGAACGCGGCAAAAGCGCCGTAGGTGCAGGTGTGTGAATCGCCGCCTACAATTACTTCGCCCGGCCTGATATGACCCTGCTCAGGCAGCAGGGCGTGGCAGACACCGGCTTTGCCGAGCTTGTAGTAGTATTTTATGTTGTGGCGCCTGGCCCACTGGTCAAGTCGCTTGTGCAGTTCGGCGCTTTGAATGTCTTTTGCCGGCTGAAAATGGTCGGGCGTTACAACGATTTTTTCCCTGTCGAATACTTTGTCGATTCCTTTTTCGACCAGCATCGAGATGGCCGGCGGCGTTGTAACATCGTGGCACATCACTATATCGATGTTCGCATCAATCAGTTGGCCCGGCGAGACCATCTTCTGCCCGCTGGCTTTCGCCAATATCTTTTCTGTTATAGTCATACCCATATTCATATCCTGTGTTTTCTTACAGTTCCGCTTTTAGTTCGGGTTTCTGGTCTTTGCCCTTATTGGCTGAGACCATTCTGTTGATCGCATCGACATAAGCCTTTGCGCTTGCTTCGATAATATCAGTGGAGATGCCCCGGCCTGTGTAATTTTTGCCGTTGTCGGTGATTTTTACAGTCGCTTCGCCGAGTGCCTCTTTCCCTTTTGTTACGGCCCTTATCGAGTAACTTTCAAGTTCCGGTTTATGGCCGGTGGCCTTTCTGATGGCTTCATAAGCGGCGTCGACCGGCCCATCGCCGGAAGCGGTGGCCTGTTTGGTTTTGTCTTTAATGCGCACCTTGACAAACGCTGTTGGCGGAGTGCCGGTTTCGGTAACCACTCGCAGATATTGCAGTTCATAAATCTGCTCTGCGATATGAACCTCATCGTTGATTATCGCCGCAACGTCTTCATCGAAGACCTCTTTTTTCCTGTCGGCTATTTCCAGAAATTTCTGGTAGGCCTGTTGGAGTTCGTCGTCGGTGAGTTTGAAGCCGAGTTGTTCGCATCTTGAGGCAAAGCCGTGCCTGCCGGTATGTCTGCCCAGCACCATACGCGAGCCGCCCAGCCCGATGCTTTCCGGCGTCATAATCTCATAAGTAGAGCGTTCTTTTAATACTCCGTCGACATGAACGCCTGATTCGTGCGCAAAGGCGTTTGCGCCGACAACGGCCTTGTTCGGCTGAATTACAAAGCCGGTCAGTTGCGAAACGAGCTGGCTGGTGCGGTAAATTTCTTTGGTGTTGATGTTCGTCCTGGCATTAAAGAAATTTGGCCTCGTATGTATGGCCATAACGATTTCTTCGAGAGCGGCGTTGCCTGCGCGTTCGCCAAGGCCGTTGACGGTGCATTCGACCTGGCGGGCGCCGTTTCGCACACCGGCAAGTGAATTTGCGACCGCCATACCGAGGTCGTTGTGGCAGTGCGTGCTGATTATACATTTGTCGATGCCGGGAACACCTGATTTAAGCTGGGCGATGATTTGGCCATATTCGTACGGCAGGATGTAGCCGACGGTGTCGGGTATGTTCAAGGTCGTGGCGCCGGCCTCGATAACGGCCGTCAAAACCTCAATAAGGAACGGCATTTCGCTCCTGCAGGCGTCTTCCGGCGAGAATTCGACGTCATCTGTAAAGGTTTTTGCAAACTTGACCGCCTCGACAGCCATTTTCAGGACCTGGTCAGGAGTTTTTTTAAGCTTGTATTTCATATGAATCGGCGAGGTTGCCAGAAATATGTGTATGCGTTTTTTTGGCGCCGATGCGAGGGCTTTGCCAGCCGACTCGATGTCCTGTTTGCTGGCCCTGGCCAGGCCTGCTATGACCGGGCCGGGAACCTGCTCGGCAACGAGCCTGGCGGCCTCGAATTGTGCCGGCGAAGAAACGGGGAAGCCGGCTTCGATTATGTCGACGCCCAGAACCGCAAGCTGCTTGGCGATTTCGAGCTTTTGAGTAATGGAAAGTGATGCGCCGGGCGACTGCTCGCCGTCACGCAGGGTTGTGTCGAAAATTATGATTCTTTCTTCTGCCATTTGTTTTTCTCCGTTTTTTGAGTCGATTGAGGCTAATTATGCCCTGATTAGCGTTAAATTTCCACGAATTTGTGAAAAAAAAGCGAATATAAAATGAGATGGTGATTATAGTTATAGCGCCTTGCGGCGCAATAGGAGGGTAAGGCCGGAAACAACGGCGAAAAAGCAACGAATTGTATGGTTTGCTGTCATAAACATAATTATACAATCGGCGAAGTTATTTGCAAAACATTTTTTGCAGAAAAATCGCAAAAGGGCGTATCTCCGGATATTGGCGTTGACTTATATGGCCGGCGAGGTAATAATATATATGCTGTAGTTTATATGAAAAAACGGTCTCGGGAGAAGCGAAATACACCCGAATAATCAGGGTTGTCAACGGTATGATGAGTCGGGAATGGCGGTCAGGATGGAGCAAAAGCTTCGCAAAACAGGGATTGACGTTATAGGTTATATGCCGTGGGGAACGCACATTTGCCAGTTTTATCGAAGCAAAAAGGATTTGGTTGATGTTCTGGTTCCCTATTTCGAGGCGGGTCTGGAGAACAATGAGTTCTGTATGTGGGTCGTTTCAGAACCTTTGGAGGTCGAAGGTGCAAAAGCGGTATTGAGGAAGAAAGTAAAGGATTTGGATAATTATATTGAGAGAAAGCAGATAGAGATACTTGACCACAGCCAGTGGTATACCAAATCGGGCAGGCTTGAGCTTGATAAGGTGCTGCTGGGCTGGATGGACAAGGAAAAAGAGTCGCTAAAGAACGGATTTGAGGGACTCCGCATAGCCGGAAATCTTTTTTGGCTTGAGAAAGACAAATGGAATATTCTGATTGAGTATGAGGCGATGGTTGACCGCATTATCGGTAAATACCGGATGCTTGCCGTCTGTTCTTATTTTTTCGATAACTTCAGGAAAAACGTGGTGGATGTAGCCAATCACCATCAATTCATTCTTGTCAGGCGGGATGGCAGATGGACAAGGCTTAACCGGGGCTACCTGTAGCAGGCCGTTCTGTTTTTTCTGCAGCGTCCATGACCTTACCCGCTGCCTGCCTCTTTAAGGTCAGTCTCTTTAGTCTCAGGACTCCACAGCAGACTCAGGAAGGTAATTACTGCACCGATTGTCAGAACTGCCGAAGCTGAAAGCCACAGTTCATCCTGCCCCTCAATTGACACTATGGCAGGAATCTGGTGGAACAAGGCGACCAGGGGTGTAATGCCGGCTCCTCCAACCAGAGCGCCTGCCGAGTATCCGAAGCCTACGCCGACAGAGCGTGTTCTGGTCGGAAACCTCTCAGAAAGATAAGCTGGGATAATACCCCATGCGAGCTTGAGCGATGCCGCCAGTATGGCTGCCACTATGGCAATTGCCATACTCTTAGTAACAGACGCCCATATCAGGGTTTTGAAAAGAGGGATGCCCAATGCGGCACAGTATAAACAATACCACAGGGTCATTCTTCTTCTGCCGAGCTTGTCTGAAAGCCAGCCATAAAAGTTGTAGCCGAGAAATGCAAAGAACAAGGCAACGCCGTAAATAAAGGTATACTGGACCAGATTAAACTTATCCGGGCCTTTTAGAATCTTGGGTATAAACTGATAGACCGCATAATCTGTAAGGAAAAGACCCGTCATAAAGGCAAAGACCTGCAGGAATATCCAGAGTGTCGGGGGTTTGAAGAGCGTTATGAAAGGTCTCTTATCCACTGTGCCTGTTCTTTTCGCGTGCTCGAACACAGGAGATTCGACAAGCATTCTTCTGATATACAAAGCCAGGCCGACAGGCGCAACGCCGGTAAAGAACATCAGTCTCCAGCCCCAGTCATACATTGCATTTTCTCCTATCGCAAGGCTTGCGCCTAGGACTATGAATGAGGCGACCGCATATCCAAGCGGAAAACCCGACTGAATGAATCCGCCGATAGCGCCGCGCAACCTTTGCGGGGCGTGCTCGATGGCAAAGGTATGTCCGACTGCATACTCACCGCCGAAGAAACAACCCATAATGAATCTTGCCGCCATAAATATTGTATATGCCGCGGCCAGTCCCACCTGGGCCGGCGTCGGGATAAACGCACACACCACCGACATAATACCAACGCCGGCGATTGTCAAAATAAGCAGCGAGCGTCTGCCTATCTTGTCGGCATAGTGACCGAAGACCGCCGCCCCCAGCGGCCTTGCAGCCATTGTTACCGCATACAGCATAGCCACCATCAGAAACTGCCACGCCTCGTTAAGTTTCGGGGACGCAAATATCTTTGACAGTACAGGGGCCAAAACGATGACCATAGCCATATCGTAAGCGTCCATCCCGAAGCCTAAAAACTGCGACCACATCGCCCGTTTGGCATCACTGCTTATTTTTTCTTCCGCCATTTTTATGCTCAGCACCAAAAATTTTTCCAAATCCTATCACTGCTGCCTTGGTTTCGCAAACCAATTCCTGGTAGCAACGGTTAGGTTGTAAGGCAAATCATTGAAAAAAATAGGGAAATAGATTAAACTACCAAAGAGATGTTGAGTATGATTTCATTAGGCTATTTTTTTGCAGGGCCGTTTATTTACCTGTCGGCGGCGGTGTTTGTTTGTGTTACTGCGTATAAAATCATCGCTCTTTTAAGGATGCCCCGACCGTTTCGCTGGGATTTATACCCGTTGCCGCATCGCGGCCCGGCTGGTTCTAAATACCAAAAACTGGATTTTGGCCGGCAAAAGGCACCGTTTTTCCTCCTGCGTGAGCTTTGGGAAATGGCCGAGGAAATCTTGCTTATAAAAAGACTCTTTAAAAATAACATCCGGCTCTGGCTCGGCTCATACGCCCTGCACACAGGCATTTATCTGGGCACCTTATGGATTATCCTGCTCGCAGCGGGTGCAATAGTCCAAATCAACACCGCTGCCTTAAATTCAGCCGGTATCGCTTACCTGTTTTTCCTCACCACCGTTGTTGGCGCAGCGGCATTGATTCTGGGTTTCATAGGCAGTGTCTATCTTCTGCTCCGCCGTTGCATTGACCCGGACTTACGCGCAATGTCGGACACAGTTTCGTTTCTGAACCTGTGGCTGATGATTGCCCTGTTCGGCAGCGGCTTGGCTGCCTGGCTGGTGGCGGACAGTTCTTTCAGTCAACTGCGTAACCAAATTGCAGACTTGATGCTGTTTAAGCCAATGGCGCCGCATCACCAACTGATTACGCTTGAATTTTTCTTTTTCGGCCTGTTCCTGATGTATCTGCCTTTCAGCCGGATGCTGCATTTTGCCGCCAAATACTTCTTCTATCATAACATTATGTGGGATGACCAGGCGATGCAGCCCGGCAGCAAATTAGAGCGTGAACGGCTGAAAGAGCTGGCCTATCGTCCCCAGTGGACAGCCCCTCATATCAAGGCGGACCGCTCCTGGTTAGAGCAGGTAACTGATGATAAGGCGGACGGAGGGGAAAAAAGCAAATGAGAAAAAAAAGAAAAATCCGCCCGAAGGATATTAGCTCAACACAGCTAGTGTTATCGCCGGTTGAGCCGGAAGATTTATGTCCCCTGCCGGGCGAAGATGCTGCCCGTCCCTTTAACCCTGTAAAACCGGAAACGCGGGACAAATATGATTTTTCCTTAGACGGTTTTTCCGCTTTAGGGCTGCCTATCCCGAAAAATAAAGAGGAAGAAGAGAAAATCGTCAAGGCATTTCTGCGGGGACTGGAAAAGCTGTTCAAAAAGGAAAACAACTGGGCGTTTCTGCTGCCGGCAGTATTGAGCGCCGGGTACTGTATGCGCTGCAATAGCTGCAATGAGGCCTGCCCGATATATATTGAAAGCGGTCGCAACGACATTTACCGGCCCAATTTCCGCCCGGAACTGCTGCGTCGCATTTATAAACGCTATTTCACACCAAGCGGCAGATTGTTAGGCAAATGGAGCGGTGCGGACGTAGAGTTAAACTGGCGGGTGGTGTATCGGCTGGCGGAACTGGCGTACCGCTGCACTTTGTGCCGGCGATGCGCGACGGTTTGCTCGGTAGGAGTGGACAACGCACTGCTGTCGCGCGAATTAAGGAAGATATTCAGCCAGGAAATGGGAATTGCTCCCGAAACAGTGCATCGGCTCGGTTCGGTGCAGCATCTCAAGACCGGTTCTTCAACCGGTATGTCACCGGCGGCCTTCTTAAACGCCATTGAATTCATCGAAGAACTCATCGAAGAAAAAACCGGCCGGCACATTAAAATCCCTGTCGATAAAAAGAACGCCGACATTATGCTTATTCATAACGCCGGCGAATATATGTCCTGGCCTGAGAACCCGGCGGCTTTCGCCATTTTGTTTGATGCCGCAGGGGTCAACTGGACATTGTCCAGCGAGGCGATGGGCTACGAAGGAGTCAATTACGGAGTCTGGTACGATGATGTCCAGTTTGCCCGTGTTGCAGTCGCCCAGGTTCGGGCGGCCAAAAATCTGGGAGTAAAAAAAATCGTTGTCGGTGAGTGCGGCCACGCTACAAAAGCCCTGATAACCATAGCCGACCGTCTGCTGGTCGGCGATTTGGCTGTCCCCCGCGAAAGCTGCCTGCCTCTTTTGGAATCGTTCGTAACCGGCGGGACGATTAAGTTCGACCCTTCCCGAAACAATTTCCCCGTAACCCTGCACGACCCCTGCAACATCGTGCGCCTGATGGGCATCGTTTCGCCACAGCGAAACATTATTCGGCATATTGTAGCACCGGGTAAATTCCGCGAGATGCCCAATGCCGGCGTCCAGAATTATTGCTGCGGCGGCGGCAGCGGTTTTGCCATTATGAACTCGCATAATTTCACACAGTGGCGAAACGCCGTTTCCTGCCGAATGAAAGCCAGGCAGGTTCTGGCAGCCTTCAAAGACTGTTTAGACCCGGCCATTCCTAAATATTACTGCGCTCCCTGCTCAAATTGCAAAGGGGCGGCACGGGACGCCCTGCAGGATTATTACGGCTTTAAGAAAAAGTATAATATCATTTACGGCGGACTGGTGGAACTAATGGTCAACGCTATGCCGGGACTGCCTAAACCTTATATTAGCTGGCAGGACGAATTCTAAACATCCTCAACGCCCAACGCGCCCGACAGGAATCGAACCTGTAACCTTCGGATTCGAAGTCCGGCACTCTATCCAATTGAGCTACGGGCGCAGAATAAACAACAAGTGCTATTTTGTGAACTTGCGGAATTCATCCATAAGCAGCTTTGTATATCTGCCGGGCTTTCCGCTGCCAATTACTCGGCCATCGAATTTTACCACAGGAACAATGTCTTTGGTAGTTACACCGATAAAAAGTTCGTCGGAATCGGCGGCCTGCGATGGCGTAAGTGATTTTTCAGCGATTTCCAGATTTATGTTTTGGCCGGCCTTGAGGATGAATTTGCGCGTAACCGATGGCAGAATATTGCAGGTCAGCGGAGCGGTTTGCAGCGTTTTTCCCGATATAGCAAAAAAGGCTGACCCTGCCCCTTCGGTAATGAGGCCGTTTTCATCGACGAGTATCGCCTCATCGCAGCCTTTCTTCGCAGCGTCCTGACGGGCGAGAACATTGGCTAAAAGGTTCAGCGATTTTATATCGCATCGTTTCCATCGCCAGTCAGGGTGAGTCGATACCGAAATGCCTTTGGCCTTTACTTTGCTGTCGTCAGGCAGTTCGGTGATTGTCAGGAAGAAGTTTGGCTTTAGGCTGTCGTCCCAGTTATGTTTTCGCGGGGCTGAGCCTCTTGTGATATGAAAGTAAATCTGTGCGTCCCGACCTGTCGGGATGCCGGCGGCATCGAAAGCCTTCAGCACTCTTTGGCGAATCTGATTGATGTCAACGCCGTTTATCTCGATGCCGGCCAGGCTGTTGGCAAATCTTTGCAGATGCTCGTCAAAAGCGAATATTTTGCCGTTATAACTTCGCAGCACTTCGTAAACGCCGTCGCCGAAAAACGTCCCGCGGTCTAAGTAAGCCGATTCAAGCTTGTCGGCAGGCATAATTTTGTCGTTTATCATCGCAATATTCATAAAAAACGCTTCCTAAAATTATCCTTAAATTATCCTTAAAGTATAGCGGTAAAAATATATCATAATTTGCTTTACAGAAAAGCATTAAATGTCTAAAATACCACGCTTAACGTATTTTTGAAGGGCAAAATAAGGAGTTTTCGAAATGTATGCAATAATTGAGCAGGGCTCGAAGCAATATAAGGTCGCTGAGGGTGATTTTATAAATATCGAACTGACCGATGTTAAGGGCGATTCCAAAAAAATCGAGCTTGACAGGGTTTTGCTGATAAACGACGGCAAGGAAACCAGAATCGGCACACCATATATTGAGGGTGCAAAGGTTGTCGCTTCTTTTAAGGCCACAGCCGCAGAGGCGGTCGTCAAAGGCCCAAAACTGCATCCTACCTGCTTTCGCAGGCGTAAAAACAGCAAAAAGCGCATCGGCCACCGTCAAAAATATCTGCAAGTGGTGGTTGATAAGATAAAGGCGTAAAATCCTTTACTCTATTCTCTTACAGCTTTTTCTGCCCAGTTGCGCCAGGCAGAGGGGCCGTTCTGTGTGAAATATTCGAAAGACTCATCGTCTGCCAGTTGCCCTAATAGCGTTTTTCGGCGAACGGGGTCGGCCATATTTTCAATTATATGCTTGCGGAAGCTTTCTAATTCAGCCAGAAACTGGCCGTGCTTGTCGGTGAATATCTGCTCTAATTTCTTCTTTATATGGCCTGCATAAGCAGGGCATTGGCCTTCAGTGCCGATGGCTATCTGCAAATCGCCTCGCCTGACTACGGCCGGCACAAAAAAATCACAAAGCTCCGGCTGGTCAACCACATTGCATAAAATCTCCAGCTCCTGGCAATCCTCGTAGATTTGCCTGTTCAACTGGGGGTCGTTGGTGGCAGCAATAACGAGGGTTGCGTTGACTAAGTAGTCTTTGGAATACTTAGACCTGATTAGCTCTGCTGTTGTGCCTTTGCAGAGGTCAACCAGTGTCTCGTCGATATGTTCGGCTGCCACGACAAGCCTGGCTCCCGCCTCCAGCAGCGATTGTGCTTTTCGCACGGCCACCGGCCCAGCCCCTATCACAACCGCACGACGACCACCCAACTCAAGAAATATGGGATACTTCGACATAGCAATAATCATTATACCTTTGTGAGTCCGGTAACAACAATATTTAATCAAAAATCAGAAGGTGTCGTTGGATTTTGCCTGCGGGAAGCCCAAATTCGCCGAAATTGCCGTAAAAAACGGGCTAATCGGACGGTTTTTGGATTGACAGCGGGGTTAATTTATGATATTATGGATTGTTCGGGAGCGAGGCGGCTACACTGCAAAATGACTAATTTTTAGGATGCAGGAAGGGATGATGAAAAGACGTATTTTAACCTCAGAGAGCAGAGGAGATATACTTACTTTAATCCTCACGATTAACGTAGTCGGGCGTGATTTAAGTTTCAAGGTTGGAAAAACTTCGGCAAATGCCCGCTGGGAAAAACCACTCAACATTTTTTCGGAGGCGGAATAATGAGACGGCTAGTTATACTGATTTTCACAGTTTTGCTTGTTATCGCAGAGATTTCATTAGCAGACCCTGCTACGGAAAAACACGCAAAAATGCTTGTGAAAAAATGGCTTAAAACAAATATGAAGCCTTTAGGGACGCATATCGGCCAAAATATTAAAAATGTCGAAACGTTTTCCGACCAGACGGGGCAACCGCTTTATTATGTCGTTTATATGAATCCATCGGGATTTGTCATTATTTCTGCTGATGATATGGTCGAACCGATTATTGCTTTTGTGAAAGATGGGGTTTTTGACCCGTCTCCGGATAATCCCCTCGGTGCGTTGGTCAACCAGGACGTTCCCCGCAGAATTGAGGTTGCACGGCGAATACAGCAAAAAATAAAAATGGGCCAGGCTCTTGAGCCGGGCGAAAGTAAGTTGCTGCATATTAAATCCAAGTGGGACCGATTGTGCGGCCCGGCTGATGAGCCTAACGGTGTTCCTGAAGATTTGCCTTTAACCGCTGAGGGGGGAGGTTACGTCGCGACTGGTGAACAGGCTGTTTCCGATGTTCGTGTAACTCCGCTGATTCAAAGCAAATGGAACCAAGCGGCCATTTGCGGGGCGAACTGCTACAATTATTACACTCCTAATAATTACTTATGCGGTTGTGTAGCTACGGCAATGGCGCAATTGATGCGGTACTATCAACGTCCTGTTACTGGGATAGGGGTACATGAATTTACAATTACGGTAGACGGAACTGAACGAACCGCATCTACTCGCGGAGGCGATGGTGCGGGAGGTCCTTATAGATGGGACCAGATGGTATTGGAACCAGCCTTCATTTGTGAAGATTTAACAGACGCTCAAAGACAGGCAATCGGTGCGCTGTGCTATGATGCCGGTGTGGCTGTTAATATGCAGTATACGGCGAACTCTTCAGGGGCATATATGAGCGTTGCAAAAAGTGCAATTGTTAATACTTTTTTATATTCAAACGCTGTATACGGCGTTAATCAGGGCTATAATATTGGAAGCAGTTTGAACTGGATGATAAATCCTAATCTCGATGCGGGCTACCCTGTGCTTTTAGGAATTTGGGGACCAACAGTGGGTGGTCATGCTGTTGTTGCTGATGGATACGGTTATGACACATCAACACTTTATCACCACCTGAATATGGGCTGGGACGGGTCATATGATGCCTGGTACAATCTGCCGGATATCTATGCTTATTATAACTTCAATACGGTGGATGTTTGTATCTATAATATTTTCACGTCGAATTCCGGCGAAATTATCAGCGGCAGAATTACAGATTTTAACGGTGATGTTATAAGTGGTGCCACGGTTACAGCCGTCAGAAGCGGAGGTGGAGTTTATAGTGCTACGACTAACAGTAAAGGTATTTATGCGTTGGTTAAAGTACCGTCACAATCTTCCTATCTCATAAGTGTTGCCAAACCTGGTTATGCTTTTTTTACACAGAATGTAACGGTAGGAACATCATCTGATGGTTTTGCTTACTCTGGTAATAAAGGGGGAATTGATTTCAAAGGATTTATCGGAAGCGGAACGCCAAATGACCCCATCCAGATTTCGAATGAAAGGCAGCTTAACGGAATCGGCATAGACAGGTATTTGTGGAATAAGCACTTCAAACTGGTAGCGGATATAGATATGAGCTACTGCACCGGAAGTCAGTTCAACATAATTGGAAACGATTCTACGCCTTTTACCGGAAAGTTCGATGGTAATGGTTACAAGATTTCGAATTTTACTTATACCTCTATTGCCGGCGGTGAGTATATAGGTTTGTTCGGTTACATCGGAGACGATGGAGAAGTTAATGATGTGTATCTGACGGGGGTTAACATAAACGTTGAAAATAGAGATTACGTTGGCGGACTGGCTGGATACAGCAGCGGAACAATCAAAAATTGCTATGTAGGAACCATTGGAGGTGATTCTCCGGGTATTTCAGGCAGGGATTTTGTCGGCGGCCTGGTCGGTGTTAATGAAGGCACAATTATAAATTCTCACACCACCGCCGGCGTTTCGGGAACGGATTATGTCGGCGGCCTGACTGGTTTTAACGACGGTTCTATTACAGGCTCCCAAGTTGCCGGCTATATTGCAGGCCGGCCGTATGTCGGCGGCCTGGTCGGTGACAATTTTATGGGGGTAATTTCAAGATGTTCTTCTACGGCAACGGTGGCGGGAGACTGTTATACCGGCGGCTTCATAGGACTAAATGATAGCGGCACAATAACAGATTGTTACGCCAGGGGACCGGTTTTTGCCAACTCAAATGTCGGCGGCCTGGCAGGGATGAATCACAACGGCGGCAGAATTACAAATTGCTATTCGACTGGAAGAGTCACTATGGCGACATCCAATAAAGGCGGCCTGGTAGGATATGATTATCAGGCTTATTATACTAAATGTTTTTGGGATGTTAATGTCAATCCGGATTTAAGCGGTATTGGAAATCGCAGCGACCCGAATGTTACAGGCAAGAAGACCGCTGAAATGAAAGACCCGAATACCTTCGTCAACTGGGATTTTGCAAATATCTGGATGATTAACAAGGGCGTTGATTACCCTGTGCTTATCGGGCAGAAATATGGCGGCGGCGCCGGGACCGCCGAAAACCCATACCTCATTTACACGCCCGAAGATATGAACGCAATCGGCTCAGACGGCAACGACTGGGACAAGTGTTTTAAACTTATGAATGATATTGATTTGAACGATTATACCGGAACAGAATTCAAGACCATAGGAAATGGCGATAAACCCTTTGCCGGCATTTTTGACGGCGGTAAGCATACTATTTCTAATTTCACCTGCGTATCGAGCAGTATAAATTATGCCGGTATTTTTGGTGTTATCGGGACACAGGGAACGGTTAGCAGTCTTGCTTTAGATGGAGTTAATGTCAGTGCCGGCACAGGTTATTATGCCGGCGGACTGGCGGGAGTCAACTACGGCACAATCAGTAGGTGCTCGACTAAAGGGACTGTTTCAGCAGCAGGCTATGTCGGCGGGCTTGTGGGATATGATTACCAGGGCACAATCCAAAACTGCTATTCTACGGCAACTGTTTCCGGGAATTCTATAGTCGGAGGATTGGTCGGTTACAACAACAGGGGCATAATCACAAATTGTTATTCTATCGGGTCTGTTTCCGGCAGCAGTTATCTCGGCGGTCTGGTAGGCAGGAAATATATGGGCACGGTTGGGAATTCCTTCTGGGACACCCAGACCAGCCACCAGTCAACCAGCGCAGGTGGAACAGGCAAAACAACCGAAGAAATGATGATGCGGAGTACTTTTATAGGTTGGGATTTTACGAATATCTGGATGATTAACGAAGGGGTAAACTACCCCGTATTCAAATGGCAGACATTCCCTCCAGTATTTTCGCCAACCGAATACGACCTTGCCAGGAACAGCCGTATTGATTTCAAGGATTTTGCTGTTGTTGCCCGACATTGGCTTGCTGATTGTTCGACAGGCAACTGTGAAGGGGCTGACCTCGACGACAGCAATAAAGTTGATGTGAATGATATTCGTTTACTTGGAGAATCTTGGCTGGCTGATTTTGACATTCCTCGATGGAATTTTATTGAGCAGCAATTAGCTAACACGATGAATGAGCTTACGACCAACCCAATGTACGCAAATCCCGATTCCAATTACCCGCGTTCTACGGGCACTGACGGTAAATGGCTGCCTTATGGTATTGGCACCGAAGGGTATGTCCATTGGGCAGGGGGTTTCATACCCGGCTCATTGTGGTATGTGTATCAACACACATCGGACCCGATGTGGCAGCAGTGGGCGCAATCCTGGACCAACAAATTGAATTATGAACGAACTCGCACAAAAGACCACGAGGCAGGATTTATTGTCCCTCGAAGCTTCGGACTCGGCTACAAAATAACCGGAAACCCGAATTATAAACAGGCCATTATCGATTCTACAACATCTCTCCTGACGCGATATAATCCTACCGTCGGCTGCATAAAGTCGTGGAACAGCTATAATTTCCCCGTGATAGTTGATGGAACGATAATGCTGGAAATGGTTTTCTGGGCCTCGAAAAACGGCGGCGACCCGAGCTGGTATAATAAAGCGGTCAGCCAGGCCACAAAAACTATGCAGAATAACATCAGGCCAAACGGCAGTGTCTGGCAGATAGTCGATTACAACCCGTCTACCGGCGGCATTCTTGGGAAATATAACAAGCAGGGATACGATGACAATACCACCTGGTCAAGAGGGCAGGCTTGGGGGATATACGGTTTTACTATGATTTATCGTGAAACGCTGGATACCAACTTTTTGCAAACTGCCAAAAGATGTGCTGATTATTTTATCGACCATCTGCCGACAGATTACGTTCCTTACTGGGATTTCAATGCTCCCGAACATTCTGATGCCCTGCAAGTAAGGGATTCCTCGGCAGCGGCTATCGCTGCATCAGGGCTTTTGGAATTGAGTACATTCGTTTCCGAACCGAGCAAAGGAGAGTATCAAAATGCTGCTATCAATATCTTGGATTCCCTTTCTTCGCCTGCTTACCTGGCAGAAGGCACTAATAGTATGGGCATCCTTTTGCACGGAACCGGCAACGGCAAAAGCGGAGGGGAAGTTGATACTTCTCTGATGTATGGCGACCATTTCTATATAGAAGCCTTGAAGCGATACGAGGAGTTACTCCGTTAAAACTACACTGCCGGCTTTGTTTAGTTGTGTAACTGCAAGTTTTCAACCTCACCGGGGATTATGAATCATTTTGTTGGCTATTGACCACCGACCCGACTCAAACCCCTCCTGTAAACTATTCGCAAAACGCGCGCAAATGTCGTCGAAACCATACTTTTTTTCGCATTTTTTTCTCACCTTTTCCCCTCGTTATAATTGTTAAACTTTGCCTGTTTTGCCAGAAAAAGTACGGGATGGCCCGAAGACCTGATTTTTGCAAACGAGGTTTTTGCTTTTCTCGGCGGCAATGCACTTGACACTATGCGATGGAAGCCGTTATATTAGAAAGAGTTACAATATTTCTGCGCCCGTAGCTCAGACGGATAGAGCGTCGGTTTCCTAAACCGAAGGTCACAGGTTCGAATCCTGTCGGGCGTATTCCCGCCTAACTATCTGCCTGCCAGGCTTTTGGGTTGCTTTAGGCCATTCTTTTGGTTATATTTAACTCCTTTAATCAGTTGATAAATATTGTGTTAGAACGATTAGCAGGAAATGGAAAGGGTTGAAAAATGAAGATAGTAGTAGCGGCGGAAGTGTGTTCTTTTGAGCTTATGAAGATAGTCAAGCAGCACCTGATTGAGCAGGGACACGAGGTTGTCGACCTCGGTATGCAGGAGGCGGACAAGCCGATGCTGTTTTACGATACGGCGCCGGCGGTGGCCAAATACATTCAGCAAGGCAAGGCTGAAAGAGGTATTCTTATGTGCGGGACAGGCAATGGCGTCTGCCAGTTCGCTAATAAATTTAAGGGTATTTATGCCGGCCTTGCCGAGTCAGCCACTACAGCCAGACTGCACTGGGTCATCAATCGCTGTAATGTGCTGTGTATGGGTGCGTGGGTGGTAGGGCAGAAGGTGGCTATTGATATGGTGGACGGCTGGCTGAATGCAAAAATCGGCGACGGCTTCAACGACGTCCGCCGAAAAGTGCAGGCCGACGGTTTTGAAAGATTAAAACAACTGGAAAATAAACACTTCAAATAAAAAAGTGTATCTATGACCGGGCTGCCTAAAATACCTCATTTTCGCTGGTGGATAGCCGGGCTGCTGGCATTGGCATCAGCCATCAATTACCTCGACAGACAAAATCTGCCGGTGGTCATCTCGGAGTTGCAGAAATCGATTCCCATAACAGACATACAATATTCACGTATACAGTTTTTGTTTCTGCTTGCTTACGGATTGATGTATGCCGGCGGGGGGAAAATAATAGATGTTTTGGGGACAAGGCTCGGATATGTCATCACGATTACGTGGTGGTCGATTGCCAATATGCTGCAGGGACTCGTCAGCAGCGTGGCCGGTCTTGGAATCGCCCGGTTTCTTCTTGGGGCCGGTGAAGGCGGCGGATTTCCGGCTTCGGCCAAGGCGGTATCAGAATGGGTACCGGCGAAAGAGCGTTCGCTGGCATTCGGCATTTTCAACACCGGCTCAAGCGTCGGCGCCGTCATCGCTCCTCCTCTGATAGCCTTTATCGTATTAAAACTCAACTGGCGATGGGTATTTATTATAACCGGAGCTTTCGGCCTGATATGGGCCGCCCTGTGGTTATGGCTGTATAGTCATCCTTCAAAAAATAAGTATATAACCGAAGAGGAAAAACACTATATCGAAACAAGCAGGATACAGGCTGTAACGGTTTCGATACGCTGGTTGGACCTTTTTAAGTACCGAAAAATTATCGGATTACTGATGATGAAAATTTTCTCGGATGCTGCATGGTATTTTTTCATTTTCTGGCTGCCTAAATACCTGTCAGACATTCGGGGACTGAACATCAAAGAGATTGGATATTACGCGTGGATACCTTATGCTTTTGCCGGGGGCGGCAGTATGATTGGGGGATGGCTGAGCAGCTTCCTGATGCGAAAAAATTTGTCGCTCGATATAAGCCGTAAAATTTGTCTTTTTATTCCTGCGGCGATGATGCCGGTATCCCTTTTTATTTCGAATGCGCCATTGAGTCTTGCCATAGTTTTCTTTAGTATGGCGATGTTCGCACATCAGTTCTGGTCGACCATTGTTCAAACGCTTCCCACTGATATTTGCGATTCATCCATTGTCGGTTCGGTAGCAGGCCTTATGGGCGCCGTAGGCAGCTTCGGGGGTATGTTGTTCAATTTGTTGGCAGGATATATGATAGCCAAACACGGTTATGCGCCTGTATTTGTTATCGCAGGAATTATGCATCCGTTGTCATTCATAATGTTGTTAAGCATCGTCAGAAAAATTGAAGTAATGGAGGCCGTCAAAAAATGAATAAAGCGGACTCGATAGTTCGCGAGAAAAATCTGCAGAAAAAAGCGGCGATGATACAATATCTGGCGCAGAAATGCCGGCTTGATGCGTTCGATGTGCTGCACCGAAAAGGCACAGGACACTGGGGCGGGGCGGCATCGGCGGCAGAACTGCTCACCACTTTGTATTTTCAAATTATGAACGTCCAGCCGGAGCAACCTGACTGGCCCGACAGAGACCGCTTGGTAGTCAGTAAAGGCCACGCATCCAGTGTGCTTTATGCGATTTTGGCTTACAGAGGTTATTTCCCCATTGAGGAATTGCAAACCTTTCGCGACTTGGACAGCCGATTACAGGGACATCCGTGTATGAAGACCACGCCGGGGGTGGAAATGTCGACCGGTGCGCTGGGACACGGCGTTTCAGTGGCGCTTGGGATGGCTTTGGCGGCGCGAGTAATGAAAAAGAATTACTGGAGTTTTGTTATTGTGGGTGATGGTTGTCTTAACGAGGGACAGACGTGGGAAGCAATTATGGCTGCCGCCAAGTTTAAGCCGGCGAGGCTGGTGCTGCTTGTTGATTATAATAAGGTGCAGTTGGATGGGCCTTGCGATGTTATTATGCCGATGGACCCTCTGCCGGACAAGATTCGGGCGTTTAACTGGAACGTTGCACCGCAGGTTTATGACGGCCACAGTGTGCAGGCGATTCTCGATTCGTGGCAATGGATTCAAAAGCAAAATAATTGGCCGGTAGCAGTAATCTACAAAACGCACAAGGGAAAAGGCGTATCATTTATGGAAGACGACAGCAAATGGCACGGGGCACCCATAGACGACCAGTCTTATGCAAAGGGCCGGCCTGAGCTTGTGGACAGGTTGAAAAAGCTGGAGGCAGAGATTTGACAAACAAAGAAGCTTCAATGCGAATAGTGTTTGGGCAGTCGCTGGTCGAACTGGCGGACAGATTTCCGCAAATGGTTGTTCTGGACGCCGACGTATCGACCAGCACGCAGACGCTTGTATTTGGCAAGGCTTACCCGCAGCGTTTTTTCAATGTCGGTGTGGCTGAGGCCAATATGGCGGACATTGCCGGCGGTATGGCGACCTGCGGCCTGCGTCCGGTGGTCAGCACCTTTGCGATTTTCGTCTCCATAAAATGCACCGACCAGATTAGGAATGTGGTTTGTTATAATAATCTACCCGTTGTGTTTGTGGGCGGTTATGCGGGACTTTCGGATTCATTTGATGGGGCGAGTCATCAGTCGGTAATAGATTTGGCTATTATGCGTGCGATGCCGAATATGACTGTTATAGTTCCTGCCGATGCGGTTGAATTGAAGCAGGCTTTGGAACAGTCGCTTTGTCATAACGGGCCGACATTTATACGTGCCTGCCGCAATCCGACACCTGTGCTTTTTGAAGATTTGCCGCCGCTGGAAATCGGAAAGATTCGCAAAATCCGTGATGGCAGCGACCTGACTATTTGCGTATGCGGAGTGCCGACATTTATGGCAGTCGAGGCGACGAAACAATTGGCGAAAGAGGGTATTTTGGTCGACCTGCTGGAGGTTTCAACGCTTAAGCCGATGGATGTTGAAACACTGGTGACATCTGCGTCAAAGACCGGCAGGGTGCTTACGGTTGAAGAGCATAGTATCATAGGCGGACTGGGCGGGGCGGTTGCTGAAACCCTTGGCAGGTATTGTCCCGCCAGGATGGATTTTGTCGGTATTGAGGACAGTTTTGCCGAGTCCGGCCCATATTTGCCCTTGATGGCCAAGTATGGAATTTCAGAAAATGCCATAATGCGGAAAGCCAAATCATTGCTAAAGAAATTATGAAATTATCGGTAGCCATAGCTGACACTAATGCTATTCCCAGTGCTTTTGTGGTATTTCGAGGTATTGAGAAATCGATAAAGAGAGCGGCTGAACTGGGATATGATGGTGTTGAGCTTGCCTTGAAGTATGCGGGGGAGGTTGACAGGGGTCTGTTGTCAAAATGGCTGGCCAAGTCGGATATGGAGGTTTCCTGTATATCGACGGGGCAGATATTTGCGGATTTGGGACTTATGTTCACGGATTCGAATCCGCAAAAGCGCTCGGAGGTTCGCAATACTTTCAAAGCCCTGATTGACCTTGCTGTGGATTTTGGGCGAATGGTAAATATTGGCCGAGTGCGGGGACGAATTGGGCCGCAGAAGCCGCAGGATGCTGAACGGCTTTTTATAGAAATGGCAAGAGAGCTTTGTTTGTATGCTGCACCGCAAAATGTTACGCTGGTTCTGGAGCCGGTGAATCGTTATGAGCTGGATTTTGTCAACAGTGTTGAAGAGGGCGTAGAATTGATGAAAAAGGTCGATATGCCCAATATGAAGCTTATGCCGGACACTTTTCATATGAATATTGAGGACAGGACTATCGGCCCGGAATTGGCCAGGTGTATTGATTATATTGCGTATATTCATTTTGCCGATTCGAATCGGCTGGCGCCGGGGCAGGGACATATTGATTTTAATGATATTGTGAGACACTTGAAACGAGTAAAATACGACGGCTGGTTGTCGGTCGAGATTTTGCCTAAGCCGGATCCCGATACGGCGGCACGGCAGGCGATTGAATATCTGAAGCCGCTTATTTATAAAGGAGAAATATGACCGATTTTGATAAGGCACGCAGTTTATTGAAGGAATTTAAGGGCGATTCATACCTGTTCGGCAGCGGTGTTTTATCCGGTGTCGGGAAGGTCGCTGCTTCTTTTGGCAAAAGGGCTGTCTTTATTTTTACGCAGTTTCCCAGCGTGGAAGGTTATACAGGAAAAGTCAAAAGTTCATTGTCTCAATCGGGCGTAAAAATAATTGCTGAGATTAAAGGGGCAGAAGCAAATGCGCCGCATGAGGACGTTTTCCGAATAGCGGACGAATTGAAAAAGGCCAGTCCTGATGTCATCATAAGTTTCGGCGGAGGCAGCACCATCGACGCGGTAAAAGCGGCTGAAGTGCTTCACACGCTCAGCGGGAAATTAGACGACTACTTCGGAGTGGGGTTTGTTACGGAAGCCCTTAATAAAAGCGGCAGGAAATTAACGCCGCATATTGCCATACAGACGGCAGCCAGCTCAGGGGCGCATTTTACAAAATACTCGAACATAACTGACATTGCTACCGGCCAGAAGAAGCTGATTATCGATATGGCGGTGACGCCTCAATATGCGGTTTTCGATTATACCGTAACTTATGATGCCCCGCCCGGCCTTACCTGCGAAGGCGCTCTGGACGGTATTGCTCATATTATCGAGGTGCTTTACAGCGCCGTCGGAAAACCATACTACGGCAAAATGGAGGAGATAGCAAAAACTGGGATTAAATTGGTATTGGATTACCTGCCGGCAGTTCTGAAAAAACCGGGAGATGTAAAGGCCAGGGAGGCGCTGTGCCTGGCGACCGACCTCGGCGGATATTCAATAATGATAGGCGGAACAAATGGCGCACACCTGACCAGTTTTTCGCTTGTGGATATATTGAGTCACGGCAGGGCCTGTACAATTATGGAGCCTTATTATACCGTTTTCTTCGCACCAGCCATCGAAGGGCCTCTACGGCTGCTTGGGAAAATATATAAAGATGCAGGGTTGATTAAAACCGATTTGAAAGACCTGAATGTGAGGGAGTTGGGGATTGTTGTTGCTGAAGCGATGTTTGAATTTGCAAAGAGGATTGGTTTTCCGACAAGACTTGGTGATGTAAAGGGGTTTAGCGGGGAGCATATAAGGCGTGCGCTGGCGGCGGCCAAAGACCCGGCGCTTAGGTCGAAGCTGCAAAATATGCCCGTGCCGCTTACGGCGGAAATGGTGGATGAATATATGGGGCTGGTGCTGGAGGCGGCGAAAACCGGAAACCTTGCGGTTATAACAAATGTGTAGGGTTGGTGTTAAACTGTGAAGATAAAGATAGCATACGGCAAAACTGGTCTGGAGATAAATCTGCCTGACGGTTTGAATGTGAAGGTTGTGGAGCCTGAGTATGTAAAGGGACTGCCTGACCAGGCCGGTGCGGTAAGGGATGTGCTGCGAAGACCTATAGGGACGCGGCCGTTGCGAGAATCGGTAAAACCGTCCGACAAGGTAGGAATAGTGTTTAACGATATTACACGTCCAACGCCGTATAATATTATTTTGCCGGTTTTACTGGATGAAATCAGCGATGTGCCTGATAAGCAGATAACGCTTTTTAATGCGGTGGGGACACACAGGCCCAATACTGAAGCCGAGCTGCGGGGAATGCTTGGTGACAAGGTTGTGAGCAGGTTCAGGATTGTGCAAAATGATGCCGGAGACAAGGACTCGCACGTAATGGTAGGCAAAGCTAAAAGCGGCAATGAAATCCGGATTCACCGGGAATTTGTCGAATGTGATGTAAAAATACTGACCGGGTTTATAGAGCCGCATTGGTGCGCCGGCTTTTCAGGCGGAGGCAAAGCCTGTATGCCGGGTCTGGCTTTGCTGGAGACCATACTTGCCAATCACAGTCCGGCAAATATAGGTAATCCTGCGGCAAACTGGGGTATAACAGAGGGAAATCCTGTATGGGAAGAGATTTGCCAGGCAGCGGCTTTGGTGTCGCCTGTTTTTCTGCTGAACGTAACACTTAATCGAGACAAACAGATTACCGGCGTTTTTGCAGGTAATCTGCAGAAAGCACACGCTAAAGGCTGCGAGTTCGTCAAAAAAAACGCGATGATTGCCGTGAAAGAGCCTTTTGATATCGTAATCAGCAGTAATTCCGGCTATCCGCTTGATATGAATCTGTATCAGTCGGTAAAGGGGATGAGCGCAGCTTCTCAAATAGTCAAAGAGGGGGGCAGTATAATAATCGCTGCGGATTGCTGTGAAGGCATACCTGACCACGGCGAATACAGAAAATTATTGTGCTGGGCAAAGGATGCAGAATCTTTGCTGGAAACCATTCTCACGCCTGGTTTTCAGAAACAGGATATGTGGCAGGCGCAGATTCACGCCTTGATTTGTAAAAAGGCAGACGTATATTTTTATAGTGACAATTTGAGCGATGAGCAGATTAAGGGTGCTTTGCTCAAGCCCTGCCGGGACATCGAATCGACCGTGGATAAACTGCTTGCAAAATATGGGAGGAAAGCATCGATTTGCGTTTTGCCGGAAGGCCCTCAGACGATTCCGTATATTTGCAGGAATAATAACAGACGGTTAGCCACAGATTTCACAGATGAACACAGATAAAGATAAAATAATAGAGCTTCCTCAACCGAATATGGACGGCTCAATTTCGCTGGAGAAAGTCATAGCGGGTCGAAGGTCGAGACGGAATTTTTTGAGGGAGACCTTAACTCTTGAACAAATCGATCAGCTTGTCTGGGCTGCGCAGGGTCAGGATACAGGCAGCAGGTATCGCACCGCACCTTCTGCGGGAGCGACCTATCCTTTGGAAGTTTTTGTGGTTACGAGCGAGGGTTTGTTTCACTATTTGCCGCAGAAACATATTCTTGAAATGCTGGCTGAAAAAGACTTGCGAGGCGAGCTGGCCGGGGCGGCCTGGGGACAGGGGTTTATTGAGGCAGCGCCTTTGACCATAGTTTTTGCGGTGCAGTTCAGCAGGACGACCGGCCGATACGGGCAGCGGGGGATTCGTTATGTTTATATGGAGGCTGGTCACGCCGCCCAGAACGTCGGGCTTCAGGCGGAGGCTATGGGGCTTGGCTCTGTTGCGGTCGGCGCTTTCGATGATACGTCCGTGAGCAGACTTTTGTCCCTGCCTGATTATCTGGAACCAGTCTATATGGTTGTGGTTGGCCATTATCGTGAGTAAGGCGTGGAAGATTATGGAAACAGTTTTTATTGATGGCAGCGAGGGCGAGGGCGGGGGGCAGATATTGCGGACGAGCCTGACGCTCTCGTGCATAACAGGCAGGGGGGTACATATTGAGAACATCCGCGCAGGTCGGCCCAAACCGGGGCTGGCAAAGCAGCATATAAGTTGTGTGCAGGCAGCCTGTCGTATATCCAACGGCCAGTGTAAAGGGGCTGAACAAGGCTCGAAAACGCTGGATTTTCAGCCCGGCAGGGTGGCGGGTGGGGATTTTAATTTTGATATCGGTTCTGCAGGAGCGGCGTCTTTGGTGATGCAGACTGTTCTGCCGGTTTTGTTTTTGGCGGACAAGCCGTCTGCGGTTACTATTGCCGGCGGCACTCATAATCCGCTGGCTCCGCCGTTTGATTTTGTCCGCGAGACCTTTTTGCCGGCCATTAGTATGGGCGGTTTCCTCTGCAATTGTGAGCTGTTAAAGTATGGTTTTTACCCGGCAGGCGGCGGCAAAATAATTTTTAAGGTACGGCCCCGTCAGAAAAATTCAAAGCAGATAATCAATATTTGCGAGCCTTGCAGGCAATTGCAAATCGGCGGCAGGATATATACAGCCAAACTTAGCGCAAATATTGCCCGGCGGCAGGAACAGTTATTGCGAAAAAGCAGACTTGCTGTTGGGGACATAGAGAGTATCGAGGCGAAGGATTCCGACGGCCCCGGCAACTGCGTGATGATTAGAGTCTACGGAGACGGGCGGGTAAGTGTATTTACAGCCTTTGGGATGCGAGGCAAACCATCAGAGGAGGTGGTTGGTGAGGTTGTGGGTCTGGCGGAGGATTTTATCAGCAGCGGGGCGGCTGTCGACTGCTTTCTGGCCGACCAGCTTTTGGTTTATATGGCAATAGCAGGGGACGGCTGTTATATCACAAACAGGCTTTCGGCCCATCTTGTAACAAATATGGGGGTGATTAAAAAATTTCTGCCCGTCGATTTCCGCATAGAGCAGCGAGGAGGTGTGCATAAAATTTCACTATGTCCCCTTTAGGGTCGCTCGTTGATAAGAGGTAAAACATCCAGTGGGGTTTTGATAAGTATTTTGGCGCCGTTTGCGAGAAGTTCTTCTGCGGTGCGAAAACCCCACAACACGCCTACCGCATACATACCGGCTGAATTGGCGGTCTGCATATCGGTGTTCGAGTCGCCGAGGTATAAAAACTTTTCCGGCGGTATTTTAAGTCGGCGGGCGATTTCAAGAGCGGCAGAGGGGTCGGGTTTTCTGGGGATTTCAGGCTGTTCGCCGCAAATGGTGGAAAACGACCAGCGAGGCAGGAGCGTTTTAACCATAATTTGGGTAAACTCATCTGGTTTGTTGGAAAGGACGGCTTTTGGCAGGCCGAGTTTTTCTAGTCCATCAAGCAGTTCGGGTATGCCGTCATAAGGTTTCGTGTTATTGGCCCAGCGTTTTTGATATTCTTTTTTGTGGGCAGTGAGGCATTTGCTGACGGTTTGGTTATCGCGGTGCTTTTCCGGCAGACTGAGTTTGACAAGGTATTCGGTGCCGCCGCCTGTGAAATATCGATACGCATTGACAGGATGTGTGGGAAAGCCGAACCTGGCGAGAACGGTGTTCATCGAGTCGGCAATGTCGGTAAGGGTGTCGAGCAGCGTGCCATCGAGGTCGAAAATAACCGCCTGAAACTTCATACTGCGTCATCTCCACAAAACCGGTGTATTCGATACAGTCGTTAAAAGAAACACAGACATTATGATATATTCTGCGAATTTTTCAATCGGATGCGCGGTTCGCCCCATTTTTTAATTTTTTCAACGGGCAAGGTCCAGAAATGTTCGGCCAGGTGACATAAATTTGCGGAGTTTTTCGGTCGTGGGGAAAATCCTGCCGAAAGGGGGCTGGTCGGCTTTGTCGAGTGCCAATCATTTTCTATGTTTTAAATAAACCACAGTTGCTTATGTGGCCGTAAATTTGAGAGAATTTAAGGAACAGGGTGATGACTCGGAAAATACCATTTGTTTTTAAACGCTGCAAAGCGGGAAACTTTTGCCTGGTTGCGGCTGTTGCTTTGGTTCTGTTGATGTGCGGCGTGGTCGGCGGAGGAACGCAGTTTGCAGGAATCAATGTGTCCAGCAAAACGCTGCGGTCGATGGGCAGGATATATATGGCTTATGGGGACTACGCAAAGGCACAGCCTATTTTGGAGCAGGCGCTGGATTCGGCAACTAAGACCAATGCCGCCGATACCGAAGTTTGCTCGTGCCTGATAGACCTGGCGTGGCTGTATAACAGCGAAGGAAGGCTTGCTGACGCCGAAAAGATGTGCGAGCTGGGCTGGAAGCTGCAGGAGAAGGCTTATTATAAGGAACACCCCTATATAGCGTATACATTGAGGCTGTTGAGCTCCGTTTATCAGGGACAGGGCAAATACAAACAGGCAAAGGCCGCCCTGGACCGTGCGATGGAGATTATGCTCAAGTGTCACCCCGCAGACGACCAGGTTATGGCGCCGTTCTATGTGGATATCGGGAAGCTGATGGCCGCACAGGGCGATTTTTCGGAGGCTGAAACCCGCTATTTGCAGGCGATGCAGTTAGTCAATAACAGCTACGGCCCTGAGCATTTATACACCGCAAGCGTGCTGGGCGAGGTCGCGGGGCTTTATGTGCAGGAGGCAAGATACGCCGAGGCTGAATCGCTGATTGGCCGGACGCTTGCAATACAGGAGAGGATTTACGGCACCGACCATTATCTGCTGGTGCCGGCGTGGCTGACAATGGCCAGAATCAGCAGGGCCAGGATGGATTTTGACGGGGCGGAAAAACTGCTGCAAAAGGCGCTGGCTGCCGTGGAAAAAAAGCAGGGTATGACGCATCCGCTTGCAGGACGGATTCTAAATGCGATGGGCGAATTGTATTTCGCTCAGGGCAGATTCACCGAGGCTGAAAGCGCCTGCCGCCAGGCGGCGCAAGTTCTGGAAAATTCGTTAGGGAGCGAAAATGACGTTACCGCAATGGCCTACAATAATCTGGCAAAGCTGTATATCCGGCAGGCCAGATACGCCCAGGCTCAGGATTTGTGTCAAAGGGCGTTGACCTCGCTGGAGAACGCTTTTAATCCCAATCATCCCGATATTGCAGAGGTCCTCAATACGCTGGCGCAGGTTTATCAGCAGACCGGCAACGCAGCAGAAGCGGCAAGAGTGGTAAAGCGAATGGATGAAATTACCCTGCACAGGCAGGTTGCTTACGGGCCGGTTGCAAGAGCTACTGATTAAGGCACAAAGGCACAAAGTGGCAAAGGCGTAGCGAGGTTACTTTACAAGGTAAGACCTGTTGCCGGGTGCAGGATTTCTGCTGTCATAATTTATTTTCAATCTTGCACCGCAAATACTTTGCCTGCTATTCCACAAGGTACGATGCGTATATTTGATATGCCCCGGTGTAGGTCACATCTATAGTGACATTGCCTTTAATCTGGAGGGTATTGACAATAATCTGATTTCCAAATGTTCCGTTTCCTTTTGAAGGAGTGCCTGTCAACAGGAGGTCGACCGCCGGCAAATAGATAGTGCCTTTAATATTTACTCCCTCGCCTCCATTTATTCCGTTCTTTGGTGTGCTGCTATCGGCCCTGTCCTGATATATTGCAATGTCTTTATATTCGCCGGAAGTCATTGGCGTAAGGGTTATCTTTTCGCTGCCTTGCAAATTGACTGCTCCGGTGCCTGTAAGATATAACATAACATTGTTGGCAGTGAAACTGCCCTTCAAACCATTAGGGTTGTCAGTGGTTCCGCCGGCACCGCCAAGCACATAAATTCCTGAGTCTAAAATTAAATTGTTAAGGCCGGCGCCATCGATACCGGCAGAATAGTAGCCCGGTCCTTTATACTGACTCTGTGAGGTAAGAGGCACACGATTACCTTTCTTATCTGTAGGCGACAGGTCATTTAGCGGGTTCCAGTACGGAGGCATTATCGAACCAAGCGGGTCAGGGAGGCAGGGCTGGCCCGTTTGCGTTACAGTGTTGGGCAAAAAAGCAGGTGGAGTTGCGTTGCTTACTATATCTATTTCATTGGCTATTACGGTAGGGTCGATATTTCCTTTTGGCGGTACCGAGGAATTAACTTGAATATTACCATTGTTCACTATCAATGTATCGGAAGTGTCATTAAAAATCAAACCAGGCTTATCGCAATTGGTACAAATACCGCACAGAGTAATCAGGCCATCGCCGGCAAATTCAACTACGGCAGTAGCCGAGCGCACGACATTAGCCGTATTTACATTGACAATGGGGCCGAAAATCAGAGAGACGGCGTTGGAATTTTCGCTGATGCGTTTGGTGACGACCTTCAGGGCATTAACGTTAGGGTCTGTCTGGGGCAGAGGCGTAAATGTCCGGGCGGTCTTGTCGAAATAGCCAATGATGATGTCACCATTCGAGTTGTTTGCATAGTTCCAATCGAGAATGACGGGTGTTCCCTCGGCAGAGTTTTGACCGGCAATAAATTTTGCCTGGTCTCTTGCCCTGTCGTTCGGCTCTTTGACCCAGCGGGCGCCTGCAAGGGCGGCGGCATCGGCGGCGTTCTGCAACTGGTGAGAGACCAGATACACCTTCGCCGTGTCGATTACCAGCCCGGCAAGCAAAATGAATAGAAGCAGGAAAATCGCCGTCCAGATTAGTGCGATTCCGTCACAATGGCAATGGAAGGCCGCAACAGCTTTTATTGGTCTGAATTTATTCATTTTTTTCCCTCCCATAATGAGTTCATTGTTCAGAGTTCATCGTTCGTAGTAAAATAGTGGATCCCGGATAACGACCTTCCGGGATCTCCGCTTCGCTTCGAGCGGGTAAAAAAATTTTTATTAAAATTCAAAAATTAACTTGCATTGTTTGTATCACATATTATTATTGCAAATCAATAGGAAAGTCAAGTTTTTTTTGCCTTGCTGATTATGAGGGGCTTTTTTGGGGTTAAAATTGTGTTTTTAATGCTGATTTTTAGGGGATTATAGGGCTTTTTCTCTTAAAAATAATTCGGTGCAAAAAACGAGATTATTATTGACTTTAACACGGGAAATGGCTAAAATAATACTATTGATACTTGATTTCAGGCAGGGGATGTCAAGTTTGTTCAGCCGAGTTTCGGATGGCCAAGGAAGGACGGACGGAGGATGTTTTTTTATGTATGTTAATTGAGGGCGTTGTGTCAACGCTCTATAGTGATGTTAATGTTTAGTTAAAGTAAAGGAGAGTGAAAAATGAAAGCAGTAGAGAGATTTCTGAAAGATGAAAGCGGCCTGGAAACAGTCGAGTATGCGATTATCCTGGGCATCATCGTGGTTTCTACCATAGGAATAATTGCGGCCATCGGCACCTGGGTGCATGACCACTTTAAAGCTACTAGTGATGAGCTTGCTACTCACCCGGTACCGTAAAATCCATCAGGGCGAGGGTAATTGTTCCGGCGAGCGCTATTAATTTAGCGCCTGCAGATTATGTTAGGAGGTTATGGACCAGGGAGAGGCCTTGTTGCAGTGGGGTGTGGTAGTCGGGGCTTCACTGGCAGCAGTGGTCTCTGATGTGCGAACAAGGTCTATCCCCAATGCCCTGACGATACCTTTGCTGGTCGCCGGTTTCGTATGGTCGGCCTGTCAGGGGGGTATCCACGCTTTGGGAGACGCTTTGGGAGGAATGTTGATGCTTGGGTTTCCTTTTGTCATTCTGTTCCTCTTCGGCAGCGGCGGCGCAGGAGATGCGAAATTGATGGGAGCAATTGGAGCCTGGCTCGGCTATAAACAGGGAATTGTGGTGCTGTTCTGCGTCGCTGTTGCGGGTGTTGTTCTGGCCATAGCAAAGGCGGCAATGAAGAAACGTTTGAAGTTTGTTCTTGCAAACGTTTTTGTGAGCGTTTATACTTTCTTGGTGTATGTTTTCAGTGGCAGGAGAAAACAATACGCGGAAAATGGGCCGGGCGGTCTGCAAAATCTGCCGCGGGACGATGAGCTTACCGTTCCTTACGGTATGGCGATTTTTGCAGGCGTTTGCCTGGCGGCGGGGTATGTGCTCTTATGGTGAAAGCGAGGAAGAGAATAAGTTGCCGCGGGACGGTAACATTAGAGACTGCTCTTGTATTGTCGCTGATTTTGCTGCCTCTTACGTTCGCCGCGATTGAATACGGATGGCTGTTTCTGAAGTCACAGCAGATTGCCAATGCTGCGAGGAATGGCGCTCGTGTAGGAATCCGATATGGTGCGATAATTCCTAATGATGTCACAGCGACTATCGATACTTTAATGACAGCAGCAGGGATGGACAAAAGCAAAAGCGGATACACAGTAAGTTTTCCTACTCCGCCTTCTTTGCCCTATTCCAAGGCTCTTACTGTCCGAATAGTAGTGCCGCGTATAAATATTGACGTGATGAATTTACCGCTATTGCCTAAGCCCGATACACTTGGCGCCTCTGTAACGATGGCAAAAGAAGGACCATAATTAGCGTATAGCGTATAGGAATAATTGTCGATTGTCGAATGTCGATTTATAAAAAGCAAAAATAAAGAAACTTTAAGGGACAAATAGAATGAAATGGCCAATTATAGCATTATTGTTGTTGGGCGTGGTGGCGGCTGTCTGTGCCGCTATTTTGGTAGGCACTTTACGCGGCGGCGCCTCGCCTGAAAAGAACCCGTCGGAAGAAACGAACGTTATCCTGGCGACAAGGTCTTTACCCGCAATGTCGGTGGTTATCTCCCAGCATATTAAGAAGGATATGGTCTCGCGTGATAAGCTTCCCGCCGGTTTTCTTACCAGCCCCGTGCAGGCTATCGGCCGTGTTCTTGCCGTGCCGGTGGTCGAGGGCCAGGTCTTGACGGCGTCCTGTTTCGTAACCGAAGGAACGGCAGCGCAGTTGGCTGCGGCGCTTCCTTACGGGATGCGTGCCGTCAGCCTTGTCATTTCCAGCAATTCTCTTGCCGAAGGGCTGCTGTATCCCGGCTGTGTGGTTGATGTTTTGGCATCCTTCAGACTCCAGTCTGCCTGGGGTCAGGCCAAGGGAGAGGCGCTTTCCACCACCCTTCTTCGCGGTATAGAAGTGCTTGCGGTAGAGGATGTCTCGGTTGTGTCGAAGCAGAGCAAGGAAGGCGAGAGCTCTTCAGCGTTAGGCGGCCGTGCCAGAAGCGACCGTATCAGGGTTACTCTTATGGTGGATTCGAAACAGGCAGAGGCCCTGCAACTGGCAATGACGCAGGGAAGCATATCGCTGGCTATGCGCAATCCGCTGGACAAGAAAACAGTTGCCATCGGGACAACGGTGCTTAGTCAGAACCAGTTGGCGAAGTTTGGCTCTTTGTTGAGGCCGACAGTTCTTGCATCGGAGGAGGATACCGGCGAGCCATTGGGCGAAGGGCAGGCCGGCGGCGAAACGGATTTGCTTAAAGCAGGCGCCGAGGGAGAAGCAGCGCCGGAAATGTCGCCGCAATGGCAGGTTACTGTGATTCGCGGCAGTGAGGTCAAAGATGAAGTGGTAGGGTTTCCGGAAAGCGGAGTTGCTGCCGGAGCGAATGAACAAAAATAAAAAACGGCAATTACAAAGAGAGCAAAAGCCGTTTGATACTATACAGTGCATATAAGAAGGAAGAAACGATGAAACCGCAAAGAAAAAGTATGAGAAATCTTGGTTATCGTATTGGATTTGTTCTTGTTATTGTGTTTATAGGCATAACAGTAGGAGGCCACACCGTCGGTGCTAATTTTAACAACAGACAAAGTGCCGGGCCGGAGGTCATAACGGTTCCCGTTGGGGAAGCAACGATTGTTAAAGCGCCCTGGCCGACGGTTCGTGTGGCTGTTACGGACCCGAAAATAGCCGATGTAAAGATTTTGACGCCCGACCAGGTGCTGCTGCAGGGCAATAAACTCGGCTCGACAGACCTGATTCTGTGGGGCAATAATGATGATAAGGTCTGGCAAAGAAAGGTTCAGGTTACGATAGACCTGGTGCATTTCAAAAGCAGGCTGGACGAGATGTTTCCAAATTCTGCGCTGGAAGTCAGCCAGTCCGGCGAAGTATTGGTTATAAAAGGTCTGCTGCGCAAGGCCGAGCAGGCGGCGCAGCTTCACGACTTTCTGAATAAGCTTCAAATCTGCTATAGCGATATGACCAGTGTGGCCGGCGTGCAGCAGGTCCAGCTTCAGGTGCGTGTTGCGGAGGTCAGCCGCCGCGCTCTGCGGATGTTGACTATAAATAGTTTGTATACGTCTCACGATTTTGCCGGGGGCGTAACTGTCGCCCCTTCGAGTGGGACACCCTTGCTTTCGGATATTGACATTGGTCCCGGGACTCTTGACAATCATACATTTTCTTCGTCGGTAACAATTTTCGGCGGCGGAGAGCATTTTTCAACATTTCTTCAGGCTCTTTCTGAGAACCAGTATTTGAGAGTACTTGCTAATCCGACTCTCGTCGCTTTAAGCGGGGAGCAGGCCAATTTCCTGGCAGGCGGGGAGTACCCGATTCCTGTAGTGCAGGGCGTTGGCGGAGGGACAGGCGGGACTTCGATTACGGTTGAGTATAAAAAGTATGGTGTGAGTCTGTCGTTCCGCCCGGTCGTTCTCGGAGACGGAACCATTCGCTTGTATACCAAACCGGAGGTCAGCGACATCAGCAGCGTTGGAGCCGTTACCATACAGGGTTTCCAGGTTCCCGCGTTGATTACACGAAGTGCGGAAACCACGCTGGAGCTAAAGAGCGGCCAGACGTTTGCTATGGCAGGGTTATTAAGGCAGGATGTTGCAGCGACGGTGTCACGCATTCCGGGATTAGGAGATTTGCCCATCCTTGGCGCATTGTTTCGCTCGGTACGTTATCAGCAGGGCGATACTGAACTGGTTATACTGGTAACGGCATCGTTGGTGGAACCTTTGTCGATAGCCAAAACGCCGCCGTTGCCGGGTTTTTTATATGTAGTGCCTGACGATTGGGAGGTATATATTGACGGACGCATCGAGGGTAAAACGCCGTCAAAGATTTGCCCCGCTGACGCAGAATGGCTCAAGCAAATGGGACTTGATAGTCTCATCGGGCCCGGCGCCTGGGATTCGTATGATAAGCCGGCGCCTCCGAGTCAGGCCGGTATGACAAGCGATACTACAGGTGGAGCGAAGGAGATTACCTCCGCTGTTAAATAAAATAAACCGATGAAGGAGGTTTATCCTGGATGACATCTCCATCTAAAGTGCTGCTGGTAACTAAAGAAGATGCCGTGGCTGAAACGGTAAAGTCGACTCTGAATCCCAGCGTGCGTATGTCTTTAGCAGGTGTGTATCGCGAACTGTCGGAGCTGAGAGTTTATCTTGAACATACTTCTGCGGCACTTGTAATGGTGGATATTGACGAAGACCCTTCGCGAATTTTAGATGATTTGCATATAGTTATAACCACTTATCCGAAAGCCCGTTTTGTGGTTGTCTCCAGCAGGATGGAAAACCACCTTATTCTGGGGGCTATGCATGCCGGGGCGAGACATTTCCTGCTCAAGCAATCCATCACATCGGAGCTTGTAGAGGTGCTGCAGCGATTAGTTAGTGATGGGGTGATAAAAAAACGTACATTGGGTTCTATAATATCGGTATTTTCCGCCAGCGGGGGCTGTGGCGCCACAACGGTGACCCTGAACCTTGCAAATGAGCTTCGATTGAAACTTTCAAAGCCGGTTTTGGTGGTCGATTTGGACTGTTATTACGGAACGGCGGCAACCTACCTCGGTATTTCGGGGCAGTATGGCATAGCGGACGTTTTGGCGCATAAGGGGCCGGTCGATGAAAATCTGGTAAAGTCGAGCGCTTATAATTATATGGAAGATTTTGATGTGCTGATTAGTCCGGCCAGTATTGAGCATCTTGGGCCAAAAGCGCTCAGGTATCACAATCTTATCGATGTATTACTGGCCTGCAAGGAGGCTTACAGATATACCATTATTGATGCCCCTCGTGTCTCTGAAAGCGTGGCGGCGGATTTGGCTGCCGTCAGCAGGGTGGTATTGATTGTCTTCCAGCTTACGGTTAAGGACATTAAAAACGCCCAGGCGATGGTATCATTTTTGAGTAAATGTGGGGTTTCACGGAAGAAGATATTACCTTTAGTAAATCGTTTTGAGAAGAAGGGGCCGCTGGTCGGATTCGAGGACGGTGAAAAAGCGTTGGGTTTTGGCGCTATCCCTCGCATCCGAAGCGATTTCAAAAATGCGGCGAATTCTCTTAACCTCGGCCAGCCTTTGGCGCAGGCCGCTCCGTGGTCGGGCTTGCGATACGATTTTCAAAAGCTTGTGACACAGATATATACGTATGAAACAAATGGCGACAGCGGTGTCGATGTTTAAGGTGGCAGAATGGATATAAAGAAAGAACAACGCTCCGAATCAAAAGATGGTGATGCAGATGAAAATTTGATGCTCCAGAGAATCAAGGCAAATGTCCACCGAAAGCTGCTGGAGATACTGGATTTGAATGAGGCCAGGCGGATGCCCCTCGAACAACTGCATAAAGAGTGTTCCCGCAGGGTGGATGTTTTGCTCGGCGTGGAAAAATATCCCCTGTCGATTCCTGAAAAAGAGCAGCTTCTTCATGAGGTGATGGATGAGATTTTCGGCCTGGGGCCCCTGGAGCCTTTTCTGCGAGACCCATATATAAGCGACATTCTTGTGAACGGCCCCCATAAGGTATACATAGAGCGTGATGGAAGGCTTGAGTTTACGGATGTCAGTTTTTCGGACAACGACCATCTGATGCGGGTTATTCACCGCATCGCTGCGAATGTCGGACGCAGAATAGATGAAAGTTCGCCGATGCTGGACGCACGTCTGCCCGATGGTTCGCGAGTCAACGCTGTTATACCGCCCCTGTCGCTTACAGGGCCTACCTTGAGCATCCGGCGATTTGGTGTCAATCCGATAGACATTAACCGGCTCCTCGAACTGGATTCTATAACGGAAGAAATGGCGTTTTTCCTCGAGGCCTGTGTCCGGTGCAGGATAAATGTTTTAATCTCCGGCGGAACAGGAACAGGCAAAACCACACTCCTCAACGCCTTGTCGAAATGGATTCCCGCCGGTGAGCGTGTGGTAACAATAGAAGATGCCGCTGAGCTGCAGTTACAGCGGGAGCATGTCGTCCGGCTGGAGACAAGGCCGCCGAATATCGAAGGCAAGGGTGAAGTTACTCAACGTGATTTATTACGCAACAGTTTGCGTATGCGCCCTGACCGGATAATTATCGGCGAGGTCCGCGGAGGGGAAACTTTGGATATGTTGCAGGCGATGAATACCGGCCACGAGGGCTCGATGACTACGGTACACGCCAACAACCCCAGAGACGCTATTCGCAGGCTTGAGAATATGGTGAGTATGGCAGGGATTACTTATCCCGTGCATGCAATCAGGGAGCAGATGAGTTCTGCGCTGGATATTTTGATTCACGTCGGCCGTCTGACAGGCGGCAGACGCAAACTGGTGAACGTGGCGGAATTAACGGGTATGGAAGGGGACACAATTTGTCTTCACGATATTTTCCGCTTTAATCAGGTCGGTATCGGCGATGACGGTAATGCCTATGGGCAGTTTGAGGCCTGCGGGGTTCGCCCGCATATGCTGGATAGGCTCTTGGCAGAGGGCGTGGAAGTACCGTCTAATTTCTTTCAGCGCCGTGTGCTTGCAAACTCCAAATCGGTTATAGACAAAAAAGTTTTGGAGAAAAAATAATTGTTCTTATGCCAAATTTTGTAGATGTGCGGATGTGCCGGATTTTATGAGCCTGGAACGCATTATAAACTCAATTATTATGATAACAGTCTTCGGACTGGTCTTTTCTGTTTGGTGCATTTGCGTTTTTATCTGGGTGGGGCAGTATTTAATCCGCTTAAAAACCATACAAAAACGGTTAAGTATCGTTGTTAAAGAGACTGATGAGTCCCGGATTTTGCGCCTTTGGCGAGATGCACAGCAGGATGTGAAAAAACTTGACTGGCTGCCAAAACCGAATTTGCGGCAGCGACTGGAAATACTCAAACAGGATACAGGATGGCGTGCCCCGATGCGTTTAATTATCCTCGGAGTGATTGGGGGTGCCGTATCGGCCTTTGCGGTAACGTATGTTTTAGGCGGCGGCGTATTATTGGGACTTGGTGCTTGTGGTGCCGTCATAACCGTATTTTGGAGTTATGCGCAAAGGAGTGTTACCGGTCGAGAAGCTTTGTTTGAAAGACAATTTGTGGACGCATTGGGTATTGCCGCACGCTCCCTTCGTGCTGGACACCCGTTGGTAGGAGCTTTCAGATTGATTTCAGAGGAAATCGGCGAGCCGGTCGGAGACTTGTTTTTTAAGATAAGTCAGGAACAGGCATTGGGTTCAAATTTGAAAGACTCTATCCGCAAAGTGGCAAATAGCGCCCCCAATCCTGATTTGAAGCTTTTTGCCACAGCAGTGGCTATCCAGTTAAATAGCGGAGGAAATTTGGCGGATTTGATGGACAGCCTGGCGTTCGTGGCCAGAGCGCGAATGAGAATAAGACGGCGGTTTCGTGTCCTGACGGCACAGACGCAGTTTAGCAAGAGGATATTAATCGGATTGCCTATTTTGCTGTTTTTTGTGTTGAATATGATTAATCCCAAATATATGGCGACTTTTTATACTACTACTACGGGCAGATATATGCTGGCAGCGATGGTTTTAAGCGTTTTGCTTGGCTTCTGGATGATGAACCGCATTTCTGTGTTGCGTTTTTAACCTCGATTATGGTAAGGAATTGCCGGGCGTAATTTGAGCAAATTATGAGTATTTTGATGCAGGAAATACTGGTTTCTGTGTTAGTGTTTGCCTCTGTGGTTGCAATTGGCGCTTCGATTCTTGTGTCGCGCGGCCAGAAAAGGAAAATAGTGGAAGCCAGGCTGAAGGAAAGCACGTTAACGAAAGCGGGTGAGACAATTTCGCCCAAAAAACAGGGCATTTTGCAGTTCCTTCAGAAAGTTGGCAACGTGGTTTCTCACGGGCATCCGAGCACGAATCTTTATGAGCAGCTTATTCGGGCCGGCTACCTCAGTACCACTGCACCTGCAATATACACAGGTGTTAAAATGCTGCTGTTTGTTATTGGTTTAGCAGGCACGGCAATACTGGTTGTACCTGCCGGGGTTTTTTTTACAACGAAAATTGCTCTGATTTTTCTGGGAGGAACCGTTCTTTTCTTTATTCCTAATTTCGTTGTAATAATGCAGTTGAGTAAACGTCACGAGGAAATCCGCCGGCACCTGCCTGAAGCCATAGATTTGCTTGAAATCTGCGTTTCTTCGGGAATTGGGCTGGATATGGCCTGGAATATGGTTGCGGATGAGATTCTACAGGTTAGCCCTATTTTAGCCAATGCGATGGCGCTGACCAATTTTGAAATTCATCTTGGTGTAAGCCGGGCCGAAGCAATGCGCCATATGGCCGAACGCACCGCTGTTGACGAGCTGTCCTCCCTGGCCGCTCTGCTTACGCAGACCGAGCGTTTTGGCACAAGTATTGCAGATACACTCCGTGTCTTTGCGACATCTATGCGGGAGGAACGCAGTTCCACGATGGAAGAAAGCGCAGAAAAATTAGCAGTGAAATTGATTGTTCCTATGGTATTATTTATCTTTCCGGCGATGCTGATTACAGCAGCCGGCCCGGCTCTTATTTCTTTAGCCAGAATGATTTTTAACGGTTAATTTAACAAATATTTAGTCAAGGAGAATGTTTTTATGAAGACCAGTATTGTAATTACAATAACGTTTTTTTGCTGTGCTTTTATGGTCGGTTGTGCCCCGAACGAGCAAAAAAGTCAGAACCAGGTGCTGATAGACAGCGAGTTGGTAAATGCTCTCAATGATACCGCCATTCAGAATGCGATTGTCTCTCAGCACACCCTGTATCCCTATCATTTTATGGAAAACGGCACAGAGCTTAATGAGCTTGGGCGCCACGATTTTGCCGTGTTGACGAAATATTTTGTGGAGCATCCCGGCAGCTTGAATATTCGTCGGGGTGATGTTCCGGCGGATTTATATGAGGCACGGGTAAATATGATTGTCGAACACTGGAAGAAAGCCGGTATAAAGATGGAGCGTGTGCATATTTCGGATGGTATGCCTGGCGGGCCGGGAATGCCTTCGGAAAAGGTTGTAAAGATTTTGGCAAATTTTGATAAATCAGCCACAGGTGAATCATCTGCCGCTGGTGCAGGAGCGAGCGTCACCACTTATCCCGCCGGAAAAAAGTAATGAAGGATTTTTTGGCAGCCTTAAATAGAGTTGTTATGGCATATTTGGTGGGGATGTTTGTTTGTGCGCTTTGTCTGACGGGCTGCTCTGAATCTGTTGTGCCGCTCTCGAATGCAAATTTGACTCAGAGCGAATCAGAAATTGATTTTGAAAAGCAGGCTAATCGTCCCCCTACGACTAAAACGCTTTATTCTATGGCTGTCTTGCTTGCTGCACAGGGCAGGGATACCGATTGTGAGTATGTCCTGCGGAGAATTATTCAGCAGGACCCCCGGTTTCTGCCGGCCTATAACAGCCTTGCCGAGCTCCAGATGCGGCAGCGCCATATTGATGAGGCGATTAAAATCATATCCGACGGACTTCGGTTACGTCCCCAGGACCCTGTGTTATTGAACAATCTTGGAATGTGCTGGATGATTCGCAGGGACTATGAAAAGGCGCTCGATATGTTTACCAAAGCCGCCGGCGTTATGCCCGCGAATACGAGGTATCGTGCGAATATGGCAACAGTGCTGGGGTTGATGGGACGGGATGAGGAATCGCTGTCTATTTTCAGGCAGATATTGTCCGAAAATCAGGCGGCACATAATCTGGATGTAATCCGCCAGGCCAGAAATAAGGTTAACCCGGTTTTTGAGCCTGAATTTACGAGATAGTTTATTTCTTTAAGGCGGGGTTTATTGAAAGGGCCTGTTTATAGGTTTCTTCGGCTCTTTCATTCAGGCCTAACTCTTTGTATACGCCGCACAGGCAGAGATACCCTTCCGCAAGATAAGGTTTTAGCGAAATAAAATTTTTATACGCCTCTACGGCCTCATCGTATCGGCGTATTTCTTTGTATGTCTCTGCCAGAGAAAAATGCGCCGGTGCATAATCCGGTGATATTCGAATAGTTTCGCTAAAGTGGGCTATGGCTTCGCTGTAACGTCCCATTTTTTTATGCGTAATGCCTAATGCGTAATGTGCCTCCGGATAATCCTGCTTTACGCCCACAGCTTGTTTGTAGGCGTGAATTGCCTGCTCATAAAAACCCATACATTCATAAGTAACGCCCAGGCCATAGTAAGACTCCGCGGACCCTGGTTCTGTCCGAATGGCCTTCACAAACGCTTTTATTGCGCCGCCGTGATTGCCTTTTCCGCAGCAAGAGCAGCCTAAGTCGAAATGTTTCGATAAACGTGCAGTTTCGGGCTGGTTTTGAATCGCCGTATTTTTATTTGTTGTATTCATTTTGGCCTTCCTTGCTCTCGGCAAAATCGCACAAAAATCGTATTATTGAGTAGAATAATGGTTCTTACTTATCTATATCGGCACAAGAGCGAAAGAGTTGAAATTTTCTTGTTTTTTGGAAAATGCGTCCGAAAACATTGGGGCAGCCGTGCAGATTAAATGGTTTTTGGCCGATATATGTTTTATATGTTAATGTAATTAGAGGGTTTGTTTATGAAAATCCAAAAAACCAGAATATTAGGTTATCTCTTTAACTTAACGACCCTGTTCGCCTTCCTCGTTCTTTTTATTGTCAGCCTCACAAGCAGAAAAGCGATGACAGACCTTTTTTCCCGTGCCTCGTATTACCTCATTTTGCTGATGTTTATATTGTGGGCTGCACAGGCCGTGCTGTTTGTTAAAACCCTGAACGTCTCATTAGTGGCGCTGTTAAAAAAATATTGGCCCGGCTTCCTCACGGCTCTTGTTATGACATCGTTTGTTTTTTCTTCTGTCAAGGTTGGTTTTAAAACCCTCAGCGATGAAACAAATCTTCTGTCGATTTCGATGTCTATGCTGAACGATAAAACCTGCTGGAATGTAACTATGGGCAAGTACTATTACGGAAATCTCAATCCCATCAACCACGAGCTGGAAAAACGTCCGCTGGTTTTTCCGTTTATGGAGCATTTGCTGCACACCTTAACGGGGTTTCGATATCAAAATGCCTTTATACTTAATTTTATTGTAATGTTTTTGCTTTTATCGGGGATTTATATCATCGCAAGAAAGTTTCTGGACGTCCCTTCTGCTATAGCCGCAATGTTTTTAGTTCTTTCTTATCCTGTTATCACGGTATTCGGAACGTCAGGCGGATTCGACCTTCTGAACAGTGCCTTTTTTGTGATGATAATGGCCGCTGCCTGTTATTTCGTCAAAAACCCGCTGTCTGGTGCATTTTCGTTTATCTTTGTGTCGTTGCTTGTGTTTGCAAATATCCGTTATGAGTCAATGGTTTTTTTGTTTGTTGTTCCTCTGCTTCTTATCAGGAAGATAAAATGGCAGCACTTAAAAGATAGCGCCTATCTGCTTTTTGCCGCTCCGCTGGTAAACCTTCCGTATATTTGGCAGCGTTTGCTCAGGCCGGATGCCTACCAAAACCCCAGCGACAAAGAGGTGTTTTCTTTAGGCAATCTTGCAGGCAATGTGGTGATTTTTTTTAAGAATATTGTGGATTTTAAACACTTTTTGCCTTATGCGGGTTTTATAAGCGTTATAAGTGTCCTGATATTTATATACCTGATTGTGCAGATTTTGAGGAAGAAGATTACCCTGGAAGGTTATGAACGCCATTCTCTGGTCGTTTTGAGTATTACGGTTCTGATTAGCACTACCTTGTATTTTTGTCATTTTTTTGGAGATTATACGCATCCTTCTTCTGCAAGGTTTTTTATCACCCTTTCGATTGTTTTTGCACTTGGCCCTGTGGCCCTGAGAATCTTTAAGCCTGATGCTATATCGGGAAGAAACCTTTTGATATTTTCTGTTGTGTGCTTTTTGTTTTATCATCCGGTTGCTGTTGAGGGACGTTTTATCAATACCCTCAAGGGCAATCGTGTAACCGAACACAGCATAAACTTTCTTTCCGGTATTAACGATAAGAACATATTGATTATCGCGGAGCGCCCCGGCCAGTTCACTGCGCTCGGCTATGGCGCCATAAACTTTTCTTATGCGAGCAAGAATAGCGAACAAATTTTAAAAGAGGCAGGCAGGCGTCTTTTTTCAAAAGCGTTCATTTTTCAGGAAATTGAGTATCAAAGCAAAAATCCGACTAAAGAAACAGCTTTGCCGCCTGATTATAGGTTAAATTCTCTTTATGAAGTTCAAATTTCGGCAACCGAATTTCTGAGAATTTCCGAATTAAAGACCCCCGAAGCCCAAAATTAAAAAGCGTTGGGGACAGGTTTACCTGTCCCCAACGCTTTAATAAACTATCTTTCGACTAAAGCTTTTTACCCGCCTTTGGCCGCCAGTCGTATAGCGACATAAGCGGCAATATTCGGATTGGCGTTTTCGCTTATGCCGGTGCCGTATTTGGCCATAACGAATGCCGTTGAATCGCCCACCGGCGAGCCCATTGTATCCAGAGCGGCGACGTAATTCACAAAGGCGTCAAGGTATTCCGCAGCTACTGCGTAATTTGAACCTTCGGCCATTGTGTTCTCAGCAAAGGCCGTCGCAATCATTGTTCCCATTTCCGGCGTAAACGGCACATCTGCAGGGGCTATCTGGTTGATTACCGCTGCCAACGCTGCCATCTTTGAACCATCGGCATCTTTCAATACCGCAACGGCATTTACCAGCTTTGCACAAGTATCGCACGGCTGTATATTCGGGTTTACCGCCAGGGCGTTCTGTATGGAAATCTGAATGGTGTCTTTTGAAACACCAAGCTCATTAGATGCAGCATCCAGCAGGACCGGACAACCCGACAGTTTCACCTCTACTGGCAGTGGCAGCGGCGCCGCTGGAATAAATTCCTCTGTTGCGAGGTCAATCAATGTATCGGTGCTGGTAACTGTCTCGGTGTTGGTGATTGTTTCAGTGTTGGTTGCCGTTTCAGCGCTAACTACCGTATCAGTATCGGTTCGTGTATCTGTGTTCGTTAATGTCTGAGTGGTTGTTTCTGTATTGGTGTTTGTTAACGTGCTGGTGTCGGTATTCGTCTCGGTATTAGTTGATGTCTGGGTGGCGGTTGCCGTCTCAGTGTTGGTAATTGTTTCAGTATTGGTTTCCGTCTGGGTGGCGGTTGCCGTCTCAGTATTAGTTTGTGTGTCGGTGTTGGTTAATGTCTGAGTATTTGTTGACGTATCGGTAGCGGTGTCGGTATTTGTCAGTGTGCCGGTGTTGGTGAGCGTATCGGTATCGGTTAATGTCTGGGTATCTGTTTGCGTATTGGTCAGCGTTGCGGTATTGCTTACCGTATCTGTGCCGGTCAAAGTATCGGTATCGGTCGATGTCTGAGTGTTGGTTGACGTATTGGTAAGTGTATTGGTATTTGTCAGTGTGGCGGTATCGGTGAGCGTGTTGGTATTAGTTGCCGTTTCGGTGTTCGTTATCGTCTGAGTATTGGTCAGGGTGCCGGTGTCGGTAATCGTGTTGGTCATTGTCGAGGTATTGGTAGTTGTTTGAGTAATGGTCGAGGTGTCGGTATTGGTCATTGTATCTGTGTGAGTAGCGGTTACCGTCTGCGTTGATGCTGTGGCACAGCCCGGGCAAGGCCCGCCCACATCGTTGTTTATCTCTATATGTGCGGTTGCTTGTCCGTTAGTAGCTGTGAGGTTTTGATTGGCACTGCCGATGCCATTCACCTTCTGCGGTGAGCCTGTACCGGAAACCCACGCCTCAGCATGAGTACCATTTAAAGTAATCGTACCCGGCCCAGGCTGATTCCAGCCGGCATGAACTTCTATAGTTGCCAAAGCCGTGTGAGTCGAACCTGATTCTGAAGTTTTTGCCTCGGAATCTATCTTTCCGGTAACGGTAGCGTTCTTACCGGCACAAATGCGAATGTCACCGATAGTAGCATTCTTGCCGTGAGTGTCGACTGTAACACCACCATTAATAGTTATATTACCCGAAGCCATAAGGCATAAAAGGGCTTCTCCGAAATCAGCCTGAGGAACCTGGTTGGTTGCTGACGCTACTGAGCCGTTGATTGTCAGGTCGCCGTCGGAAATAACACCAATAAACGCATTATCGCCGCCTTGTGAATGCACGTACCCGGTATTAATATTGCCGCCGTTGACCGTTACGATATTTATCATACTTGATTTCGGCTGATGGTCCACTCCTGTCTGCAGATTCCCGATATTGATGCCGCCGCTGCCGGATATCAAAGCAATATTACCTGTCGTGGTGACAATCGTGTTGGTCTTGTCATCGAACTTGATAAACCCATTGATGCTTAGCGTAACAAACGTCATATTGCCGCTGCCGCCCGTAATTGCACCGTCAAGTATGTCATTGAAGGTGATGCCGTTCCACGCCTTGTATTCCATATTTACACCGTCTATTGCTGAATATGCCTCAATATCTTGTTCATAGACAACCCCTGTTTGGGCAGGGCCGTTGCCGTTTTTAATAATCAATGTCAGCGGCGCCAAATTGGTCATAGTATCGGTATTGGTAATCGTGCTGGTGTCAACTAACGTGTAAGTCTGAAGCCCGGTGCCGACCCCAATCGTAATCGAGGTTTCCGTTGCGGTCTCTGTGGAGGTGCCGGTCTGGGTCTCGATTGCAGAGTGAGTATCGGTTGCCGTCTGAGTAGAGGTCTCGATATGTGTCGTTGTATCAGTGGCCGACGTTGTCAAAGTGCTTGTAAGTGTATATGTGTCGGTCGTTGTCAGCGTAGAGGTGGTTAGTTCTGTTCCGGTTGCCGTTTCAGCGATAGTAGCTGTCTCTGTATCCGTGAACGTATGAGTTAGAGTCTCACTGCTTGTGGATGTCTTGGTGTCTGTCGATGTCTGCGTATCGGTTGCTGTATAGGTGTTGGAAGCTATTTGTGTGCTTGTTGCCGTTTCCGTGCTGCTTTCCGTATGAGTTGTGGTTTCGGAATTTGTATTCGTTACTGTCTCGGTATTTGTAACCGTGCTGGTTTCTGTCTGGGTATTTGTCTCTGTATTGGTGTTAGTCAGCGTTCCGGTATTGGTTGTTGTGTCGCTGTTCGTTGCCGTGCTTGTATCTGTCGCTGTCTGAGTATTCGTTACCGTGCCGGTGCTGGTTACCGTTGAGGTATTACTGACCGTACTGGTAGCCGTATCGGTATTTGTTGCCGTTGCGGTATCGGTATGCGTTGCTGTGCTGGTCATTATATCGGTGCTGCTGGTAGTCTCGATATCTGTTGTTGTGTCGGTGCCGGTTACCGTTGTAGTCGTGGTTATGACGTCAGGCCTCGGACAGTCGGGACAGCCGCCCGCATAATTATTTTGAATATCTATCGAGGCGTGTGCCCCGTCGACTGTTACATCGGTATCGCTTGGCGAAAAACCTGCGATTGCTAAAGTCGGGGGGTCTTCACCAACACCGGCAATAGCAAGAAATGGGAATCCACCGTCCCCGCTGTAAGAAACGGAATGACCCGGCCCTGCATGCACCATTATACTCGCATCAGCAGCCCCGGCAGGTGAAGCAGTGGCAGCCTCCGCTATTACCTGACCGTCGGCCAGCACGTCTATGGCAACCGACCCGTCAGCACAAATATGCACACCGGCATTTGTGACCGAGGCCCCCGCAGCCCAGGCAAAAACCGAGCCGGTAATCTCTATATCGCCGGCGGCCTGCAAACATACCTGCGCATTGCCGGCAGCAGCCGGATTATTTTCTCTTGTTGCTGCCCAGGCGGCCAAATTGTCAACGTCGCCGTGGACTGTCAAATTGCCGGATGAAACGACAGAAATCAATGCATTGCTGCCTCCCTGTGCTTGCAGCGGTCCTGTGTCTATATCGCCGCCGCCTATGGTCAAAAGCTTTATTTCACCGGGTGAGGCTGCCGGGTTTGGTGTAACTGTTATATCTGTTGTATCTGTTATCAGAGCCCCTATATCAATGCCGCCTGTACCGGCTATCATAGTAATATCGCCGGTCGTTGTTCTGATAGTGTCATCTTTATCATCGAAGTTGATATAACTACCGAGGGCTGTTCTCGTAAGGAATGTAATATCGCCGCTGCCGCCCGTAATCTCATTGTCGGCTATGTCTTGTACGGTAATGCCTTTGTCGGCCTCATATCTGACATCAACTCCTGCCACCGAGAAATCTTCAACATCTTTTTCGTATACGGTATCCGGTGCCGGCGTTGCAGGCCGTGCACCGTCTGCTATCGTGAGGTTAGTGGGGTCAAGCAGCAGTCTTCCCGCCGCTCCGTTCTGGGCGGACAGGTCAAGGTCCCCTGCCAAAACAAATTGCTGCTTGCCGCTTATTTCCGCAAAGCCGCCGTCACCTGACTGGCTGCCGCCTTTTGCCTGAATCTGTGCCCCATTATCGAAAATTGCTTTTCCGGGTGAATAAACAATGACCTGACCGCCGTCGCCGTTAGTGCCGCCGTTCGCACTGGTCAGGCTTCCATTATTAAGAACCACCTCGTCAGCCGCAGTGAGGGTTACACTGCCGCCGTTGCCTGTGGCCCCGTCTGCATTTAACGTGCCGGACTGGACGACCCGTCCTGTCCCGCCGTTGACCGACAGCGCCAGTGTATCAAGCCCTTCGATGGCCCTCGAAAAGGTATCGCCCGCAGCCAGCACTATCTTGCCGCCCGCTGCCTCAACCGTTCCTTCATTTACAACATCGCCCTGACCTTCAGATTTAGGTAGAGTAACGCTGGCCACCTCGACAACAACGTTACTGCCTTCCTGGCCGAGCAGCACACGGTCGCCCGCTGCCATCAGAACGTATCCGCCGGGGCTGCTTATAATACCTGCGTTAAGAACTTGTTTGCCGATAAGAGCAACCTGCTCAGCGGAGATTTTACCGTAGTTGGCTACAGGCCCGTCTCCGCCGGCAAACTTGTAAATGCCGTTCATAAAGTCTGTATTCGAAATGTCCAGTGCCGAAGCCGTAAACTTGTATGCGTCAATAAAAGCCGTGCCTCCGAAGACAATTCCGTGCGGGTTGACGACTATTATATGTCCCTGATTGCCGAACAAGGAGCCGTCAAACTGGGTTGCTCCACCCTTGGCAACTCTGTTTAGCACGACAAAACGACCGCTTGCCTTTACGAACTGAAGCACTTCGTTCGAGGATGTGTTTAAACTGTCCCAGTTAATCACAGCCTTTTTGGAGTTCATTGTTACGGTAGTGTTGTTGCCGCTCTGAGTGACCCCTGCCACCCCTTTTACGACTTCCGGGTTGGTCGGCGTCGCCACCGCAACCCGTATAGGCAACCCGAATACCAGCAGGTATATCAGCAGGTATATGGTTGCCTCTTTTACATAGTACTTCCTCGTAATTTCTCTTATCGCTCTCATCATCATTTCCCCTTATTTAGTTAAAACTAACCTCTATATATTTTTAGTTCCTTCCATACGCTTTATATCCTTTTCCGGCTACGCCGCCGGCCTAAATTTCTTACCATCGCACCATTAAACTAACGTTCACCCTGCCATCGCCTGTATCGGTCGCTTCCGTTGACTCCAGCGGAAAACCGCAATAAACAGCTCCTGAAAAATGCTCGCCAAGCTCAACGAGCAATCCGGGACCTATCGAGATGAAATCCTCGTGTCCCAGTTCGCCTGCAACAGGGTCTTTTATTTTGCCTCTGCCGTAATCTATAAATGCCAGCGGTGCCAATTTTCTCAGCCACGGCTTCTTTTCTTTTGCAGGTTCACCGACTTCTTTGGTCTGTTCGTACTTAACTACATCGAACTCATATTGTAATGATGCCAGGATGCCGCCGTCGGCGACATACTCCAGTTCATGATAGCCTCTGACCGAGTACATCCCGCCGAATGCCGTCATTTTCGCAGGAACTAATCTTTCATCGGGCAGTATCCACCGGAAAGTCCCGCTCAGCCGGTTGACCTTATTGGGGTCTAAAAACTGGCTGTTGGAAGCCGCTATGGTATAAATCGTAAAATCGGGTTTGGCATCGGTTCGTGCCAGGGCGAATTCTTCCTCGTTGGAGCCGCCGCCTATATCGTGGATGATGTCAAACGTAAGAGATGTGTTCGCCATATCGGTTTCCCGATGTATGTCGAGTCCCACCGTCCCAAGATTCATCGAGACATCTGTCCCTGCCTCAGGGAGTAACGAAGGCGTAACCTTGCTTCTTTCATGGCTTAACCCGCCTAATATATCAAAGAACCAGCCTTCCGTCTGATAGGCGTTGTATCGCAGCAAGCCGCCGTAGAAATACCCTCTGCCAAGAAAACTAAAGTCTCCGGTCGCAGGATTTATATCGAACTCGCTGTATCCGCCATAAAGGTTAAGACGCAGCTTAGGCCCCATTAGCGGAAAATCATAACTGCCGTATAACGCATAAGTATCATTATAAGTCGAATCGGGTTTTGCCTGATATACTGCCGTAAAGGTGTCGTCTATACCGAAAAGGTTTGTATTTGTAAGGCCGATTCTCGGAGTCCATTGCCTGTCCCCTGTGCCGGAGTTATCTATCTGCGCAAACCAGTGCCACGGGTTCGCCTCGTAAATATCGTATGAAACCGCAACAGACCCGGGCGTGGCCCCTTTGGCCACAACCGCTGAAACGTATCTGTCGGGATTGAGGTTCAGCAGATTTACGAAGTCGTCCAGCTCCTTTTGGTTCACTGGCTGACCCGTCTTTACAGGCGACCAGTCTTCTACGAAAGTTTTACGCAAAAATCCCTTTTCCGTTAATTGCTGGTTCGGGTCATAGAATCTTACCGCCACTTCGCTGACCGCTGCCTCAAGCACCGCTATTGGCAAAACCCCGTCCTTCAGCTCCGCACCTGCCTTGGCAGCCTCTGATGGCACATATACGTATACACCGCCATAATTCCTGGCCTGATACACCGAAAGCAGGTATTGCGTGAAACCCTGAATCGTCCTCGACGAAATCTGGCGAGGCTCGGCTGGCTGAAGGATTACCTCCTGAAGAACTCGAAAATCGTAAAGGTCTTTGCTGTCCGCCTTCGCCAGCGGCTTTTTGGATGTGTTATATATTGCCGGCACATTCTTCAGCAAATCATCTGTCGATATTAAAGTGTTGCCGGTAATGCTTATTTGCCTTACATTAAACATTGGTGTTGTATCTTGCGGCAGGGACAGCTTTGCAATCTCCTCCTCAAGTTTGGCACGGGTTTTCGCAAAGTTCTCTCGCCTTGCCTCTTCAGCAGCCTCCCTTTTGGCTTTGGCCGCCTCTTCACGTTTTGCCTCAATTTGCTCCGCTGCTCCGCGCTTGGTCTCTAATTGCTGCTCCAGCTCGCCCGACACATTCGATTCCACCGCCCCGCTGTAAAGCACGGGCCAGGTAGCGAGTAGAGCAACAACAAGACATATCGCTCCTGTCATCCTTGTAGCGCTGTTCATAATCATTCTCCTTAAACTGACCAACTTATTACCTTTCTTTTCTTTCCGAAATTTCCTTACTAAACTAACCGCCGAAATCTTCGAATCTCGGCCTTTGTTATATCCTTATAATCCCCATTTCTTTTCGATTCTTCTTGAATCGACAGCACTAAAAAATAGCTATACATTGTTGCCGCATTCCTGTTAGGGTAAGTAACAGTGCTGCTCCTCTCCTGCAAATCTGATTGCTATATCTTACCATAATCAAATAGCCAAGTCAATCAAAAAAGCCGTCCAAACTACTCATATTGCCCATATTTACTTGTTTAGCATATCATTTTTAGAGTATTTTAAGGTGCAGTTTTGCTTCGGCTGCATACCGGACAAACCTATAATTACTGGGTTTTTAAGGCAAGTTCCCGCAGAATATAGGACTAAGCGAAAGATTTGTGCAGGCTGCGGTGATTTGAATAAAACGCCTAAGTTTAGTGTATACAATGATATACAAGCCATCAACAAAGCAATTCAGACTAAAAATTCGCAAAAAACAAAGTTTTTCATATTCGCCCGCGACCTCCGCATAAGGGCGGATAGTCAGGCGAAAAGATAAGGCAAATGCTGAAAAAAGTAAAGAGAAAAACAGATTTTTAAGATTTTTTTTGCATACCAGTATTGATAATCGGGTTTTTGACAAACCGAGGATGAAAGGTAATACGAAGGAGCTGAAGTCACCGACCATATCCAACCCAGCCATTACCAGCACCCGCCGCTCCCGATGGTTAGCCCCCAGGCCCGCCTGCTCTCAACCGTTGCTAACTTGACACCGCTGTTGAGGGTCGAAGCGCAGTTTACCCGCCACTCTGTTTGGCGGGCGAAGATCCCGGAATGTTTACCCGCCATTCGTGTGGAGGGCCGTTATCCGGGACCCAGTTTGTGTAGGGTGGGGTCTTTACCCCGCCAATTCCCTTTTCCAAACGTGTTTTTTGCCATTTTTTTCTGGCTTTTATCCCCTTTAGGGGTTATAATATGTGCAAATCCGGAATTCGGGATACTATTGGAAAGGGTAGAAGCGTGAATAGGGCAGGTTTCTTCAAAACGATTTTAACCGTATTATTCCTTTGTTGTTCAACGGCTTTTGCCGCAGACAGGCTTGTTCCTTCTCAATATCCCACAATCCAGTCCGCTATCAACGCCGCCGTTACCGGCGACTCCGTCATCATCTCCCCCGGCACTTACACCGGCTCTGGCAACCGCGATATTAATGTCAACCATAAGAACATCACCATCCGCAGCACTGACCCCAACGACCCAAACATAGTCGCTGCTACCATTATCGACTGCCAGGGAACCCCTTCTGACAATCACCGTGGATTCTACTTCCACTTTTCGAGTTCGGTCTTGAATGGTCTTACTGTTCAAAATGGATGTGCGTTTTTTGGAGGTGCTGTTTACTGTGCCGACCGGGGCGTCTTATTATTTTCCAACTGTGTGTTTACGGGCAATACTGCCTCCGAGGGAGGAGCAATCAATACCCAGCCTCCCTGCCTGACAACAGTCGACAACTGCAAAATAATAAACAATATCGCCGATTTGGCTGGCGGAGGAATCTACTCGTATGGTGACTTTCTGACTGTTACCAACTCTGTAATCGCAAACAATATAACTACCGAGGAAGGGGATGACCTTATCGGTGGAGGCGGAATTTACTGCGAGAGTTGGGGCTCGCTGACAATTACTGGCTGTGTAATCAGCGGCAATAAAACGCAGGCTTGTGGCGGAGCGGTCTCGGCTTTCGGGTCTGTAACAATCGCCGCCTCCAAAATATGTAATAACACCGCCTTGGGATGTGGAGGTGGCATCGCCTGTGGCGACCTGAAAATCACCGATAGCACAATTAACGGCAATTTGAGCTGGGGCGCAGGTAATATGGGGGGCGGAATCTTCACAAATGGTGAATATGCCTGGATTACCGGTTGCACAATAAGCCACAATTCATCTACGATTGCTGGCGGTGGTATATTATCTTTTTCGCGTCTGACGCTTATCAGTTCCACCATTGTCAGCGGAAATAAAGTAATCGAGCCGGTATTGGGCTTGCCTGTCTCCGGTGCCGGCATTGATTGTTCAGATGGCCAGCGAGCAACCATTACAAACTGCACCGTCACGGGGAATATGACGCCGGGTTATGGTGCCGCTGTCAGCACATATCACATTGTGGACGGAGTTATTGTGACTAACTGCATTGTCCGAAATAACAGGTCGGCTAAAAATGCCGATATATATGCGCGTTCTCGTATATCTATAAGTTTCACCGACCTGCAGGGCGGAAAAGATGCCGTGTATGGAAGTGTTCCTCAATGGGGCCCCGGCAACATCGACAACGACCCCTGTTTTACCCAGACCGGTTACTTTGACCCCAACGGCACGCCGGCCGACCCCAATGATGACTTCTGGGTCGATGGTGATTATCATTTGCGAAATACTTCGCCCTGCGTAAACACAGGTGACCCGAATTATACCCCGGAGCCCAACGAAACCGATTTGGACGGCAATCCCCGAATCCTTTACGGCAGGGTCGATATGGGCGCCTTCGAATTCTTAAATCACCCGCCCGTTGCCAATGCCGGCCCGGACCAGACCCTCGAAGCTCAGTCCCCTTGGGGCTCAATCGTCCATTTGGATGGCTCTAACTCCACCGACGCCGACTCCACACCCGGCACAAATGATGATATAGTCTCTTTCAACTGGTACGAACAAATCGACCCCTGCGACTCAAATTCAAATATTCTTCTCGGCACAGGCCAAATCCTCGACTGCAACCTCCCCCTCGGCTCGCACACCATCATCTTGGAGGTAACAGACAGGTTCGGCTCATTCGACAGCAACAAAGTAACAATAATTGTTCAGGATACCACCCCGCCATCAATTACCTGTCCTGCCGATATTACACTTGAAGGCACCTGCCCAGCCGGTGCAGTCGCAACCTTTGCAGCCTCCGCAACAGACCTTGTCGACCCGCAGCCTTTGATAATATATAGCACCCCTTCAGGCAGTATGTTCCCGCTCGGCTCAACCCCTGTAACCTGCACCGCCGCCGACAGCAACGGCAATAGCGCAAATTGCACCTTCAACGTAACTGTTGTCGATACCACCCCGCCGCAGTTTACTTTATCTGTAACCCCGACAGTCCTCTGGCCGCTAAGTAAAAAAATGACAGAGATTACTCCTACTTGGACAGTTACCGATTTATGCGACCCCAACCCGACAGTGTCGCTGGTAAATATACGAATCAACGAACCATGCGTCGGCGACATCCAGACAGGCCCCAATGGCTCTATATATTTACGTGCCTGGCGCAGCGGAAGCACAGCCGGCAGGATTTATCCGCCATTTTTGGGGCGGATTTACACCCTGACCTTCCAGGCCGTTGACGATTCTGGCAACATCACCCAGAGCAGCGCAACCGTTACCGTTCCTCACGACCAGCGCACCTCTAAGTAACACAGGGGATGGTCTTTACCCGCCAATCCCTCTTGTTTGCCGTCTGCTTGGCGGATTTTGGATTTAGATATTCGGATTTTTCTTCCCTATCTCTATCCCCTAAACCCTACCCCCTATCCGCTACCCCCTATCCGCTATCTGTTTGTTTTTACTTCGACATTCAAAATTCAACATTCATTATTCGATATTTATCCGCCGTAGGTGGATTTATCCGCCGCAGTTTACCCGCCTGTGGCGGGGCGGATTTATGTGCCGCAGGCATCATTCAATTCCCCTACAACGAGCCACAAGCCACGAGTCACTGGCCACATACTAAACGTTCAATCAAAAACGCAGGGGGGTAATAAAAAATCCCGCAAATCCCAAAAATTTTTTTCAAATCCCCTTACTCCTTATCCCATAAGAACTTATCTCTTTTTTGCCTGCCCTTCGTAGCCCGCAGGGCGAAGTAGGGTCACCTCAAACACGCATCTCCGCCCTATTATAGAGACGTAGTTTTTCTGCCATTATTTCGGTCTGTAAAGAGTTTTGTTTTGAACATTTAGATTTTAAAAATTCGAATTTATTTAGGATTTAGGATTTAGGATTTAGAGTTTAACCTTATATATGAAAAGAACTTACGAAAAAAATATGACTTCACGACTGGCTTCTTCTGATGCACTTTGGAGTGCTTCTGAGTGTGTTCTGATTACATCTGGATACCTTCTGATTACAACTGATGACAACTGATAACAACTGATTACATCTGATAACAGCGTAGCACACGCCAAATCCGCCCCTGCAATCGTTAAATCTTACCTATCTTAACATTCGATATGCCTTTGTTCTTTTTAATCTTTTCACCCCGAACCGGACTACCTCATTATGGTCAAACGCCAAATCCGCCGGCAGCTCCTCTATATCGAACCATTTCGCCTCCTGAGCATCGTCTCCCCCGCGTACCTTCCACGCACCCTTGCCCGCAACCCCCATAAACGCCACCGAAATCTGCCTCCCTCGCGGGTCTCTGCCGCACCTGCCGAACGTATACATCTGCTCCAAAGCCACGTCCGTCAAGCCGGTTTCTTCCGCAAGTTCTCTTGCCGCCGCATCTTCCAGCTCTTCATCCATTCCCACAAACCCGCCCGGCAGCGCCCATTTGCCCCTGAACGGCTCATTCCCACGATTTATCAGCAGCACCTTCGGCCTGCCCCGGAAAATCGCAAAAACCACCGCATCGACCGTAACCATCGGCCTCGGCCAATCATACACGTATTTTCCCTTTTGGTCCTCCATAAGTCTGCCTATAATAGTGAATCTGTTGCCAACAATCAATTGCTCAAAACGCTCATTTTGCTTACAATTTCGTTATGCCGGTAGGTTTCAAGAACATCTTGATAATCAAGCCCAGCTCTCTGGGCGACATAGTTTTGGCCTTGCCGGCCATTTCTGCCCTGCGAAGAAGCTTTCCTGACGCCGAAATTAGCTGGCTCGTTCGGCCTGAATTCGAGCTTATCCTGAAAAATCACCCCGATTTGAACCACACCATTCTTTTCGACCGCAAACTTCTCGGCAAAGCCTGGTTTAGCCCCTCTGCCCTCGCTGCCTTGTCATCGCTTGTCAAAACGCTTCATCGGAAGCAATTCGACATTGTAATCGACCTGCAGGGCCTTTTCAGGAGCGGCCTTTTAGCGTATCTGACCGGCTGTAAAACCCGTCTCGGTATGGCAAACGCCAGGGAATTTGCACCCGCCTTTTACACACTTACCGTTCCGCAATCTCCTGACTGCATCCATTTGGTCGATTATTACCTGCGGATAATTAGCTGCACCGGTGCCAGCGATACTGCGGTTCAGTTTAAATTCCCCGAAGACCCGGCCGCCGATGATTCAGTCAGAAAATTGCTGAATACTCATAATGTAAAAATAGGCAATTATGCGGTTCTAATTCCCGGTTCCGCTCACATTGACAAATGCTGGCCGATTGACCGATTTGCCGCCTTGGCTGACAGGATTAACGCAGAGTTCAGATTATCCATAGTTGCTGCCGGGGGAGAGTCTGAAAAGAAAATTATCGAAAAATTGGGCGAGCTCGCCTCTGTTCCAATAGCGAATTTTGCCGGCCTGACTAATCTTATTGAGCTGACAGCCTTGCTGAAGGCTGCCCGATTGGTGGTCAGCAATGACACCGGCCCCGGCCATATTGCAGCGGCTTTAGGTGTGCCGCTGGTTATGATATTCGGCCGAATCAATCCTGCCAGAATAGCTCCATATAAGAGACCTCACTGTGTTGCTGCCGTTGAGCCATATACCAGAGGCTCCGAAATCCGTTACGACAACCCCAAATATGATGTTAAAGCCGTAACCTTTGACGATGTTTACCAGAAAGTATGTGGGCAAATCAAATAAACTTACCGCCGAATCTCGATAGTGGCTTATTGGAATGAATAAAGCATCGGAAGGATATTGTATTTTCTGTGTTAATGTGCTTTTGATATCAGCCGTTTTATTTGTTTACAGCCAGACATTGCATCATAAGTTCGTTAACTTCGATGATAACGTATATATAACAGATAATCAGAACGTTCAGAACGGTCTGAATCTGAGAAGTATCAGATGGGCCTTCGGCACAGAATTGTCAGCTAATTGGCTTCCATTGACCTGGCTGTCTCACATTCTTGACTGTCAATTGTTCGGCCTAAACCCCAAATGGCATCATCTTGTTAACGTGATATTTCACGCGGTGAATACCCTGCTGCTGTTCTGGGTACTTAAGGCTATGGCAGGCGCACTTTGGCGGAGCGCATTTGTCGCGGCTTTATTTGCACTTCATCCTCTTCACGTGGAATCCGTAGCCTGGGCAGCGGAGCGCAAGGATGTTTTAAGCACCTTGTTCTGGCTGCTTACAATAGCTGCGTATCTACGTTATGTCAGACGAAATAATACAAAATGGTATTTGATGTCGCTATTTTTGTTTGCATCAGGGCTTATGGCCAAGCCGATGGTAGTCACATTGCCTTTTGTGTTGTTGCTGCTTGATTACTGGCCTTTGTCGCGAATTTCAGGCAAACCGACAAAGAAAGAAATTTATCGTCTGGCTTTGGAAAAACTCCCATTTTTCGCCTTAAGCGTTATCTCAAGTATTGTTACATTTGTCGTGCAGCGAAGGGGCGAGGCGGTGGGAGGTATTGATTCATTCCCCCTGGGCGTTCGTATCGTCAACGCCCTGGCCTCTTATATGAAATATATTGAGAAAACGGTTTGGCCGGCCAGACTGGCGGTATTTTATCCATATCGTGCCGACATATCATTGGTATTGCAGGCGGCCGCAGGGGTTTTAGTGTTATTGGGTGTATCGATTTTAGTAATAAAGGAGGCGATTAGACAGAGGTATTTGCTTGTCGGGTGGCTGTGGTATTTGGGTACCTTAGTGCCTGTTATTGGCCTGGTTCAGGTGGGTAACCAGGCTTTAGCCGACCGTTATAGTTATATACCGCTTATAGGGTTATTTATTATAACCGCGTGGGGCGGGCAGGCTCTTTTTATAAAGTGGCATTGCCGAAAAATTGTATCAGGGTTTTCGGCGACAGCGGTTCTTTTCGCTTTATCTGTATGCACTTATTTTCAGCTTCATTATTGGCGTGATAGTTTTGCCCTTTTTGAACATGCCCTGAAGGTAACTGATAACAATTATGTCGCCCACAATAACCTGGGTTTTGCTTTTCAAACACAAGGCAAATTTAATGAAGCGATAAGCCACTATCATCAGGCATTGCAGTTAAAGCCGGACGATGCGAAGGCATACAATAATCTCGGTCTTGTCCTCAAGGCACAGGGTAAACTTGATGAAGCAGTAAGTTATTTTCAGCAGGCCTTGCGTGTCAGGCCCGATTTAATAGAGGCACATAACAATCTGGGCATCGCCCTCGCCTTCCAGAACAGGCTCAACGAGGCTATTGACCAGTATCAGCAGGCACTTAAAATAAAGCCCGGCTCTGCCGAAGTTCATAATAACCTCGGCTCAGCCTTGCAGTCCGGCGGCAATCTGGACGAGGCGCTGGTCCACTACCGGCTGGCCTTGAGGGACATACCGGATTCTGTCGAGGTAAACAACAATCTGGCCTGGATTTTAGCTACGCACCCCGACCCGAAATCGCGGGACACAAATCAGGCGGTAATTTTTGCCGAACACGCAGCCGAACTGACAGATTATAAAAACCCTGTGGTTCTTAATACGTTGATGACCGCTTACGCTGCCGCCGGCAAAAAGGAGCTTGCGGAGCAAACCCGCAAAAAGCTGGAGCTTTGCAAAAAACAATCGCCTGACCGAAAAGAAATTAAAAACCATTAAAGCGGCATATTAAAATGCAACAAAAAAGAATTATATCATTTGCAGGGTCGGCCTTTTTAGTCATAGCCTGTCTGGCTGTGTACATTCCCGCCATACGGGGAGGTTTCGTCTGGGATGATGACGATTATGTTACACAAAACCCTCTGCTGGTTGCACCGGACGGTCTGTATAAAATCTGGTTCTCGAAAGAGCAGACCTCGCAGTATTTTCCGCTTGTTTACACCACTTTTCGCCTGGAGCACAAACTATGGGGATTCAATCCGCTGGGTTATCACATCACAAACATCATCCTGCACATCATCAATTCGCTTTTATTATGGCGGCTGCTGCGGCTGCTGGATGTCCCCGGCGCCTGGCTTGCTGCTGCAATCTTCGCACTGCATCCTGTGCAGGTCGAGTCGGCGGCCTGGATTACAGAGCGGAAAAACGTCCTGATGACGATGTTTTTCTTTTTGTCACTGCTTGCCTGGGTACGGTTTATGGAAAAGCCGGCGATTTATCTTTATTTTCTCTCGCTGGTGTTTTATATTCTTGCGCTTTTCAGCAAGACCACCGCCTGCACTTTACCGGCAGCCCTTGTGCTTATACTATGGATGAAGAACATCCTCATCGACAAAAGGCGCTGGCAGCAAATCACCCCTTATGTGGTTCTGGGACTTGCGATGGGAATTTTTGTGGTTTGGCGGGAGCATTATATTTTAGGAACAAGCAGGCTGAAGCTGGAACTAAATCCTGTTGAACGGCTGCTGCTTGCGGCGAGGGCACTGTGGTTTTATATCGGCAAGCTTATCTGGCCGACGAAACTGACATTTAGCTATCCGAAATGGGACATTAGCTGGACGCAGCCGGTCCAGTACCTCTGGCTGATTGCATGGGTGGTTGTCGGGTGGTGTATGTGGCACTGGCGAGAAAGGCTCGGCAGGGGGGTCATTGCGGGCATCGTGTTTTTTGTCGCCACGTTATCGCCTATGCTTGGTTTTATATCGCTGTATACGTTCCGGTATACTTATGTAGCCGACCATTATCAGTATGTGGCGAGTATCGGGCTGATTGCGATTGTCGCAGCATTAGGTTATCGTGCAGCAGCAAAAATCAGGCTGCTACCGATAGTCGCAGCGATTATTTTAGCCGGGTATGGCGTGCTTAGCCGGCAGCAGTGTTATACTTACCGGAATTTGGAGACATTGTGGCGTGACACGCTGACCAAAAACCCAAACTCCTGGATAGCATATTATAACCTCGGCATCGCGCTTAAGGAGCAAGGCAGACTGGATGAAGCAATCAGCCAATATCGGCAGGCTTTGCAAATCAAACCGGACCTGATAGAGGCATACAACAATTTGGCTATGGTGTTTACTGCGCAGAACAAATTCACCGAGGCTGTTGACGTTTGTCAGCAGGCGATGCATATAAAGCCCGATGACCCCGACATACACTACAATCTCGGCATTGCGCTCGGCAAATATGATAGACTCGATGAGGCCGCTGACCATTTTCGTCAGGCCCTTCGGCTCAAACCCGATTACGCCGATGCCTGCTATAATCTCGGCAGGGTGCTTCATTTGCAGGGCAAACTCGACGAAGCCATCGTCTATTATCAGCAGGCCATAAATCTCAACCCAAATTTCCCCAAAGCGCACAACAATCTCGGTGTTGTCTTTAGCCTCCAGGGAAAATTCGACGAGGCCGCCGAACATTTCCGTCAGGCGCTCCGGCTGAAACCAGACTACACCGAAGCACAGGCTAACCTTGAAAAGGCTCTTCAGACACAGGTCAATCCGCATAAATCGCCATAATTCGAATCCACCTTGTTTTAACGAGATTCTTGTGTCTGCGTGTCTTTGATGTTAATATAATAATATTGTCAAAATGAACCGAAGGCCTGAAAATAAAATTCTGTTTCCGGCGGGAGTGATTTGCATAATCCTGGTATGCCTGGCGGCTTATATCCCCGCCATTCGCAGCGGCTTTGTCTGGGACGATGACGCTATGCTCACCGAAAACATCGTTCTCAGAGAACATGGCCTTTACCGTTCCTGGTTTTCCACCGTCCAAAACAACTATTGGCCGATAACGTGGACCTCATACTGGCTGGAGCATAAATTCTGGAAACTGGCTCCCGCAGGCTATCATATTACAAACATCCTCATTCATACAGCTTGCGCACTACTGATATGGCGCATTCTGCTCCAGCTAAATATCCCCGTAGCGTTTGCCGCAGCACTTATATTCGCCGTGCATCCGGTAAATGTAGAATCTGTAGCTTGGGTTGCCCAGCGTAAGACCGTTCTGTCAATGCTGTTCTTTTTGCTGTCACTGTTTTGTTATCTGCGATTCGACAAAACCAGCAGGTCAGGAGTTTACTGGCTGTCAGTGACATTATTTATTTTGGCGATGCTGAGCAAAGGCTCGGTTGTCGGCCTGCCGATTGTGATTTTATTATGCGTATGGTGGCTGAAGGGGACAATCAGTAAAAAAGACATTATTCGCAGCATACCGTTCTTCGCTGTCTCTGCCGCTATGAGCGTTGTGGAGATTTGGTTCCAGTATAACCGCTCGATAAGTGCAGATGTGGTTCGCACAGACAGCTTCTTTTCTCGACTGACAGGTGCTGGCTGGGCGGTATGGTTCTATCTTTATAAGGCTGTATTACCGATTAACCTTACATTCATATATCCCCGCTGGAAGATTGACCCTGCAAATCCGGTTTCGTATGTCCCCGGCTTATTGCTGATTGTTTTGCTGGCGCTGGCCTGGCGGTATCGGCGGAATTGGGGCAGGCCGGTCTTTTTTGCATTAAGTTTTTATATTGTGATGCTTTTGCCGGTGCTTGGCTTTTTCAATATCTATTTTATGAGATACTCATTTGTCGCCGACCATTATCAGTATGTATCGATAATCAGCGTTATTACCCTTGTGGTCAGTATCATTTACCGTTATTTGGGTTTGGGCGTATTGAGGATTGCCGCTGTTTTTAGTTTAATGCTGTTGGGAGGCGCTGCCTGGCAGCAGGGCAGCCTGTATAAAGATGCTGAAACGCTGTGGAACGACACGCTTCGGAAAACCCCCGACTGCGTAATGGCACACAATAACCTCGGCAATATTCTTCAATTGCAGGGCAGGACAAATGACGCCATCGCTCATTTTCGCCGGGCATTGCAGGACAAGACCAGTCCTGATTATGCCAAGGCGCTTTACAACATTGCGAGGACCCTGGCACAGCAGAACAGGTTCGACGAATCTATCGGTTATTATCGGGAGGCGCTGCAAATCAATCCCGACTACGCTGAAGCGCACAACGGGATGGGGACAACCCTTTCAAGAATGGGCAGGCCCGATGAGGCCATAACGCATTACCGCAGGGCCCTTCAGATTAAACCCGCTCTTGCTGAAGTATACCCCAATCTGGGCAACGCACTGCTGGAAAAAGGCAGACCCGCCGAAGCGATAGACTATTTGAGCCAGGCGATTGCTGTGAATCCCGACTCCGCCGAAACGCATTACAACCTTGCCATAGCTCTCAGGCAGCAGGGCAGACTCGATGAAGCCATCAGTCACTATCAGCAGGCTTTGTATATAAAGCCTGACTATGCCGAAGCGCAGAATAACCTCGCCGTTGCACTTTTGGCGAAAGGAAAAGTGGACGAGGCGATAAACCACTACCGCCTGGCGCTTCAATTCAAACCCAACTTTATCGAGGCTTTGTATAATCTCGGCAACGCCTTTGTATTACAGGGCAAAACCGATGAAGCCGTCAAATACTACACCCAGGTCCTTCAAATCGACCCGAACCACGGCAAGGCCCGCCAGGCCTTACAGTTGCTGCTCAAAACAAAAAGCTGACTAAATGGATAAAACATCGTCCAATTATAGTTTCGTTTTGGTTTGCATAGCCCTTATATCGGTCACTTTTATTACCTTTTCGCCGCTGTTCCGGAACGGATTTGTAAATTACGATGATGACCAGTACGTAACCAAAAATCAGAATGTGCAGGCCGGCTTAACAGCCAAAACCATCAAATGGGCTTTCACCGCTAAAAACGCTGGCAATTGGCATCCGCTGACCTGGCTGTCCCATATGCTCGACTGCCAACTGTTCGGCCTTGACCCCAAATGGCACCACCTTGTCAATCTATTATTTCACACCGCAAATACATTATTGCTGTTTTGGGTTCTAAAAGATATGACCGGTGCACTCTGGCAAAGTGCTTTTGTTGCCGCCTTATTCGCCTTGCACCCGCTGCACGTCGAATCGGTCGCCTGGGCCGCAGAGCGCAAAGACGTTTTAAGCACGTTATTCTGGCTGCTGACGATTATTGCTTACGTGCGCTATGCCAGACAGCGCAGCATAATCTGGTATATAGGGACACTGTTTTTGTTCGCACTGGGCCTTATGGCCAAGCCAATGCTGGTAACACTGCCTTTCGTATTATTGCTGCTCGACTACTGGCCCTTACACCGCTTAGTTCGAGTCACGAGCCACGAGTCACGAGCCACGATTCTTGAAAAGCTGCCGTTCCTTGCTCTTTCAGCAATTTCCTGCGTCATCGCGTTTTTTGCGCAGCGCTCCGCCGGTGCGGTAGTAGGCATTCACCTCCTGTCCCTGAAACGGCGTATCGCCAATGTCCCCCTTTCGTATCTCGGTTATATCGCAAAGATGATTTGGCCGGCCAAACTGGCGGTCTTTTACCCCCATAATATCAACAGGGCGATGTTTTTGCAGATGGTGATGGCAGTTTTGGTTCTGCTGGGTATATCAGCATTGGTGCTTCGGCTGGCATTAAAACGCAGATATTTGTTTACGGGCTGGTTCTGGTATCTGGGCACTCTGGTGCCGGTTATCGGCCTGGTACAGGTGGGAAGCCAGTCTATGGCCGACCGCTATACGTACATTCCGCTTACAGGATTATTCATCATCACAGCCTGGGGTATTAGTGACATCCTCGCCAAATGGCAACACCGGGAAATTGTGCTCGGCCTGTCGTCGCTGGCGGCTCTGTCGGCCTTGTCGATATGCACGTATGTTCAGGTGCATTACTGGCGCGACACTATTACTCTTTTTGAGCATGCCTTGAAAGCAGCCTCCGAAAACGACATACCGCACATCAATCTCGGCCTTGAGCTTGCGTCACAGAGAAAATTTGACCAGGCCCTCATCCATTACAACCGCGCTTTGCAGCTTAACCCCAAATACTCGAAAACCTACAGCGACTTCGGCATCGCACTGAAAATGATGGGCAGACTCGATGACGCCATAACCAACTACCGCAGGGCCATTGAGCTGGAGCCAGGCTATATGGAAGCATACAACAACCTCGGCAACGCCCTCAGGTTGCAGGGAAAACTCGATGAAGCCGCCGTCTGTTTACGCCGCGCTCTTGCTCTCAATCCCGATATTCCAGATATTAACTACAATCTGGGTCTTACCTTTCAATTGCAGGATAAGCCTGAAGAGGCGATAGTATATTTCCGCCGGGCAATACGCCTCAAACCCGACTGGCCGTCGCCTCTCGATAGTCTCGCCTCGCTGCTGGCTACAACTTCCGACCCCGCCCTGCGTGACCCCAACGAGGCAATTGTTCTCGCTCGCCGCTCCGTTGAGCTGTCGCAGCGCAGGAACGCATCGATGCTCGACACACTTGCGTCCGCTTATGCCGCCGCGGGCAGGTTTGATGATGCGGTGACAACCGCGCAGGCCGCTCTCGACCTGGCTCTCGCCGATACGAATTACAAATTAGCCGCCCAGATTCGCAAAAATCTCCAGCTTTATAAACAGCAAAAATCCCTTTGACCCTCTGCGCCGCAGGGGTTATTTTGATGTTTAACTATCGGCAGCGTTAATTGCCCTTGATTTGATTAATCGACCTGTCGGCCTCCTGGCGAACCTCTACATCCGAGTCCGACACCCTCGCCTTCTCTAATACGGGCAGGACCTTCTCGTTCTTCAGTTTGCCGAACGCTTTTGCGACCTCTTTCCGCATCTCCGCATCGGGGTCTGAAACCAAAATCGCCGAAAGTTTCTCCCTCACCGTATCGTCGAAGGTGAACCCGCCCAGCTCCGCAATCGCACTCATACGCGATGCCTTGTCCCCAATCGCAAGCTTTTTAAGAAGCTCGCTCTTCTTGTTGCGTATGTCCGCAAAGGTCTCATCATTTACTTTCGCAGGAGGATTTACCTTTACCACTGCCGGCTCTTTCACTATCACAGTCGGCCTTTCAATAACCGGAGGACAGCAGGCCGCGGGATAGTAGTCCACTGTGTCTCCCGGCCAGTAATCAACCACCATAAAACTCATACCCGGATACCACCAGTGTCTTCCCCAATGATGATGGCCTGACCAATGATGTCCGTGATGGTATCCATATTCGACCCCAAAACTAAAACTTGAATGATGACCTGCGAAAGCATTCGATGTTAAAATGCCCAGACTGACCAGAACCATTATAACCGCTGCGATTTTTATTGTCTTCATAGTATTTACCTCACTAACCTTTTTTTCCGCAAAGAAAGACGCTTCTCGGAGCAAATTTATTGCATTAAAGTTTAATACTATTATACCAAAAGAATTGTTCGGCTTGTCAAAATAATTCGCCATTTCCAGCAATGCTCTAACCCCTTGCAGTAAATAGCATTAAAGAAATCTGCCTTCGCCATCGGGACTACGGCGGACGTGATGGAGGACGAGAATGCAATGGCGGGTAAACCCGCCAGTCCGCCATAGGCGGGCAAGATTGGGTTCGTTTGGGTTCGTTTTGAATAACAGTTCATAGTTCATTGTTCATTGTAATTCGTTGTCTTTACTAAGGTTACAACCATTTTTGGCATTTCGGAAATTGGGTTCGTTTTGCATAATTTACTCTTTTTGATTGATTTTTCCGCCCAAGACAGACAATCACCGCCTCCGCTTTCGTCCTGATTAAATCGGGACGAAGGCAAATAAGTCCGCCAAACTGACGGCGGACAAGTTTTGTTTCATACAACATCGAGACGTAGAGTCTCTATATAATTGGACGAACTTGCGTGTTTGGGTCGAAAAAAGCTCTTGATTCTCGATTCCCGATTCTCGTAACTCGATGTGAGAAAAGGAGTAAAAAAATTTTGCGAGTTTGGGGATTTTTTCGAAGGGGTATCCTCGGGAATGATTGACGAACCAGACCCCAGACTCAAGACCCCAGACTCAAGACTCCAGACCAAAGACTGAAGACGAAAGGATTGTCGATTTGAATCAACGGCTAATTCAGACACGGATTCACACGGATTGACACTGTTTATAAAAAACTAGTTATGTAAATTTTTGTTCCAACGCCGGTCAGTTTGAGGAAATAAAATGGTGTCCCCAGATTACCGCCAGCCTGTTGCGCCAAGCCGCTGTTCTTATCACAGCGTCTTATACAGATCGGCATAAGTTCCTCTTAACTGGCTTCTTTGTTGGCAAAAACACCCATCGTCTAATTTTTGTTTTTACCAGTCAAACACTGTTTGTTTATTGGGCATACCGAACATTCGGGTTTTGCCTTACAAATTGACCGACCAAAATGCCACAGGATCCTATCAATATCAACGGGAGAATACTCGCTATCAGTAAATTTCGACAATTTCAAAACCAGCTTGTGTAAAAACAAGTAGTTTTTCCCATTCGAGGGATTGGTTCCCATTTCCAAGCTATCGTCACCAAGAAGGTCAAACCCATAATTCCATAAACCGATTCGAGTTGTAGTTCTAACAATATGCAGATCGTTGGCAACATAGTTCGGATTAAAATTTGATAAAGCTAAGTCCCTAACTTTGAAACCAATATTTTTGACCTTAAGCAGAGTATCGGTTTGGAAGTTATATTCTGCGTGTCTTTCTGCTTCCTCAAAATAAAGTATAAAATCCCAACCATACTTATTTTCAAATATCTTAACAACATCTGTCATTACTTGCGATCCCACCTGATATCCCCAACGGTATCCTGCTCGCTGTAAGAGAGATACGTAATTATCGTGATTTAAATCCTGTTTTATGTTTATGGCCTTATGGAGTTCATCCTCAATAAGCGGACCTTTCTCGCCTCGCATTGACCTCATTAACAGGTTTGGAAGCAGGTCAGTGATAATTTTTATGTCATTTTCATCCGACTTATTTTCAACCCATTGTTTGTGGTGGCGGATGTTCTTGCGCTGTTCATCTACCCATTTCTCAATGGTCTGAATTTTTCCGTTAGCAGTTGATTTAAGCCCAAGAATTGAAGCGATGATGTCTTTGATTTCAGGGATATTTATTTTCATAACTTTTCGTACAATTTTCAACGAACGGGTTTTTGAGCCAGCTAACATTGTTTATATTGGTTCGCATAACATCCCAAATACGATGGTGTCTGCCATATAAGACGCCTGCGAAACTTTGGTTCGGCCTGGATGGTTTTTCCTCAAAAGGTGAATTGGTTTATTTTATACCAATCAGCCGACAAAATGGCAAGTATTTTATTGGGAATTGGGAATAATCAGGAGGCCGGGCGGGCAATGGCGGGGTAAATCCGCCACACGGACGGCGGACAAGTATCTGGATTGCCGCCTTTGGCGGAATAATCTATACCTTGTGCGAGATTTTTATTATACTTAAGTCCCAAGCGGTTAAAGCAGGTTGGCTTACTCTTTTGCAGGACGGGATTTATGAGTATAACAGGCTGTTTAGGGGCCGGCTTATCAGCAGCGGTTTTTTTGCTTTGCAGTTTCGCCGCTGTTTTCGCCCTTTTATCATCGGCCTTGCGGGGACAAACGGCCAGAATTGCTTTTCTATTGGCCAGAGCCGCAATTTTCGCAGCAGCACTGCTTTCCATAGCTGCGCTGTTACTCCTTATAAGAGCGTTTCTTACAGATGATTTTTCTATCGCTCTGGTTGGCCAATACAGCTCAATTTCGCTGCCGGCTTACTACAAATTAAGTGCCGTTTGGGCAGGCTCGGCAGGCTCACTTTTCCTGTGGTCGGCTGTGATTTTGGTTCTGTTCGCATTTTGGCTGGCCAAATCCAAAGCCGGCGATATGAGATTTAATGCTGTCGCCTTGTCTGTCGGGTCGGCTGTTTGCGTGGGGTTTTCTGCACTGCTGGTTTTCATAGAAAAGCCTTTCGATGTCTCTATGCCGGCAATCAGTGACGGCATCGGCCTGAATCCGCTATTGCAGAATTTCTGGATGGTGATTCATCCGCCCTTGTTATTTGTCGGCTACGCGGCTTTTCTTATTCCGTTTGTTATTATTTCGGCGATTACCCTTACCGGCGTTGCTGCAGGGCCTGCTGTTTATGGGCAACTGCGGCGATGGCTGATGTTTGCTGTTTGCTTTTTGTCTCTGGGCATCGTAACCGGCGCCAGATGGTCATATATCGAGCTTGGCTGGGGCGGCTACTGGTCGTGGGACCCTGTGGAAAACGCCTCGATTTTGCCGTGGTTTGTGGCTGTTGCGGCTTTGCACAGCCTTATCGGCATCAAGGTTGCGAACAAATTCAGGTTGTGGACGGTTGTTTTGGCGCCTGTGCCGTTCATTTTGTGTCTGGTTGCGACATTTATTACCAGAAGCGGGATTTTGCAGTCGGTTCATTCGTTCGGTCATAGTGTGGTAGGCGCGGCGCTGCTGGCTTTTATTGCGGCCTGTCTTTTTGTCTGGCTGGTCAGCATTATCAGGTTCAAAAAGGGCTTTTTTGCCGGCCCAGCCGACATAAGCGGGTTTCATTTAAATGAGCAGGAGATACTATTGTGGGTGAACATAATACTTGTTTTTACGGCTGCGGTTGTCGGCGTTGCCACATTTTGGCCTGTTATTTGGCAGGCCGCTGCCGGTTCGACCATTGCACCGGCCAGGCAGTTTTACGACAGGCTTATTTCAATATTGGGGATTCTTTTGGCGCTTTTGATTGGGCTTGGTTCATTGGCGGCATTGCCGAAATACGGTAATTTTATTATAAAACTGCTTGGCTGTTGCGCTGTGGGGTTGATTTGTTTCGGCTTTGCTTTTAATCCTGGCGGCAGACATTTTATAATTAGTTTCGCCTGCGGGATAGCCGCATTTAGTTTTGTTGCGGTTTTGATTAAATTATGGTTTAATTTACGAAGCGGCAGCAATATCAGCGGCGGTATCGCCCATACAGGTTTGTTGATTTTGGTTGTTGCGGCGGGGTTTTCTTCTTCGGAACAAATAGTTCAGGCGTCATTGGCTGCTGGTGACAAAATCATAATCGGCGGATATACGGTTACTTATAATTCATTGAAGGATGAGTCGATGGCAGGTGTAAGCAAGCTGGGGCCGGAGGTTACGGTGAAGAAGGGGAGTTTCGCAAAGAAGCTTTGGCCGTATAACAGCCTGTATCCCGATGGCAGCAGCGCATCCGAGGTTGCTGTTTATACGGGTTTTTTGAAGGATATTTATATTTCATTTGACGGTGTTGGGCAGAATGAACAGGTGATAATAACGGCCAAAGAAAAGCCTATGATGCTTTGGCTGTGGGTGGGGGCGACATTGACGATTGCCGGTTCTGCATTAGGGTTCTTGAGAGCGAAAGAGGTAGTGAATGAAAAGTAGACGGGGTGTTTTTCCGGCAGTTGTTTTCTGCGTATTGTTTCCGGTTTTGGCGGTGGCTGAACCTAATCAGCCGACCGTCAAGATGCTGCATATCTTTGTTCAGGCGAATGAAAACGGGGTTTCTTTCGAGAATATATGGGTTTTTGAAAGGGAGGATGTTAATTTACCGTGGGAGGTTGGTATTGATTTGCCTGAAGGTGCAACGGCGTTGAATGTTGACGAGCCTAATGAAACCGAATCCTTAAAGGCAGGCAGAATTGTTCGTAAAAAGATGCCTGCTGATTCAGCGATGGGTGCGGTCGGTTTTTCTTTTATAATGCCGAAAAATGGGGATTTGTGCCAAACATTGATAAAATCCCGTTACAGCATCGGCTCAATAGTCGTGTTCTTGTCAACGCCTGCTGTGAGGCTTGAGAGCAATGTTTTGAAAATGGATGAATCTTTGACACGGCGTTCTGATTATGCCGGCATTTATACGGCGGAGGGGCTGGCAGGGGGCGCTAAAATAGAGATAAACCTGAAAAACCTGGCAGCGGCAGGGGGCAGGCGAATTGAGATTATTTGTCTTGCAGGGTTTGCGATTATTGTTATAATAGCATTGATTATATTGTATTACAGCAGGAGGACTGCTGTGAGGGGGGAAACCACCAATGAAGCTCGTTCTAAATAATATAACTCATCATAATTGCCCTGTGGAGGTTCGGGAGAAGGTCAGCCTTACCGAAGAGCGGAGACGGTTTTGCCTTCAGAAGATGCGGCAGGAGAAGGAAATCAGCGAGGCGGCGATTCTCGAAACCTGCAACCGGATAGAGTTCTATTTTTACGCCAAAAAGAGGTTTGACTGCAAAAAGTACCTGACGGAGCTGATGGGGCAGGTGAAGCCGGCCGGCGTTGATATATGGGGCAAATATGGTGAGGAGAAAGAAGGCAGCGATGTTGTTAGGCATCTTTTTGAGGTATCGGCGGGGCTTAATTCGCAAATGCTGGGGGAAAACCAGATTTTGTCGCAGGTCAAATCGGCTTATGCGATGGCTCTGGACTGCCGGATGAGCAAATTTGTGTTCAACAGACTTTTCCATTTTGCTTTCAGGGCTGGTAAAGCGGTGCGGACAGAGACAAACATCAATTGCGGGGCGGTTTCAATCGGCCTGGCTGCGGTGGAGCTGGCCAGGAAGAAGATAGACCTGCCGGCAAGTGCGGCAATGGTGATAGGGGCCGGCGGAAATGCCGAGCTTGTGGCGAAATACCTGCTAAAATCGGGGCTGGCAAAATTGATTATAGCCAACCGAAATAAGCAAAAAGCGGAAACTATGGTCAAGAGGCTGAATGCCGGCAATATAATCGGCCTTGATGATATAAGCAAAAAGCTGGGCGATGTTGATTTGCTGATTGGCTCGACAGCCTCTGCTGAGCCGGTAATAACTTACGAGCAGGTGAAGAACAAGCTTTTACGCAGGAAGAAAAAGCTTCTGGTGATAGATATTGCTGTGCCGAGGGACGTGGATTCGAAAATCGGGCGATTCGGGTGCATTTCGCTTTACAATATCGATGATTTGAATGAGCAGATAAATCGTAATAAGAAACGGCGGCACAGCGAAATACCCAAAGCGAGGCGGATTGTTGCGGAATTCGCAGGGCAATTTGAAAAGTGGTATGCTTCGCTGGACATTGTGCCGATTATTTCCCGGATGACGCAGAGAGGCATCGAGCTGGCGCATAAGGAAGCTGAACGTTACGCAAAGGATTTCGGCAACGGAAACCAGGAAAAGCTGATACTTTTTGCCGAATCGCTGATTAAGAAGATATTGCACAGCCATATCAGGTTTCTCAAAAGCGACAGCGACGAAGATTTTTCCATAGAGCGGCTTCGCGCAGCGGATTTGATAAACAGGATATTTTTTCCGCAGGATGACAGCACAAGATGAGGGAAGTTTTAACTGTTGCAACTCGCGGCACGGAACTGGCCCTGGCTCAAACCGCCAGTGTGATTGCCCTGCTCAAAGAAAAGCGTCCTGATATACGAATCAGGATAAAAAAGGTTGCCGCCGAGGGGGACAAAGATAAGCGAACCGCATTGTGGGAGCTTAAAACGACCGGCTTTTTTACCTCTCTGCTGGAAGATGCCCTGGCAGGGGGTGATGCTGATTTTGCCGTTCATAGTTTTAAGGATATGCCAACTAAAGAACGGGAGGGATTGACCATTGCAGCAATTTGCGAACGGCAGTTTGCGGAAGATTGCCTGATTGGGGCTGATTCGCCCGGCTCGATTGAACGGCTTAAAGACTCGGCGAAAATAGGCACTTCGAGCCTGCGGCGAATGGTGCAGATAAAAAATTTAAGGAAAGACCTTGAGCCTATGCCGGTCAGGGGTAGCGTTCCCACGCGGATAAGACGACTGGAAGAGGGAAAATTCGATGCGATTATACTGGCAAGAGCGGGAGTGGAAAGGCTTGGGCTGGGTGAAAAAATCTCATTTTGCTTTGACCCGCAGCAGTTTATACCGGCCCCCGCACAGGGCGCATTGGCCGTCCAGGTCAGAAGTGATGATGTTGAAACGAGGGAGCTGATTTCAGCCATAGATGATGAAAAGACGCGTATAGTTACTTCGGCGGAAAGAAGGATATTGCAGACTATGCGGTGCGGCTGTCATACGCCGGTCGGGGCCTATGCAAAGATTGTCGGGGACGATATTATAATCCGGGCATTTATATCAGACATAGCTGCTGAGAATTTTATCAGGCGTCAGATTGCCGGGCCGGTTTGGGACAGCGAGCAATTAGCGGAAAGACTGGCAAATGAGCTTCTCGATGCAGGCGGCAGGGAAATTTTAGAGAATCTGAAAAAATGACAGGTCAAAGAAAAAACGGAAAGGTGTATCTGGTCGGCGCAGGGCCGGGCAGCGCAGATTTGATTACCGTTCGCGGTGCGGAGCTGCTCAGGTCGGCGGAGTGCATAATCTGCGACAAGCTGGTCGACTCATTTTTGCTGAATCTTGTCTCGCCTGATGCTGAAATTGTCAATGTGCCTAAGCGGGTGGGCGAGGGTTCATTCACGCAGGAGCAAATCAATAAGCTGCTGATTGAGAAGGCACGAATTTATAAAACTGTGGTGCGGCTGAAAGGCGGCGACCCCTGTATATTCGGCAGAGGCGCAGAAGAAGCAGCATTTCTCGCTCAGGCAAGGATTGATTTTGAGATAGTGCCGGGCATAACGGCAGGCATTGCGGCAGCCGAATATACCGGCATTATGCTGACAACCAGAGATTACAGTTCCTGGGTGGTTTTTGTCAGCGGCAGAGAGGCAGAGGGGAAACTAAAAAGCAATATTGATTGGCAGTGGCTGGCGAAATTCAGCGGGTCAATAGTTCTTTATATGGCAATGGAAAGTCTGGATTTTATCGTCGGTGAATTGATAAAAAATGGTATGAGAGATGATGTGCCGGCGGCGGTGATTTCTGATGTTAGTCTGCCGAGCCAGAGGATTGTCGAAGCACCGCTTCGGATGATAAATGAAAAATGTAAGTCGGAGGAAATTGAGCCGCCCGCGATTGTGGTTATCGGCGCTGCTGCCGGCAGGAATGTCGCGCTCAACTGGTTTATGAAAAAGCCGCTGTTCGGCAGAACAATAGTTGTAACCCGCGACCGCCGGGGCAATATCGATTTTTCAGCTAAAATCCTGCGGGAGGGGGGCAGGCCGATAGATTTTGCGACGATAAGAATCAAACCGCTGACGGAAAGCAGCGATTTTTTGCAGGTTCTTTCGCGAATCTCAGGATATGACTGGATAATCTTTACAAGCGCAAATGGCGTGAGCATTTTTTTTGATTGCTTAAAAACCTTGAAGAAAGACGCGAGAGTTTTTGGTGCAGCCAAAATTGCCGCCATAGGCACCGAAACGGCGGGCAAATTGAATGAATTTGGGATAAGAGCGGATTTTGTGCCGAGCGTTTTTACCGGCAAAGAGCTTGGCAGGCAACTGACTGGTTTTACCAATTTGCGGGGTAAAAAGGTTTTGCTGCTGCGTTCTGAAAATGCCTCAGCCGAGCTTGTCGAGATTCTTGAGCGTGCTGGCGCTGAGGTCGGGAACGTGCCTGTTTATACTAATGTTACAGAAAAAACCGAGTGTGGCGGACTGAGGGACAAAATCACCAAAAATGAAATTGATTGGATAACGTTTGCAAGCCCTTCTTCAGTGAAAGGATTTTTTGAACAAATTCCTCCAGACTTGATAAATTCCAGTAGCGCCAGAGTAGCATCGATTGGGCCGGTAACTTCAGAAGCACTGGCATCACTCGGTGTAAAAGTTGTGGCAGAAGCCACTGATCATACCATTGACGGGTTGCTCGCAGCCATAAGAGAGGCAGGAGAATGATAAATGTATCGAAATTATATTGCGGATTGGCTGGTGAATCGGATGAACTGCGATATGGCAGCCGGAATTCATCGGGGCCGGTGGTTGTTTATAATTGCACAAGTCGATGCAATCTGCGGTGCCTGCATTGTTACAGCGCTTCGCAATTCGGCGGGGACGGCAGCGAATTGACAACGTCAGAAGCGAAGAAATTATTGTCGCAGCTTGCAGATGTGAATTGCCCCGTTGTTTTATTCAGCGGGGGAGAGCCGTTATTACGCAGTGACTTGTTTGAATTATTGGCTGAAGCCGGACGATTAGGATTGCGAAGCGTTCTCTCTACAAATGGAACGTTGATAGACTCGGTTGTCGCAGGCAGGTTTGCAGAGGCCGGCGTGAAATATGTCGGGATTTCTATTGATGGAAAGGAGCAATTTCACGACGAATTTCGCAATGTAAAGGGGTGTTTCAAATCGGCCTTAACCGGCATTGAAAACTGCCGAAAGGCAGGCATAAAAACTGGTTTGCGTTTTACAATAACCGAGTCGAATTTTAGACAAATACCGGCTGTTTTTGATATCGCAGCATCGGTTGGCGTGCGAAGGATATGTTTTTATCATTTGATTAGGACAGGCAGGGCAAAAAGTCTGAAAGGCCAGGCCCTCACGCCGAAGCAAACACGGCGGGCGGTTGATACGATAATAGAAAAAACAGATGATTTTGTGAAAAAGGCCCTGTTGGATGAGTCGCTTACCGTGGATAATCACGCTGACGGCCCATACATTCTGACAAGGATGATTAGAGAAAAAAATCAGCATTACGAAACCGCAAAGCAGCTTTTACTTGCCAACGGCGGAAATAAAATCGGTGAAAGAATCATTTGCGTAGGCTGGGACGGTAGCGTTTATCCCGACCAGTTCTGGAGAAATTATTCGCTGGGCAATATCAGGGACAAAACGTTTGGACAAATATGGAATAATGCGGATGAGCCGATACTGAACAACCTGCGCAACAAAAGCGAATTTGCTGATGTGAGATGCAAAAGATGCAAGTGGTTTGATTTGTGTAAAGGTAATTTCAGGTTTTTAGGTGACAAGATGGATTACGAACATTGGCTCAATGAGCCGGCCTGTTATCTTGCGGATGATGAAATATCGTAAGAGAGGAGTTTTTATGAGTTTTCTCGAAATCAGGATGCGGCGGCTGCGCAGCAGCGATGCTATGCGCAGATTGGTGCGAGAAACGACATTAAGCGTGAACAACCTGGTTTACCCGCTTTTTGTCAAAGAAGGCAAAAAAATCAAAGAGCCGATTAAATCGATGACCGGCTGTTTTCATTTTTCGCCGGACACAATTGCCAAAGAAGCGGCTGAAGTTTTTTCGCTGGGGATACCGGCTGTGCTGCTTTTTGGTCTGCCGGGCAGGAAAGATGAGAAAGGCTCACAGGCCTGGGCGGAAGATGGTGTTGTGCAGCAGGCGGTCAGAGAAATCAAAAAGACCGTTGCCGGCCTGCTGGTTATTACAGATGTCTGCCTTTGCGGATATACCAGCAGCGGCCATTGCGGCGTACTGAAAGACGGTAGGATAGACAATGACGCAACCTGCGAACTACTGGCCAAGGTTGCCCTGTCGCACGCACAGGCAGGCGCCGATATTGTTGCGCCATCGGATATGATGGATGGCAGGGTAAAGTATATCAGGGAAGCGATGGAACAGAACGGTTTTTACGACACTGCGATTATGGCCTACTCGGCGAAATATGCCTCAGCTTTTTACGGGCCTTTCAGAGACGCCGTTGATTCGGCGCCGCAGTTCGGCGACCGGAAAGGCTACCAGATGGACCCGGCGAACGGCAGGCAGGCGATGCAGGAAATTGCGCTCGATATCGAAGAAGGCGCCGACATTGTAATGATTAAGCCCGCACTTTGTTTTTTGGATATAATACAAAGGGCGAGACTGCGTTTTGACTGCCCCATAGCTGCCTATAACGTCAGCGGGGAATATATGATGTTAAATAAGACGGCAGAAGCCGGCCTCTTGAACAGGGACGCGGCGATGCTGGAGACTTTGTACTCGATTAAGCGTGCCGGTGCAGACATTATTATCACCTATTTTGCAAAGGAAGCGTCAAAATTATTACGAAGGTAAAAATAGCTAAAAAGCCCCGATTTATCGGGGTCAAACCCCGCCTTATAGCATTTGAGATTACGCGGCGGTGTCGATACCATTGCAGACACTGCCGGGCAGGCGCTGGTCCAGGCACGGGCGAGAATGAGCTGACCACCCTGCAATGCAGAAAAATACTCGCTGCGGTGGCAAAATTCAGCAGATGCACGATAATCCTGACCGGCGGTGAGCCGATGGAACGCAGCGATATATATGAAATTATACAATACGGCAGGAGCTTAAAGCTGCGAATGGTGATGGCTACGTGCGGCTATCTGATTGACGAAGAATCTATCGTCAAATTGAAAGAAGCGGGCATTTCAGCATTGTCTTTTTCTTTAGACGGCTCGTCTGCTGAAACCAACGACGAATTCAGACAGGCTGATGGTGCCTTTGATATTGCTGTAAGGGCAGCAGGGATTGCCCGGCAGGCAGGCATTCCTTTTCAAATCAATACCACAATCAGCAAGATAAACATCGGTGAGGTTCTGGGTATAGCGGAATTGGCCAGGAGACTGGGCGCAAATTGCTTCAATCCGTTTATACTTGTGCCGACCGGCCGGGGTAAGAATATCGCCGATGAAATTCTCGACCCGGTGCAGTATGAAGTGTTGCTGAACGAGCTGCTGCGGATAAAACTTCAATCGCAGATACAGGTTCGCGTTACCTGCGGGCCTCAATTTGCGATGGTCTGCCGGCAGGCCAAGGCCAAAAAACTGACCGGAGAAACTGCCGGCTGTATGGGCGGCAGGGGGTTTGGGTTTATAAGCTATCGGGGCGATGTGCAGACCTGCGGTTTTCTCGATATACCGGCGGGCAACCTTGTCAGGAACAGGTTCGATTTCGGCAGGATTTGGACGAAGGCAAACCTATTAAAAGAAGTTCGCGATGTATCGGGCTACCGGGGTAGTTGTGCGACCTGCGATTTTGCCGGCCTTTGCGGCGGATGCAGGGCAAGGGCCTATGTTATGACCGGCGACTATCTGGGTTCTGACCCGGTGTGCCCCGACCGGTCGGGGGCTGAAAAAAGGTAAAAAAATGAATGATGCCCTGACCATATTACAGAAAAAGCTTTGTAACCTGCTTCAGGATGGTCTGCCGATATGCCGCAGACCTTACGCAGAGCTGGCGAAGTCACTGAATAGCGATGAAAAGACAGTTTTGCGGTCGGTCAGACAGTTGCGCGATATGCAGATTATCAGGCGGACTGGTGCGCTGATAAATTATCGCGTGCTCGGCAGGGTAAGCACGCTTGTTGCCGCACACATTGCTCAGGAAAATCTGCGGGAGGTCGTTGAGGCCGTCAATTCTCTTGCGGGCGTGTCGCATAATTATCTGCGAGACCATCACTATAATTTATGGTTCACATTGCAGGCTGATTCGCAAAGAGAGATTAAAGTTTTGCTGGCGAGGCTCTCAAAGCGATTCAGAACCGAGTTTTACAGTTTATCTGCCAGACGTGCCTTCAAGCTTGACGTTCGATTTGATGCCGGACGAAATGGCCCCGATTTTATCGGGGTCAAAAATAGCAGTCCCGACTTATCGGGACTCAAAGATAAAGCTATTAAGCTTACCAATGACGAGAAATATATAATCTCGAAATTGCAGTGCAATCTTAAGTGTGTAGCGCAGCCTTTCGATTTCCTCTGTAATGAGAATCTAAAAATAGATGATGTTTTGAAGATTATAAAGAGGCTGATTGATAAAGGCGTGATTCGGCGTATTGCAGCTATTGTCAATCATCGTAGGCTGGGATTTGTTGCAAATGTATTGTTTGCCGCCAAAGTCAAAGATGAGCAGATTGAACGTGTCGGCAAAAAATTGGCTTCTCTGGCGATGGTAAGTCACTGCTATCACAGGAAAACCTTTGAATGTTGGCCTTATAATCTGTTGGCGATGATGCACAACCGGAATGTCAGACAGCTTCGGCAGGCCGTGACCAACTTTACGAAAACAGAAAGTATAGCGTCATTTGAACTGTTACCGACCATAGCGGAGCTTAAAAGACAGCCTGTCAGACAAATGCCGGTTCCGTAAAATAAGGTTTTATTTGTAGACTTCTTTGGGGTTATAGACCTTTTTTGCGATAAATTCCAGGTTTTTGCCACTGCCTTTTTTCAGCGTGCGATAGAAACAGGATTGGTAGCCTGTGTGACATTGGCCGGCATCAACGGTTACTTTCAAAACTAGGCAGTCCTGGTCGCAGTCGACCAGTATTTGTTCCACTTTCTGGGAATGGCCGCTTTCTTCGCCCTTTTTCCATAATTTCCGCCGAGACCTGCTGAAATAGGTGGCATAACCGGTTTTGATTGTAAGGTCAAGCGATTCGCGGTTCATATGAGCAGCCATTAAAACCTGCCCGGTTTTTGCATCCTGTGCTATGGCCGGTATCAGGCCGTTTTCATCGAATTTAGGAGTGAACATAAGGATTTCTTCGACATTCTGTTTTGTAACCACTTTGGTCTCCTTAGTAACTCGTTTATCGTTTATCGGTTGCGCTGCTCGTTTCGTCCATCGTCTGTCGGTTGCGTTATAGACTTACGTTCACTAAATTTATCCCAGGCAACTGCTAAATTGTAACACTGTCTGCTAATCTTGTCATATATATCTATTAGTTTTTCACATATTTTGACGTCAACCCGGGAAGAATACAGGTCCTTGGCTTGGGTTAAGGAAACTATCGTTTCATTAGACTCTGCCATCGCATCATCCAAATATTTTTGAAACCCCTTTTTCTGATGCCTTTTAGAATGTCCCTCTGCTATCAAACGAGGAACAGCCTTGGTTGAACGCCTAATCTGGCTGGCCAGGTCGTATTTCTCCTCGATAGGCAGTGTCGGCAAAATATGCCTGAATGTGTCGAGCATTGCCTGATAAGCAGTTTGATAGACTTCTAAATCATTAAAGCTTCTAATGGTTTTTTTATTTTCCATAACCTTTGAGGTCAGCCGCAGCCTCAACGTTCCACATTTGACGCAACCGATACGAGCTGCGCAACCGCAACCGTATTACTTTTTTGTAAAGTATCTTGCTAAAAGAGGTTTTACCCGTTATTATCTGCAAAAACAAGTTTTTTTAAGGAAAAGCCTTTTTAATGCTTAAAGCGAAGATTAAGAGGTATCTTTCATATCTGTTTCGTATTCTCATAGCCGCTGGGGCATTATATCTGGCTTTTAGAGGGGAAGATGTAGGGGAGGTAACCAAGATACTGTTGAAAATCAATTTGTGGATTTTTGCCGCCGCATTGGGCCTCTACATCATCAGCCAGTTGATTTTTGTCGCACGATGGTCTTTGCTGCTCAAGGCCCAGTCGGTTGAAATAGGTTATTGGCCGGCTGTAAGGCTGCTTTTTCTTGGATTATTCTACAACAATTGCCTGCCCAGCGCGGTAGGGGGGGATTTGTTGCGGGCCTGGTATGTTACAAAGCACACCGACAGAAAATTGCAGGCGGCACTGAGCGTGTTTGTCGACAGGGTCATCGGCCTTACGGGAATGCTGCTTATGGCCTTTTTCTTCTATTGGTTTATCCCCGCAGAGAGCCGCAAAGGAATATTCGACTTTCCTTTTGAAATAAGTTTTGGAAAACGACTGGTTGAATATAGATGGGTAATTGCAGGAATCGCGGCTGCTTCCGTGGCTGTTATTTTGGGTTTTCTGTTGAGGGAGAAGGGGCGTTTGTTTTTGCGACGGGCCGCTAAATTTATTGTCGAAATCAGCGTCAAAATAATAAGCAAGACCGCTGTTGCGATTAAACTATACTGCACCAAAGGCTGGACCATCATCGCCGCTTTTCTGTTGACTTTTTGCTGCCAGGGAGTGTTTATCATCGCTGTGTGGCTGATGGGCAGAGAAATCGGTATAACTGCCAGCGTGAAGTATTACTTTATTTTTTTCTCGCTGTCGTGGCTTTTGAGCAGTCTGCCGATAAGCGTAGGCGGTGCAGGCATAACAGAATGGTGGCTCAAAGTGATGTTTGTGAAGACCTGCGGCCTGCCGGGTGAATATGCCCTTGCGCTGGCATTGTGCCAGAGGATTCTCTGGCTTGTTGGCTCTTTGCCGGGTGTGGTTATACATTTAATGGGCGCACATCTGCCGAAAGACTTTTTTATTGACTATGAGAAGCCGGCAAATTAAGCTATAAATTCCGAACAGGTAACAGCTAACGATTGTATTGTTAATAGAATATGAGTTTCAAAAAAAACCTCAGAAGCTACTTTTTTCGGGGGCTGGCAGTCCTTTTGCCGACAGTTCTTACACTCTGGGTAGTTATTTTGTGTTACAGGTTTATCCAGGGTAACATCAGTATTTATATAAATCGCGGCCTGGTTTGGCTGATAATGTATGTCAGCGGCGACCACCAGGATATTACCAGAGAAGTTCTAAACAAATTTTGGGTCACCGGCGCTGGTTCGCTGGCGGGTTTTTTTATAGCGCTTATTATAGTTCTGGCAGTCGGCGCAATATTAGCCAGCGTGATGGGCAGGGCATTATGGCGGGTAGTTGAAAGATTCATAATGAGTACGCCGTTTCTAAAACAGGTATATCCTTATATAAAGCAAATCACTGATTTTCTGTTCCTGCCGGAAACCAAAAAAAAGATGTTCTCAAAAGTTGTGCTGGTCGAGTATCCAAGTAAGGGAATCTGGTCGGTTGGTTTCGTTACCGGCTCCGGTGTCAAAAAGCTGGTCGATGAAAAGGAGAAGGAATTTTTGACCGTTTTTATAGCCACTTCGCCTTCGCCTTTTACGGGTTTTACAATTATAGTTGCAAAGAATGATGTTATAGAAGCAGATATGACGGTGGAGGAAGCGGTCAAATTCCTCATCAGCGGCGGAGTAGTAGCACCGGGCAGCGAGCAAAAACCGCAGTTTGTTGGAAGTGCGTTATAATAAAGGAGGATAACTTTGCGTCTTACTATTACCGGCAAACACGTTGATATAACAAGGGCAGTTAAGGAATACGCCCAAAAAAAGGTTTCAAACCTGCCCAAATACTATGATAGTATTAACTATGTCGAGGTGGTTATTGGTGCCGGGCGTGCAGGAAATGTTAGTGTGGAAATAATTGCAAGGGCCGAGCACAGAAAGGTTTTTGTTGTTAAAGAGGCTGATAAGGAGGTTTACCGATGTATTGATACGGCGGTCCATAAACTTGAAGGGCAGATTAAAAAGAAAAAGTCGAAAGAGCGGGATAATAAGCGCACCGGTGGCGCAAAATCAGTGTAAATTTGTGGTTTTTTTGTTAAAAATGTGTAATGATTCTATGTGATTTAAGGTGATATTTTCGGTAAGATTGAAATGAAATTAGCAGAATTTGTTTGTTTTGAGGCGTTAATTCCCGAACTAAAGTCTAATGACCGTGATGATGCTATAGCCGAGCTTGTTTTGGCGCTTGACAAGGCCGGCAAACTCGGACGAGGAAATCGGGAAGATATTACCAAAGCGATAATAAAAAGAGAAAGAGAAGCCAGCACCGGGATGGGTAAGGGGGTGGCTGTGCCTCACGTGAAGCATCCCGCGGTCAAAAATGTGGTTGCCACTGTCGGACAGAGCAGCACTGGCATTGATTTTTCCGCTCTTGATAAACAGCCGGTTTACTCAGTTATACTTCTAATTAGTCCGGTGGACAATCCGGACAAGCATTTGCAGGCTATGGAAAGTATTTTCCGGCATTTGCAGCAGGAAAAATTCCGCAAGTTTCTCAGGCAGTCGCAGACTGTAGAGCAGATTAAAGATCTTCTCGTAGAGGCCGATGAGAACCCGTCCTTATAAAGCGGACTTGAGCGATATGAAGACAGGGGAGGCTGGGCAGTTGGACAGGAGAAGATATAATTGGAGAAAGTGACTTGCGAGGCAGAAGTTGAGATAAAAAATGCGGAAGGGCTTCATATGCGTCCGGCAATGCAGTTTGTCGATATGGCAAACCGCTTTGAGTGTGATATTACCGTAAGTAACGATAAAAGCAGTGTCGACGGCAAAAGTATTATGCAGATGAGTATGCTTGCTGCGACTTGCGGCACAAAGTTGAAAGTCAAAGCCGAGGGTATCGACTCCAGGGAAGCGGTTGATGCTCTGCGTGTGCTTGTAGAGGAAAAGCATTTTGACGAGCCGCTGCCCGGAGCAAAAACTAAAAATATTTGAGTTTGGTAATAGCGTGCAATGGAAATAAAAAAAGGTATAGCCGCCTCGCCTGGAATTTCTATCGGGAAGTCTTTGATTATCGATTCGGAAGATTACCGGATTCCGCGACGCGAAATAAACCCTTCGCAGCGGATGATAGAAATTCAGCGAGTGAGGAATGCCTTCGCGGATGCGATAGGGGAATTAACGAAGCTAAAGGCTTCCAGGGAAGGCATCGGGCAGCAGGAAATAAAGGATATTTTTGCTGTCCATCTGCGGTTTCTGCACGACAGGAGTCTGCGGAAAAAAATAACCGACCTGATTCATTCGGAATCAGTGGCCGCAGAATACGCCGTCTCCTCGGTTCTGCGGCAGGTTGCATCGCATTTTTCTTCGGTAAAGGATGCGTACATCAGCGAGCGTGCGGCGGATATTTATGATGTTGAGAAACGCCTCCTTAAGGTGCTTCTTGGCCGCAAACGCGAAGACGTCGCACACCTGACCGAAGAGGTCTTGATTGTTGCAAGGGAATTAAGCCCCACGCAAACGGCATCTTTTAACAAGGAATTTGTCAAAGGGCTTGCCACCGATGCAGGGGGACGAACGAGTCATACGGCCATCGTTGCCCGCTCACTCGGCATACCTGCGGTCGTGGCGCTCGAAGACCTTACGGAAATAGTCGGCGGCGGGGACACCGTTATAATCGACGGCAACCGCGGCATCGTAATTGTAAATCCTGACGAGGCAACAATTCAGCAGTACCAGGAATACTCACAGGAATTCGCGAAGCTCGAGCACAAGCTCGATGCGATAAGGGCAAAGCCCGCCGTAACACGCGACGGCGTAAAAATAGCGCTACTTGGTAATATCGAATTTCCCGATGAGGCCGAACTGGTCCTTCAAAAGGGCGGGGAGGGAATAGGTTTGTATCGAACGGAATTTTTATATCTGAATAAGCCGGAAGAACCTACCGAAGAGGAGCATTACCAGGCTTATGCGGAGACTATCAAGGTATTGAGAGACCGGCCTATAATAATAAGGACGATGGACCTCGGTGCGGACAAGTATACCCAGAGCAGGCGGTTTGTCCCTGAGCCTAATCCGTTTCTGGGACTTAGGTCTATCAGGTTTTGTCTGCAGAACCTTACACTGTTTAAAATCCAGCTTCGTGCCATCCTGCGGGCATCAGTTCTCGGCGAAGTCAAGGTAATGTTTCCTATGATAACCAATATACAGGAGCTGATGCAGGCCAGAATGGTTTTCAATGATGTTATGGAAGACCTGGACGAAGAATCTGTGAAGTACAATAAGAACATCAGGGTCGGGATTATGATTGAAACGCCGTCGGCTGCGCTTATGGCTTCTTCGCTGGCAAGGGACGTCGACTTTTTCAGTATCGGAAGCAACGACCTTACTCAATATACCCTCGCCGTCGACAGAGGCAACGAGCTGGTTTCCAATTTATATTCAGCCGTAGACCCTGCGGTGCTGCAGCTTATCAAGATGGTTATTCAGGATGCGAACAGGGCGCAGATAGACGTTAGTATTTGCGGCGAGATGGCTTCCGAGCCGGAATATATTATGTTGATGCTCGGAATGGGATTTAGGACGATTTCGCTCGCTCCGCCGATGATACCGGAAATAAAACAGATTATCCGCTCTGTCACCATAGAAGATTGCAATAACATAGCCAGAAAAGCTCTCGGTATGGGTTCTGAGAGACAGATTTCCGGCTTTCTTCGCGATGCCGCCAGAAAGGTTCTGCCCGAAGCTTTTTAATGAATTTGCTCAAGGGGGCCACACATCGGCATTTTGATTCATCTACTTTTTACAATATTGATTCCTCAAAATATCGGTTTTACTAACGCGATGGTTGCTGGCACATTTTTATTTGAAAAATATTTAAAAAAGTTCTTGACTTTTTTGTTAATGTCGAGTAGAAATACCTCTTGAGAGCTTGGCAGTAGAAAGTGGGGCCAGGGGATTGGGGGCGGGAGGCTTCGGCTAAACGCCCACGGAAAGGGATGTGCTGTATTTGGGAGGATGGAATATGGGTCGACCGAAGTTGTTCTTATAAGCCAAATCGTATACTAAATCCGTTTTTTTAACACAGCCTCGGCTGATACCTGTCCGGTATTGTATGTTTAAACCGAGGCCAAGGAGAGTTTTTTTATAATTTCCCGAATGCAGGAGGGAAAGGAGAAGGAAAGATGAACAAAGCAAGACCACCATAGAGGGGACAAACTGCATGTAGGCATTGACCTCGCTGTATAACTACATAACCTGAAGGTGATAAATCTCAGGTAGAACTCGCTATACAATACTTCTGATAACTGCTGTTATGGAAAGAGAAGGTGACAAAATGAATATGAGGATTAGTATAACAAGCTTCTTGTATGTTGTTATGGTAGCATGTACTTGTCCGGGCGTAGGCAAAGGAGGGACGACATGTAAGGTTGAGCAGAATGGAAAACAGGGTAAGATAACATGTACGGTTTGTCCTGGAGACAAGAATAGTTTTTCTGACCCAATTACCAGCGACCCCAGTGTAGTCGGAATCCAATCTACTACCACGTATACAACAAAGGTGGGGGACGTGACTTGCGGAGAACAAATTGTTCAAGTGTTGAAAAAGAAAGTTGGTTCAGCAACTGTGACGATTGATGTAAAGTTCGGAGATGACTGTGAAGTAAAATTTGATCTCTGCAAAGATTTGTTTTCCCTGAAAGTTCCGGGTGGGGTTAATTTTGGGGAGGTTGGCCCAAGTGTAATTCCACCCGGTCAAGGCCGCCTCGTTACATTCAAGATCATCGACACGGTAACCGATGTCAATGACCCTAATGCAACGGGGTCAGCGACCGTGAAATTAATGAACAGTACCGCATTTAAGTTTCATGGAGGTGGCACATCGCAAACAATTCAGTTTGTGAATGGTCAAGCGACTGTCGATGTCGATTCCGTTGGTCCAGAGAATGAAACCGGTTTCTTGGAGGTGACGGATGATAACTCGCCTGATAGTGTCGGCGGGACTGACGTGTTGCATACAGCACGGATTAGTCTTTTGACCGGTTCGTCGATACCTACAGTTTCTCAGTGGGGTTTGATTTTTATGGGGCTACTGCTATTGACGGCAGGTGCAATTGTGATTGTCCGGCGGCGAGTAAGACCGATATAGCTAATAAGTCGCTGTTGAGTTGTAAAGAATGTTAATGGCGAAACTGACAGGGAACAGGCCAAGGAGGGCTTGTTCCCTATTAACGATGAAAAAGAAGAAGTAATAACGATGAATCAGCAGGAAAAGAAACCCGTAGTTGAAGGGGCAAAGGGATGGTTTTTTCAACATCATCCAATTTTTTTGTTTCTGTTCATTTTTGGCGTTCTATTAGGTTTGTTTTACGTGGTTACTCTCTCTAAACTATTTTATGCATATTTTTTCCCTTGGTATATTCAGTTAAACGCTAATCTGTCAGGGGCAATATTGAAATGTCTGTGCCAGGATATAACAGTTGCGGGTGAGTGCATTTTTTCATCAGGTTTCTCTATCAAAATTGTGCGAGGATGCGATGCTGTTGAGCCAATCGCTCTATTTATATGCGCCGTTCTGGCATTTCCCGCACCTTTCACCAGGAAGATTCCGGGTATTATTGCAGGTTCAGTGCTTATGGCAATTCTTAATTCTATCAGAATCGTCAGTCTCTTTTTGATAGGTGTTCATTTTCCGCAGCTTTTCAACATCATGCATCTGGATGTCTGGCAGGGATTGTTCATAGTTTTCTCTATCATACTTTGGGTTCTCTGGCTTTTATGGGCGATGCAAAGACCAATAGAGAGGCGGCGTGCTCGAACCTAATTGGAGCTGGGCAAGTTTTAAGATTTTTTTGTCTATTTATGCTTGTCTTTGTGCCGCTGATGGTTCTCTGGCCATGGTTACAGGCTTCTTATTCAAAAATTTACAGAGTAGGCGGGACATTTCTTTTTGGGTCATCTTGTTCCAACGGTATTGTGCAGTTTTGTAAATCAAACGACCTCGAATACGACGTAGAAATTCATATTTTTAATCGGGATGAAGCGCGTAAAACGGGGAAGGTGGTCCGTCATAGCACTTGTTATGGTGAATACATAAACATAGCCTTCTTGACGGCTTTGATTCTGGCTACCCCTATCTCCTGCAAACGAAGGGCAAAGGCACTATTTTGGGGACTTATTTTGTTAAACATTTTTTTCGTTTTCAGACTGGCAGTTTTGGTTATTTTTCATTTCAGCACTGAACCGGTTTCTATATTTGTATTGACTCCCTTTTGGGAGCGAATGTGGTCAATTATTTACAGAGAGTTTGTGGTTAACTGTATTTTTGGTTTCATCGCTTCTATCTTTATTTGGATTTTAGTTTCATTCCGGCGGGATGACTGGAACAGGATTTTAATGCGGGGGAATGGTTTATCGAGTAAGATACAGTAACTAATTGACAAATCGCGGCAGTTGGGACTGCCGAACAGCATCAGGCTTTGAAAAAAATGCTTGTTATCAGTGCGCAAATGAGCATAATATCTATTTAAATTTTGACTTTGCCAAAAAAAATAAGGAGATGCATACATAGCCGTTTCGAGCGAAACTATATTGGTGTTGGTTAAGTTTGATGTCCGGGGCAATATAAGGTTCCTTTCGCATGCTGAGACGTTCAGGGTTTTTCAGCGTGCCTGCATCAGAGCCGGTATAAAAATGGTATACAGCCAGGGTTTTAATCCTCACCCGAGGCTGTCTCTGCCTCTGCCAAGAAGCGTAGGCGTTGAAGCTGATGGCGATTTGTTATGCCTTTGGGTGCAGTGTGAAAAACCAGCTGATAGTGAATCAAAAACCTCCGTCTCACTTCTTGATATCGAAGGGTTTAAGGAAACTCTTGCCGGCCAACTGCCTGAGGGCCTTCAGTTGGTTTCGGTCAGCGTTGCAAATGCGAAAACGTCGGTTCAGCCGGCCTCGGCTGCTTATGTCTTCAGGGTTCGGCAGGAGGTTGTCAATGAAAAGTTAAAAATTGCCGTTGGACAATTACTGGCGAGCGAAACGCTTAATGTCGAGCGACAGGTAGACGAATATGGTAAAATACGTAATATAGATGTCAGACCTTTCTTAAATTCAATTGAGTTTATGGGTGAAGATGTGGCTGTTGAATGCAAGGTCGGCTCAACAGGCTCGATACGTGTTGAGGAGATTTTGAAATTATTGCAGTTGGATGAGGAGATGCTGGCATCGCCTGTAAGACGCACAAATATACAGTGGCAGATAAAAGAACGCCAGGTACAGATTACGAACAACTAAATATGAGGGCAGAATAATGGCAAGAGAGATGATTATAAATGTAGCTGAAACTGAGGAATGCAGGATAGCGGTGGTGGATGAGGGTGTGCTTGAGGAACTGTATTTGGAAAGAGCGAGTATGGGCAGCAGGGTGGGCAGCATTTACAAAGGAAAAATAGTGAATGTTGAGTCCGGCATACAGGCGGCTTTTATAGACTTCGGTATGGGGAAAAACGGCTTTCTGCACGTCAGCGACCTGCATCCGAAATATTTTCCCGGCGATAAGAGTAGTGACACTGAAAGTGTCGGGCGGAGAAAGGCGCTGAGGGAGCGGGTGCCTATCCAGACCTGCCTTCATAAAGGCGATGAAATTGTGGTTCAGGTTACTAAAGAAGGTATAAACACCAAAGGCCCGACACTAAGTACATACATTTCTTTGCCCGGCAAATATCTCGTGATGATGCCGTGGATGCGAAAGCACGGCGTTTCTCATAAAATCGAAGATGAAAATGAGCGGACCAGGCTTCGGCAGATTCTTGAGGAAATCAACCCGCCCAAAATTGCAGGCTTTATTATCAGGACTGCGGGGGAAGGATGCTCAAAAAAAGACATCCAGAATGATTTAAGGTATCTTAAGCGATTATGGGGAGTTGTTGAAAGACGAATGGAAAAAGGCAAAGCGCCCTGTGAGCTTTACCAGGAATCCGATTTGGTTATCAGAACGGTAAGGGACGTTTTTAACAGCAAAATAAGCAGAATAATATGCGATTCGGAATCGGTAGTGGGCAAAATCAGGGATTTTCTTGCCATAGCTACGCCGCGTTTTAAACAGAACGTGATGTATTATGACGGCAAAGTGCCTTTGTTTCATAAATACCGTATTGAGGACGAAATTACCAGGATTCAGTCCCGCACTGTTGAGCTTAAGAGCGGCGGCTCGATTGTCGTAGAGCAGACCGAGGCATTGGTAGCAATAGATGTCAACAGCGGGCGATACCGCAGTCAGCAAACCGCTGAACAGACCGCTTACAAAATCAATATGGAAGCGGCGCCGGAAATAGCCCGGCAGCTCAGACTGCGTGACCTCGGCGGACTGATTATTTGCGACTTCATAGATATGCGAAATGAAAAGCACCGCAGGGAAGTGGAAAGGGCCTTTCGCATCGCCGTGGCGACCGACCGGGCACGTTCGAAAATATTGAGGATAAGCAGGTTCGGCGTGATAGAAATGACCCGGCAAAGAATGCGCCCCTCGCTTCAGTCCAGCACTTATCTGAAGTGTCGGCATTGCGGCGGCACAGGCGTTATCAAAAGCCACGAATCGCTGGCTATCGAGATTATCCGGCTGTTAAATCTTTCGGTATCGAAAGACCAGGCCAAACGCATCGAAATATTTGTTTCGCCGGAGGTTGCCGAATATCTGCAAAATGAGAAAAGAGAGACGATTGTAAATATAGAGCACCAAAACAACAAACGTATTATCATTCGCTCTGCTGCTGATTACGCCGGCGAAAAACACGATGTGTTCTGCTATAATGAGCGAGGAAATCTCATAAAATAGCCGACCGGATTTGTAGCAAATCGAAATTATCTTGACTGCCCGTTGTGCTTTAATAATATTATCGAAAGCTGATAAATCCTGACTCGGATAATCAAGGAGTTGATAACAGGTGGAATTTGACCTCGAATATGCAAGGGATGTAATTCGCAGTGAATCTGATGCGATAAGGTCGGTTGTGCCGATTGTGAATGGCTCTTTTGCCAAAGCTGTGGAAATGATTTACAGCTGCACCGGCTCCGTAATCGTCAGCGGCATCGGAAAAGCGGGCATCATTGGTCGCAAAATAAGCGCAACCCTCGCCTCGACCGGCACGCCGAGCCACTTTCTTCATCCCGCCGAGGCCGTTCACGGCGACCTGGGCAGATTACGCAAGGATGATATAGTAATTGTTTTGAGCTACGGCGGCGAGACCGATGAGGTCGTAAGGCTGATAAATCTTGTCAAGCAGTTGGAGATTAAATTGATAGCAATCACAGGGCGGCAGGATTCAACCTTGAGCAGGCATAGTGATGTAATCCTGTGTATGGGCGAAATGTCGGAAGCCTGTCCCCTTGGTATTGCCCCCAGTGTTTCCACCGCCTGTATGCTGGCTGTCGGCGATGCCCTCGCCTTCACGGTTATGAAAGCGCGTAATTTTGGGGTTGAAGATTATGTCAGGTTTCATCCCGCTGGCTCGCTCGGCGCAAAGTTGATGACAGTTGAGCAGTCGATGATGTTTAAGAAAGGCGAAAAACTACCCATCGCCCGGACCGGTGATACAATCAGAGAGATGCTCAAAAAGACCGGAGATGTGAAACGGCACGGGGCCGTGATGATTGTTGATGGGGACGGAAAATTGACGGGAGTGATTACCGATGCCGACCTTCGCCGACTTATGACAAAACAGGGGCAGCGGGCATTTGATTTTAAAGTTGAGGATGTTATGACGGCCAACTGCAAAAAAATAAGGGCCGATGCCCTGGCTGCGGAGGCGACCGCCGTCATTCACAAATACAGGATTGACGAATTGCCGGTCGTTGATGGCGACGACAGGCCTGTCGGCTTGATTGATGTGCAGGACATAGTAACGATAAAGGTTGTGGGTTAGATGGTTCATATCTGGCTGCCTGTCGGATGATTTTATGGGCCAAGAGGAGCGATGACAGAAAAACGAAAGGCAAATCTCGACGATATCAAAATACTTGTTCTGGATGTCGATGGTGTTTTGACGGATGGCGCCTTGATAATTAACAGCGATGGCAGCGAAAGCAAGTCTTTTAATATACTGGATGGCCACGGCATTAAGATGTGGCGGCGGGCCGGCCTGAAGGTCGCCTTTTTAAGCGGCAGGGAGTCACAGCCTACGAAGCATAGGGCTAAACAGCTCGATGTGGATTATGTCTTCGAGGATTGCCGCGACAAGCTGAATGCGATTAAAGAGTTTCTCGGCCAGGCCGGTTTTTCCCCGCAGCAGGTGGCGTATGTGGGAGATGACTTGACGGATTTGCCGGTTATAAAATACGTTGGATTTGGAGCGGCCGTTGCCAATGCAGTTAATGAGGTTAAACAATATGCTGATTATGTGGCTGCCTGTGAGGGAGGAAAAGGTGCTGTGCGGGAGGTTATAGAATATATCTTGAAAAATGCCGGAAAATGGCAGGAGCTTATGAAAAGGTATCTGCAATAAGGCTTCAACGGGTTTATTATGGAATCTAGGTCAAGAAAATTTGCTGTGTGGTTTATCTCGCTGATGGTTTTGCTTGTGATATATCTGTTCTATAGCTGGCTGAGCCGCACGCCTCGTATTGTTATTGATACCGGAAAGGATTTCAATGAAACCGTTGCCGTCGGCGATGTCAATCAGTCTCCGAATTCGCCCTTTGGAAAAATCGGTGATGTTGGAGTCAGGACCGTCCAGAAGGCCAGGTATGAGCATCTTAATGATGATAAGCAGGTTGACCGCGAGTTTGGCTTTGAGAGGCTTTTACACGAGGCCGGTGATGAGTGGGAGATTGAAAAGCCCTTTATGAATATTTTTCGTCCCGGTTTTAAAAGCCTCCTTACTGCCGACAAGGGAAAGGTGCGGGTCGAAAACGTTGTCGGCAGGCCAAGCCCCCAGGATGCCACTCTTACAGGAAATGTGGTTATCCATATTTTGCCTGAGAATGACAGCAGTATCGGCGAAAGCTTTATTTATCTCGATGATGTCACCTTCTTGAGTGAAAAATCGCAGTTCTCAACCGAAGGGCCGGTCAAATTCGTTTCGCAGAACGCCGATATGCTCGGCAGGGGTCTGGAGCTTATATATAATGACCGGGCCAACAGGCTCGAATTCCTTAAAATAGCAAGCCTGGACCGCCTTACTTTGAAAGTTTTATCGAAGCCGTCATCGGCCTCGCCCCGGAAAAAGGTTGCCGCTGAGAGTAAATCACCCGGCACATCCGGCTCTGCGATAACTGAAGCGCCACAGGCAGATACGCAGGCGCCTCAGCAGGAAAAAGAGCAGTTATACAAATGTGTGTTAAACAGGAATGTTGTTATAGACGCCCCGGAGCAGTTAATTTTTGCAGACAAGGTTTCTATCAGTAATATAGCATCGGGTGAAAAACGCGATAGAGCCGCCAAAACCGACACGACTAATGCAAAAGCAGTTGATGCACAGGTTGCAAAGAAAAGCGAGCCGGACGAACAAAGCGAACCAAACGAATCATCCGGGCAATTTGCCGATATTCTTGTAACCTGTGACGGCGGCATTTTGGTTGCGCCTGTGGATTCGCCCAAAGTGTCCCCCGACCTTGATAAGATTGGACCTGATAAGGCATCTGCAATTCTTGAAAAGGGTTATAAGGATTTTAACGACCCCAATCGTATTACGTTTGTCGCACAGAAAATAGACTATGACGTGCCGACCGGCGATACCGTTGCTGCGGGGACATCGGAAATTAGATTTTATGCAAAGGGAATTTTTAGCCCGGATGCCAATGAGCCTCCTGTTCCGGTCAGGATAACTACCCGTAAAAAGGTCGAATTTTCGCCGTCGAAAAATCAGGTTGTTTTTGAAGGCGGCTGTATTTGTAAAATGATTCGAAATTACTCAAACGTTCAGCAGAAATACATACTTTCCGCTCCCGGTCTTGTCGTGAATTTGTCCGGCGAAAAAAGCGATAATCAGCTTTTCGGGTTCTCTTCCGGCTTAAAACACATTTCTGCTGCAGGCGGGACCGTAAAACTTGCGGTGCTGAGGACCGCCGATGAAAAATTGCTCGGCGGCGTCGAGCTCAAGTGCCGCAGGTGTGATTATGATACCGCTGGACAGTTATTTGCCGCTGCCGGGCCGCCAGGCGTCATAAAAGTAGACAATTCCGGCATTTCAGAATCTCATCCCGGCACAGGCAAATTTAGCCTGCAGGGCCGATGTTACGCATTTATACGGGACTTCGAGACCTTGAAATATAATCTCAATGCAAATCAGATTATCGCCGATGCTAATTCGCAGGGCATACTCATTGATTATTTTCCTATCGTTCAGGGTCAGCAGGGACAACAGGCGGCGGTTACTGCAAGCCATTTGGAGCTTAATCTTACCGAAGCCGCTGCCGGTAAAACAGAGCTGTCCGCCCTTAGCGCTGCAGGCGGTGTCACTTACGAGGACCAGGACAAGCAATTTGCCGCCGTCAGGCTGCTCTATGATGCCGGCAAATCTGTTATAACGGCTTATGGTGACAAGGTCCAGCCCTGCCTCTTAAACGGCGCACTTGTCAATTCGATTGAGTACGACTTGAATAACGAGACAATCAGAACAGCCATCACCGGCGCCGGTGCAGTGCAGGTTGGCCGCTAAAATCATCGCTGATTAGTCGCAGAGTTTTATCAAATCGTTTATAGTCAATTCATTCAGGTTCGTCACGATTTTCTCTGCCATTGATAACTGCTCGGCTGTGTAAGAGTTTGTTACCGCTATGGTGTGCATACCCGCTGCTCTCGCTGCCTCCAGTCCCCATCGCGAATCTTCGATTACGATACATTGTCCCGCCGATATGGGATGTTGCTCTTTTTTGTTAAGTCTTTCCAGGGTAAGGAGCAGTCCTTCAGGATGCGGTTTGCCTTTTTTTACCTGGTCGGAGGAGACTATCACCTCGAAAAACGATTGCAGACCGCCGTACCCCAGTATCAGTTTAATCTCTGACAGCAGGGCGCCCGAGCAAATAGCCATTATTATCTTGCTCTCCCGCAGCGTATGAAGAAATTCCTGTACGCCCGAAATTATTTTGGTTTCTGTTTTCGCAAGTTTTTCAAATATCTGGTTTTTCTTTTTCGCCAGCGCCTTAATTTGATTGCTGTCGAGCTTCAGTCGATTTCTCTCGCTTATTAACTGAAAACATTCGAGGTCATTCAGCCCGAGGTAATCTTTGTAGTAATCTTCCGTTGTTATTTCGATGTTGAATTGAGCTAACGCTTTATTAAGAGCGCGAAAATGCAGGGTTTCCGAATCCGTTATCACGCCGTCGAAATCGAATATAACCGCTCGAAGCATAAATTGAGCCTCTACTCGGAAGATATGGGGCCGATTAGAAACGGGTAATCAGTAAACGTCGATTTGTCTCCGCTGCAAATCACCTCCGCCAGAAATGCGATTTTAGGTGCATTTCTGTTTATATATCTTTGTGCAATTACCGCTTTGCGTTCCTTCACAGCGATTTCAGTGCTGTCTTCGGAAATAGTTTTCATATCGGTTTTTGTGCTTGCCTGCCCGCAGAACAAATACCCGTTAATCAGGTCTATCGCGATGTCGACCAGTGCTCTGCCGTATAAGTCCATATATTCATTGCCGTTTTCTTTTACAAATGCAACAGCACTTTTTAATTGTTCCGTCCCTTCAGCAAGTTTTTTGAGCAGTCCTTCCAGCTTGGGGTCATAATTCTGCTGTGCCATTTCGGCAAGCAGCTTTTCTGCCGCGCTGCTGCAAACGCCTCGCACGGCTGCAACAACCTGCAGCTGGCTCGTCCCCTCGTAAATAGTCGTAATCCTGGCATCGCGGGCGTGTCGCTCGCAGGCATAGTCACGCATATACCCGCTACCGCCAAGAACCTGAATCGCATTATAGGCTATCGTGTTGCACATCTCAGAACAGTAATACTTGCTCATCGGCGTCAGCAGGCCGGCATATCTGTCGTATTTCCTCGATTCGTTTTTAAGCAGTTTGGCCTCTTCCTTGTCGGCTGGCGGATTAAATTCGGGATGTTTGATGTACCCAATGCTTATATCTACTATACGGGCCGTTTCATAAAACAGCGCACGTCCGGCTTCAATGGCGATTTTCATATCTATAAGCATATCGCGCACGGCAGGCAGCTTTTCTATGGCCACCCCGAATTGTTTTCTGCTTGCTGCATAATCACGCGCCACCCGGAACGCTGCCTCGGCTATACCCACCGACTGCGCCGCAATTCCGATGCGGGCGCCGTTCATCAGGCTCATAACATAAGTCACCAGGCCTCGCTGACGCTCCCCGATTATCTGGCACGGCGTATTATCGAAAAATATTTCACAGGTCGGTGAGCCGTGAATACCCAGCTTTTCCTCCAGCCGGCGAATGCGAACCGTCTGCCCTCTGTCGCACACAAACAGGCTCAGCCCCAGCCCGCCGCTTCTGTCTGGCTCGCTGCGCGCCAGCACCAGCAGAACGTCCCCACAGCCGTTGGTTATGAATCGCTTAACCCCGTGCAGAAACCAGTTACCCGTGCTGTCCTGAAACGCACGAAGCTTTACAGCCTGCAAATCAGAACCGGCGTCCGGCTCAGTCAGAACCATCGCACCGGTCGTTTTGCCGGCGGCAAAATCGTATAAATATTTCTGCTTGATTTCTTCAGACGCAAATGCGTTGATTGTATCGGCTATTCCCTGCAAACCGAATATATTCATAAGCGATGCGTCCGCCCGCGAGACAATCTCAATCGCCATCGAATAAACAAGATTCGGGAAATTCAGCCCGCCGAACCTGTGCGGCAGTGTAAAACCCATCACCTCGGCTTTGGCAAGTTTTTCGAGAGATTCGCTTATCCCCTTTGCGTATGTCACCGTGCCGTCCGGGTTAAGTTTGTTGCCTTCTTTGTCGACCGCCTCGGCCCTCGGTGCAATAAAATCGCCGCTCAACTGCCCCAGCGAATCCAGCACCATATCGTAATTCTGCACCGCCTCCTCTGCATCAGCCGGCGCATAATCGAATTCGCCGCAGAATTTGAAATTCTCCTCTGTGACCTGCGCCAGATTTCGCAGGTCTATGTGCCTGAAAAGAAACTGTATATCGCTGTTGTCTCTGTAGAAATTTGCCATATTGTTTATTCTTTTATGCCCTTCTCTTTTATTGCCTTTATCATTTTGGGAACAATGACGTTCAGGTCGCCGACTATCTTATAATGTGCTATCTGGAAAATAGGCGCATCCGGGTCGTTATTTATAGCGACAATTTTCTGACTCTGCGACATTCCCGCCTGATGCTGAATCGCGCCGCTGATTCCCACCGCTATATACAGGCTCGGCCTCACCGTTGTCCCCGTCTGCCCGACCTGGTGGTCGCTGTCGATAAACCCCAGGTCGACCGCTGCCCTGGTGGCCGCCGGTGCCGCACCGAGACAATTCGCCAAATCCCATATTAGCCTGAAATTATCCTTGTTCCCAACGCCTGCTCCGCCGGCAACGATTATCCTCGCCGCCTTCAAATTCACTTTTTTGGCACGCTTATGCTCCTTTAGGATTTCCAGCGGCAGTTCTTTTTCGGACAATTGTGGATTTTCCGTAACAATTTCGCCTCGCCGTGTTGTGTCCGCCTGCGGCATCGGCATCACGCCCTCGCGCACCGTCGCCATTTGCGGCCAGCGGTCATAATTTATGATGGTAGCGATTATATTCCCGCCGAAGGCCGGCCTTATCTGAAACAGCAGATTTTCGTGGTTCTGCTCGCCGCTTTTATGGTTGCCGATTTGCAAATCGGTGCAGTCCGCCGTCAGCCCAGCCTTCGTTGCGCTTGCCACCCGCGGCGCAAGGTCTCTGCCCGTTACGGTCGCTCCATAAAGCACAATCTGCGGCTGATATTTGTGAATCAGCTCGAATATCACCTTTGCGTAACTATTGGTCTGGTAAGTTTGCAGCAGCGAATTTTCAACCAGATATATTTTCTCGGCGCCGCAGTGTATCAATTTTGTTGCCAGGCTGTTGACATTGTCACCCAGAAGAACCGCAGCTAATTTCACACCCAGCGTATCAGCTAATCGCCGTCCCTTACTCATCAGCTCCAGCGGCGTATCTTCCAGCAAACCGCCGTGTTGCTCCGCAAAAACCCAAACCTCGCCTTTTTTATTCACGCCTATCATAAAAACTAAAAACTTAAAACTAAAAACTCAAAACTAATAAGTTACATTATTGTCTTGTCTTCTATCAATTCGTGTATCATTCCTGCGACGCCATCGTCTGTCGGCTCGACTTTTTTGCTTTCTTTCGCAGCAAGAACGACACTCTGAATTCGATGGACTTTTGTCGGCGAGCCGTTCCTGCCGCACCACCCCAAATCCGCCGCGATGAAATCCAGGTCCCACTGCTTAATCAGCAGCCCTTTTTCTTTTAGTATGTTGCACTTATGCTCAACTAATTCCTTGATGGATGTTTCGTCCGCCTGCGAATTTTCAGCCTTTATTTTTTGTGCGACCTCAACCGGCGCACGGGCATTTTTATATCTCATTATCTTTTTGGCGGCGGCTACTCTCGGCTCATTCGCCTCCCCCGTAACCGTCAGCAGCACCGGCAGCTTTGTCCTGACCAATTGCCACCCCGTTCCTACATTCCGCCGAGCCGTTATGGTCTTTTTACTGAGTTTCGTCAGCTCCTCAACGTAGGTAATTTGTGTTATGCCCAGTTTTTCCGCTAATTGCGGCCCGACCTGCGCAGTATCGCCGTCGATTGCCTGCCTGCCGCAAAGCACAATGTCATAGTCGATTTTCTTGACCGCGCAACTGAGTATGTAGCTTGTCGCCAGCGTATCGCTTGCGGCACATCGGCTGTCGGTTATCAGTATCGCATCATCGGCCCCGCGGAAAAGGGCGTCGCGAAGAACCGCCGCCGCTGCCGGCAGACCCATTGTTATGACCGTTACACTACCGCCGAATTTATCCTTAATCGTTAATGCCAGCTCGAGCGCATTAAGGTCTTCAGGATTGAAAATGGCAGGCAGTGCGGCACGATTGACCGTGCCGTCATCGTTCATCGCCTGACCCGTAATCCTCTTGGTATCAGGAACCTGCTTGACCAGAACTACGCAGTTGTAAGGCAACTAATATCTCCTTATAATCGCTGTATACAGGGTGTTGGATTTTGAAAGAACATTAGTTTAACGGCCACTGACGGCAAGTCAACCTTAAAAGTTGAGTTAATTTGGGTATATATCATAACCGGCAACCTTGTGAAAACAGCTAAACTTCAGAGGTGAAAAAACCGATTTTATGGTCTTGGGAATGCTTTTTGCCGATAACGCAAAATTTTTTTGACATTGGTTTTATTTCGTATATCGTGTAATATATCTACTGTGAGTATCTTTTGCGCAGCGGACTAATAGGCAAAAACAATCCGTCATAATGGACGGGCGATTTTATGGCAGATGGAACAAATTACGATACGATGTTTGCCAGAATGGCGGTAGAACAGGGGCTCTGCACGGATGCGGAATTACGCCGGGCTATGGAAGAGTTGGAATCCCGCCGCAAAGTTAGTCCCATAACCATCAGAGACCTTATGATTGACCTCGGCTACCTCACAATAAGCCAGGCTGAACGGCTCAAAAACACTATGAAGGAAACCAGGGCCACCGCCATTCATCAGATACCGGGTTATCAAATAATGGGCAAACTCGGCGCAGGCGCAATGGCCATTGTTTACAAGGGAAAACAGTTAAGCCTAAACCGGACTGTTGCCATAAAGGTTTTGCCCAAGCGATTCACCGAAAATCCGGAGTATGTAGACCGCTTTTACAAAGAAGGCCGAGCCGCAGGAAAGCTTAACCATAATAATATCGTCCAGGCCTACGACGTCGGCGAAGCAGGGGGCTATCATTATTTCGTAATGGAATATGTCGAGGGCAAAACCCTCTACGACGATTTAGCGGCGGGAAAGGTCTTCGGCGAAGAGGAGGCTCTCGATATAATTATCCAGGTCGCTCACGCACTTGCTCACGCTCACGCCTGCGGCCTTATTCACCGCGACGTCAAACCAAAAAACATAATGATTAACACCGCCGGCGTCGTCAAGCTTGCCGATATGGGTCTGGCCCGCGAGACCACCGACATTGAGGCTGCCCAGACAGAGGCCGGCAAAGCCTACGGCACACCCTATTATATCGCACCAGAACAAATCAGGGGCGAGCTCGACATTGACGGCAGGGCCGACATCTACAGCCTCGGTGCGACCTTTTATCACCTCGTGACAGGCCGTGTCCCCTTTATGGCCGAAGACCCCACTGATGTTATGAGAAAGCATTTAAGGGAGGAGCTTGTTCCCCCTGACCACATAAATACTTCCCTCTCGGCTGGCGTGTCTGAAATTATCGAAGTGATGATGGCCAAGCGAAAAGAAGACCGCTACAAAAGCGTCGAGGAGCTGCTGACTGACTTGGAGGCCGTCAAGGACGGAAGGCCGCCCCTTCGCGCAAGAAAGCGGTTCGACGTCTCTGTACTGGAGCAGCTCGAAGAAGGCGGAGATACCGTCCAGACTGAGGAAGAGCCTGATAATGACGAGACTGTTAAAAATTATCGCCTTGCAATAATTGCTTTGGGTGCATTAGCAGCCATACTGTTCCTGGCTGTGGTTTTTCTTCTGGTTTTTCGCGGTTAGTGCAGGTCCTTAAAGTCACTTCCAGATAAGAAAAAAATATGCCCAGAAGTGGCGCACATTTCGCTTCTCACGAATTGGCTCGGGTTCTCAGCCATTACGCCATCGGCGTAATCCATCAGGTCAAACCCGTCAATACCGGCCACAGGCGGGCGCCGAAAGTTATGGTCGTTTCCGACCAGGGTAAATTCCTTCTCAAACGCCACCCCAAAGGAAAGGACGATTTGTCCCGGATTAAATTTTCGCACTCAGTCCAGACTTATCTTGCCGGGAAAGCCTTTCCTGTTGCGCCTCTGGTAGCCACCTGCGACCGGAACAGCACCATATTGCAGCTTGATAATCATATTTACGAATTTTTTAAATTCATCGAAGGCTCTCGTTACGATGGCGCCTCCGAAGCCGCCATCGATGCAGGTTGCCGGCTGGCAGAATTCCACCGCCACCTGTCTGATTTTGTCTCTCGGTGGCGGCCGTTAAAAAAAAGCTTTCACGACTCCACGCCTGTCCGCAGACACCTTAAAACTCTAAGGACCGGCAAAATTGTAAATGAGCCGGATAAAACAATACGAACCATCGCTGAAATTTTGCTGGAGCTTTATAACAAGTCGAGCGTCCGGGTGAATGAGTGTGGGTATGATTCCTGGGACGAGCAGGTCGTTCACGGCGACTGGCATCCCGGCAATATGCTGTTCTCCGGTTGCAGGATTGTTGCAGTTCTCGATTTCGATTTGATTAGAATCGCTCCGGCGATTACCGACTTGGCCAATGGTATGTTGCAGTTTTCTATCGTCGGAGGCAGGCCAAATCCTGCCGACTGGCCGGATTATCTCGACCAGGCCAAACTCATTCAGTTCCTCACAGGCTATCGGCGGGTGATAAATCTCGATAAAAATATGCTGGATTCCCTGCCCGACCTGATGATTGAGACGATAATAGCTGAAGCCGTTCTGCCCGTTGCCGCCACAGGCTTTTTCGGCAATCTCACAGGTGCGGATTTCCTGAGAATGATTAAACGCAAAGCCTCTTGGATTGACACTAATCGCCAAATACTGATGGACGCCATAAACCAGACATAACGCAGTTGCCCGCAGTAACGCTTGCCGTAAATCTTGAGTCTTTCGTTATAGCTACCCCCTATCCGCTATCCGCTAATCACTCCTCGCTCACCTTTTGCCTGGCATACATTGCCACAATTTGCTGTTGAACGTTTGGCGGCACCGCCTCATAATGACTCAGCGCCATCGAATAGCTCCCCCGACCGCCCGTAACGCTCTTAAGCTGGCTGCTGTATTGCGTAATCTCCGACAGCGGCACCTGCGCCTTAATGACCATAAAATTGCCCGGCAGCATGTCCTGCCCAACGACTCTGCCGCGCTTACCCGCCAAATCGCCCGCTATGTCACCCATATTTTCCGCCGGCACCGTTATCTCTATATTCACTATCGGCTCAAGCAGAACTGGTTTCGCCTTCTGCACTGCGTCAATGAATGCGTTTTTGCCCGCCGTCCGGAATGCCACTTCCTTTGAGTCCACAGGATGGCTCTTCCCGTCATACACCGATACCTTTACGTCCTGCATCGGGAATCCCGCCACAACGCCGTTCTGCATCACGTCGTTGACCCCCTTAAAGACTGCCGGCTCGTACTGTCCCGGTATCGATGCCCCGAATATGTCCCAGCTAAATTGCAGCGCCGGGTCCGAATTCCGCTCTGCAGGCTCGACCCGCAGATAAACCTCGCCGAATTGGCCTGCTCCGCCTGTCTGCTTCTTGTGCCGGCAGTGTCCCTCCGCCTTGCCCGTTATCGTCTCTTTGTATGGTATCTTCGGCTGCTTCGTATTCACAGGTATCTTAAAGCGTTTCTCCATCTTCTCGAGCATTACCCGCAGATGCAGCTCGCCCAGCCCGTTTATTACAAGCTCTTTCGTTTGCTGGTCTCGCGTCACCTTCAGGCACGGGTCCTCTTCGCACAGTTTTTCTATCGCAGAGCTGATTTTCTGCTCATCGCCTCTCGTGGCCGGTTCTATCGCCAGTGAAAACATCGGCTCAGGCGCTGCCGGCGTCTCGAATTTGCCTGACACCTTCCCGTCGTGAATAAGGTCCCCGATTTTGAGATCGTCCATCTTCGCCAAAGTTATAATGTCCCCCGCCGTACCAATATCTATCTCCTTGTTTTCGCTGCCCTGCGATTTCAGAATATGTCCCGGCCGGATGCCCTTTCTCTCGTCGTTCCGCAGCATATTCGTGTCTGACCGAAGTGTCCCGCTGAATATCCGAATCGAGGAATACTTCATATTCGACCGCTGGTCGAACCCCACCCTGAACACTAATCCCGCCAGCGCCCCGCCCGCATCGGCCTTCAATTCCGTTACCTTCTCGCCATCGTGCAGTTTCGCCGCACTTGCCGACAACGGCGAAGGTGTATACTTCACAATAATATCAAGTAGCTCCGTTATCCCCGCCTCCTTGCGAGCATTGGTAAAAACTATCGGAATCACCGTTCCGCTTACCAGCGCCTTCACAAATGCACCGCCTGTCTTTTCAGCGGATATTTCTTCGCCGCCCAGGTAGCTTTCCATAAGCTGGTCGTCCGCCTCTACGATGCTTTCTATCAGCTCAGTATGTGCCTTCGCAACGTCCATCACCGGCGAATTACCGCTCTTGTTCTCGATGCAGTCGATTATAGATGTTTTGTCTGCGCCCGGCAGATTCGCACACCGGCACTTCGAGCCGAAGGTCTCGTGAATATTTTTCAATAGTTCCGGCAGGTCAATATTCTCCGCGTCGATTTTATTTATAGCAATCAGCCTCGGCTTATGCGCCTTCGTCGTCAATTCGAACATCTTGCGGGTATTGGTCTCTATGCCTCCGGAAGCGCTGATTACTATCACCGCCGTTTCCGCCGCCGCTATCGCCTTTATCGCAGGCCCCGTAAAATCCGGATAGCCCGGCGTATCGATAATGTTTATTAGCTTGCCCCCGTAGTTTATATTGATTATTGACGATTGAATCGAATGCTGATGCTCCTTTTCCTCATCGTAGAAGTCGCAGATTGAAGTTTTATCGTCTACGCTGCCTAACCGGTTCGTTACGCCGGTTTTATGAAGTATTGCCTCTGCCAGTGATGTCTTTCCGCTGCTGCCGTGTCCTAAAAGAACGATGTTCCGAATGTCGTTTATATTTGCCACTTTCCAGTCTCCAAAAACCGTAACAAAGTTTTACATTTAGGATTAAAACCAAGTATCATATCATAATCTAAGTGCGTTGAACAGGCATTTTTCGCCGTTTTTGCGGATGTTTCCATTAAAATTTTGGCCTTTATTCGGGGCTTGCAGCCGGTAAATATTCGACAGCCGCATTGAATAACAATTATTTTTCGTAATAAGGCTGGTTGTTTTTGTATAACTGGATGCGGTTGCGGACCTCCTCGGCCAGTTTTTTATTGCCGGCGCTCTCGGCTAATTTCTCGGCCTTTTCTGCCGTTGCCGCTGTCTCAGAGAACTTGCCGTTGCTTGCGTAAGCGGCGGCCAGTGTATCTAAGCAGTACGGTTCGTTATACTCTGTTATCTCGCACGCCCGCACCGCCATCGCCATCGCCTCCGCAGGATTTGAAATATTGGGGTCGCTCTGCGTCGCTTCGTACCACGCCAGATGGCTATACGCCCTGAAGTTGTTGGGTCTTAGCCTGATTATCTCGCGATAAACCTCAATCGCCTCTCCGATTTTATTCTCCTTTTGAAGTGCAAAAGCAAGGTTGTCCAGCATAAATGTATTGCTTCCCGTTACAGCCAGGGAATGCTTAAAAAGGCTGATGCTGTTCTGCCAGCACCTTACCTGCGTTCGTGTCGTTACCAATAGTCCCGTCAGGACCAGAGATGCCGTAATTCCGAGAAATATCTTCTGGTATCTCCATCCGCTTGTAAGCTCCGCCGCCCCCCACGCCGCCATAATAAAAATCCCCACCGAAGGAATATAAGTGTAACGGTCTGCCATTGCGAAAGAGCCTAATTGTATCGCCCCGATAACGGGGACCAGCGTCCCCAGATACCACAGCCAGCCGACAATCAGGTATTTACGTTGCCGGCACAGGTAAATCGCCCACGCAGAAATCAATACCAGCACCAGCGCCTCTGCTCCCAACTGCCGCAGCGGAAACATATTACGGGGATACGGATAAAACACCGCTAAACGGGCAGGCCAAATCATTTTTTCAATGTATGTAAAATAAGAAACAATGGTATTTGCAATCCGTATATTGCTGGGCAGCCCCAGCGCTAATGCCCCCTGGCCCTTTTCCGTGTAAAAAGTAATCACGCAAAAAATCCCCGAAAGAGCAAAAAACGGCACCTTCTCCAACAGCGTATAGCGTATAGCGTTTGGTGTATAGTGAATTTCAGATTCTTCTTTTCTATCCGCTATCCGCTCCACGCTATCCGCTGGCTTTAGTCGTTTCAGCGGCCAATAATCCAGCAGGAGCATCACAAACGGCAATGTTACCAGCATAGGCTTGGCCATCAGCCCAAGAGCAAAAAGAACAAATGTCACCAGATACCGCAAAACCCCCGGTCGCTCCGCATATCGGAGGTATGCCCACATCGTAAGCAGCCAGAAAAATGCGCTCAGAACGTCCTTGCGCTGGGCCGCCCACGCTACCGATTCGACGTGCAGCGGATGCAGTGCAAAAGCCGCGGCGACAAAGGCGCTTTGCCACACTGCTCCGGCCATCTTTTTCAAAACCCAGAACAGCAGCAGCGTATTTGCCGTATGAAACAGCAGGTTGACTATATGGTGCCATTTCGGATTTAAGCCGAAAAGCTGGCAGTCGAGCGTATGGCTCAGTATGGTCAACGGATGCCAGAAACCCAGTTCTGGCGTAAACGCTCGGCTGATATTTTTGAAGCTGACCCCTCCCTTAATATGAGGATTTGCGGTAATGTACGCCGGGTCGTCATAATCTACGAAGCTGTTTTTGCGCACCTGCTCGTAGGCGATTAGTGTCGATAAAACCAGCACGCAGCAGATAAGAAAAGAACAGCTTTTATTCGTCGTGTCGCACATTTGCTTGCTTGATTTACCATCTCAAACTGGTTGTTTTTTGGTAAAATTGATGGTATAAATGCTTTAGTTAAAAAAATATATAATAATTTGTCATTCCCCCTTAGGGGGAATCCAGTTTTTTATCTACAGTGTAAATCCGTGTCTAAAAAAAAATCGGTCAGTTTGAGTTACTATAATAACCTCATCCTTTGCTATGTGCAATATCTCCGTAAGAATTGTGGATTATAGATAACCCCACTTTGTGCCATCGCGACCCCGCACCACGCGTTTAGCAGTCGCCGGAACGGCGACCCCACCCGCAGTCCGTTTAGCCCCCAGGCCTGCCGGGGGTTCATTCTATCTTGTTTTTACTTCATAATCCGATATTCAAAATTCAATATTCGTAATTCAATTCCTTCCCTCCTGATTTCCTGCCCCCCGACACCCACCCCACTAATTCACTAATTCACTAATTCTCTAATTCCCTTCCCCTACCCCCCCCAATTCCTGCCACTTCATAATTCGATATTCATTATTCGATATTCGAAATTCTTTATTCGTAATTCATTATTCAACACCCCACCCGCATCGTAGTTTTTGTAGCGTGGCGTCCTACCCCCCCAATCCCTGCCACTTCATAATTCAATATTCGTTATTCGATATTCATTATTCAACACCCCACCCGCATCGTAGTTTTTGTAGCGTGGCGTCCTACCCCCCAATTCCTGCCACTTCATAATTCGATATTCATTATTCGATATTCGAAATTCTTTATTCGTAATTCATTATTCAATTCCCCGCCCCCTAAATTCCCTCAATCCACCCCTCAACCTCCTTTACCTCTCTCGGCATACCTATTCTCTTATATAACTCCCTCGCCTTCTCCCAGTATTCTCTTGCCTTCTTGACATCCCCTCGCTGCTTATAAATCACTCCAAGATTGCCATGATCATTTGCCATTCCCTCCTGCAACCCAAGCTGTTCATGAATCTCCAGCGATTTTTTATGCATCTGCTCTGACCTGTCCAATTCACACCTTTTTTGATAAACCACCCCCAAATTACCGCACTGATTTGCTATACCCTCTAGCCGACCAAGTTTTTCATTAACCTCCAATGCCTTCTTATGCAACTGTTCAGCTTTTTCCAAATTATTCCTCATTCCATAAATCATCCCCAAATTACCGTAATCCCCTGCCAATCCCTCCCAAAATCTAAATCTTTCATTTATCTCCAGCGAATTCTTAACCATCCGTTCAGCACTGTCCAAATCTCTCGTTGTTAGATAAATCAGTCCCAAATTGCCGTAACTTTTTGCCATTCCCAAGTTTTGACCAAGTCTTTCGTTTATCTCCAGCGAATTCTTAATCATCTGCACTGCCTTGTCTAATTCGCCCCTCATTTGATAAATCACCCCAAGATTGCCATACTGATTTGCCATTCCCTCAAGCAGGCCAAGTCTTTCCGCAATTTCCAAGGATCTTATATGCATCTGCTCTGCCTTGTTTAATTTGCCCTTCATTTGATAAATCACCCCAAGATTGCCTAAAACTGCCATTTCCTCTTGCGAGTCTTTCCTAACAACCGATAGTGCCTGTTCTGACAAACCAATCGCAGTATCCAACAAGCCAAGCCTGTTCAATGCAGGGTAACATTCATTCCCAAACGCATATACAAACGCATCTTCCCCTTCAGCTGCTAAAACGTGCTCCGCCAGTCTCTCCGCCGCAAGCGCATCCGGCTTAATTTGCTCCTTTTTCGCCTTCCTCAATTTCTCCCGATATACACTTACCGCCCGCCCGCGATATTCTTCTTTCTCCTTCTCCCCAATCTGCCCTAATATATAATCCGCCAATATCGTATGGTATATCCGCCTGCCGTATCCTTCCTCCCGCAGCAGCCCCGCCAAAAATTTGCCCGCCAGAACCGCCTTCCTTTTCGCAGGTTTCAAACTGCTCACCGCCTCCGCCACATCGTCCGGCACACCCACCTCTAAAATCGCATAAGCCTCGAATAGCTCGATAGCCCCATCGCCGCCGTCATCGCAAACCCTTTTCCACTGCAATTCCGCAAACCTTATCGGCTCTCCCTTTTTCGGCAGTTCCTCCAATTCCGTCCCCGCTTCCACCAAATCCAGCGCTGCCCCAATGGCGTATGGATGTCCCTTATAACGATTCAGAACCTCTCTCAAATCTGAAATCTCAACTCTCAAATTTTCTCGTCGGCAATTCACTAATTCCTCAACTTCAGCTTCACTCAAAACATCCAACCGCCTCTCCGGAATCCGCACCACGTTGCCCAATCCGCCGAATGTTTCGCTTTCGACCAGCACATCTTCCGGCCTTTGCGCAAACACCAATTTCACCTTCTTCGGCAAATCCCTCACCACAATCGCCCACGACTGGTCGCTCTCCTTCTGCATATATTTTTCCGGGTCAACAATAAACACCGCCCGGCCATTCTTTGGCAACCGCTTTGAAATAAGCCCCAGCCGCTCCAAAAACTGCTGACGTGTATCTTTCGCCGGGTCTCTCCGCAAACTCTTCAAGAGTTCGACCAACCTTTCTGTCTTCTCTCCGAGCGCCTTACCTATCCATTTTCCTGCGGGCACAAGTTTCGCCAATTTCAATAATGCCAGCCATTGCCTTTTTCGTTCCGGCACATTATCGAAACTCCCCGGTTTGGTATTTGCCGCCTCAAAAGCGTTGTCCATCATAAGTGCCATCGTTGAATCAACACTGTCTGTCGGCGTTACCTCATATCGCACCCATCCGCATTTTAGGCCGGGATAAGTCTCCGCGATTTCCGCCATTTTATTGACTAAAAATGTCTTCCCCATCCCTGCCTGTCCGACGACGACAACAGCCTCTCCTCTTGGCCGCTCAAGTGCCTTTTTGAACTGCTCTATCTCGTCCCTTCTGCCGACAAATATCTTTTCATCGTTCATACTGCTGACCCCATTATTTCCCGATTAACCTTCATAGTCACGTAGGGTGGGGTCATAACCCCACCAACCCGATTCTGCGAGCATCGAGCATCCAGTATCGAGCATCCAGTTTCTTTTTCCACACATTCCCCATTTTAATCTTTCTTTTCCCCTTTGCACGCCAATTTTTTATCTTTTTACCTTACTTCGTTATTCGAAATTCGACATTCAATATTCGATATTT
>Ga0315282_10000268_pt1 | contig 104536 bp, 105 predicted proteins | sample YL17G07_20_MG_FD_203693 | JGI IMG/M metagenome (GOLD analysis project Ga0315282, IMG submission 203693) | Sediment microbial communities from Yellowstone Lake, YNP, Wyoming, USA - YL17G07_20 | ecosystem: Environmental > Aquatic > Freshwater > Lake > Sediment | place: USA: Wyoming | collected...
CGGCTATGGGCGGGAACTTGATGCCGCTGTTGACGATGAACCAGTTGAAGAAGAAGTAGCTGCCAGTGCCGACCAAGAAGCCTAGGAAGGCGAAGGAGACGAGCAGCTTCGTCCTTTCGAAGGCCATTCCCAGTCACTCCCCGATCTAGGGATTGATGCCCTTCTCTGAGCCTTCGGTTGACGGCAGTGTGGGGAAGCCTTCCCTTATCTTCTGGTCTGCGATGGTCGAGGCCTCGGAAAGGATCCGTTCTGCTTCTTCGCCGGATGCGATGGATGCCCAACTCTGTCCAGTGGCTTCGCCCGCCTCTAGGACTAGGCTGTCGAGGGTCTGGCTGATGTTTGTGAGTTGTAGGCTCACCTCAGGGATGACTCCTGCGAGGCGTCCCCTGACAGTATTGATGATCTTGGCCGCAGGCATGACCTCTGCCGCTACGTCTCCGAAGTCGCTCACTGTCTCCAGTCTCAGTACGACCTGTTCGATGGCGTGGTGGGAGCTGATGATGATCTGGGCCATCTTTCGGACTTGGCTGCACTCGTTGGCGTACATTATGGCTGTGGATTGGTCTTTGCGTTCTTGGGCTTGGACGCATTTCTGGAATAGTCCTTTGTGCTTCTGTTCGATGCGCATTCGGCTGTCGTCGAGTTTTCGGGTGACCATGTTGAGGCGGTAGATGGTCTGGGTAATGCGTTCTTTGAGGGGGGTAGGATGCATCTTATCGGCGATGGTGCTGCCGACCGGCTTTCCTCTCTCTTTATTCCACTCGGACGCGAACTTGTCTGACAATCTCTGTCCTCCTCCTGTTTTTCGGTGTAAGCTCAGTCTACGAAGGGGATTTAGGTTTTAGACAGAGAGGTATCTAACAATGGGGTGGGTTTGGTCTGGATTGGCTGGTACGTGTAGATTCTGTGGGTCGGGTAGAGTTGGGGGTATCACCGTAGGATAGCGTGGGTTACGACAGGGTTGGGTATCCTCTTAAATCCCTTCGCGGTAAGGATAAGTATTGGTTGATGATGGAATATGTCGGGCCTCGGTAGCATAGACTGGCTATTGCGACGGCTTGGTAAGTCGTAGGTCGCGGGTCCAAATCCCGCCCGAGGCTCCTCTGACATGATGTGCGGTTTTTGGTACTTCGTCGATATCGGCTACGGGTTGCCGGCTTTGAGGGAGTGGGGGTCTGTGAAGTCTATGTTGTCTGGTATCTGGATGGAGTCGAAGAGGTCGGAGGGGGGTATGGTTTGTGTTGGGATGATTTCGATTCTGTCTCCTCGCTTTATGAGTGTGAGTTTGCGGGATTTCCAGTCTTTTCGCCACTTCTTGGGGATGGATATGCGGCCTTGGGAGTCCAGTTCCCTCACGACCACTTCCATTTTTGACAGCACTGACAAAGGAATCCCCATTTGGGGAATATGAGGTTTTGGCCAAGGGGGTCCGAGTTGGAACGGAGGAGGACTTGCTTTGTCTTTTCAGGATAGTCATAGGGCTCTTCCTTGGACGTTTTCCTTTGTGCCATAAGACGACTTATATATTCTGAAAGCTAATAGTGATCTTTATGGTGGAGACCGAACGTCCGACTCAGAGGCGAGTTGAGGACCTGATAGCCACGAGCCTCTACCGGGCAAGGATCAACAAGATAAGGGACTACTTGAAAAAATCCTACAGGAGATATGATCCATATCTCAAGCCAATAGGAGAGGTCAGGGAGATTCTGGCTAAGGAGATGCCTGAAGAGTCGTTGAGTCAGGAGGTTGTCGATCTCAGGCGAAGGGAGACCCATTGAATGGTCACCTTTTACTTTGACACCTCAGCTATAGTTAAGAGATATCATAGGGAGATGGGTTCTGAGGTCTTAGACAAAGTGTTCGGGCTAAAGGAGCACGAGTTTGTCACATCATATTGGACTGTGCTTGAGTTTACTGTTGCTTTTTCAGCTAGGATGAGAAGAAAAGCGTTATCGAAAAACGCTTTTAACGTGGTTATGTCACGTTTTCTCAGAGATGTTTTAGATGATTTCACAATTACAAGCGTGAACGATGAGCTTATTGCCTCAGCAACTCCATTGGCAGTTAAATACTCTTTGCCCTCGGCAGACTGCCTGCAATTGGTCAGTGCAATAAGTTTGAAGAGAGCCTTAGAATACGAGAAGGAAAAGCTTGTTCTGCTATGTTCGGATAAGGATTTGTGCCGAGCGGCTCAAAAGGAGGGAATCGAATCTATCAATCCAGAAGAGGGAAATGCTTTGGAAAGATTAAATGCAATCATCGCTTAGGTTGTATGAGAGTATTATTATAGTTTTCGGGACCTTAATGCATGGCTTCTAGTAGTCTTTGGCCTTTGGCTGTGAGTCTGTGATGCTTTGAGGTCATTTGGTACCAGGGTTCTTCGGGGGCTGTGTGGGCTAGTTCTAGGAGTTCTTCGGTGAGGCTGTATCGGCGGAGTCGGTAGATCTTCCTCATGTCCCATTCTGGGAGTTTGGTGTGGACTTGGCTTCCTGTGAGGGGGCCGTTCGCGTAAGCGCTTAGGAAGGTGAGGAGGTCCTCGAAGTCGACCCTCATGGCGCCTATCGTCAATGGCTGTAATGGGGAGATAAAGGTGAGCCTATTGTCTCTGGGCGTCCTCCATTTATTGGAGGAATGCAAGCAGAGTCTAGTCTGCGACTTCGAGGAGCTTTACAGATACCTTATTGACGACTTTGTGATCCAGTACTGTCAGAGGCTCAGGAAAAGGGACTTCACCGTGAAACCTGAGAGCCTGTCGAAGAAGACTTATTAACTGAGAGAACCTCGAGAAGAAGATTGGAGGCTCATGCGGTTATGTCATCGCCCGAAGATGAGGGAGACTTGGATGAAGATGTCGAGTATATTCCGTACCAATACTCTATCACAAGCTATGGTGCTGATTACACGATTGATGGCTTGGTTAGGAGGATACAGAAAGGTGATATAATTGTTCCCCGCTTCCAGCGGAGTTTTGTTTGGTCGTACTTACAAGCCTCAAGATTCATAGAATCTCTCTTACTTGGCCTACCTGTTCCCGGTATTTTCTTCTCAAAAGAATATGGATCAGAGAAGCTGTTGGTTATTGATGGTCAGCAAAGACTTAGAACACTCCAGTTTTTCTACGAGGGACAATTCAAGCCCACGGGTCAAGTCTTTGAACTGAAGGGGGTGCAACCTGAATTTGAAAAGAAGACATACGAAACGCTGGCTGTTGAAGATCGGCGAAGATTGGATGATTCTGTCATGCATGCAACCATCGTGAAACAAGACAAACCAGAAGAAGACAACAGTAGTATTTACTACATATTCGAGAGGTTGAACACAGGAGGCACATTGCTGATGCCTCAGGAAATAAGATCTAGTATTTTCCAAGGAGAACTTAACGATTTGCTCAAGGAGCTAAACCAGAATGCGTCATAGCGCGCGCGCTAGCCGCCCATATACTTAAGTCCCGTAGCTGTCGAAAGCTAGCTGATAACCCGGAGGTCTGCAAGGGTCGTGATAGAGCCGGGTCAGGTGGTCTCGTATTGGGAGATGTGCAAAGAGGAGGAGACTAGCCTTCAAAGAGGCATGAACTTCAGGCTTCGCGGTGGCCTCAGCATCATTCTGATGAACTTGCGGCCTGACGCTCCTTACGCGGACCGCGTGGAGGACGACGGAAGAACATTGGTATACGAAGGGCACGACGCCTCAAGAACCATTGAAGGTCCCGACCCCAAGACGGTTGACCAACCCGATTCTGAGCCAAGTGGAAGACCGACACAGAACGGGCTCTTCTACGGAGCCGCTCTACGGTATAAGAATGGAACTAGCGAAGCCGAACGTGTGAAAGTCTATGAGAAAATCCGTCCCGGCATCTGGGCATACAACGGCGTCTTCAAACTAGTTGATGCATGGAGTGAAATGATTGGAGGCCGAAGAGTATACAAGTTCCGACTAGAGACGGCCGGTGAAGCATCCAAGGACAATCGCGAGGCTCAGCTGGCTACCACGCGAATGATTCCCACATGGGTGAAGCGAGAAGTCTGGAAACGCGACAAGGGCAGATGCGTCGTATGCGGAAGCAAGGATAACTTACATTTCGACCACATAATCCCTTATTCGAGAGGGGGTTCTTCGCTTGTCCCAGAGAACATCCAATTGTTATGTGCGAGACATAACCTTGAGAAAAGAGCGAACATTCAGTGAGCAGCTATCAACGATGTGTTGGGCGTGCGCGCCTCGCAGAGGCTAAACTAAATTTTAATCCCCAGACCCAAACGCTTACTCCTTTTCCCTTGTTTCCTTGCTCCCTCCCCTCTACTCTCTTCTATTCTCTTTCTCCGTGTCTCATATCACGTAACAACGCGTTGTCCGGCGCCACGATCAGCGAAGAGCCATCGCGCGCTAAGGCCCTCCATGAGAGACCTCGGAGAGTTCTTGCTTACAGGTAACGCTATTCCGTAGTTCGACCGTCAAAATGCTCCTCACTCGCCATTGCTTCTCTCTTAGTATGACGCACTACGCCATCTTGGTGTTCAGGAGGTGAGTAGACCGTGTACAGTTTGAGGTCTGAGCTCTTAGAAGTATTGACCACATTATGCCTAGCGCCCGCAGGCACTATAACTCCGTCTCCATCACTGACACGGTGTTCCACGCCGTCAATAATCACCTTTCCTTCTCCTCCCTCAAATCGAAAGAATTGATCAACATCGTCGTGCGTCTCTTCACCTATTTCTTCGCTAGGCCTAATGTTCATGAGCACGAGCTGACTGTGCTTCCCCGTATACAACACACGGCGGAAATCGATGTTCCTCCTCGTCTCTTTCTCAAGTGCGACTACGTATCCCTTCATATTTTCTCACCCGATGTTGAGCTCTTTACTATTCATGTGTTACCCATCCATATTAAGATATTTGGAATCTAGACCAGATTGGGCTGCAAACCGGAGTTCCCAAGGAAAGTTGGCGTGTCTTTCTGCAGTCAGACAGGGACAGAGGAAGAGACGCTCAGGGATTCACTCAGAAACAGTTTGGGTTTGGGGATAAATTTAAATTCCCATTAAAGCTTTTTTGGAAGAAAGGTTTATTTACCTTTGAAATTTTTTCTTTCTTGGACGTTCATCCTCTTATGCTTCGTCTTCCTCAGCCTTTCCTTCCTCGTCCTTTTCATCCTCTTCAGCCTCATCTCTGATTCGCTTCAGTTTCTTATATCCTTTTCCCGCATCTTACCCTAGCAAGCTATCAATTCAAGAAACGTTTATTTGCTGAAATAACCTTTCCATTCAGGCGTATAAAAATGGTCAATTTCTGATTTGTCCTTAGAATAAAAAGCTTGGGTCGGTTATTCGTATGAAGTGTAAAAGATACCTAGTGACTTTGTGCAATATGCAATGTGTGTGGGTGTAATATATGAGAGAGTAAGAGAGTGCATGAGTGAGAATTTGGGTTCGGGGCTTAAACTTTAAGCCACCACCAGTTGAAGGTCGGCCCATCTTCCCGCAATCACCTGCCCGAGGCCAGATCCAGATAACGTGTCCAGAAAGCAATGACACGTACTCTAGATTCTCAATTTTTGGCATTTTCCTTTTGGGATAGGTTTTGAGGATGCCAAATTCTCCCCCTTCTCCCTCTCAAAATTTTAAGCCCCAAACCCAAAACTTAAATATTGAATGTCCTTAGCTAAAGAATGGGTGAGTCGATATGGAGATTATTCTCATACACCGACCTAGAGGCTACTTTCCGCCTGAGCTTGTGAAAGCGAGCATTGAACTTGGAAAAGAGCTTAATGTGAAGACAGAGAAGGCTGTGCCAGGAGGCAAGTTGGTAGCTTCATATGCCGCCTGCGGTCAAATGTGTATTTTCTGCGTCTGGGATGTTCCTAGGGTGGATAACTTGATGCCTCTATGTGGGCAAATGACATTTCTTGGTTGGGATACTGAAGTCATTCCCGTCCAGAAGATGAAAGACGCCTTACCTGCGATGGAGAAAGCTCTAGCGGAAATGGCGAAAAGATAGCCCTATTCTTTTTTCTTTCTTCGCAGTGTTTGGGTTTAAGGCTTAAAATTTTACACCATCAACGATTCAACGGATTCAGCTTGAAGAGCGCATGCGGGTACGCCCTCCTTAAGCCTCAGTGAGACAAACGGGCGATGCGGTAAGCAAAGCTCAGCTTCAAGGTGAGTTTGAAGGTGTACTTGAAGAAAGGTGCCACCTCACCACCCCCCTCTTTTCTCTCTCCCTGCTTCACCGCGGACTAAATTTCACTCCCCAAACCCAATGGTTCTCGGAAAGGCTCCCTAACGGATCTTCTTGACCAAGTGCTCCATCGTATCGAGGCAGGCCTGCCGGACAAATCCTTCAACGCTCCCGAAGAGCAGGAGGCGAAGACCCCTCTCAACCAGCACCCTAACATTCTCAACAGTAACAGGATACGCAACATAGGAGACAGTACACATAACCGGAACACCCTTCCCCTTAGCCACGGCCATCACCCTATCGACGCTCCGAACCAACTCAGGGCTCTGGAACTGTCCCGGGACTCCCATAGACAGAGACAGATCCGAGGGCCCTAGAAGAACCGCGTCGACGCCCTCAACACCAGTTATCTCCTCTATATTCTCAACCGCCTCCCTCTCCTCTATCTGCGCGACCACCGTCACCCCCTCATTGGAGCGTCTCGTGTATTCACTCATGCTCATCTGCGGTATGTTAAACCCGCTAGATCGGACCAAACCGCCAAACCCCCTAATCCCCTCTGGCGGGAATCTCGCACTCTGAACAGCACTCTCAGCCTCCTGCCGAGTGTTAATGTGAGGCACGATGACCCCATCAGCACCCACCTCAAGCACCTTCCTCACATACGTCGCATCGTTATCTGGGACCCGGACGAGCGTCGCCATCCCCGACAGCTCAGACGCTATAATCATGCTGGGGAGGGACTCTAGGCTGACAGTTGAGTGTTCCGCGTCAATATAAACGAAGTCAAAGCCTGAATGCCCGATGATCTCCAAGAAACTTGGAGCAGGGGTTGAAATACTCATTCCGCATAGAATTCTTCCCCCTCGAATAGCTTTCTTCAGGGTATACTCCTTCAATTTCGAAACCTCCACAGCTAAAGGACCCTAACTCTCATCTATTTCAAACTTGCCAAGAGCATCAAGACCCAAGCAATCTCTCTCTTCTTCTCGCCACCTTTCTCCGCGTCAAACATGACGCACATCACAACACGACAAGAATCCGAATGTGTCACCAGGCGCGCGGGCGAGCGCGAGCGATCCTGTGTTTGGGGACTGAAATCGAATCGCCATTCGCGCAGAGAAGGTAGCGGTCTACGCGGCGCGACTAGCGCGCACTTGCGGTCTAAGAACAGTGTCTGTGAGACTTTGCGGGGTTCATTCCATCGATTGGGCGCGAGCGAAGGCTAGGGCAATCCTCCGCCTCAACACTTCAGTCGACTCCGGAGTCCACTCGTAAAAGCCCTTCCCCGTCTTAACGCCAAGCTCGCCCCGCTCAACCTTCTCTCTCAAAAATGGAGGCACCTCGGGAGAAGATTCTAGATACGGAAGCAGATGGGAAGCGGCAGCCAACACGAGATCCCAGCCTGCCAGCTCAAAGACCTCGAAGGGACCTGCAACAGACCAGCGCCTTCCGATACTAGTCTTCACAATAGTGTCAACATCACGTGGAGTCACAACGCCCTTCTGCACAAGCCACAAAGCTTCCCTAAGAAGCGCTCCTTGCAGACGATTCGCAACGAAGCCCGGAACCTCCCGCTGTATCACAACAGGGCGTTTCCCTATTTTGGCAAGCAGATCGTAAACCGTCGTAACAGTCTCATCAGACGTCCTCTCATTTCGCATTATCTCGACTAGAGGAACCATGTAAGGAGGATTCGAGTAATTAGCCAACAACACTCTATCTGGGCGATCTGTAACCGACTGCAGCTCACTCAGCGGCAAAGTGGAGGTCCCGCTGACCAAGATCGTATGTTGCGGACATAACCTATCGAGTTCCCTGAAGATCCGTTGCTTCAACGCCAAGTCCTCGTACACGGACTCGATCACAAGATCGACATCCTCGACCGCATTCCTGAGCACCGCAGTAGTATGGATCTTCGTCGGAACTGCATCCGCCTGCTCAGGGGTGACCAAACCAATACCGATGAGCATCCTGAGGTTGCGATGAATGTTCATCGCCGCCTTCTGCAGACTCTCTTCGCTACGCGAATGGAGCTGGACATCATAACCCGCGAGGGCGAATTCTTGGGCATATCCATGACCCATCAAGCCAGCACCTACAACCGCTATTCGTCTAATCCTCTCAACTCCCATCAGGGTCCCCGTCCACAAGCGACTACATTCTAGCGAGATAAGGCTGTTCACCCTAGGCGCGAGTAAGGTAGCCTTAAGTACCTCACGGAAGCATGGTGGGGCCCGTGTCCAACCATGATTCAACTCATCGAACATGTGGCAATCACCGTAAGGGATCTTCAAGAGACCATCGACTTCTACGCCAAACTAGGCTTCAAGCCGACCCAAAGGAGCGAGACCCCCACCCAGACCATTCAATTCCTAGAAGCTGGCCAAGCGAGGCTTGAGGTCTTCATCCCAAAGGCCACCGTCACTATCCCACCTGAGTTAGCTCAGAGCGATGTCGGGATCAAGCACATCGCGTTGAAGGTGGACGATCTCTCGAAGACCTACGAGGAAGCAAAGGCGAGGGGGGTAGTCTTCAACGCTGAACCTAGGCGCCTTCCCTCGGGATCCGTCACGACGTCCTTGAAGGACCCCAACGGGATACTCCTCCAGCTCATACAAAGGTGAAAGCGAATAGGATAATGGGAGACTGGCATTTAGGAAGATCTAAGTACTGAAGAATCCCCTCTCTGAGTTCGTCAACAATTCCACGCCGGTATCGGTGACCAGCAAGAGGTCTGCCTGAACCGCCCCAACAACTCTGCCAAAGGAATCTCTTTGGGGGAACACAAGCGTTTAGCCAGAAGAGTCTGATTTGGAGCAGGGTAGACGTGCTGTGCATTTTCAAGGCATTCTTCATGTTCCTCGGTGGTTCTGCCTCTTGATCGCAACAAGACTAGGAAAAGTTTAGCTATCTAAGATGAGAAATCACGGTCTTGGCGAAGAGTCTCACTCCACCGAGCTTGGACGTGAGTGTCGCTGAGGCCAGTGTGATCTTCGGACACCTGATCTTCATATGATTGGAAACATAACGTTTAACTCCAATGAAGGAAAGATGGTCTGCAAACAGTTTCGATGCGATTGATCATCTAGGGGAGAAAGCTTGCGTGCCGAGATATTAATCAAGGGTATTGTCCAAGGGGTAAGCTTTCGACCCTTTATTTACAGAACTGCTTTAGAGAACAAACTTGTGGGTTACGTAAGGAATCGAGGCGACACAGGTGTCGAGATCGTTGTAGAGGGAAATGAAACTGAACTGAATCAGTTCATCGTGAGCCTGAAGGAAAAGAAAATCCCTTATCCCAAATTTATGACGTGCCCGCTAATCATACTCAGGATAGATGAGAATTCTCAGGATTGTGGTGGCGCCATTTCCCCAAGGATTCTCCGACCACAGCTCCACATACGGGTCTCTAGGCGAGCTTCTCAATCCTCGCGGCGCACACCTTCAGCTCCGGAATCTTTGCCTTGGGGTCGAGCGCAGGGTTAGTAAGCATGTTGGCGGCGTTTTCGACGAAGTGGAAGGGGATGAAGATTGTGCCTTCTGGAACAATAGGCGAAACTCTTGTTTTGATGCTGATCTCTCCCCGGCGACTCTTGACTTTGACGACCTCGTTGTTTTCTACCTTAAGCCTCCGTGCATCCTCAGGATTCACTTCAACGTAGCCCTCGGAAAGCTGCATGTTAAGCGTTGGCGACTTACGCGTCATGGTTCCAGTGTGGAAGTGGAAGATGACCCTTCCCGTCGTTAAAATCAAGGGGTACTTTTGATCCACCTGTTCGGCGGGTGGGAGATAATCCACAGGTGTGAAGAGGCCGAGACCTCGAGAGAACTTGTCTCTGTGTAGGTACTTCGTCCCAAGATGCTCCCTAGTCGGGCATGGCCACTGCAGTCCCTCGCCTTCCAAACGCTCAAACTGCATCCCGCCATAGATGGGAACCAGTCGAGTAATCTCGTCCATAATCTCCTTCGGCGAGGCATAGTTCATGGGGAAGCCCATCCGATTGGCCAACTGCATGATGATTTCCCAGTCCTGACGCGCTTCTCCTGGTGGGTCTATCGCCTTCCGAACTCTTTGAACGCGGCGCTCGGTATTCGTGAAGGTACCATCCTTCTCAGCATAGCAGGCTGTTGGCAACACGACATGGGCGAGCTCAGCGGTCTCAGACATGAAGATATCTTGGACGACGAGGAGGTCAAGCTTCTTCAGCGATTCCCGGACGTGGTTGATGTCTGGGTCGGAGACCATCGGGTTCTCTCCCATCTCGTAGATAGCGTGAATCTTCTTCCCACACTCGTTTATCATCTCAACGACAGTCAAACCCGCAACCTTGGGCAGGCTGACACCCCACGCATCCTCAAGCTTCTTTATTCCAGCCTCGTTGTCCATCCGCACGTAACTAGGGTAGAAGTTAGCCAAGGCGCCGACATCGCAGGCTCCTTGAACATTGTTCTGACCCCTCAAGGGGTTTACACCCGTGCTATCCCGACCTACATTACCAGTCAGCATCGCCAAGTTCGCGGTGGATAGGACGTTATCGACGCCCGTCGTGTGCTGGGTGATTCCCATGGAGAAGACGATGGATGCCTTGTCGGCTTTGGCGTAGAGGCGCGCTGCCTCCCGAATCTTCTCAGCGGGGACATTGGTTATTTCCTCAACACGTTCGGGAGTGTACTGCTCCACTACCTTCCTGAAGGCCTCGAAGTTCTCCGTCCGACCCTTGATGAACTCATCGTCCTGAAGACCCTCTGAGAGGATAACATTCATCATCCCGTTCAACAAAGCGACATCGCTGCCCGACTTCTGCCTCATGTGGACAGTAGCGAAGCCCGCTAGGTCGATCTCCCTCGGGTCAGCGAGTATGAGTTTTTTCCCATTCTCTTTGACCGCGCGCAGCAATCTCCTCGAGATGAGGGGGTGTTGTTCGGTTGTGTTGGAGCCGATGACGAAGATTACATCTGCGTCTTGGAGTTCGGCGATCGAGTTGGTCATGGCCCCGCTTCCAAAGGCAGCCGCTAATCCAGCGACGGTGCTGGCGTGGCAGAGGCGGGCACAGTGATCGACGTTGTTTGTTCCGATGACTGCCCGCGCGAACTTTTGCATCTGGTAGTTCTCTTCATTTGTGCACTTGGCGGAGGCAAGGATGCCGATAGAGTCGCTTCCGTACTTAGCCTTGATCTCCTTCAGCCTATCCGTAACGTAGGTAAAGGCCTGCTCCCAACTGACCTCTTCAAACTTCCCATCTTTACCACGTATGAGGGGCTTGGTCAACCTTCGTGGGTCATGGATGAACTCGTGGGCCGTCCAGCCTTTGATGCATAGTTTTCCCTCGTTGACCCCTCCCTCTTTTGGAATGATGCCGACTATCTTGCCATCCCGTTCCTTGAGGTAGAGTTGGCAGCCGACTCCGCAGTAGGTGCAGGTTGTTAAAGTCTTCCTCACCTTGATCACCGTCCTCTCAACTTGTCCTCGAAGCCCTTGTCCTTAACGCGGTGCATTCCATACTGCATCTCGTCAAGGCTGTAGCCCATGGCCAAGCCTAGAAGCTGGAGGTAGAATAGAACAGGCATGTTGAAGCCGAGTTTGGTTCTCCTAGAGGCCATGACCTGGCCCATGTCAAACTGGTAGAAGCATTGGGGGCAGATGACAGTGGAGCAGTCCGCTCCTCCTGTCTTCATACTCTTGAACTTATCACTAAGGAGGTTGTAAGATGCCTCTGGTGGACCGTAGTTCATGAGTGTCCAGCCGCAGCAGAGAATCTTCAAGTCGTAGTCCACGGGTGTGGCGCCGAGGAGACTCACCATATTGTCTAAGACGATGGGGTCGTAGATGCTGTCGAAGTCCATGACCTCCGGGGGACTTACGATGTGGCAGCCTGTGTGGGTGGCCACTTTCAGTCCGTCGAGGGGGGATACCACTGCTTCCTTCAACCTCTTTTCACCTACGTCTTCCTTGAAGACATCCATGAAGTGCTTGACCTCTACCGACCCCTTGAACTGGTGGCCCGTCTCGACTATCATCTCATTTACCTTGTCCCTCAGCTCCTGGTCCTCTTTCAAAGTCTTGTTCGCCTGCTTCAGCGTGTATGAACAGCCGTTGCATAGGGTAATGATGTCCAGCCCCTGCTCTTCTGCGAGGCAGATGTTCCTCGCCGCGATCGAGGTCCAAGTTAGCTTGTCGTGGATGCCGAAGCCGACAGGCTCCGGGCAACATGTGAACCCTTTGACATCAACAAGCTCCACATCCACCCCTGGCATGACCTTCTTGGCCACGTATTCGAGGTGGGGAAGCCTTACTGGGATAAAGCATCCGCGGAAGAAAGCGTAACGGTTAGTCATCCTTTCACCTCTTTCTTCCGTAGCTTAGCCAACTTATCCTCTAGCCCCGTCTTCTTCGCTATCTTGGCTAAATCCTCAAGGGCAGGTGGCTCGAGCGTTGGCAGACCCAACCTGCTCCGTTGAGCCTGTTGAGACTGGACTATGGGAAAGGCGAAACCAGTCGATAGCACGTTGCTGACTTCGCCTTGGATGAGGTCTGGGGCGTACCCGTTCTCGAAGGCCGCTGCCTTGAGCGCCTCGATCACCTCCGTGGGGTTGACATCGTAGGGGCATATCTCGTGACATCTGTGGCAAGAAACGCAGAGCCAGAGGTTGGGGTTCTTAACAGGCTCTTTTGGGCTGAAGACGTGGTAGGTGTAGGTATCGAGGGCGCTGAACCGGGCGCCGTCTACTCCGATGCCGTAGTTGGAGATGTAGCACCCATAGCCGTCTTTGAAGGCGCATAGGCTACACTTTAGACACGTCTCTACCTTAGGATAGCGCTTCAGCAACTTGTCCCGCGCCTCGTAACTGATTTGCAACAACATTTTTACCATCCCAGAACTAGGTCACCTTGGCGACGATATTGGGTTGCGTCGATTTGTGACCGTGGGCTTCGAGGTAGTGGAAGAGGGCGATGCCGAGCAAGCCCATGAACCCAAGCTTGCCTCCGACCCCGATGAAGACCGTCGCCAAGAACACATTCAGGAGACCAACAACCGCGCCCGCCACCACTAGGTGGACATCAGCTGCCAGAATCTTCCTCGAAACCATACCTGCATAAGTGCCTGAAGCGACGACGGCAGCAATCTTTCCCGCTAGGGTAGGGATAATCCAAGGCAAGACGAGCGCTGTAGCAAGGCCGAGGATAGCTGGGCCGAGGACGACCTCGTTGGGTGCCTTGCGCTTCTGTAGCGCTTTCTCTCGAAGGAGGACTGTCCCCACGGTACCGTAGACGCCCGCGATCACTGCGGTAACGATCCACACTGGGTCGAGGTCGTTTGCGGTAAGAGGCTTGAAGTGGTTGCTTACATTGTGCTGTGAGAGCCCCAAGACTCCTAGGGTAATGAAGAATATCAGGGTCAAGTTCACAGAACAGAAACATGTAGTCCCTGCTTTGCCACCGTATCCGACGAAGAGCTTGGCGAAAAGTATTGCGAATATCCCTGCCATGAGGCCGAAGATGGGGGCATACCAGATAGAAGGAATTACGGTCGTGGAGCTCATTCCCGCGAAGGCGGCGATGTAGCTGGTTACGGCGTAGCCTTTGAAGAATAGAGCACCTATGATGCCGACTATAGAGGCGGCCACCACAGGTCCAGCGCGCGCGCTATAGTTTATGGCGTAGGAGAGGGTGGTGGCGAAGATGGCTACTCCAAGAGTTATGAGATGGTTGCGTGTTACCTTCACGATCTTCACCTTCTTTCGGCTGAGTTTAGAGTTCGTATCTCCACCTGACATAGAGAAGACATCTAATAAGGTTTTCCAGCTCGGAATATTTGTGAAGAATTGCGTTTATATTTACAAGTCCACTCATGTTATTATTGATATTTACATATCAACTTACAATTCAACATCCGACTCGCTGAGACGAAGCTATGAGCTATTCCTAGGCTGCACGATACCGGCTAGGCAACCTAGCTACGAGCTGGCCTCGCGAAAGGCCTTGGAGAAGCTCGGCATAGAGCTGGTCGACCTAGATAAGACCACCTGCGGCGCGCCACCCCCCATAGAGTCCGTGGATGTTAAGACAAGCCTCGCCATCGCGGCCTACAACATCTCCCTAGCCGAAGAACTTGACTTGGACATAGTTACCCTGTGTAATGGATGCTTCCAGTCCTTAGCCAAGGCAAACGCACTACTGAAAGAGGAGGAACATCTCAAAGATGAGATTAATGGAATATTGGCGAAGACCGGAAGGAAGTTTCGCGGAAACTGGGAGGTGAAGCATTACCTCCAAGTCTTGGTAAACGATGTCGGACTGGCTGAGATTAAGAAGAACATGGCCAAAACCTTAGACAACTTGAGAGTAGCGCCCTTCTACGGATGCCATGTCCTTAGACCTAGTTCCCTCTTGAAATTCGATGACGTAGAGAGACCTAAAGTACTCGATGACTTGATCGAGGCCACCGGCGCAAAGAGCGTCTATTACAGGAATAAGCTGAAGTGCTGTGGAGGACTCCTGAGGGGCTATGAAGACGACCTCGCCCTTGAGATTGCGAGGGAAAAAGTGATGAATATCTCCAAGGCGAAGGCGGACTGCGTCGTCACAGTCTGTCCCTTCTGCTTCGTCGCCCTCGACATGGGGCAGTTCCAGATGAGGAGTAAGTTCAATGAGGCCTATGAGATACCTGTGCTCCACTACCCAGAGCTTCTATGCCTATCCCTAGGAGTAGACGCAAAGGATTTGGCTCTCGGAACTCACAGAACCAAAGTGGACAGCCTTCTCGAAAAAATCAAATAACCATTTGTAAGGCACTCGGCTCAAGAGAAATAGGATCGTCACAACTCCTCACCTCCCAAAAACGGCCTAGGCCGCTGGCGCCAAGCATCTGTCCTATGAGCGATATCGAATGAGATATTCTCAATACGGAATCCTCGAAGAACCGAAGCACATGTATATTAAGAAGCCGTTAGGAGTGGAGTGCATATAGTTGTCTAGTCAGCAAAGACCTACGTTAATAGAATACCTCGCAGGGGGAATGCTAGGTAATTCCCCGTGGCTCTTCCTCACCTTCTTCCTAACCTTTCTCGACCCTCTGTTTTGGAATACGGTTTTGTTCGCCCTAATTATCTTGGGTTCACTGGTTGGAGGTGCGGCTTTAGCCGCATTCTATGTTGCGGTTGGTGTTCAATCCCGCCGCATAGAACGCGTGGTCACTGTCGGTTTGGTGACTGGGGGCTTCTCCTACCTGATAAATCTCGCTCTTTCACTATTGCTCTTCCCGTTTCCGCCTGGAGATTATGTGAAAATCGTCGCTTTCCTATCCGGAGGGGCCCTCGGCGCCTTTGTGAGGACAAAGAGGAAGCGAACTATGCGAAGACCTCCTCCCTCAAGTTCTAAGACATCGTAAGATCTAAGCGTGGCCATGCCTTTGTGTTCGTTCCTGTGAAGGTTGTCGAGTTCTTTTCTCGCCTAGCCTCATGGGAATGGGTCTAGGGAGACGGTTCAACTGGTCTGCCTAGTAAGGGGAAAGACTTGTAACGATTGGCTGACTCCCCCTCAAGCCTTAAGTACTATGAGGAACGTGGATTTCAAGTAAGAAGGTGTAAAGAATGTCTGGACTCACAGACGCACAGATCATGCAGGAACTCAGGAAGTTCGATACAGCGACTATCTGCAACGTGGTGGCGACCTACGCTGGAACTCCCCTTTGCCTATCACTATACGATTCTTGGTGGGGGGAGTATTACACGGACACGTCTCTTCACTGCATGTACCCCGAACTAGGCCCCATCTGTGGATACGCGGCCACAGTCTGGTATTCCGAGAGAAAGCCTGAATACACGGATCTAGGTCGTTGGGCCCTGCCCGAACACCTCGACTCGACCCCCAAGCCAGTGATCCTCGTCGCCAAACAAACCTTCGGCAGATTCAAGAACCTGTGCGGTCTCTTCGGAGGCAACATGACTACACAATTCAAGGCTCTCGGCGTTGCGGGAATTGTAACCGACGGCCCCCTGAGGGACCTCGAGGAGATACGGCCAATGAAGTTTCAATACCTTGCGACCGGCCTCACGTCAGGGCATGGTGCTATGATGGTTCGGGGAGTAGGGATACCCTTGAAGGTGGCGAAGATGGCGGTTCAGCCCGGGGACATCATCCACATGGATCAATGCGGCGCCTGCAAGTTCCCAGCCAAGTACCTGCCCAAGGTCCTAGAATATGCGACAGAGCTATCGAAGCGCGAGGAAGCGGGCCAGACGATGTTCAGGGAACCGGGATTCACCTTGGCGAAGTGGAAGGCAAGCGTCGAGAAGAAAAGCTGAGACACATAGCAAGGCCAGAGAACGGGAAACGGGTCAAAATACCTCTTTTTTCCACCTCTTCTTTGTTGCATAATGTTTTCCATTAAGAAGTCATACTATTCTCGCTACTTCAATCACTTGAGTCGGATTTGAAGAAAAAATGTATGTATTTATCCAGAGGCAGTGCTGGCCCTTATCGTTGAATGCCCGGCGCGCGGGGGGCGCGACACTCGGCTTGATATGGGTACTTGCTGAACAACTCTTCTTTGACCCTACCGATACCAAGCCCCGGTTTGGTTGAAGGAATTATGTAGCCCTTCTCGATCCTGATGGGCTCTTCCAAGATTTCCGCCTCTAGACCACCCATCATCTCTATCCCCTCCTGCGCCAGGAAGTTCGGGCACGTCACATCGAGCTGTATGTTTGCCGCGGCGTCGACCGGTCCGCAATGCATCCACGGCGCGACTTGAGCATTATATGCTTCTGCCATCCCCGCGATCTTCTTGGACTCCAGCAATCCACACTGGCCCACCATGATCTGCAGGATCTGCGCTGCCTGCTTCTCAAGCAAGAGGCGGAAGTCCCACTTCGTGGAGAGGCGCTCACCTTGAGCGATCGGGACGCTGGTGTGTTGGGCGACCCTTGCCATCTCATCCACATTCTCCAGAGGAACCGGCTCCTCAAACCATAGACAGTCGTACTTTTCTAGGATCTTGGCGAACCTTATGGCGCTGTGGGTGGTCAACTGTCCGTGGGTTCCCATCCCTATGTCGCATTCATCGCCAACTGCGTCCCGCATACTCTTGAGTACAGAATCTGTGTAGCGAAGCTCTTTGAGAGAGATTTCCCTAGGGCTCATCGCATCTGTATAGAAGCTTCTCCCCGGTATTGGGTCGAACTTGAAGAGGGTGAAGCCCTGCTCGACTAGCTTTAATGCATCTGGCCCAGCTTTCTCAGGTGGCTCTCCAGCACGCCAGTCATATATGTATGTGTAAGCCCTCAGCTTCTCGTTCTTCACGCCCCCCAGCAGCATGTAGATGGGCTTGTTCAGAGCCTTCCCGACAATGTCCCAGCACGCCATCTCCAAGGCGCCTACCACCTGTCCGTGGAAGGTGCCTGGGTGCTGGAGTTGGTGGGATCCAGCTCCAGTGTGGGGGATTCCTTTGTAGAGTTCTTCCCAGATTCTCTCGATGTTGAAGGGATCTTGACCGACCACGAATCTCTTGCCCAGCTCTTGAAGTCCTTGCACAAACGTATGCTCCCTGAGCCGAGGTGAGGGGCACTCGCCCCACCCCTCGATCCCGTCGTCGGTCACGAGTTTGCAGAATACCCAGTTGAGCCCCCCACGGTGTGGAGGTGGATTTCCTACGATGTAGGCCTTTACATCCACTATCTTCAAGACTCATCTCCCCATGATTTTGTCGTATGTTCGACAATATAAGGCAATACGACATCAAGTTCCCATCGTTACGTCGCGACTTCTTGGCGTGTAAAGCCCATCGATTTCTTAAAATGCCTAGAGCACTGTACTGTCTCCCCAGCTGATGAGATATATGAAGATAGGAGTCATGAATGGAACCGTGTACTCGCTACCCAACTTTCCGGTCAGCCTCTTTTCGGATGTGGCCGTGGCCGCAGAGCAGTTGGGTTATGACGGCTATTTCGTGAACGATCACCCCAACCTTCCTTGGGGGGACGAAACCTGTGAACCTTATACGGAGCTCGCCTACATTGCGGCCAAGACATCGGTCATCGACTTAGGCAACGTCGTCTCCCCGATCCCACGCTACCCCCCGAACTACTTGGCGAAGATGATCGCCCACATAGACATCCTAAGCAAGGGACGGACCCTCTACGCCTTCGGCGCTGGCTATAGAGAGAAGGAGTTCGTGGGCTTCTCGCCAGATGGGAGGTTCCCACCAGCGAAGGAGAGGGTTGAGCGGACGCTTGAAGGGGCGCAGTTGATGAAGAGGCTATGGACCGAGGACGAAGTTACCTTCCACGGCAAGTACTATCAGGTCACCAACGCTGTGTTGAAGCCCAAGCCGTATACGAAGCCCTATCCGCCGATGCTGAGTGGTGGAACCGGCCCCTACATGAGGCGTATGGCCGCTAAGTTCTTCGATGGGTGGTGTATCACTAATTGGCGTTGGATCGCTGAGGGTGACTGGAAGGCTGAGGGGTTTCGGCAGAGCGTTATGGAGATGCGGGAATGGTGTAAGGAGTATGGACGGGACTCGGATAGGTTCATGTTCATGGTTGAAGCTGGTATCGAGGATCCTTTGAAGATGGTGGATACCTACGCGGCGGCGGGTTGCGACTACTATGTTCCAAGCATCTCGCCCTACGTGAAGGAGAATGCGTATCCCTTCAGGTACTTCCCGGAGCAGCATATCCCGATGCTCAAGAAGTTCGCCAAGGAAGTCCTACCCTCCTTCAAAAGGTCTCTCTGACCCTTCCCCCTTCTTCTGAGAACCATTCACCCTTTACATACCATGTTTGATCGAGCTAAACTTTCGAACGTAACTAGATAGAAAACGCGTTAAATGTCTGTTAAACTGCCACAGAACTCTCCAGCCATGGTATGTTTCTTATTAGTTAATTGGCTTAAAGTTCTCCTTGACCCACGATGCCATCGCCTTAGCGATTGTGTTGTAGCTCACGTTCAATATCGGGATGTCGACTCGACCTGATCTAAGAGATTCCTTGTACTCTGGCATGAATGAGAATATGGAGGCGAAGTGAACCTTACCCTCCATCTGCTCTAAACCCAGCTCCTCAGACTCTAGCATCGGTGTTGTGGAGTAGAGAACCCCGTCAGCCCACGTAAGAGGCGCCATGGTCTGAGCCAGCTCATTACTTATGGCTTGGAGGTGAAGAAGCTCCTTTAGCGGTAGCTGTTGAGCGTCGTGGAAGATGATCTCCTTCCAAGGCTCAAGCCTGATCTGAACCATAGGAATCAGAAAGAGATTGGGAGCAATCGAGTTATTTAACTGTCGTCAATGCTTTGGCTACCTCTATGGGAGATTCGAGAGCTGTTCATAGCACCCCCTAGGGGCTTCAACGATTCCTTAGTAAAATATACTACGAGAGCCTATGAAGATGAACATTTTGTTTATATTCTGTGTGTAAGCTGGACATGTTATGGATCGTAAGGAAGTACATCCGATACTAAAGGGAATGACTATGTGTTGCTAACCGAATAGGAAGTTCAGTATCTTCTCCCGCTCATTGAGTGAGACAACTACCAGATCGGCTCCTTCCTTCTTGAGCTCCTCCATAGAGTACGCTCCTGTTGCAATAGCTACGCACTTCATTCCAGCATCCTTCGCGGCCTTCACGCCGAATATGGAGTCCTCTATGACTGCGCTGTCCTCTGGGCGAGCCTTGAGCCTTAAAGCGCATCTCAGAAAGATTTCGGGGTTGGGCTTAGGTCGGCTAACCTCATCTACCGAGATGACCGCATCGAAGTATCCCCCGAGTCTCTTCTCCAGTAGTAGTTTGTCGATAACCTTTCTATTAGTCATCGTCGCCAAGGCCATCCTAACCCTACCACACAGTGAGTTCAGAAGCTCGATCGCTCCATCGAAGAGCGAGATTCTCCCAGTCATCCCCAACTGTATCGTAATCTTCTCCCGCACCAAGCCTTCCAACATCACATCGTCGAAGGGGATGCCCTTGGCCTTCAGAACTTCCCTGAAAGTATTCTTAGGTCCGATGCCAATCAGCCTCTCGATGAATTCATCCTCAACGAAGCAACCAACCTCAGACAACACCTTCTGAAAGGACTCGACTATGACGAAGCTGGTATCGGCCAGGGTCCCATCCCAATCGAAGATAACAGCATCGAGCATGAGCGAGTTCGCCTCTCTCAAGATTTTCATTAGTCAGCTCCACCCATCCATAAATGCGTTTGGAACTTCGTGATTCGCTTCAGAACATGAATCAGAGTCTACCCCTGCGTCAACGATAGAATATGTAGGAAGCCTGCACCTGAGCAGTGTCGGTAGAATCGACATCCATGACGGGATATGATTGTAGGCCAACGCTCGAAGGCAATATAAGCCAAGGCTATTGATAATCAAAGGGGAGGGAAACGCTTGAAAATCACAGACATAACCATGACGGACCCCCTCTTCCTAGACTTGGTTCCCCAAGGAGATGCAAGGTCATCCATCTCTGGGCCGAGGGCATATACCTTCATTCGCGTAGCAACGGATGAGGGAACAACAGGCATCTGTCCAGCATCCCCATCACCTGAGATAAACACGTTCATCCTAGACGTCTTCAAACCCCAAATCATCGGCGAAGACCCTTTCCAAGTCGAGAAGATATGGGAGAACATCTACTGGACGCACTTCGGCAACTGCCGAAGAGGAGCTCCCATGAGGGCCCTGAGCTACATCGACATCGCCCTCTGGGACATAATCGGCAAAGCGTGTAGACAGCCCATCCACAGACTCCTTGGAGGTCATCGAAGCAAGGTTCCTGCCTACGGAAGCGGGATTAATCTTCCCCTATCCATCAACGAGCTGGTGAAGCAGAACAGGATGTTCCTCGACATGGGCTTCAAGATGGTGAAGATGAAGATAGGGCAGAGAAACATGGCCGAGGATCTCAGACGAATAAAGGCTGTGCGGGACACTGTTGGGGACGATGTGGACATCGCTGTGGACGCCAATAATATGTATGGTGTGAACACGGCCATCAGTATGGCTAGGAAGATGGAGAGGTACGACATATACTGGTTCGAGGAGCCCGTGCTCCTGGACAATATCGAGGGCATCATCAGACTCGCCAGATCTACGAGCATCCCCATAGCCGGATATGAGTTGGAGAACACGAAGTATGGTTTCAAGGAGCTCATAGCCCGGGGGGCCATCGGAGTCTGCCAGGCAGACGCCACGATCTGCGGAGGAATAACCGAGTGGCGAAAGATAGCGGCCTTGGCCGAGTGCTACGGCATACCCATGGCACTCCACGGCGTGGACCAGATCCATGTTCCCTTGACAGCGGCTATTCCCAACGGGTTGATCGTCGAATGGATGTATGCCTTGGGGGCGAGAACAGCTGAACTCGTAAAGGAGCCGATAGTCCCCAAGGATGGGATGATGGAGTGCAAGGACAAGCCCGGCATAGGGATCGAGATCAGCGAGGAAGCCGTCAAGAAGTACAGTACTAAGCCGACGCGGATGGGCGTTACAAGAATGAACCCGCGCTACCAGTGGCCTCCCTACGCCTAGGCTACGCCTCCCCTTTTTCTTCGGTCAGAGTCCGTGGTACTAAGGTTGGGTCGCTCCTATTATCTTAGGGATTTCAAGAGTTCTACGGCTCCCCTCTGAAGGAAGCCGCTGTCGCTCCCAGACAGAACCATGTTGTAGCCCTGTTCCATCAGCTTCTTGGCGGGGTAGAGACTACTCGTCGTCGCTACTGGCACCTTGGCCCTTCTCGCAGCCTCCCGGATACGTTCAATGGCTTCGAGATTCTTCGGATGTCTCAACCTGTCCGGTTGGCCGATGAGGCCTAGGGAGCCGGAGAGGTCAGATGGACCTATGAAGATGCAGTCGATTCCTTTGACCGAGAGGATTTCATCGATATTGTCGACGGCCTGGCCTGTCTCGATCTGTGGGATGATCATGATCTCATCATTGGCAGTCTCAACATATTTTGGGTCGAAGCGGCCTGCTCTTCGGGGTGCTATTCCTCTAATGCCTTCAGGAGGGTACTTGCAGTAGCGGACAGCGTTTATTGCCTCTTCCTTTGAGTTGATGAGCGGGATAAGGAGGCCGTAGGCGCCGATGTCGAGGGCTCGCTTGATGAGGACGGGGTCGTTGAAGGCGACTCGGATCATAGGGACCGTGTCGGAGCCGTTCATGGCCATCATGAGCGTCTGGGTCGTTTCGATGCTCAGGGGGCCGTGTTCGAGGTCGAGCATGAAGAAGTCGAACCCGACCCTCGATAGAATCTCCGTCACGTCTGGGTGACCAATGCTGATCCAGATGCCTATCGCCGTCTTGCCTTCCCTTATCATTGCCTTTACTCGATTTCTCATTCATTCACCTCTTATGTCGTTCAGGAGAGTGAATATATTATGGTTGCGTGTATCGTATGTACCATTCCTATCGAGTGACAGCCTAGTACATCAATAGTCTCATCTCCTCAAGGCCTCATAGGTGTGCTCTAAGCCGCAGTCACGCGGGGAAACTCATGTATGCAGTTCTGTATCTTTACGAGGAGGCTGCTTGGCAAACTCACCTTCTCACATAGAGCGCGGCTAAACCACGTTTGGAGACGTTGCTGTCGTGAATCGCCTTCGGAGTATGACGAGGTCTTGGCCCTCTTGGCCGGCAAAGGTGGAACTGAAACCACCTTTGACGAAGCCCTCGATCACGAAGCCCTTGAGGGAGTAGAGGGCTATTGAACCCGTATCGTAAGTGGGGAGGCTCACATCCACAAAGGAGGCCTTAGGAGCCTTCTTCTGGGCAGACTTTATGAACTCATCGATCAGGTATCCGCCTAGCCCTCTTTCCCCACTCGCTTGGTCGAGGATAGCCATGAGGCCTATCGTCGGAGGCGGAATCGGTGTCTGGAAGACCGTGCCGCTGATGATTCCCACCATGATGCCTTCGTGTTTAGCTATTAGCGTTAGGGAGTTTGGCGCGAGGAGTCCTCGCCTGAGGCCTTCCTTGTTCCACCTCACTTGGGGCATGGCCTTCATCATGGCGTCGATGCACTCGTCGGCCGCTTCCTCGCTGAGGGGCAGGAAGCTGAAGCCTTCCTCATCGGCCGACTTGGCGGGGACCATGACTGGGATTCGTCTCTGCTGAACTGCCTTCTTCCTCCTGAAGAGAGAACTCATTCTCCGTAAACCCCTCCAATCATTTCCTTGACACATACTTAAGCGTGCTAGCAAGCCTCAGAATATGTACAACGGCTTCTCCTTACATGTTTTCCTTCACAGCCACGCGTGGCAAAGTCCTAGCAGACAAGCCTATAGCCTCCAACTCCTCGACCACGATCACAGTCCCGTGCAGATGTCCGAGTTGCATCAGAGCAAGAACCCGGAAGAACTCGCGCCCTGAATATCAGAAGGCCAACTCCAGGTCTCGTCCATCATGTCCCGGACTTGGTCTCAACCAGGCACAGAGGCCGTGGAAACCAATTCAATCACTTCGTCTCAACTCCTTGGTGACTGTCAAAGCTCCAGATTTGGTGGTCGCCACGAAGGTTTTCTCCGATGAACCCTCACCAAGATGGAGAAGAACGACATACTCAGACTCGACTTGGCTCGATGTATGACCATGACTTGGTTCTTCAGGCGGAGCATTTAAGAAACAGAATAGCATGATTCCATATAGAATCCTTCAAGAGGAAGGGATCTGAGTTGTCTGGGGTCATCTTTCTTCTCTTGATAACCGGACTCTCTCTCGGGGCCTTGGACTCCCTTCTGAGGGGGCAAATGGGGCTGGAACGAGGCCCCGTCGGTCGTCTGTGGCGTGGGCGAATTCGGGAAGGCCAAAATGATGTGGATGTCGTTGTTAAGCAGACAGAAGACGGCATCCAAATCATTCTTCCAGAACACTTAGAAAATCTTCGGCTTTTGAATAATCAGAATGAAATCCTAGAATGAAAAATGAGGATGGAAACGTATGATTAGATAAGTGAGAGGGGATAAAATGAAACTCAGTCGAATCCCATGCTTTTTGTGGGACGGAGTTGAAATTGCTTGATTCCTGCAGCTCTTGAATTCCTACTAGACATCCTATCAGGTTTGTTCTTTTTCATTATACTGCCTGCCGAATTATGGTTAAGGGAAATAAATGGACTTGTAATATTTATTATCTCTGTTTTTGGCTTCATCGCTTCCAAATTTTTACGTGTTGAGATAGCTGATAGATTATGGTTGCCCCACTATGAAGAATGGAAGAAAACTATCAATGAAATGGGACTAAAAGAAAGTCTTAACCCAAAATGCCCAGAAGCTACGGGAACAGCAGCTACGGGAAATTATAGAAACCATCATATAGAAATATGTCAGCTCGATTATGCAACACATGATAATGATACTGACGAATATCCAGAATATAAGACACGTTATATAGTGAAAACTGAGAATCCTGAGCGAATCCAAATCTATCTCAAGAACCGCCATTACACCCATAAACTAGGAAAATGGTGGGAGGAGGATGGAGGATATATCAAGGAAATAAAGGTTAACGAACCAGAATTTGATTATATATTCCAGATAAAAGTTGGCAATGAAGTATCTGACATAAAACAAATTCTCAATCCATCTATACGTGCAAAAATCAAGAACCTTCGATACACCCTCTATGAACTCTATATTGGATATACACTAACTCTAAACAATCTCTGTTACATTGATTCTCAACCGACTCACGAAACAAAGGAGTTCCGATTCATAGTAGACACCTTAATTGACATCGTCGAGAAGATAGAGACATATACACCCACTTGAATAACGAGAGGGATTAGGAACGGAGTTGAATAAAACATGAAAGAAACAATAAGAAAAGTGCTTATAATTTGTGTAGCGGTCATAGCCGTAACCATCGCAATTGGTAGACTTGAAGACTTGTAAACTTGAAGATGAGATACTCCATCTGGACATTCTATGAAATAAGTGATGATCCTTGATATTAGATAGTATAAATTCGTTGAGGCGTAAAATCCCGTCAGCATTTGAAGCGAGACCTGAAGACTTGCCTAGCAATCCGATAGAGAGCAAGCATTACCATGAGATCATACCATTCAAGAGAGACCTTAGTACAGAGATGAAACTCTCACTTTACCCTGCAGATACATTTCAAATCACGCAGTACAATCTATACAAGGCAGGTTATCCCGGTTCTGACGCTGAGATTCTCACAGCATCACTGATCAAGAACGCATTTAGGATCCTGCACTCACACGCATACTTCCATTTCCTAGTGGAGTGGGCGGCCTCCTTCATGGAGTCTCTGTTCGAAAGACCCTTCTATAGCTCCTACATGGCATCCATCTCACCGAGAGAGAGAAGACCAGAATATAACATAGAAGAGCCTCTAGCCAACGCCTATGCCCTGAGGCAGGTCGACCCCAGAGTAAGAGACGCACTTTCCGAACTATACCGAACTCAACCTCCACCATACCGGGAATTCGGTTCATACATTAGCGAGGAAGGTTTTGTTCTTGGCAAGAGACGGCTTGGCGTCCATCTTCATGCTCTCTCACGCAAGGACTTATCCCTTGAAGTTCACGATGCCAACCTTGACGAAGCCCCCCAATGGGAGGGGATCTTCAACGCTGAACCCCGTCAAATCTGTGTCTGGGAGGTATCCACGTACTGGGTCGCGGAGCCGAAGCCTACGACCACTTTCCCCCAAGTCGTTCAACTCCTGCTCTCTAGCTATAGCGATCGGATGGAGGCCTTGAAGCGAAAGTTGGGGCAAGCGTTCACACCTAGAAGTCAGGTTCAAGGACAGGGAGATCGTTAGAGGCTACGTTCCATGGATTCTCAACATCCCTAGATCTGGCAATAGGCTAGGATTTCGGCCTTTCTCACTCGAAAGTCTTGAAGGTTTCAGAAAAGGATTCGAATATGGATCGACAAGACGCGCTAGAATGGGCGTTCCTCTCCTCGCGATCCTCCTGCTTCTTGGAAGTATAGGCTATGCGTGTCAAAGTATCCAAGCCTCGGGGATGGAACAGGCCGCTAGGGTGCGCCCCTTCGAGTAGAGAGATAAAGAGTGCACCCTGCGACGGGCCTCCTCTTGAATATGTTCTGGGAAATATGGAGATTCAGAAGACTCTCCCTCGCGTCTCGGGGATGATGATGTGGAGTGCAAGGCTGGCTCCCATCGTGAAGGCGGCTATGGCGACGAAACACGATGCGATGGAGAAGTTGGTGGCGCCGATCCCTACCAGAATGGGTAGCGTGAGCACGATCGGCTCGAGGAGGATCGATATTAGGGAGGAGCCTCCTACCCTGATCTCCGATGGTAGGAGTTCCGCTACCATAGTGAACGTTGTCGGATACAGTCCGAGAAGGGTTATTCCGATAGGCAAGGTCATGGCCATGAGTTCGGTCTCGGTTCGGGCCAAGAGGGCAAAGGCTATGATCGAGAGGCCCGTCGAGATGAAGAAGGCAGTAATGGTAGTTTTTCTCCCAAATCTGTCTGCGCATGAGCCGTTTATCCAGTTACCGAAGAATCCGAAGACGCCGAAGAGGGCAAACCATGCCGCTCCGAACTCCATCGGCATACGACGCTCAGTGGCTAGGAAGGTGACTATCCACTGAGCCACACCCATCCAAAGGATGCTAGCCAAGGCCCTAACCAAGAGCGCTGCAACAAGTCTCCTCCGATAACCTCTCCTAAGCATTCTCAAAGGCCCCAAGCTCCTAATCCTACCCAGGAATGATTTGCTCTCGACCATCCTTTCCTGCCCCTTCAGTGCAACCCAAACCTTCGACTCCTGCAGGAGCTTCTCCACCATCAAGGCCACGACAAGGGACGGAGGGACCAACACGAAGAAGACGAACCGCCAAGAGATAGGCGTGAGAATGGAAGAGGTCAGACCCGCCAAGAAGCCGCCTCCCAGACCATAACCAGAAGCGATTATGGAGATTCCAAGCCCCCTCTTCTGGGGCGGTAGCTCCTCTGCAGCAAGCGAGAACACCAAAGGGAAGACCCCTGAGACAGCGAAGCTTTTGACCGCCAGGGTCACCCCCAGCTGGATCCAGTCTTGAGCAAGACCGCTCACGAAACCTAATCCAATTCCTAGCACAGAAATCGAGAGGAGTCTTTTTCTCCCCAGACGGTCAGCGAGTGCTCCGAAGGTCAACAAGCCCAAGATCGAACCTATGGGCGTAATGGAGCCGATGAAACCGAGATGAACATATGTGAGATTCCACTCACGTAGGATTGACGGCGCAACCAAAGAGTAGAGCTGGTTATTCATCGAAGTGAGAAGCCAGACAATGAATAGAACTGCAAGAAGCTTCACATGGTATATTGTCAGACTCTTTTCCGTAACCGCTCCAGCAACTCTGTCGTAACCGAAGCTCATCTAGATCCAAGCCTCCCCAAACCAATGCATGTCACTCGGACTTATGACCTACCAGACTGCACCGATCTCCGACACTTCATGTACCAGTGGACCGTGATAGTTATGTTCTCCGCAATGCTTCGGTTCGATTGATGTCTACCGAGGCGTCGAGGAGCTGGGTGAAGGCAGGCGTTCTTGAGCGCATTTCTGTTGCGGTCAAAGTCGTCAAGAGTCTTGTCACTCTCCACATACTCTATTAAGTTGGTTTATGAATTCCTCTCTACCAATCTTTCGAGGGGCAGGTCCAATGTCTGAGGCAAAGGTGGCGATAGTTAAAGGAACAGATCCTAAACTGACGGCACTTCGCGCCCTAAAAATGATCGATGCAGAAACAATCGTCCCAACTAGGGGTAACGTCCTTGTGAAACCAAACTGCGTCGTCGCTAGAGACCCTTCGACAGGCATCACCACCGACCCAAGGGTGGTCGAGGCTATCGTAGAGTTCCTAAGAGACAACGGGGTGCAAAACATAACGATAGGCGAGGGAGGAAACCGCAATACGGATAGGGCCTTCGATGTAACCGGTATGCGGGAGATGGCTCTTCGCCATGGCGTCAAGTTGGTCAACTTCAACAATGATGAGGGCGTGGAGGTCGAGATACCCTCAGCGAAGGTTCTGCATAGGGTTTCAATCTCCAAGTCTGTCTTGGATAGCACCTGTATCGTCAACGTGCCCAAGCTGAAGATACATCACATGGCTCAGGTAACCTTGTCGATAAAGAACCTCATGGGGGTCATCGTCGGCGACCGCGGCGCCATAATGCACAGGCAGATCGATGAAAAGTTGGTCGACCTTGCCACCTTCGTGAGGCCGAGGCTGAACATTATCGACGGGATCGTCGGCTCAGAGATGGATGAGGTGCAGGGCGAGTCAGTGCCGATGAACCTAATCATCGCTGGAACCGATATGGTGGCTACGGATGCTGTCGGCAGTGCTGTCATGGGAGTCGATCCTAGGACGGTTAGGCATCTCAAGTTGGCCGAGGAACGAGGATTGGGAGTCGCGAGTTTGGACGAGATTACCGTGGTGGGCGAGCCGATTGAGGCTGTGAGGAAGAATTTTCGGAGGGGCTTCTCCAAGGAAAGGCTGAAGGACTACGGCTTCGACCACGATGTAGGGGAAGAGGTTCTAAAGCCGCTTTGGAAGGGCAGGGGAAGCAATCTGCCCCGAACACAGCGGTGAGCCTCTTAGACTAGGGACTCGAGATTCTTCTCAACTAGGGTCTATGTTTTCATAGTAAAGAAGAGCTGTACGACTAGGATGAGAAAACTCACTAAGGCTCCAGCCACGTAGGGAAATGAAGGGTTGAACTCGGCAACCACACCACCCAGCAAGGGACCTAGGAAAGAGGCCAAGCCCAGAGTGCTCTCAAACCTCCCCGTGGCCTGACCCCTATTCTTACCGCTTCCGCTCAGGAGGTAGTAGAGGGAGGCGGAGTATAAGATTCCTTGGCCCAACCCCAAACCTATGAAGGAGAACATGAAGGCTATAGTGTCCACCACGACCGCGATAAGGGCCAAGGAGATCGCGAAGGCAGCTGTTCCTACCAAGAACAATATCCTCCCAAACCTCCGCAACAGCCTTTCTGACGCGACGAAGACCAAGGTCTGGACTATACTTGAGACGAGGAAGAGGAGGCCCATCTCATAAGCGGGCATTTCGAGCTGCGTGGCAAAGACGGGAAAGAGGGCGTAGACGATTCCGCTGACGAAGGCGTAGGCAAAGGCCGACGCCATGGACAGAAACAGTGTGGATGAATTGGATTTTTCTATAACAGGAGCGGTCTTGGATTCTTCGGACGGTGGTGGGTCGTCCTCAGTTCTGTTTCGGAGGACGAGGAGAGATATTGAGACCAGGAGAGCCACTGCTGAGGAGACGTAGAAGGGAAGGGTCAGAGAGAAGACTGTTATCAGGAAACCTGCAAGGGGCGCACCCACCGCATTGGCGGCACCCCAAGAAATATTGTATCCCACCAACGCGCGCTCCAAGGTATCCGTTCGAGCCTCCGCGGCCACTAAGGCTTCGATCGGCGGCCAGAACAAGGCTAGGCCAAGGGACTGAACGATTCTAACTAGAATCAATTGAGGAGGCCTGTCGCAGACTAGGTACAGTAATGAGGAGGCGGCCTGAAGAAGGGTTCCGAGGATGATGAAGCTCTTCTTCGAGAACCTGTCCGAGAGGGGGCCTAGGAACCTCGCCATCATGGCATAGGTCAAACCCCCCACAGCGCTCATGACTCCGATCTCAAAGGATGAGGCAGCGATCGCTAGGGCGTAGAGTGGGAGAGCGAGGAAGACGACATTCATGGAGACTTGGACAGTTCCGCTCGCTACATAGAGGGTAGTTAAGGAGGAGCTGTAGCGCCTTCGCCCCATTGAAGAACCTCAGTCCACAGAGCAACGCCCCCGCACCAAGATAAAAACACGTCCCCCAACTCAAGCGAAGAGCTGAAGTGGGATGGCCGATCAGGATCTACCCAGCGCACGATTTGGCTTAAATGCCATTCACGCTGCAGCTACGGTTGTTGGCAGTCGTGGGCCTAAAGCGAGTGTAGTCTATTGATTCTCCGTTTCTCCAAGGCTCTTGACCAGTTTCTCGTGTTCTCCTTCCCTCATATGAGCTAGGTATTCCTCCGAAGGATATTTCCGCTCCTTAACCTCTCGACCGTACTGCTCAAAGGCTGCTCTGATCTGCTCCGCGATATTGGCATAGGTCTTCGCGAATTTCGGCTTGAGGCCTAAGGTCAGTCCTAGGATATCGTGCGACAAGAGGAGTTGCCCGTCACTATCCATGCCTCCTCCTATGCTGAACGTCAGGAAGGATGTCTTGGCGGCGACCAAGTCGGCGAGTTCGGCGGCCACGTTCTCCAAGAGGACACCCATGGCTCCCGCCTCCTCCAAGGCAAGGGCATCATCAAGGATCCTCTTGGCCGAAATCGCATCTCTGCCTTGGACTTGATAGCCTCCGAGCATCGAGGTACTCTGCGGAGTCAGGCCAAGATGTCCGATGACTGGGATCCCTGCATTCACGATCGCTCTTACGGTTGGCGCGAAGGCTTCTCCCCCCTCAAGTTTAATGGCGTCGCATCCTATGCGCATGAACTCGCCTGCGTTCCTGACCGCGTCCTCGACGCTGGCTTGGTAGGACATGAAGGGCATGTCGCCTACGATGAAGGCGCGCTTGGCACCGCGGATTACTGCTTGGGCATGGTGGAGCATCACGTCCATCGTGATCGGAAGGGTGTTGGGTAGGCCCAGCATCGTCATCGCTACCGAGTCACCTACTAGAATCATGTCAACGCCCGCTTGGTCGGCTAGGACTGCGGTTGGCCAGTCGTAGAGAACTGCCCAGACTATCTTTTCCTTCCTCTGCTTCATCTGGTGCAGAGTCCTTAGAGTAACCTTTTGCACTCCCTGCATACCTGATTCCCATTCTCCATCGATGGCAATCAACCTATTTAGTCTATGTCATGGGAGTCACCGAGAATCATACGGATAGGAATAGGTTGTTATTGACTGGGGGCATTGTCAGTCCAACGGTCAGACCCTCTTCCCTAAACTTGTACGTCTTCTTGTACTCTTCAATGGCCTCAGTGTCCGGGTCGAAACCCATACCGGGCACTGTCGGCAGGTCTATCCAACCCTTTATGGGACGGATGCTATGGGGTATGAACCTGCGTCCAGTCTCCTCTTGGAACTTACGGAGAGTGTTGTTAGGTAAACGGTTCCCATCGAAGAACTCCACGATCATACCATTCGGCGCAGCAGCGACACAGTGAGCACTGACGATACCCGCTCCATGGGGGCACATCGGGAGATTGAAGGCCTCGGCCATGGCCCCTACCTTCATATATTCAGTGATTCCCCCGACTCCGCGCGCGCATGGTCTATGACATGGCAGAACTCAAGAGATTTGAGAAGAGGATCAAAGCTTTGGAAGAGCTATCCAATGGGATGAAGCTAAGAAATAGTCCAATTTAAATACTAATGTGCATGGTCTTAGCTCTGATATGATGGAGGTGATGTGAGTGTCTGAGAAGAAGTACAAGCTGATATCTGAGGAACTTCCAGTGTCAGAGAGAGCAGTTGGGGTATCCGAGTATGATGAGCTCCTTGCTGAGTTCGTCAAAGGCAAGGCTGAGACAGTCAGGGTCAACTACCCAGGTAAATCCACCAAGGCCTTAATGGCTGCACTGAGAGCAAGGGTCAAGAAAAGAGACCTGAAGACTAAGGTAGCTATGAGGAAGGGAAACATCTACCTCACGAAGACATAGCTACGACCTCAATACTCTCCCAAACACGATAAGCCACAGTTGACCTCCAACTGACTAAACTCTAGAACAAAGCTCAGTTCAAAAGCCCCAGACTTACCCATCTAGATTAAGGAAGCCTTGTTGCTCTAGTTCTAAATCCCTTCTCCGTCTAGGATTCCCAGATAAGGGAGGCTTCTGAGGAGAGAGGAGCCTTTGTCAATGGAGACTTCCCCTATCCTCTGACCTTCATACTTCTCACGGCTATGGTCAATGACATGAAAGACTCCATCAGACTCGAAAAGAGAATCAATGCGTTAGAGGAGAGTCTGAAGAGTCTGGACCAAAGTCTCTAAGGCTCCCCAATTTATTACCCTCATAATTGGAATCATGCCAAGTCTCTGAACCCTTCTCATCCACCACAGAGGCCCTGTAGAAGCTACTCGATTTTTTCCCTAGCATCTAATAGGATCAACTTGGCTAAACATTCAGTTCTCTGAAATCAATCCGATGATTTCTTTATGGAACATTTGAAGCTTTAAGAATTCACCGTTTGAGAGAAGTCTAGTGTGTGCAATCTTATGTCTCAAAGGCTCTAGTTCGTTGAGCCTTGCTATGATTCCATCCTGAGTCCTGAAGTACTTGACGAACACCTCTGGCCAGTTGTTGATAATGATTCTCCTCAGGTCTTCAAAATTTACAAAATGAATCATGCCGAGCATACTATCCGTCTCCCTCGACTTATTATTCGAGGCTTTACGTCTTAGCCCAGGAGTAACACTTTTGTCCCACCAAGAATCACCATAAACCTGTTTAAGTCTACTCTCGATGAAGATCCGAAGTCGATGCTCTAGACTGTAAAGTAAGGAATAGGCATTTGTCATAAAACGGATCTCTGCCTCCAATCTAGTGGGTTGCGAGAGGAAATCAATTCCTAAGGGAGATATCCTAGCATGGAAGTCAGGGATAGGGCTTCCATAGAAACCTGACATTACCAGATATCCTAAATCACTTAAGTATTTCACACTTCTTATAACTTCCATATCGGAGAACCCCGTGGATACAGTGAGATGCTTCCTCCCAACAGATGCATAGGGATCTTTGTCGTATATTTTCTTTGTTTCCTCAAGTATTTTTCTTCTAATATCGATATCATTTGGAATCCGTGTAGTCTCAATAATAAATACTCCGAGTGACGATATTCGGGCTCCTTTTAATCCAGTGACTGTTCTCTGACCATCTATTAAACCCGTTGATGCTAAATATTCGAGATTACCAAGCAATACCGCATCATCTAGTTCCTTTAGATGCATATGCTTGTCCTTTATCTGTTCCAAAATCACGAATTCAAACGGGTCTTGAATCCAGAAATCGTGAAGGACTTCCAGAATACACTGGCGAATATCCTCTGCACTGAAAATCGTGTCTGGCATGGTACCCTACAGTTCTAGGTAACTTGGATAAAAAACATATCCCAGGGGAGTCATGACCCCTATGATCCACTTGTCTCTCGATGGCTCTCTCCCTTTCAATTCTTTCTAGGAGTATGATATCTGGGGAACCACATATCTTACGAATGGTGAATAAGGCCACTGCCCAAGTGGTCAAGCCATTTCCCGCTATCCAGAGGTTAAGGGACTGACTGCCTTTCTGACCTTTCTCCCAAGTCTCCAGACCTAGAGATTTATGACTCTAATAATCCAGAGAAGCCTATCCTCCTCCCTCCTGGCCTTGAGACTTGGTTAGATTCAAAGTCCTAGACTCCTATGGCCCACTCCTCCTCATATTGTGGACCCCGGGATCCTAGAGAAGCAAAGTCTCTGAGAGGACTCCTAGGAACAGAAGACCCTATACCAAAAGAGAGCTAACCTGACGAGACTAAGCATATAGCATGAGGTCGATGTCGTTTCCAATCGCCTTCCGAACCGCTTTGACCCTTTCGATGTCCTCTCGCCAGTCGCGACAACCCACCTTCATCTTCACCGCCTTAAATCCCTCCTCAACCCAGCTCATCTGCTCCCGGACCAGTTCCTCTTGGCTTAGTGAGAGAACTCCACCGCTCCCATATCCCGGAACCCGGTCTCGATATCCTCCTAGAAGCTTGTAGACGGGGGTCTTCAGCTTCTTCCCGATGATGTCCCAGAGGCCTATGTCGATCCAGCTGATGGCGCTCATCGCTCCCCGTGAACGGCCTTGGTTGAAGAATCGCCAGTAGAGGTTCTGCCAGATCTTTTGGATGTTCATCGGATCCACACCGACAACAACGGACTTTATGGTCAGTAGTAGATCGCCCGGTATGCCTGCGGGGAAGTAACCGGATATGTCTTCGTCGGTGAGGATCTCCGTGTACTGCCACGTGACGAGTTCTCCACCACGATTGATGGCGTCCTCGAAGATCGGCTTGCCGAGGATCTTACCGATGAGTCGTTCACGTGGAACGATATCGATAATCTTCATATCCTAAAACCTCGGTTGTCAGAGCTGGATGTTGAGAATATAAGATTTGCTACATGATTGTTCTTTTAGTATCTTTTAATGCCTTAGTAATAGGTTTAATACTACTATTATTTCAACTCTAACTGGAATCTTCAGTACCGATTCTCATTATATTGCTGTGAAGAATTGATGGGATGTAATATGGAGACGAAGACTCCCTACTCGGATGGAAGCAACCCTCTAGTCTCCAAATCCGCGGCTACGTCCTCCATCCCAAGCTCCGAGATCGTCTCCTTCATCGGCCATCCTGTCTTGAGGTCCCAGCCCCATAGCGTATAGTATTGGTCCAGCCCCCTCTCGAACTCCTCCACAGTGAAGCGGTTGCCGGCTGATGGGCCTCCTTGGAGGGGCTGATACATCCGTGGGGGGAGGCAGTCATCCTTCCTCGTGAAGCCCTCTCGGACGTTGAAGGCCCTGCCTAAGTTGATAGCTCTGTCTCCAACCCGCATCAGCTCATCTAACGTGTAGTTGCGTCCCGTAGCCAGATTCGTCAGCTCCACCATCTCACCGAAGGTCATAGCCCTAATTGGAGCGATGAACTTGCAGAGGATAAGGCTGTCGACGAGGGCGAAGAGGCTCTGGGTTCTGACGACGCGATAGGGCTGCCCCTCAAGGGAGAACCTGTTGATGGGCTCAGTCACACCTATCTCAGGCGCTACGTTTGGTCGCTCGAAGGCCGTGTCATGCTCCGCTTCAAGGTGCTTGGCGCCGGCGTTTCCGACGGCATAGAGGAGTCCGACCCCCTTCTTCCCCCTGCCCTCGTGGAGGGGAACCTCTAGGCCCTTCACATTCATGGCGAACTCCTCAGAACCCTTTCCAATCCTCTCGGAGGCCCTCTTCACCCCCTCCGAGAGGATATTGCCTACCCCCTTCCGAGTAGCGATTCTCTCCAGCAGGGCCAACGCTGCTTGTGCGTTCCCCCATGTCAACTCCAGCCCGTCCAAGTCGTCTCCGGTTAGAAATCCCTTCTCGTGGCACTCCGTGGCATAGGCTAGGACGACGCCTGCGGAGATGGTGTCGATCCCGATGAGGTTGCAGAACTCATTTGCCTTGGCGATGGACTCGATGTCGTCGTTTAAGAGGAGTGATCCGAAGGAGGCGAGGGTCTCATACTCCGGCCCACCCATCTCCTTGTGAACCGGCGCGAAGGGTCCAGCCTTCACCTCGACCTGCCTACCGCAGCCGACTGGACAGGCGAAGCAGGCCTTTCTACCGACTAGAATTTTGCTGTTCATGGCTTCCGCGTCAATCTTGTTCGATCCTTGGAAGACACCTTCCCTGAAGTTCTTGGTGGGAAGGATCCCGAGGGCGTTCAGGGGCTCGACTAGACTCGGAGTGCCGTTCAATCTCCGACTCACCATGGCAGGAAGGACTCTAATCCTCTCCGTTGCCTTCTTGGCGGCTACCTTGAACTCATCCTCTTGGGCCAGCGGCACCGTACCGTCCCCCTCAACGATGATGGCCTTCAGCTTCTTCGACCCCATCACCGTTCCGGGGCCTCCACGGGCAGTGGCCCTCCCGAGGTCGTTGATTATGACGGAGAACCTCACCAACCTCTCCCCAGCCGGCCCTATCGATACGACGCTACTCAACCCCTTCCTGTCCTCCTTCAGGACCTTCTCAGTCTCCCAAACATCCTTTCCCCACAGTCGAAAAGCGTCCTCTATGGTGGCTACGCCTCCGGAGACATCCACATAGACAGGACCTGAGGCGATTCCTTCTACCACGATGACATCATAGCCAGCCATCTTCATGACAGAGCCGAAGGTTCCTCCCCCATGGGCCTCACCGAAACCGTCAGTCATGGGTGACTTGAAGACGACAGCGAACCTGCCGGAGCCTGGGACAGTTGTGCCCTGTAATGGGCCTGTCACGAATATCAGCCTATTCTCCTCGCCCAGTGGATCTGCCCTAGGCGGTACTTCGTTGAAGAGGATCTTCGACCCCAGGCATTTGCCGCCCAAGTACATTGAGAGCGTCTTAGAGTCCAAGGCCTCCACAGAGGTCTTCGAGGAGGATAGGTTGATCCTGAGGAGCTTGCCCGTGTTCCCGTAGATGGCCATCACAGGTACCTCTCGACGAACTCTTGGTTGATTTCGACGCCTATGCCAGGCAGCTGGGGCACTTGGACGCATCCGTCCCCCTCGATAAGGATTGGCTTCTTGATGAGTCCATGCTGGGTCTCTACGGTCAGGGCTGGAGGCTCCAGGGGGTACTCGACGAAGGGGCAGTTCTTGACGGTCCCCATGATCTGTAGGGTCGCTGCGAGGTGGAGGCCGCTTATGCCGCCGGTGTAGACGTGGGGCACTATCATCCTTCCGACGGAGTCAGCCATTTGGGCGACTTTCTTGATCCCGGTCATGCCTACTCCGGGGTTGCCTATGATGATGTCCGGCTGGACTATGTCGAAGGTTCCGCTGAAGAGAAGGTCCCTGAATTGGTGGATGTCCCTCGAATGTTCACCCCCCGATATGTGCATGTTCACGGCGTCTGCGAGTTGCTTGATTCCCTCCGTGTCCCTTAGAGGGAGGGGATCCTCGAGGAAGTAGACATCTAGGGCGTCGAGCTTCTTCGCCATCCACATGGCTGTTCGACGAGACCAGTAGTTGTAGCTGGGGGCATAATTATTCTGGTTTGCATCTACCACTATTTCCATGTCGTCACCGACAGCGTCCCTAACAGCCTTGACCACCGCCAAGTCGTCCTTATAATCGGGCCTATGGAGGCGTAGTTTGATCGCCCTCACCCCTTCATCCCTGTACTTGATGGCCTCCCTCGCATGCTCCTCAGGGGAATGCAACTGCGCCGTGGCAACGTAGGCTGGGACTCTGTCGCGGTATGCGTCGAGGATCTTGTAGACGGGTTTGCCTGAGGCTTTTCCCACTATGTCCCAGAGAGCGGCGTCGACGCCTCCTAGGGAGCTGGTTGTAGCCTCGCGTCCACCCATGTTCGTTTCAAAGAACCGCTCCACATAGAAGGGGTTGGAGCCGATTAAGGTATTCTTCACGAAGGCGATGTAGGCCGGTGGGATGGAGTCGATAGGCATGCAAGGGCCTATGCCTGTTATTCCTTCATCGGTCTGAACTTCAAAGTACGAGAAGAATGTAGCTCCTGTCGGTTCAGAGTCGGGCTCATGCCATGCAGGCCTCCAAGGTTCGGGAAGGGCCACGGGCTTCCTGTTGTAGATAATCTCCACGTCGGTTATCTTCAATATATTGCACCTCGACCGAATGCCTAGAGACTGAATTTTCTCTTCCAACATTTCAATCTTTGGATACCGATGCAGCCAGCCAGTCACGTCTCTTAACAAGTCAGCTGTATACGAGTCTATCAGTACACCTGCAGAGGAGACCAGAAGATACGCAAACGATTTCTACTACAACCGCTACAAGTTCGCACCCAAAGGTGGTTCCGAATGAAGATAACAAACCTTGTTGTCGTGCCCATAACGTGCCATGTCGGGGAAAGAAGGGGTATAGTGAAAGTCACTACCGACGAAGGCCTCTCAGGATACGGCGAGATCGGAGAGGCGGCGACCGGCGACCTGGGGAAGATCATGGGTGAGCGCTGGAAACGAATCGTTGTCGGGAGTGATCCTATGAACATAGAAAGAATCCTGCGCGAGATCTGGATTGGAAGCCGTTTCTCTCAACCCATGGGCGGTGTTGTCGGATGCACTCTCAGCGGCCTCGACTTCGCCTTAGTTGACTTGAAGGGCAAGATTCTCGGTATCCCTAGCTACCAGGTGGTGGGCGGATGTTACCGCACCGAGGTGTGAGTGTATCAGGACACGGCCGGAGGACCAGATATTGAAACATTTAGGAAGAACGCGATAGAGGCCGTGGATAAGGGCTTCGATGCGATCAAGTTTGACCTAGATCTGGGGTTTGGAGAGGAGGGATGTGGGGTATGATCCATACAATGAGATCGTTACTGAGGACGAGCTCAAGAGAATGGTGGACGTAGCAGCTACCATAAGGGGGGCCATAGGCTACAAAGTCGACTTGGCCTTCGACCTTCACATGAGGTACGACACGTCCTCAGGCATCAAGATAGCTAAGGCCTTGGAACCCTTCAAGCTGATGTGGCTGGAGGAGCCCGTGCCCCCGGAAAACGTGGATGCGATGCGGGAGGTGAAGATGTCCACGTCGACCCCCATCTGTACGGGGGAGAACCTGTACTCCAAGTGGGGCTTCAAGGATCTCCTGGAGAAGCAGGCGGCGAGTATTATAATGCCGGACATAGCCAAGGTGGGTGGGATCATCGAAGGGAAGAGGATTGCTGACCTAGCAGACCTCTATTACGTCCCCGTCGCGCCCCACAACAACTGTGGTCCAATGGCCACCGTGGCTATGGCCCATCTCTGTGCCAGCATCCCCAACTTCCTCGTCCTCGAGTGGCATGGTGCTAGAGTCAAGGATTGGGACAAAGTAATACGATGGGAGGGGCCGGTCATCAACAAGGGTAAAATAGTACTCCCTGACAAGCCGGGCCTCGGCTACGAGCTTGATGAGAAGGAGATCCTGAGAAGAGATCCGGATGCGGAAGAGCTCTTCAGATGAATTGTATGGGTTTCCCTTCCACACATTTTTCCTAGGAATCAGTCACCCGCTTTAGGCTGATAGGGATTAGACTTATCTACATATGTCGTCGATTCGAATTTCGGTGAATTCAAGTTGAAAGTCATCGCAATTGGATGCGAGTATTCCGGTAAGAGCGCCTTCGCGAAGAGCCTCCTAGAATGGGGAAAAGAGCGCGACATGGCCTTCCACCTAGACGACCACTTCACGGTACCCGACGCCTCCCTATCCAAGGAGGATAGGGATGTCATGCTCACGCTGAGCCCGGCCTTCAAGGAGCGTTTCCAACGCTTCCAGGCAGTCTATCACGTCAGGATCATTGGGCTCTACCGCGATGCCATAGAGGTAGGCTTCTACAGCGAGGACACGATATACGGACCGCTCTACTACGGTTACAGGCCTGAGTTCTTGGCCATAAGGCAGGGGCGGGAGCTAGAGAAGGAGCTTCCGAGCGAGACGATCCTCGTCCTCTTGACAGCCTCCCCGGAGGTCATTGCGGAGCGTATGGAGAAGAGCCCCCATGAATATCAGGTCATTAGGAAAGGGGATATACCTCTCCTCTTGGAGAAGTTTGAGGAAGAGTTTCGGGCCTCAGCGATCCACGCGAAGATAAGGATCGATACAACCCGATTGACCCCCGAGCAGACTCTTGAGGAGTTCTTGGCGAAGGCGAGGCCTCACCTTGCTTCAGAGGACTTCATCCGAATAATGGCAAACGAGGGTAAGCGAAATTAACCAGAGGCCAATCCTGAGGCGGGCTAGGGAATCTTCACCCTCTAGATGAGGCTCAGGAGCGACCTTGGAACCCCGCCAAGACCTTTAGCCTCGGAGAACTCGACGACCTGCTTCAGAGTGGGGAGCCCTGTCTGAGCCCCCCGCTTGGTTACCTTGAGTGAGGCCACCAAGTTGGCGAACCTCACAGCCTCGAAGACGTCTTCGTCTATGGAGAGGGCTACGGCTAACGCTCCATTGAAGGCATCTCCCGCCCCAACGGTGTCCACCACCTCAACCCGGTACGACGGAACGATTCTGTGCTCGGACTCGGTCACGACCATGGCGCCCCTGCTCCCTAGTGTAACGACGACCTGTTTGATGCCCTTCTTCATCAAGGTGAGAGCGGATTCGAGGATACTCTGCTCGGTAGTGGTCGTATGTCTTGTGAGGGCCTCAAGCTCGATTCTATTGGGCGTCAACACATCCACGGACTCGAAGATCTCAGGGGGCAGAGGCGTGGCTGGCGCCGGGTTGAGGGCTGTCAGCTTACCTTTTCTCTTGGCCAGCCTCATTGCGAACTCGACTGTTTCCACGGGGACCTCGAGCTGAGCAAGTATGACCTTAGAACCCTCCAAGGTTCTCTCTGCTGCCTCCACGTCTCGGGGCTCTATAAAGTGGTCGACTCCGGGGGCGACAGCTATCATATTCTCACCCGAGGAGTTGACGTATATCACGGCGACGCCGCTGTTGGCTCGGGGATCCCTTCCCACATCCTCTATGGAGACGCTTTCCTTCCTCAGGTTATCGAGGAGCATGTCTCCCACGAAGTCTGTCCCAACCTTGCTGATGAAGTGGGACTTTGCTCCAAGCCTTGTGACGGCTACGGCCTGATTCGCTCCCTTGCCTCCTGGCGATGTGGCGAAGCCTTGTCCGATTACTGTCTCTCCTTGGTTTGGGAAATCTCTCCATGTACGCGATGAAGTCCATATGGGTGGAGCCGACTACAGTGATTTGAGGATTCATCGTTATTCATCTGCGAACTTGGAGGATTGGGGATAAAACGTTTTGGCGTGGTCAGACATTAGGTGCCGTTTTTTGCACCTTATCGCTAGTGCGCCTAGTTATAAGGTAAGGTTAGGGGCTATGCTGCGGTTAGATGGGGACCTGAGTCGGTAGCCGCCATGGTGGCGGCTATGTTCATTCCGTCTTACTCTTGTTCTTCACGACATAGAGAACCAAGATCACTTCGACGAGTATGTTTCCAGCGGCGAAGAGCAAGGAAGAACCTCTGTTAATTGAGACCAGATAAAGGACCAGAAGTCCCAGCAGAGCCCAGACAAACATGAAGCTACTTCCTATCCTAATGAAAGATTCCTTTTGGCGGTTCTCCCGTTTCTTCATGCTTCCCAAGTAAAGATAGATGCTGACGGCCACTAGAAACAGGGTGCCCGCGCTTATAGTAGATGCCCACCAAGTGAAAAGTTCAGCATATGCCATTGTCGTTTCCTCCATCAGAATTTGCAGATCTTGTAGAAGAAGACTTTGCCAGCGTCTACTAGGAAGAGGTATGTGACTACCATGAGTATCAGGAGAGCCCAGTAGTCAAGTGGAAGTGCTGCAAACCCCATGAAGTCACCGAGAATCGTGAATGGCATTATAGTTCCGAATGCGACACATGAGAGCGTGAGCACCGTAAGCCACTTGCTTGGGCGGCTTGTGAAGAAGGGGATGCGCCTGGTCCTTATGACGAACATTACCAAGACCTCGGTCCAGAACGATTCCACGAACCATCCGCTCTGGAAGAGCGATGGTGAAGCCGAAAATATGAAGAGCATTATGCCGTAGGTGAGGAAATCGTACAGAGAACTGAAAGGCCCGAAGAACAGCGTGTATTTTCTAACGAAGTTTATGTCCCATCGCTTAGGCCACTTAGTGTACTCCTAATCAACATTGTCGGTGGGCAGTGCAAAGTTCGCTATGTCATAGAGCAGATTCATGAAGAGTATCTGCATAGGGAGCATCGGGAGAAAAGGTAGGAAGACTGATGCGGCAGCGGCACTAAACATGTTTCCAAAGTTTGAACTTGTTCCCATCAGAATGTACTTGATAGTGTTACCGAAGATCTTTCGGCCTTCTTCGATCCCGTTGGCTAGCACTAGAAGATCCTTCTCCAAGAGTACGATATCCGCCGCATCCTTCGAAACATCGACTGCTGAGTTGACGGATATGCCGACATCTGCCTCGTAGAGGGCTGGAGCATCATTCACCCCATCACCCATGAAGCCTACCACATGCCCATTGGCCTTCAGAGCCTTGATGATGTCGAGCTTCTGCTCAGGGGTGATTCGAGCGAATATGGTAGTTTCTTCTACCACGGACCTGATATCAGCTGCACTCATCTGAAGAAGATCAGAACCGTTGACGACCCCCTCAACGGGGACCTTCAAATCACTGCAAATCTTCACCGCAACTAGAGGATTGTCACCTGTAAGTATCTTCGTGCTTACTCCCATCGCCTTCAGCCTAACGATGGCCTCATATGCATCCTGCTTCGGAGGATCAGTGAAGACGAGGAAACCAAGGAACGCCAGATTCAACTCGTCTTCCGCAGAATAGGAGGGCTTGTCTTCCATGCTCTTGTAGGCAACAGCGAGGACACGGTATCCCGCTTCCGAAAGATCCTTGAGCCTGGAATCGACCTCCTTCAAAACTGAGTTTATTGGCTCGATCCTTCCGTCAAACTCTACGTACTTGCATCTCAGGAGCACCGATTCCGGAGCACCTTTCGTAATAAAGATCGAACCATCAATATTCTTGACCACAACTGACATCATCCGCTTTTGATAGTCGAAGGGGATCTCGTCGGTCTTCACATACGAGTTCACACTTTCTTTCAGGCCATTCTTGATGGCGTACTCCCAGATCGCGACATCCATTGGGTTGCCAGTGATCTTCTCCCCTAGGATCGTGCTGTTGCAGAGTAATGAATAGTTAAGAATTCGTGGATCCACGTTACCGTCAAGCGAGTAGTACTCTTTGAGGATAATATTGCCCTCTGTGAGTGTGCCGGTCTTATCGGTGCAGAGGATATTCATATTGCCGAAGTCCTCTATCGAGACTAGGCGTTTCACTATTACCCGGTTCTTCGCCATTCTACGCGAACCTTGGGAAAGGCTGATCGTCACTATGGCCGGCATAAGCTCGGGAACTAATCCAATAGCCACTGCGAGAGAGAACAGGAGAGAATCTATAATCGGATGGCCAACAGCCGCGTTCAATCCGAATATACCAATTGCCAAGAAGAGGGTGAGCGTGAGGAGCATCGTTCCATAGTTCCTTACTCCCCTCTGAAACTCGGTCTCAGGATGGGAGCGAGCTAGGCTCTTTGATATGGATCCGAACTCGGTGTTCTTCCCAGTAGAGATCACAATGCCTTTACCAGCTCCGTGAGCGACCACTGTGCCCATGAATAAATAGTTCGTCAGCTGCTGAGGTGTGGGATGCTTCAGGTCAAGGGGTTCTGCGGTCTTCTCAACGGGAAACGGCTCACCAGTCAGTGTAGCCTCATTTGCTTGAAGGCTCTTAGCCTCAGTTATTTTCATATCAGCTGGGATGATATCTCCCACATACACGGAGACCAAGTCTCCCGGAACTACCAGTCTGGAGTCGACCTCGGAGACTTTCCCATCTCTCGTCACGACGGCCTTGATGGACACGTTCCGTCGCATATCCTCAACGATCTTCTCTGCTCTATACTCGTTTACGAACCCCAAGACGACGCTGAGAGCAATCATAGTGAGTATCGCTATTGACTGCTTGATCTCAGCAAAGAGACCTGCGGTGACAGCGCAAGCTATGAGAATTATGAATATCGGATTCTTGAACTGCCTGACAAGCACTTGGATCCAGCTGAAGGCCTGTCGAGGCAGTTCATTGTACCCATAGATCTTCAGGCGTCGTTGAGCTTCTTCTTCAGAGAGTCCCCGTTCGTTGGACCCAAGGTCTCGATAGACATCGCAGGAACTGGCAGACCAGTAATCTTTACGTGCAACAATCGTCTTTTGCTTTGACGTTGCTTTAAATCCGCCTCGAAGCCCCGGACGCAAGTCAATAAATGTGGACTAGATATAGGTCTTACCCTTCCTAGGAGAACGTAACCGTAAAGGCCGCATAGAACGGCGCCTAGGCGGGTTCCTCGTGAATATCTATTCTTTGGATGTTAGGATACTCGTCCCTAATCGCGCTCTCGATCTTCTTGGTGATCTCATGCGCCTGCCCTATGCTGAGGTTCGGGTCGAAGTGGCACCGAAGCACTACATGTATGTCATCGTCGAGTTTGCGGGTCCTTATTCCGTGAACCGCTTTGATTTCTGGAAAGCGTTCTACGATGTGCTCAATAGAGAACTTGAGTTCAGTCTCGTTCCGTCCCAGTTCTCGGGAAATAATGTCTGAAGCAGATTCCAAATGGACCGTGATCTCTGAGATCTTTGGGTTAGCTGCCTTAAGACTCCTCTCAACTTGGCTGGCTACGTCATGCGCCTGTTTCACAGTCATATTAGCACTGACTTCGAGATGAAGGTCGAGGCAGAGTTTTCCATTGATGTCCTGTACATGTATGTTATGGACATCTCTGGTGCCGGGAACCTTTTCGGCTACATCTTTCACGAGTTTCCATAGGTCCCCGTGGTAAAGCCCAAGGGGTTCGGTCTGAACGGTTACCCTCGCGTCTGGAAGAACGTTCTTGGTTTCTCTCTCAACTTTGGAGATGATCTTGTGGACATCTTCGAATTCGAGGCTGTTGTCAAGCTCGATGCTCATCTCCACGTCAGGTTTCTTCCCGGTCATCTGCACGCTTACTGAGCGGCAGCTCTTAACATCCTTTATTGCCTCAACTCTCCTCCTGATAGTCTCAGCGGTCTCTTTCTCAGAAGGTTGCACTAGTGGAATCGGCAAATAAGTCTCCTCGTTAGTATTGAACTAAATCAATATTAGGCCGAAGCTCCTCAAAAGCATTTATCAATTTGCCATCGGTGCCCAAAATGGCTTGCGCGCTAGATTCTACACCTAACGGGCTAAGAGAGAAGGCGACTCGAATATTGTCGAAGAATATTTGTCGAACTCTCTTTTCAGAGCCTACTCGGTGAGCGTTTTCATCTCGTTCCATGTTCGATTGACTTATGAGGGCGGATTCTAGAATTCGTAGAGCCTTGAGTACTTGGAGTTCAGGTAGTCTACGTAGTGTGTGACGCTAGTCTCTTCGCCCGTGATTCTCTTGAGGAGGTCTGCCGGATCGTACAGGTTCCCGTAGCTGTAGACGTTCTCGGTCAACCACTCCCCGATCTCGTGGAAAACGCCTTTCTCCAAACGCTCTTGCCAGTATGGGATGTCCTTCACCATTCTGGAGAGGATCTGCCCACTATAGATGTTGCCCAAGGCGTAGGAGGGGAAGTATCCGAAGTCGCCGCCAGCCCAGTGGGTATCCTGCATAACACCCTCGGAATCATTCTCAATCTTAAGACCTAGATATGAGAGGTACTTCTCGTTCCAAACCTCAGGAAGCTCCTCTATCGTCACCTTGCCACCGAACAAGGCGCGTTCGATCTCGAAGCGGATGATTATGTGCAAACAGTAGGTGATCTCATCGGCCTCGACGCGAATCTTCGATGGCTTGACGAGGTTAGTCGCTCGGACAAGATCGTCTAGACTCACATCCGAGAAGACATCGCCGGTGAGCGTCTTCAACCTCGGGAGGTAATATTCCCAGAATTCGGGTGATCGACCTACGATGTTCTCTACGAAGCGTGACTGAGATTCGTGGAAGCCGTAGGAGCAAGCGGCCCCGATGGGTTGATACATCCATTCCCTGTTCAAGCCCTGTTCATATTTGGCATGACCCCCTTCATGGAGTATGGAGAAGATGGATGAGGCAACATTATCCTCGTAGTAATGGGTTGTAATTCTCACATCGTCGAAATAGCCCGTGCTGAAGGGGTGCTCCGTCTCATCGATCCTCCCCCAAGCGCTCTTGGACGTGATATCGTATTCAATGAACTCGGCGAGGGATCTGGAGATCTCTCGTTGGACATCCATCGGAACCCTTCGTCTTAGGATGGACACGTCGGGCTGCCTTGGAGCGGCCAAACACTTCTCCATTATCGAGATCAGATTAGTCCTCAACTCATCGAAGACCGAGGCGATAATATCAGAGGTCATCTTCGGCTCGTAGATGTCTATTAGGGCATCGTAGGGTGTGGCAGTCTTCTTGACATCCATTAGGATCTCGGCAGCCCTTCTCTTCAAATCATAGAGTTTCTCCAGCTCAGGTTTGAAGAGGTGAAAATCCTTGGCGGCCTTCGCCTTCTTCCACGTATCAATGGTGATAGTCCGCTGCCTCTCAGTTTCTACGACGAGTTTCTCAGGAAGCTTCGTCTGTTCGTCGTAGTTCTTTCGGATGAGGTAGATGTTTCTCCTCTGAAACTCGTTCAAGCTTCCGTAGTCTGGCTGGCTCTCGATCTTCTCAAACAATGCTCCTATCTCTGGGTCAGTGGCTATCCTATGTTCGATCTGGCTCAGCTGAGCGAGTTGCTGGCTTCGGAGGCCGATGCCTCTGGGAGGCATCTTGGTCTCCATATCCCAACGAACAAGTGATTCAGTGGATTGAAGAATTATCAACTCCTTGGCCTTAGCCAGAAGTCTATCATAATCCGAACTTGAGACAGTCATTCTGATGAACCTCTATTACAGACGTAAAGCGTAAGTCAATAATAAGACCTAGCTTACAGTGTTCAGGCAATTGAGACTCCAATCTGTTCTCAATTAGAAGGTCTTTATCTCTCTCCCCTTCTCTAGGGCGACTACCTCTACCAGATGCTCTATGCCCGAAGTCTTGATCTTCCTTTCGAGCCCCTCCTCGATCTGGAAGACCCCTGCCGGATTATCCATATGCACCAGAATCCGAATGGGTTTCTCCTCACCTTCTTCGATCTCAACCCTCTTTATAGAGAGAGCTGAGAGAGAATGAATATCCACCTTCCCCGTCCTGTAGGGGATCCTGGCCCTCCCCTCGGCCATATCGGTTCCATCCGCGACCTTAGTCGAGCCCGCCTCTATGCTTAGACACTGGACGTCTTCGTCGTGGGCGAAGATGGAGTGGAGTATCTCGCATTTCAGTTTAAGGGTGAGTTCTGGTGCGTTGGGGTAGACTTGGGAGAGGAGCCTGTCCAAGATGGGGCCAGCAATGTAACAGCCGTGGATCTCATGCGCGTCCCTGTGGACCGAGTTCCCGATGTCGTGGAGATAAGCACCGCAGAGGACGATGAGGAGGGCGTCCTCTAAGCTGCATATTCTATTGGCCACCGTCGTGGGCTTGACCTTTTTGGTTAGTATGTTGAAGATTTCTAGGGCGCTGCCCGCCGAGATCCTAGAGTGGACAGGGCCGTGATCGTTGTACATCATCCGATCGACGACCATTATGTTAGACATCCTCAAGTGGCCTTGGACTTCCACGTCATTCTCCAGTAGGTGGAACATCTGGTTGACGTTCGGCTCCTTCAGATGGTCAAGAACGAGTTTAGGTGAGACAACTACCATTGTGTTAAACCTCCTCATTTCCGTCGAGAGCTAGCTACTTGGTTCTACAACGGTCTTTATAATGTCGCGCATAAGTCGATGGGGCATCCTATTCCGACTCTTGATCTCAGCAGCGCGTTCCGCGCACCTATTTTCGCTTCTGCTTATCCGATGGGGTCGTAGGGAAACGTGATCTCTCGCTCTTTCTCTTCGACGTATTTTCCAACGAAGTCCGGTTTGAACTCCGAACCGGTACGGTTGAACATGACCAAGGTCGTTACTGTCGCTTCCTTCGGGATTAGGTCGAGGACGAACCTCATCGCCCTTCCATCGCATAGCCAGTCGTCCACTACAAGCAACCTTCCCTTCAAGGACTTCACCTGTCCCAAATCATGGGCGACGATCTTCATCTCCTTGCCTCTTCCGACATGTCTCACGAAGACTGGGTAGAAGGTCGGTACTCCCAGCTTTGAGGCTAGGTAGGCCGCGATGATGGAGCCTCCTCTGCCTATGGCTACAATAGCGTCGAAGTTGCGGAGTCCCAAGTCATCGTGGAGTTTCTTCAAGAGCTCCGTGTATTCGTTCCAACTCACTATCTTCAAGCCTTTTCACCTATCGTACAGCGGGCCTATTTATGCTCGGGGCATACATATGTGTATATCCTAATTTTGCTATGTAGTGTATTAAGACTTGAGGCGAACTATGAGCCGTTCCTTTGCCCATCCCTTAGCCGATCCAGCAGTCGGCAGATCAGGAACAGCATGAGACCAGAGCAAGCGCCGCTATGGACTGAGTACCTTATGATTTCTCCTTGGAGACCAGGAGATTACTTCGAAAAGTAGGCCCGCGTCTGTAATAAATAGTTGAGATGCCAAGACAGCAAAGTACAGTTGGTCGTGAATAGTCATGAGGGTCGTTAGATGTGGGAAACTAATCGATGTAAGAGTCGGCCGCGTAGTGGAGAACGCCGTCCTCCTTATCGATGGTTCTAAGCTCGCCGCGGTGGGCGAGGAATCTTCCGTAGAGATACCGAAAGGTGGGGAAGTTGAAGTAGTAGACTGCTCCGAGAAGACGATTCTCCCAGGACTCATAGATACGCACCTCCACTTCGCCTTAGGGGCCGGCGCAAACTATGAGGAGATGTTCCAATGGCCCGACAGCCTCCAACTCGTCTCAGGCATCCTCAACGCCCGCCTCACCTTGGAGTCAGGAGTCACCACGGCGAGAGACTGTGGAGCCAGAAACAGGGTAGCCCTCGACCTCAGGGAGGCGGCCCGCAGGAACCTCATCCAAGCACCTCGACTCCTAGTATGTGGGAGATCGATAACGATGACTGGGGGCCACTTCCACTACTGCAACGCCGAGGCTGACGGGTATGAAGGGGTTAGGAGAGCCACGAGGCAGCTCCTCAAGGAGGGCGTGGACTTCATAAAGATAATGGCTTCAGGCGGCGGAACTCAAGGCACAATAAGGCAGCGGGCCTCCTACACCACCGAAGAACTGAGGGGAGCCACCGACGAGGCCCATCGTCAGGGGAAGACGGTGACTGCCCACTGCCACGCCACACATGCCATAGCCAACGCCATCGAAGCGGGGGTGGATGCGATCGAGCACTGCACCTTCATCGAACCCGACGGGAAGGGGCTCAAGCATGTGTTCCGTCAGGACATCGCCCGGGAGATGGTCAGGAAGGGGATATTCGCGGATAACGTGGTCATCGCCACGACAGACCGAGACCGTCTCGTCTGGTGCTTCGAGAACTTCAAGGAGCTACGGTGCCTAGGCGCCAAGATCATAGCGGGTACAGACGGCCTCGGACTGTACAAGACCGCTGGCATCTCCTTCGTTCTTGAGATGATGGTTCGGGGCGGGATGACGCCCATGGAGGCGATACAGGCGGCCACAATAGGATCAGCGGGGGCCTCAGGGTTGGAAGACACCGTCGGAGCCCTTGAGGTTGGCAAGGAGGCTGACTTGATAGCGGTGGAGGGCGATCCCTTGGAGGATATTCGGGTCTTGAGAAATCCGATTCTAGTCATGAAGGGTGGAATCATCATTCCTAGAATAAAGACGACTGTGGAATACAGAAGGGAATATGGCGCGGTGCTCCAAGAGTATGAGAAGATCCTCAAGCTGTGGGAAGAGGTAATAGCAACCCATTAGAGAATTCGAAGCGTCTCATCGTGACCCCTTCATGTTCTCATGAATACTTCCAGAGCAGTTAACCCGAGAACAGGTCCTCCGACAACTATTGATGAGGTACTCCCTTTAAGAGAGTTGAAAGGATGTGTACCGCAACCTTGCAGAAGATAGGATGCTGCGGCTTCCCCGACGGCATGAACAGATACTTCAGGCAGTTCAAGGTGGCCGAGGTTCAGACGACCTTCTATGACCTTCCGAGGATCGAGACGGCGCGGAACTGGAGAAGGAAGGCGCCTAAGGGCTTCGAGTTCACCGTCAAGGCTTGGCAGGGGATAACCCATCCACCTACCATGCCGACATGGAGGCGAACGCGTACAAAGGTTTCACCGGACAAACAGGAGTGCTATGGCTTCTTCAGACCGACCGAGGAGGTCTTCGAGGCCTGGAACCAGACACGGGAGATGTGCGAAGCCTTGGAAGCCAGCGTATGCCTAATGCAGTGCCCAGCTCGCTTCGATGTCTCGGAGGCCAACCTTAGTAACATGAGGCGTTTCTTCTCCGAGATAGATAGAGGGGGAATAACGATGGCTTGGGAACCACGAGGGCCAACATGGACGGGTGAATTGACCGAATCCCTCTGTCGGGAACTCAACCTAATCCTATGTGTAGACCCCTTTGCCAAGCCCATCCCTACCTTTGAGGAAGTCATATACCTACGGCTTCACGGAAAGCCTCCCGGAGAAAGGCTGTACCACTATAGGTACTCTGACGAGGACTTGAAGCTACTCAAGGCTTGGATTCAGAGCCTCAACCCTGAAAGGAGGATCTACTGCCTCTTCAACAACATCACCATGAGAGAAGACGCAAAGAGGTTCATCGCCATGATCCAGAGTGGAAGCGCTTCCTCGCTCGACTATCCATCAGCCGATCCATGAAGAACCTCGGGCACCCTTCTTCTTGAAGTCGCGTGGTTTACGCTTTGACTCTGTAACAGGACGAGTTGAATCGTCCGAGGCAGGCTTGAGGGGTTCGGACTTCAGAGTGATCGTCATCTCTTTCTTCCTACGAGGTCTACGCCTCTCCGTCAAATGATCTCTCCCCTCTCTACTCTTTTGCCTTCGAGCTTGAATATTCTTATAGGACGGATGAAGAACCGTTACATAAACATAGAGGCTCATGAGGCCACCATGACGTTTAGGGAGCCGCGTTACCTAGGGACTTTGGCAGCATACCTGCGATCGCGACTCGTAACGCATGTCCCCTTCGTCCTCGCCCACAGCATAACCTACGGCTGTAACGCCCACTGCAAGATGTGCACTTACTGGAGGATGTCCAATCGGATGAAGGAAGACCTCCCCACAGTCGAGGTCAAGAGCCTCTTGCAGGAGGCCTATTCCTTTGGGATGCGGAGCTATTACGCCTTCGGGGGGGAGCCGCTGATCCGACGAGACCTACCAGAGGTTATCAGTTTCGCCAAGAAGTTGGGCTTCCTCACCATGATCAATACCAATGGTTCACTACTTAGGGAGATGGCAGAGGGGCTCGGCCCTAACCTAGATTTTGCCTTCGTCTCCCTTGATTACCCGAATGAGTACCACGACATTATGAGGGGCAGAAAGGGTTCCTTCAGGGAGGTCTTGGATGGAATCGCCGCTCTCCATGAGAATGGTGGAACAAAAGTTACACTCGTCACCACTATCAGTCGACTGAACTTTGACAAGATAGTTGCGATGGCAGAGCTCGCGGAGAGGCTTGGTGTTGGAATCTCCTACAACACGGTTGAACCGACCGTCTCCACGGCCTTCGAGGACGGGAGGACGGACTCACCGGTCGAGGACTATGGTCTCTCACCCCATCAACTCGATGACTTTTACCGGACCCTCTTGGACCTCAAGAAGAGGGGCTACCCCCTCATGGAGACGGAGAAGGTTCTGGAGGATTACTGCCTAGGTCGAAGGTACAAGTGTCTCTTCCCGAGGATATTCCTCTACGTCTCCCCGGAGGGAAAGGCCTTCTCCTGCACCTATGACCACACCTTTGACCTCCACCAAGCCTCGTTGAAGGAGTATTTTGCCAGCGACCTTTACCATAAACATACCCACTTTGCGGAGAACTGTAATATCTGCCTCAGGACCTGCGTGAGGATGTACTCCTACACCTATGCCCCAGAACCCCTACACTTTCTAGAACTCCTCTCTTCCGTCCGACTCCTAACTAGGCAGTATCCACAAGCCTTGGCGAAGATGGAGAACCTAGATTCCTGAGTTCTAGCACTGCTTCCTCGCCGCAGATTACCTGTTCTTTGCGACTTCGTGAATAGCCTCTATGGTGTACTCGACGTCATCCCGCGTTATACCGTAGTGGGTGACCATCCTGATATGCGTCCCACTCTCCGAGGCCTTCACACCCTTCGCAAGGAGCTCAGCTATGTACTCTCGGGTAGTCATTCCTAGACCTGCGACGCCATACCTAACCATATTGGTCTGAACAGTCTCCATATCTAACCCGATACCCGGTATATCCCGAATTCCTTCGGCTAGGAGGCGTGCGTTCTCATGGTCCTCCCGCAACCTACCGACCATGTGCTCCAGAGCGTAGATTCCTGGGGCCGCTATGACTCCTGCCTTCCTCATTCCCCCGCCCAACATCTTCCTGACCCTTCGGGCCCGAGAGATGAAATCCATGTCGCCGAGGACGACGGAGCCAACAGGTGCTGCCAGCCCCTTCGAGAGGCAGAACATCACATCATCCGTATGGCGACTGAACTCTCTGACATCCAGATTACTGGCGACAGCGGCGTTGAAGATTCTGGCACCGTCGAGGTGGACACGGATGCCATGCCTCATGGCAACCTCGTGGATAACACGCATCTTATCGGGAGGAAGAATCGTTCCTCCAGCTCTGTTATGCGTGTTCTCTAGGCAGATGAGCCTCGTTCCAGCTCGGTGATCGGTCTCGGGCTGAATCATGGCCTCGATCTCCTCGGGGTCGGGGCAGCCCAGCCTTCCCGAGACGAGCCTCGGAAGGAGGCCTCCTAGGGTGGCGAAGTTGCCGAGCTCATAATGGTAGATGTGGCATTCTGACTCCAAGATGATCGCGTCGCCAGGCTTTGTCTGGGCCAAGAGGGAGACCGTATTGGCTTGGGTCCCGCTGGTCACGAGGAGGGCGGCTTCCTTGCCGAAGCGCTTGGCGGCCATTTCCTCAAGGGCGTTGACCGTCGTATCCTCTCCGTAGACATCATCTCCTAGCTTCGCTTTTGGGATTGTCTCTAGCATTTCCTTGGGGGGAATGGTGACCGTGTCACTTCTCAGGTCCACGACTCTCATGCTACATCTAGACTCTGCTCTGGGATTCTTGCTTAAAGTCCTTTCGAGATGAGGGAACCCCAAGTTTGAATGAGGGGGAGACTGAAGGGGAATTTAGGGAGTTGCCCTCGAATCTTACCTTGGCTTACATATCAGCTCTCTGATGGTTAGGTCTGCGAACCGAGTGCTTGTCGAAGGCTTTACGACGATGGCGGTATCCCACTTCCCCATCGAGATTATGTCCTTATCGGTTGAGACGTAGCCCTCTTGAGCGGCTATCATAGCGATTTCGACGGCCACCTTCATTCCTTCACAGAACCTCCTATAGGCAACCTTCATTGGATCAGGATAATCGTATTTGACTTCGTTGCTGAAACAGACGTTATAGCCCTTCTTCTTCAGCTCCGCTATGAGGGCGGTTGGAAACCTCTCCCTCGCGGTGCCAACGAAAGTCAACTTTGCGCCTGTGCCGCCGAGAGTTTCTACAGCCTTCTTCGCTGTGAAGCCGGTCGTGGAGGCTATGACCACATCCTCTATTCCCAATTCTTCGGCTGTCTTCTTGACCAAAGCCAAGGTCGTATCTACGTTCTCTCTTCCGGGAGATGAATAATACGTCATGTCAAACCCCTGATCTTTCATAGTGGATGCCCCAGACATAAGGATAGCGCGTCGAAGATAATCTATGGATGATTGATCACCAACATTTCCACAAATCCCTTCCCAAGAGCATAGTCTTATATTCGACAGGTTTCTTGAGTAATCCACGCCTCGCTAAGGAGGTTCGAACATGCCAGACTTCCTAACCATGGATGATTTCGACTTCAAGAACAAGACTGTCCTACTCCGAGTCGACTTCAACTCACCCCTAGACGCCAACAAGAACCTGACAGACGACACGAGGATAAGGATGCACGCGCCCACCATCAAGGAACTCATGGACAAAGGCGCCAAGGTAGTCATCTTGGCCCATCAAGGCAGGCCGGGAGACCCCGACTACTCGACCCTTCAGCAACACGCCGAACGGTTGAGCAAGGTCTTGGGCAGACCCGTGAAGTATGTGGACGACGTCTTCGGGGAGAAGGCGGTGAGGGCCATCAAGGGGCTGAAGACCGGAGAAGCATTGATGCTGGAGAATGTCAGGAGCGTGCCCGACGAGCTCGCGAAAAATACTCCTGAGGGATTCGCCAAGACCCCTTACATCAAGACCCTAGCTGGGCTAGCTGATATCTACATCGACGACGGCTTCGCCGTGGCCCATAGAGCCAACGCCTCGCTGGTCGGCTTCCCCGTCCTCCTGCCCGCGGCAGCGGGTAGGGTGATGGAGAAGGAGTTGAGGGCTCTGAACAAGGTCAAGAGGGCGGAGGAGAAGCCTTGCATCTACATAATGGGGGGCGCTAAGGCTGATGATGCCGCGGCCATCTCCGATTATGTCCTCGGCCACGGGACAGCTGACTACGTCCTCACGGGGGGGGTTACAGGCTACCTCTTCCTCCATGCCAAGGGCGTCGACGTAGGTGAGGTGAACGTCAAGTTCCTAGAGAAGAGGGGCTTCCTTCAGTTTGTTCCTAAGATTCAGGAGCTCTTCAAGAAGTTTGACGGGAAGATCCTCGTTCCAGAGGACTTCGGGATAGACATGGACGGGAATCGCAGAGATATGACGTTGAAGGACCTGCCGACCAAGTACGCGGTCCTAGACATAGGGCCGAGAACGGTCAAGGAGTATAGTAGGATCATAGGGAAGGCGAAGATCATCGTCCTGAGCGGGCCCATGGGCGTCTACGAACGCGAGGAGTTCATGCCAGGAACCCGAGGAGTCTTCGAGGCTGTTACGAAGAGCAAGGCCTTCTCCGTCGTCGGCGGGGGGAACACCATCGAAGCCGTCGAGAAACTGGGCCTAACAGGTAAGGTCAGCTATATCAGCACCGGCGGTGGCGCCCTCATGGAGTTCCTGACTGGTAAGGTTCTCCCAGGGGTCGAGGCCTTAGAGAAGGCCGCGAAGAAATAGCCTCCCCCTCTTCTTATTCCGGTAAGCCTTATAGAGGGTTCTCCGAATCTTCTTCCTAGTATGGACAACAGTGAGTCGGGCAGGATCTCCACGAAGCAGGTGGAACACGTAGCTGAGCTGGCTAAGATAGAACTGTCGGAGGAGGAGAAACACCTCTTCACAGAGCAGCTCAACGCCATCCTCGACTACTTCAAGATCCTCGACGAAGCCGATACCAAGGATATCCAACCCATGCTGAACGTCTTGGGGTTGAGGAACGTCTGGCGCGGGGATGAGCCGCGTTCCTGTATGCCGGTTGAACAGGCCTTGGAGAATGTTCCTCGAAAGGAGAAGGGCTACGTCAAGGCCCCTAAGATTGCGTGAGAGACGATGTCCCAATTTCGCACCCTAAGCGCAAGAGAGGTCGTCGAGAGGATAAGGTTAGGGTCCTTCTCTGCGGTGGAGTATGTTGAGGCTTCGCTCTCACGTATCCGAGAAATCGACGGCAGGATTCATGCCTTCCTGACGGTCATGGAGGCGGAGGCCCTTGCCAAAGCGAAGGAGATAGACGCCAAGGCCAAGAAGGGGGAACCTCTAGGTCGACTCGCAGGTGTCACGGTAGCCCTGAAGGACAACCTCTGCACCAAAGGGGCTCCCACAACATGCTCCTCAAGGATGCTCCAGAACTTCAAACCCCCCTACGACGCCACAGTCGTCGAACGCCTCAGGAAGGAGGACGCCATCATCATCGGAAAGACGAACATGGACGAGTACGCAATGGGAACATCCACAGAGTCGAGCTACTTCGGACCGACGAGGAACCCTTGGAACCTCAACTACGTTCCCGGAGGCTCCTCAGGTGGGAGCGCAGCCGCCGTCGCTGCGCGTGAGGTCTCCTTGGCCTTGGGCTCAGACACAGGAGGGTCTGTCAGATGTCCGGCGAGTTTCTGTTCCGTTGTAGGCCTTAAGCCGACCTACGGCCTCGTTAGTAGGTATGGCCTCATCGCCTATGCCAACAGCCTCGACCAGATAGGCCCCCTCGCCCGAGACGCCTCCGACTGCGCCCTCCTCCTTGACGTAATAGCGGGCCACGACCCACAGGACTCAACATCCTCGCCCGCTCCCGTTAGGAATCATCTCAAGAGCATCGAAGAGTCCGTTGACGGCCTCAGGGTAGGCGTCCCAGAGGAGTTCTTCGGTGAAGGCGTCGACCCCATCGTGTCCAGAGAGGTCAGAAAGGGGATCGCCCGCCTTGAGGAGGCCGGCGCTACGAGCTTGGAACTCTCCCTGCCTTCTTTACGATACGCTCTGGCGGCCTACTATATAGTCGCCATGTCCGAGGCAAGCTCCAACCTAGCCCGCTACGACGGACTGAGGTACGGCTACAACAATCTCCAGCCCAACGACGATTGGAACGCTTTCTTCTCCCGCACCCGTAGGGAAGGCTTCGGCCCAGAGGTTAGGCGAAGAATAATCCTGGGAACCTACGCCCTCTCCGCCGGCTACTACAACCGCTACTACATCAAGGCCCTCCAAGTCCGCGCGCTCATAAGGAACGACTTCGAACGAGCATTCAAGAGCTGCGACATCCTCGCAGGACCGACGATGCCCGTGCTCCCCTTCAAGTTGGGAGAAAAGATCAGCGACCTCCTAGCCCTCTACATGTGCGACATCCTAACGGTTCCAGCGAACCTTGTCGGCTGCCCAGCCATCTCGGTCCCCTGCGCCCTAGCCAATGGCCTTCCGGTCGGGCTTCAGATGATGGCGCCCTTCCTAAGGGAAGACCTGCTCCTTCGGGCGGGTAGAGTCGTGGCCGAGACGTTCCAAGGGGGTTGGCCGATATGACTCTGGAATACAAGGTCAAGATCGGACTGGAGGTACACTGCCAACTCACGAACTTGAGGACGAAGCTCTTCTGCGACTGCTCAGCGGACTATCGGCGAGATCCTCCGAACACCCATCTCTGCCCCGTATGCCTCGGCCTACCCGGCTCACTGCCTGTCCTGAACGCCCGGGCCATAGAGGACGCTACAATGGTCGCCCTTGCCTTGGGATGCGAGGTTCGGAGACTCAACTACTCCTACAGGAAGAACTACTATTATCCCGATATGCCGAAGAACTTCCAGATCAGCCAATACGACAGGGCAGGCGCCGTTCCCTTCGCTATTAAGGGAAGAGTAACAATCAGAATCGAGGATGCGTCGAAAGAGATTGCTATGACCAGGATCCAGATTGAGGAAGATCCAGGCAAACTCTCCTATATTGGGACGATAGACACCTCTCCCTACACTCTCGTAGACTACAACCGGGCCGGGGTAGCACTCCTTGAAATCATCACAGAACCAGTCCTAGATTCTCCACAAGAGGCAAGGCTCTTCCTCCAGAAGCTCCGCTCCATCCTAGAGCACCTCGGCGTCTCTAACGGAGGCCTCGAAGGCGCGATGAGGTGCGACGCCAACATATCCCTCGCAGGCGGAAAACGCGTCGAGGTCAAGAATATCTCAAGCTTCAAGGAAGTCGAACGCGCCCTGAGCTTCGAGATCTCGCGACAACGGAGCCTCCTAGTCAAGGGGCGCGCTGTCTCGATGGAGACGCGGCACTGGGATGATGTCCGTCGCGTCACGATCTCTCTCAGGACTAAGGAGGAGGAGCATGACTACAGGTACTTCCCTGAGGCCGACCTCGTCCCTATATCTCTCTCAGAGGAGCATCTTGAAGCTGTAAAGGCCAAGATGCCTGAACTCCCCGATGCGCGGAGAGACCGCCTCATCAAGCAGTACGGTCTCCCAGAGTACGATGCCAGCGTCCTCACAGGAGACAAGGGCTTGGCCGACTTCTTCGAGGAGTGCGCGGGGCTCTATGAGAGGCCGAAGGACGTGAGCAACTGGATAATGACCGACCTCCTCCGCTGGCTCCACGAGGAGGATGTTGAGATAGGTGAGGCCAAGGTTTCGCCTTCCCACTTGGTGGAGATGCTTCGCCTCATAGACGAGGGAACCATAAGCGGCAAGATCGCGAAGACCGTGCTTCGGGAGATGGTGAAGACAGGTAATGGGCCTAAGAAGATCGTTCAGGAGAGGGGCTTGCTCAGAATCTCCTCGGAGAAACAGATCGAGGCTCTTGTCGACAAGGTCTTTGAGGAGAACCCGAAGGCGTTTCAGGACGCCCTCACTGATGAGAAGGCGATTCACTTCCTAGTTGGTCAGGTGATGCGCCTCACGAAGGGGAAGGCAGACCCAGAGATGACGAACAGGGTCGTCAAGAGGAAGTTGGCAGAGTGGGCTAGAAAGCCGTAAAGCGGGTTTTCTCAACATGAAGGTGTAGGTTCCTATTCTTGAGAAAATATGTAGCGCCCGGTGACTCTACCTCTGATAGAATCTGTCTAGGACTTGGAGTAGCCACATACCATCTGGCAGAACTAGGTAGTGTCCCTTTATCTTTGTCTCGTGGGGCGGCTTCTCCTTCCACTTTCTGATTGCTGGAACCACTTTGTCTCTTACGAAGTCATCCAACATTACGAAACTGGATCCTCCGATCGCTTCTGGTATGGCCTTCGCTTGTGTTTTCTTGGAGGCGTAGGTAGCCACGTAACACTTTTCCACTCTTACGTCTTCCTCCTTGAATCCGAACTTCTTCCTACAATACGCCTCGATTGCTTTCTCGTTCTCGGGCGAGAACTTCTTCCTTATTGTCTCAATGTCATGTTCAGGCCCGCCAGGAAGGGCCCCCACTTCGACGTGCTGAATCTCCAAGATGCTCTCATGTATCCTCGCCCCTATTACATCAGCCTCCCGTCTCCCACCCCCAGAAGCCGACATGATCGGAACCCCGACCTCCGCGAGAAAGCCCTCCAATTGAAGCCACTCTGCGACTAGTTCCTCGCTCCAAGTCCTAGCAAACGGCATGATCAACCACCTTCCTTAGAGTTATGTTAAAGAATCCTTAATCGTTGCGGTTAGACTCTAACTCTCGCCCGATTTTCGCTTCCGTCTTCCTGCCCCGGGTTATGTATCCTGTGTGACCCACCATGAGGGTCTCGGGCCGCGTCTCTCCCGCCTTCACCTTAATCCGCCTAATGAAAGATTCGACTGTCTCAATATCCACGAAGCCTCCCTCTTCAAGGGCTGATACAGTCTTCACCACCTGCTCAATAGTAGGACTGAAAGAAACCAGGATCCCACCGCCTTTCAAGGCCTCTCGCGCCCTAGGAACCACGGCCCAAGGAGTAGCCAGATCGAGTACCACAGCGTCCACATCCCGTTCCTCAATCCCCTGAGAAACATCCCCAACCTTCAACTCGACATACTCTAGGAGGCCGGCGCGCTCAAGGTTGCTCGCCGCTCTACGTTGGAACTCGGGGCGAACATCGTAGCTGTAAACTCTCCCCGTAGGCCTCACAGAACCAGCCAAGGCAGTAGCCAAGGCGCCGCTACCAGTTCCAGCCTCCACGACGCGACTTCCAGGTCCGACGGCCGAGTAGACTAGGATGATGCCTATGTCCTTGGGATAGAGGATCTGCGTCGACCTGAGGGACTTCATGAGATAGTCGTAGACAGTAGGCTTTAGGACGATGAACCTGTGGCCGAGGTTGCTCAGAACTGCCTCACCGAAGGACTTGCCGAGAAGGTCGTCGAGGAGGACGAAGCCCCTGTGGGTGTGAAATCGCTCACCACTGCGGACGCGGACGAGGTAGTTCCTCCTTGAATCGAGGTAGAGGAGGACGTCGCTGCCTTCCTTGACCTCGTTCAAGTGTTCTCTCACTCAGTCAAGAGGTCATTCGTCTGTAGGTACTGGAGAACATCAGCCTGAACAGTGACGTGGTGGCCGCAGTTCGTGCAAGTCCACGAACGTATCATGTGCTTGTTGGTGAGGATCGGTCTCCGCTCCAAGGATGACTCGCCACAGACAGGGCAGGCCAGAAGCTTGAGCTGAGCCTCCCAGACTCTTATCATATCCTCCCTCGTCCGTCGGTCGTAGGCGTCAAGGACGTATTTTTCTAAGTGTCTCCTCATCAGTCTCATAGCGAGGTTGAGTATCTCTTCCTGTCCACCACGGGCCCAAGCGCTGTTTCCTATCTCATCTCCTCCTTCGAGGTCGAGCCAAGCGTAGTCGAAACCTGAGAAGTCGCAGGCATCGTGGATGGCAAAGGCCACGACTATCGGATCTAAGAGGACCGAGACCTTCTTGGGTGCTCTCTTGACCGTCTTCTCGTAGAGTTCCCTCTGGAAGGGAGTGAGGACGCTGGTTCTGCTCTCGTAGAGGACTTCGAGTCCTAGATTCCTTAGGGTCTCGAAGGCTTCAGTGTAAGGCTTACTCTCCAGGTCGAGTTCGCGGAGGTTGGTCTCCACCATGGAGACTCTAAGAATCCCCATCTCCTTCATGGACCAGCCATCGATTCTCGAAGAGACTCAGCGTGACCTAAAAGAATTCCGTTCCGAGGTTAGGAACGCTTTTATTCCAGCCCGAAGACCTCTGACAGAAGGCGGGTGAGTGCCCTCCCACCCGATCCGCCGAATAAACCCCGGCGTAGGGAGGTCAAGAAGTGGATACGAAAGACATAGCCTTGACAGCGATATTCTCCGCTTTGTATGCGACCCTTGTAATCGCCTTCGCGCCGATCTCCTACGGGCCACTTCAACTTCGAATCGCAGACGCCATAATTCCACTCGCCATGGTCTTCGGCTGGCCTGTGGTTGCGGGTGTAGCCATAGGATGCTTCGTGGGCAACTTCTATGGCCAGTTGGGGGTCTTGGACTATCTCCTAGGACCTGTAGCCAATCTAGTTGCAGGGACCGTGGTCTATCTCTTGAGGAGTCGTCCACTGTTGGCCTCGTCCTTGGGGTCTATCCCCATTGGCATCATCGTTGGAAGTTACCTCTGGACCTTCTTCCCTCCTCCAGAGGTCTTCGTCCTCCCCGAATGGTTGGCCATGATTGTGAGTATAACCCTCAGCACCTACGTAGTGATGGGTTTGCTCGGTTACGTCCTCTACAGGTCTGTCTCCAGAATGCTTGGGACGAAGTCTCGTTGAAGAAGTAACTAGTAGTACTGTGAGTATAGCGTCTATGGGCGTCTAGCGGTAGCGCTCTCTCCTCTTCTCCCTAGCCTTCTTCTCTCTCCGCATCCTCTTCTTGGCGGTCTTCTTACTCCGATGCTTCCTCGCCACGCCGACACCCTTTCCTTGAGCAAAGAAGGAGGGTAAGCTAAAAACTTTCCCACGTCTCTGCGGCTTCGGATCAGTGGTCTTTACACTATAGTTCCTGAAGTGCTCTGAGGCGTTTGACGATGTTGGGATGGGTCGAGAATATCTCCACGAACGTATCGAAGCTGGACGGCTCGCGTGAGAGAATCTCCTTCACAAGGGCTTCGTCAGAAGTGCGCCCATAGCTGCGCTGGATCTGCGCTGTGTCCTTCTCGGCGGTGTCTGGGTCGGCGATGAAGAGGGCCTTGAAACTGCTCACGCCTTGAACTTGGGCGACTCTGTGCACTCTTCCGGTGTAGGTCACTATCTTTGCCAAGCCTTCTGAGAGCTTTCGGGCCCCATCATCTACCACCTCGACGCTATGCCTGTCAGCATAATACTCTCGAAGTCTACTGAGATGTAGTGACAGCAAGGTGAGGGCGAAATAGAGGGCCATGCTCAACATGCCTATCACCGCCAATCCAGATCCTCTCTCCCTATCCCTCCTGTACCCCACTTGGTAGGAGAGCGAGAAACCTATGTAATATAGAAGCGCGGGTAGGACCGAGACGAACATCATTATCTGAACGTCCCTATGCCTTATATGGCCGAGTTCGTGGCCGATCACGGCCTCGACCTCCTCTGACTCCAAAGTTCTCAGAAGCCCTGTTGTTACAGCGACTCTTGTACCTGCTATGGGTGAGCCGTAGGCGAAGGCATTCGGTATCGGTATGTTCGCGACCATGATCCTAGGTACAGCAATCTTCGCTCTCTGACTTATCCGCTCAACCATCTGATAGAGGTCGGGTTGCTCTTGGGACGAGACTTCCCTAGCCTGATACATGAGGTCGATCAGATAAGGCGCTATCAGCCACTGGATTAGGTTGAAGCCTACGACGAAGAACACCAGGGTGAAGAGGCTCAGGGCATCGACGAGGGATAGAGCGAAGGTGAAGAAGAGCGTTGATACTCCTATTATGATAGCCAGCGTCGAGAGCATGGAGAGACGCAACTTCACGAGGCTCATCGCATCTCACCCCCCAAACAAGCAGACCTCATGGAGATTTAAATGATTCGCTTTACAATCGCGTAGACTTTTCCTTGTCACCCTTGTACATGGCGATACTGAGGGCCGGTACATACTCGAGTTTCACAAGAATTCTCGTAAGAAATACGACATAGAAGGCATTAAAAGACAGAGACTAAGTTATTGTCTCACCCTAGGGGAAGGCAGTTTTTTGGAGATAGCCATGCTGGTATGGGAGTTCCCACCCCGACTCGTCGGAGGCCTTGGAACCTATGCTCAGGAGATCTCAACCCAATTCGTCCACATGGGTCACGATGTGACGATCTTCACGTTGAATGAGGGGTCGTTGCCAACCCGTGATGTGTGGTCAGGGGTGGACGTCCATAGACCTCTCTTGGTGAATATCATTGAAGCCTTTCCCCAGCTCATGGTCGAGGATATAAAGAAACGCTACCATAATGTCGACTTCCTCTCCCACATCCTCTGCTACAACATCTCCTCCTCCCTCTCCTTGGTCAACGACCTCGTCAAGAGGGAGCAACGCCATTTCGACATCGTGGTATCCCACGACTGGCTCTCGGTCATCGGCGGAATGATCTGCCGGAGGGAGCTGGACATCCCTCTCATCTTCCATGTCCACTCGACGGAGAGAGGAAGAAACTTGGGAGGGGGAAGCCAGTACATAGCTGAGCTGGAACACCAAGGCGGCTTGACAGCGGATAGAGTGGTGACAGTCTCAAACCCTATGCGAGATGAACTCCTCTCTCTTGGCTTCCCAGAGGGCAAGATCCGAGTTTGCTACAATGGCGTCGACCCAAAGAAGTATGACCCGACCTCGGTCAACTCAGAGGACGTGAGGAAGCTTAGAGGGTCCTATGGAGTGGACGATGACGAGAAGATGATTCTCTTCATGGGGAGACTCACCACGGTCAAGGGAGTTGACCGCTTGGTCATGGCCATGCCCATTATCCTCAGGAAGATTCCGAAGGCGAAGCTCGTCATAGTAGGCGTTGGAGAAATGCAAAGACACCTAAGCGGTCTCATATCCACCTATAAGCTCCAGAATATGGTCAAGACGAAGTTCGAGTGGATTGATGAGAAACAGCGAATATTACATTACGCTGCATGTGACCTCTGCGTCATACCGAGTCTCTACGAACCCTTTGGCATAGTACCCTTAGAAGCGATGAGTATGGGTAAACCCGTGGTTGTGGGTGCTAGAGGAGTGAGCGGAATGCGGGACACTGTGATGCACATGGGTCCCAACCAATGTGGCTACCACGTCAACGGCGACGATCCCGAAGACATAGCGTGGGGGGCGGTCAATGTTCTCTCAGATGACGCACACGCAAAGATGCTTGGGGAGAGCGGCAGGAAACGGATTCTGGAGTACTATACGTGGGAAGTGGCCGCAAGGAACACCCTTCGCGTCTACGAAGAAGTCTTGAATAGTCACAAACCTCGGTAGGAGCAACCGCCTGGAACAGACGTTACTCCTCTCACGTAGCCGAGGCTTCCAAGAGCCAGCTAAGTACTGGAAAAGGACGCCTTCGTAAAACTCTGAGTTCTCCTCGCGATGGCATCCCAGCTGTAGACATCCTCGGCCCTCTTGAGGGTCTCCATCCACAATCCTGTGAGCGATGGCCCACAAGATTGTGCTATCCTGAAGTTCACCGACAAAGGCTTAGGACAAAATGCCTTACGAGCATAACGTCAGTAGGCCCGCCAAAGGTATGGTGAGGTTCTGGGGCCTGTGATGGAGCTCGTATCTGGCCTCGAGGAGAGCCTTCTCGATCTCCCAGAGCTTCACGACAGAGTCGGTGGTTTCAAACTCGGTCTTCCCCGTCTCTGACAGGAACCTGTCCCCTAACCTCTCAACGGCGGCGAGGTAGCCCTCGATCATCGCTCTACGAGCCTTAGCTTCCCACTTCCTGGAGGCAGGTATCCAGCTATCTATTGATGGGATTCTTAGCGTCCCTCTCGTGAGGTTCAGTTGTGGCGCAAGGTCGTAAGACGCTACTAGCCTCAAGCCGTCGGCGTGTCCAGCCTCTTCCAGCAGCCCCTTGAGGACTCCGTATCTCAGATAGCTGAAGGACCTCGCCATCGTCCCTAAGTCCCTAAGGGGGCACTCCTTCCGTCGGCGGGATTCTCCTTTCCTCTGCGGGTCGCCTTCAAAATCTATTATAAGGAAGTCCGTTTCATCGTCCTGTGTTGCGAGGAGCTGGGCCAAGTGGAGGTCTTGATGAGTCCGAATCTTCATCATCCCGAGCATCATCCCCATGGGAGTGAGACAGTCGAGGATTCTCCCTTTCCTCGAAGCAACCGCGTCCACGAGCTCTGAAGCTGGAGTGTAAAGTCCCTTTCCCTGATACTGAGCCTCCTCTAGGAAGCCTCCAAGTAACTCTTCCACCCTGGTCTTCCACTCCTTGATGTCTCTCTTCGTTATCGGGGAGGCTCCGAAGCCCTCTGCCCGAGAATGTCCTAGGGCATGGTGCATAGACGCAATTATCTCGCCAAGCCTCCGCGCAAGCCTCAAAGGATCAGAGGGTGCAGCCTCTGGCGAACTGCTACCCTTCAATTCACGTCGCAGAGACTCTGCAAAGGGCTGGCCCCCATCTCCCATGCTCTCCACAAACTTTTGAAGAATAGTCAGAACCAAGGGCCTCCCAAGGCCTGTATGAGTCATCTCACCGACCATCTTCGGCACGTTCTCGAACCCCGCCTTGGTGAGGACGGCCAGCATCTCAGGCTCGGGGTTGCTCTCAGTCACGTTCTTGTAGGTTTTCAGTACCAAAGCTTGTGTTCGGCCTGTCTCGACCTTGACGACGATGTTCGTGGTATCCCCCTTACCAAGGATTGTCACGTTTTCCGCTTCGAGTCCTCCGGGAATGGTCTCCAGGGATTTGAAGATCAAAGACCCCTTGCAGCTGTCCAGAGCTAGCGACTCGGCCGCTCCGTGGAGGAGGAAGTCGTTATACTCCTTCGAGTACTCGGCCTCACGAACTTGAAGGACTCCATCTAAGCATCCCACAGGAACCCATCCGTCCTCAGATCTTCCGGTCTTCAGGTGGAGGGGGACGTAGAATATCATTGGCTCACGGGTCGCCTCTTCTCTGGGAGCGATTTGAACCAGCGTTGCGAGTATTCCCGAACTCGGAGATGAGGGAATCTTCACCCAGTCCAGAACTTCAATTCGCTCAACATCCAAGCCTCCGAGGCCAGACCATCGACGCGTGAGGAACCATGGTGAGAGAGCCTTCAAGAGAGGCTCAGGGTTCTCGGTCAGGGCCTCGAAGCTTTCCTCTACATGAACCTCGGTCTTGGACAAGGGCGGCACCTATTCAAGCATCTCTCCATAGAGGGATAGGGTCTCGTCGGCAACCCTCTTCCAAGTGAACATCCTCTCAACCCGCCTTCGCCCCGTTTTTCCCATGCGTTCACCGAGTTCAGGGTTCGAGAGAATCCTGTTTATGGCCTCGGTGAGCCCCTCTTGGTTGCTTGGGGAGACTAGTAGCCCCGTCTCCTCGTCCACGACCACATCCACTATTCCGCCGACTCGTGTTGAGACGACAGGCCTCTCGCAGGCCATGGCTTCTAAGTTCATTATTCCGAAGGGCTCGTAGAGGGAGGGGGCTACGAAGACCGAAGCTCCTGAAAGGAGGGCCACCACCTCATGCCTCGGAAGCATCTTGTCGATCCAGAGGATGTTACGCCCGCCTTCCAACTTTCTGGACAGTTCAGTGGTGATCCCCGCTTCATCCGGCGCGCCTGTTACAAGAACCAATGTCACACCCTCAGGCAAACTTGAAGCCGCTGAAACAAGGTCGAAGACACCTTTCTGTCTACTCAGCCTACCGAGGAAGAGAACGTAGGGCGCCCTAACACCATACTTAACCAGAACCTTTGGGTCTTCACGCCTCTGGAAAACCTCCGCATCAACCCCATTAGGGATGACCTTGACCCTATCACGAGCAACATCGTAACATTCAACAACATCCTTCTCGTCAGCGTGAGAGACAGCTATCACCCTGTCGCAGCCTTCCATCCCGGTCTTCTCAGCCCATGTTGAGAGGCGGTAGGCGTTACCTAGGGCCTGCTCCTTCCAAGGTCTCTTCGGTTCTAGGCTGTGTACGGTCATGACGAGGCGTCGGTCGTAGAGTTGTTTGACGTAGTAGCAAGCCAGTGCCGTGTACCACGTGTGGGCGTGGACTATGTCGCCGTCGATCGGGTCCTTGACCATGGCTAGGTCTGTGGAGAAGGCTGAGAGGACCGAGGAGAATTGGTCTTTCGACCTCAGGAGTGACCATCGAGGGTATCTGAGGACCTTCACCCCATCCTCCTCTTCGACCTCGGGTGCTTGGCTCTCCTCGGGTAGCAGCGTTCTAACCTCGATTTCAACCCTGCCTCTGAGGTTCTGTATGAGATTTTGAACGTGGACGCCAGCGCCTCCGTAGACATGAGGCGGGTATTCCCAGGTGAGAAAAGTGACCTTCACCTCAATCCCTCTCACAAGTAGGCGTGAGCCTCACCGCCAATTATCTCCGTACTGATCACAGGGTCCTCTAGGGGAGCGGTGAAGGCTTGGTTCTTTGGGAAATGCTTGGCGTGGAGTAGGCCGACTCTGACGGGGATGGGCTTCTCCGAGACCGCTGACGCGATGCTCTTCTCCCACTCATAGGTACATGCCCTCTTCCAAGCCTCCGATGCATCATCCACGGCCCCCCTCAGTTCCCTCGTCCTCCAAAGAATCACGTAGGGATTCACATCCGACTCCCTCAATGGCCTCTCTCCATCCTTGTTGAACGCCGCTTCGTAGGCTCTCCTAGCTATTGCTTGAGCCCGCTCCTCCGTGGCAGGGCCCGACGTTAGGTCCTGCTCCAAGTCATAGCCCCTCCTCCGTGACTGCTCCCGAAGATACTGGTAAAGAATGTCCAGTGGACAGCTGTATTCCTCCGAGAGTGATCTGAAGGAGGCGTCAAAGTCAAGGAATAGGGCCTTGTACCCTTCGACCAACTCCTCGAAGCGTTGTTCCTTTCCAAGCTTCAGGCACGCTTTGGCTGCCTGAATGATCCCGGCCGCCAGGAGTGCTAAGGCCGTCCAAGCAACCTCCGTATCAATATTCTCCCAGTAGGTTGGGTCGCTCATCCATGCCTCTTGGTTGGCCATACGATAGGCCTCGAGGAGAAGCCGAGCCGCCTCCTGTTCCTCATCAGTCCTACAGATTATGAACTTCGAGGCGTAACTACTCCAAGACATTGTCTCGAAGACCACCTCCCCATAGGCGGCGAGGGCCTCCTCAACGCTCCCCGTCCCCAGAAGAGGCGGTAAAAGGTCCAGAATAGTCCTCCTTACGAGGCCACATCCTCTAGCTCGGAGGGTATTGAAGGCTACCTTCCAGAGGGAACTGACGATGCGGGTATACCACTTCTTGGAGACGGGATCGACCCAATCATAGACCATAAAATAAGTTTCCTGTCGCCCCTCTTCTCTTGGGACGAGGCCCGTCCAACGGCAGAGTGAACCGAGCCTTCGAGCGAGAACCCCAGTACGAGCCTCTCCTTGTGGATGAAGAAGTTGGGCTTCAACGTAGTTCGACCATGAGGAGCCTTCGAGGAGCTTTGCCTCTGGACCATCCATGCCATGAAGGACCTTGTCTACGGAAAGGAACCGCACTGGAATGGTGGCGTTCCCATCTGAGACCTGCTTTCCGAGGCCGTCCCTTATTCTAGCGAAGAAGAGGGGTTTGCCTTCGTCGTAGGCTCCTCCGTAGGTCTCGGCGTCCACAGCGGCTCCGACAAGGTGGGGCCTCCTTCTGAGGATGTCGGCTCGGAGGGACTGGATGAGCCATTCAGCATCTTGGCTGAAGGCATAGGCGTCGCTCATCCACCTCGACCTGAAGACCAGCCCCAACTCTCCCTTTTCCAACCTAAGCCTGTAGGGATGACTGGAGTCTATGTTCTCGCCTTGGAACTCGTCCAACAGGAGGAAGACTTTGGCTGAGGGATGCGCCTCACGTATGGCCTCAAGGACAGCTTGCGCTGCCTTAGCACTATATGCGCACTCGCTCAGCCAGAGGAAGATGGGCCCCTCTTTGGGGTAGCGGGGATTCCCGAGGAGGTACTGAACGCCCCATTGTACGTTTATCTTTGCGTCTAGGAAGCTCTCTGAGGCCAGTAGGGGGAGAATGGGGTGGGAGTAGGCTGTTGGGAACAGGCCTGCTCTGCCTTCGGCCACGAGTCGCTGTAACTTTTCGTGGGCTTCCGGGTTGAGCTTGGCTAGATGGAATAGGGTTATAGGCTCGATGTCGACCGAACGGGTCTCCAACGCATCGACCAAAGCATCATAGACTCCTCCGGGTCTGAGCATGAGTTCGAACCAGTTCTCGGCAGAGCCCACCCTCCCAAATATCCTTCTACGAACACCACCAGGGACACGTCTCGTCTCTTGCAGAATAGCGTCGACCATTCGTCTCGGCTGGTAGGCATGTCCATGCTCCCAGATAATCGTCGAGGCTAGACACCCCAGAGCCTAGCTTCAGGCTCTGGCTATATTGCTTTTTCGTCCTACTCCGGTTCCAGAGAGACGAGGGTGGCACAGTAGCGTTTGCGGAGAAAATCCTCAAACTCCTGATAGACAAGTGTCCCTGTTTCATTGAGGCATTTACAGACCTCTTCACCCTTGTAGAGGGGTGAGAGGTCATAGATGGCGACCCTATCGGATAGCTCGCTGTTCCCAGCTACAGCGCTAACGACACTTGACGGCGGAGGCTCCTGAAAGATCAGGGCCTTGAAGTGGAGTCTCCTGACTCCATAGCCTCCCTCTTCTAGGATGGAACTCCTGTCGTCCATGAGAATCTCTGGAATCCTCCCTTGATAGGATGACTTGACCCAAACGAAGCAATAGTACTTGTCCTCATGCTTCACGAAGTCTAGAAACTCGCCGGTTATCCAGCCCATTTCTCTGCAGTGCTGAAAAAACCCTTCAACTAGACTCAAAGGGGTAGGAATTTGTCCTACTGTCTGAGGCACAGAGTCACCCCCCAGAAAACGTCAACCAAGTAATTGTCGGGCTGTCGCTCTTATCTCTTTCCCAAGGTGTTCAATGCTGGATGAACTGTGGAGCATAAGCCTACATGGAAAGATGACTTGTTCAAGGCAGATCAAATCAAGTTGCTTCCCAGCCTCAGAATGGAGAGATGTCCGTAGGAACAGGACTTCAGGCGCAGAATGAAGTTCTACTCTCTCTTCGTAGCTCCTATGGCTATTCCAATAGCCAATGCCACCAGCAATAAGGAAATCGTCTCATGATGGAGTACCTGCCCAACCTGAAAGAAGTACTTTTGAGTAGCGATCAATTGCTGCACAAGTGCTGCGAAGGCGAGGAATACCAACAGGCCTTGAACGTACCACAGCTGTCTTCTGGTCGGCAATATAGGCACCTGTAACACCTCTGGATGAGGAAAGACTACTTAAGCTGTTAGTCTTAAGCTGTGAGGAAAAGGACGCCAAATCAGTGTGCGTTTCCTCAGGATACCTACGGCTAAGAGCTTCCAGCGAAAGGGCGTTTCCACTTGGGTTTTCCTAGGGTGATGGCACTTGATCCTCTGTTAATTGCTCGAATTCGCTCATCTCTTCTTTCTTCTCTGCTAGAGGAGCACATCTTTGTCTGGGAGAGTAATCCTTCAAGCCAACAATTCTGCGATTCTAGTGATAACCAAGAAGAAAGCACTTTGCGCGCGCGCCCACGGCTTTCAGTCAAAAGTATTTAAGTATCCAGTCTAACATCCTGTATAGAACTTGGATACAGGTCTTCTATCTGTATGAGAGAACCAGAGGAGACGTCCGACCCAACGAGGCGATGACCCCAAGAATGAAGTATGTCAGAAAAAGGGACGGCAAACTCGCCGAGTTCGACCTAGACCGCATAACCAACGCCATCTGGAAGGCGGCCAAAGCGGTAGGCGGCAAGGACAAGGAAACCGCCAAGCGATTGAGTGGGCAGGTCGTCGAAGAATTGGTACGCCGCTTCGGCGATGAGGGAGTTCCAACGGTAGAAGAGATTCAGGACTTGGTGGAGAAGACGCTCATAGAGAATGGCCACGCAAGGACAGCGAAGGCGTATATCCTCTACCGTAAGCAGCATCAAGACCTCAGAGAACTAGCTTCACTCCTAAGCTCCAGTGATCTCATCGACCAGTACCTCCAACTCGAGGACTGGCTTGTCCGAGAGAACTCCAACATGAGCTACTCGCTCCAAGGACTGAACAACTACCTCTCCTCCACAATGATAGCCAGGTACTGGACTACCCGGATATTCCCGCCAAACATTGGAGAGGCTCATTCCTCCGGGGACATACACATCCACAATCTTGGGGTCCTCGGACCCTACTGTGTAGGCTGGGACTTGAGCGACCTGCTACTAACCGGTTTCTCCGGCGTCTCAGGGAAGATTGAGAGCAAGCCCGCGAAACATTTTAGAACGGCGTTGGGTCAGGTTGTCAATTTCTTCTACACTCTCCAAGGGGAGGCTGCTGGCGCCCAAGCCTTCAGCAACTTCGACACCTATCTTGCCCACTTCATCCGACATGACGGATTGAGCGAACGAGAAGTAAGACAGGCGATGCAGGAGTTCCTCTTCAACATAAACATCCCAACACGGGTCGGATTCCAGACACCATTCACCAATCTAACCCTCGATCTAATCGTCCCAGGCTTCATGAAGGATGAGCCTGTGATCCTCGGCGGGAAGCTCCTCGACGAGACTTACGGCGACTTCCAAGATGAGATGAATATGTTCAATACAGCGTTCGCTGAGGTCATGAGCGAGGGTGACGCGAGGGGCAGGGTCTTCACCTTCCCGATACCGACGTACAATATAACGCATGATTTCGACTGGGGGTCACCCGTCTCCAAGAAGATCTTTGAGATGACGGCGAAGTACGGGACACCCTACTTCTCCAACTTCATCAACAGCGACATGAAGCCAGACGATGTGCGGAGCATGTGCTGCCGCCTGAGGATAGACAACAGGGAACTGCGGAAGCGTGGTGGAGGGTTCTTCGGGGCTAATCCCCTCACGGGCTCAATTGGCGTGGTTACGATAAACCTAGCGCGGATTGGTTATCTTCAAAGGAGTGAGGAGGAGTTCTTCGAACGCCTTGGCGAGTTGATGGACATTGCCAAGGATAGTCTGGAGATAAAGAGGAAGGTTCTTGAACAATTTACGGATGGAGGGTTGTATCCTTACTCCAAGCATTATCTGCGATCAATGAAAGAGGTCTATGGCAAGTATTGGAAGAACCACTTCTCGACCATCGGCTTGGTCGGGGTGAATGAGGCCCTCCTCAACCTCATCGACCGTGGGGTTGCCACCCCAGAGGGACTCGACTTCGCAGTGAAGATCCTGAATTTCATGCGGCGCAGACTACTGGAGTACCAAGAAGAGACGGGGAACATGTATAATCTCGAAGCCACTCCCGCCGAGGGAACATCCTACAGGCTCGCACGCATCGACAAAAAACTGTATCCGAACATCATCGTCGCGAATGAGGAACATGTCGTCAAAGGTGCGGAACCATTCTACACGAACTCCACTCAACTGCCCGTCGACTATTCCAGCGACCTCTTCGAGAGCCTCATGAACCAAGACAAGCTACAGATATTGTACACCGGGGGAACGGTCTTCCACATCTTCCTCGGGGAACGAGCTCCATCATGGAGGGCAACGGCCAAGCTGGTCAGGATGGTGACTGAGAACTTCCACATACCCTATATAACGATCACGCCGACCTTCAGCATCTGCCCAACCCACGGCTACCTAGATGGCGAGCATAAGGAATGCCCCAACTGCGGAGGTAGATGTGAAGTCTATTCCCGGGTTGTGGGTTATCTGAGGCCAGTCGACCAATGGAACGATGGCAAGCAGGCCGAGTTCAACATCCGCAAGACCTTCGACCAATCCCTCCTAGTCGCGACTTCTGCTGGGTGAAAGAGTGAGATTCGGCGGCCTCCAGAAGATCAGCCTCATAGACTTCCCCGACAGAATAGCCACAGTCCTCTTTACCCCTGGTTGCAACCTCCGCTGCCCCTACTGTCACAACTGGAGGCTTGTCCTAGACCCCAAAGGCCCTTTCCTATCAGAAGACGACGTGCTCCAGATCCTTGAGTCCCAAAGGCGGTTCGTGGACGCCGTCGTCATAACTGGTGGAGAACCCACCATGCACAGGGACATTCCACTATTCCTAGAGAAGCTGAAACAGAGGGGTTTCGCTGTCAAACTGGATACCAACGGCTTCTTCCCAGAGGTGCTGGAAAGCTGTCTGCCCTACTTGGATTATGTGGCGGTGGATGTGAAGACCTGTCCAGAGAGATACCATCTACTGGGAGCCGTAGATGTCGGAAATCTCCTCCGAACAGTCGAGGAACTGAAGAAAGGAAGCGTGAACTATGAGTTCAGGAATACAGTTGTGCCTGGGATCGTAGAGGAAGAGTGTATACCGAGGATGGGTGAACTGGCTAAGGGTGCGAGATGTTTCGCGTTCCAACAATTCGTTTCAGGAGACACGCTGGATAAGGACTTCAATACGGTTAGACCATACTTCCCGGAGACAATCATCCACTTCGCCGACATAATGAGTCATTATGTTGAGGAAGTTAAACTTCGTCTTTGACAACCCTTAACCTTGAGTTTAGTGTCCCATCTGCTAGGCTAAGTCCCCCATGCCTCGATGGGCCCTCTCCATTAACATCTCCCTCCAACACTCATTCACACCCGTGACTTCGCAGCGAACTAACCCAGTCAAATAAAGAACTTCTTGTTTACGTATCGCTTCCTTTTTCCATCAAATGGGTCAGGAAAACCCATCCATAAATGACGGCAATAAAGTTTATTACATTGTATTCAATCTAATAAGATTTGATGAATGGGTGAAGCATGTGATTTGTGAAAGTTGCTTCAACCAAGATGCACTAATGCTCGAAAAAATAGGAGTTGGGTAGACATGGTTGAAGGAAAGGGATATGCGGGAAGACGAGAGGAAAGACTGAGGACAGAGAGAGTGAGGAGATTCATAGAAGAGAAGGACAAGATAATTGTAGTCCCAGATGTACAGGGCACAAAGAATCCTCAGAAGGGGAGAAGCAAGAAGAGAGGGTGACGCCCTCTTCAGTTATTGTTTTGAGTTTCCGATCTCGGCCCCAATCTACTTGAACATCTCTTCCGCGCCTTCTCCGTTCCACTAACATCCATCAGACTCTCCACAAGATTCAAGTTGTCTAATTATCCTGCGCGCTCACGCTTAAGGACTGATTGACTTCTCGCCTTTTCTGATTGAGCTTGACCTCAACCCTAGGATTCGTTGACCATCTTATTTATCTGCTCTTCCATGGTGTGGCCTCGGACGTAGACCTCGACCTTCTTGACCCCCGGTACTCCCAGAGCGGTCGTCTTGATGTCCTTGGCGAACTTGAGGGCGATGGGGCAGAAGGGGCTCGTCGGTATGAACTCGATCCTCAGAACACCCTTTTCCTTCTCCTCAACCTTCTGAATCAACTCCATGTCGCCGAAGGTCAACCCAGTCTCGGGGTCAATGATCTCTTTGACCTTCTTAGTCACCTCATCAACAACTTCACTCAACGAGACTCTCCCTCGACAACTCCATCCTCCACCTCTTTTATAAACAATATGGAACCTCCTGCCTTCACAAGTACATTAGGTTTAGACAGCCCTCTCACGGCCATTTCATGCCCGAGCCTACATTATTGAATCGCAGGTTCCTCAGGAGAGTACTCCACGAGCCAAAGACGTAGCTAAGTGAAACCCCACCCTATCCAGCAGCCTCAGAGAGAGGCCTGGAAGAACCACCCCCCAAACCAAGACAAGAACTTGCCCCCTCCTCATCGACTGCATCTACTCCGACGACTGCCTAAGTGACAAGACATTCCAATTCGGCCGCTGTCCCCTTGAGTTCTGGCATAAACCCGCGGCTCCTATATAGCCAAGTTATTAGGAGTCAAGACGCCGTTCCCTGCTGTTCGGAATGAACCTTCCATGATCGGTTTTCCATTGACATTTGCCCATATGCTGTTCGAGTTCTAGCGGAAACTCAGGCATGATATTGATATTCAATGAGTTCGACAATGTGCGAAGATGGATGTGGATTACAATAACACTCTGACTGGTCGCGATAATATTCTGAATATCATCCCATGCAATATACTACATGATATGATGTCTCTTCATAAAAATGAAATACAAAGATAGGAAGGTTAATATAATAGAATCACCTGACTTCACCTAGGTGAGAACTTGACATGTCCCCTGTTGAGGTCTTAGAAAACATCTACTGGGTTGGGGCCATCGACTGGAATGTTAGGAATTTTCACGGTTTCACATACTCGACTCACCGTGGAACCACATACAATGCTTACATAATTATAGATAAAAGAATAGCTCTAGTTGATAGCGTCTATGGACCTTTCGCAAATGAGATGATGGAAAGGATCAAGGAGATTATTGACCCATCCAAGATAGACTATATAGTGGCTAATCACGTTGAGACAGATCATTCTGGGTCGATCTCTGAGATTTTGAAGCTGGCCCCAAAAGCAAAAGTAATGGGCACGGCCCGATGCAAGGAGGGATTACAGAAGCACTATTTTGGAAACTGGGACTTCCAAGTTGTGAAAACAGGTGATGAGGTAAATCTTGGCGAGAGAAGTTTAAGGTTCATTGAAGCTCCCATGCTTCACTGGCCGGACAGCATGTTCACTTACATAGAAAAGGATGCCTTGCTCCTACCCAACGATGCGTTCGGTCAACACTTGGCAACTTCAAAACGATTCGATGATGAGGTCGATGATAATATACTGATGGAGGAGGCGGCCAAGTATTATGCTAACATCCTGTGGCCTTTCAGTCCGTTGGTGATAAGGAAGATTGAGGAAGTTCAAAAGTCAGGCTTGAAGATTAAGATGATAGCTCCGAGTCACGGCGTCATCTGGCGTAGCAACCCAGGAAAGATCGTTGGAGCGTACCTAAGATGGGCGAAGGGGGAGGCGAAGAGGAGGATTCTGGTCGTATACGATACTATGTGGGGTAGCACAGAGAAGATGGCCAAGGCTATGATTGAAGGTATAGGCAGTGAGGGCGTAGAGGTGAGTCTGTTTAGGCTCCCATTCTCAGATAGAGGTGATATCATAGCAGAACTCCTCGACGCTAAGGGAATACTTATCGGCTCCTCGACCATAAACAACAGTATTCTTCCCACTCTGGCTCCGTTCTTAGAGGAGCTTGTCGGTCTCAGGCCGAGGAACAAAATCGCGGCCGCCTTTGGCTCATATGGTTGGGGAGGAGGCGCGGTCAAGACGATCGAGGAGCAAATCAAAAGGGCGGGGATGGAAGTAGCCGCTCCCGCGTTGTCGGTCAACTGGGTTCCTGACAAGGATGAGACTAGGAAATGCTTCGAGTTCGGAAAAGAGTTCGCAAAGAAGGTAATGGAAACCACATAGTTCCGAACCCAGCATTTCAATAGTCATGGTACAATCGCTCTCTATTCTATTCTTCGAAGGCCTCCTTTACCATCGTCGTCATTCTCTCAAGACGCATCGACCAATCTTTAAGTCTCAGAGCCTCAAAAGAAAGTGGGAACCATGAATCCTGAGGCCCAAGAGCCGATAGTAGTCTCCAACCCTAGTTTGGAAGCCGCTCTTGAGGTCATGAAGAGGGCGGTCTCGCAACATAGATGCCTCATCATCTTAGGGAACTGCCACGTCGAGTATCAGGGGAGGGCGCGAAGCGTCCTCGACCTCGGCGAGAGGATAGTCTTGGTGAAATCGGATGGAGCGGTCCTCGTCCATCGTCCGACTGGTAGTGAGCCGGTCAACTGGCAGCCCTCTGGCTGTGTCTTCAAGACAAATCTGGCGAAGGGAGTGTTGACCTTGGAAGCTGTGAGGAGGAATCCAGTAGAATCGCTGACAGCTCACTTTTCGGAGGTGAAGGTTCTTGTGGCCGCGAAGCTCGTCGATGTTGGAAGCTTCAGCCTTCACGTCAGTGAGAAGGAGTTGCAGAGGGCTATTCTGGCCGAACCCAGTCTTCTTCTGCCAGACCTGAAGCCAGTGGCCTACGAGAAGAAGGTTGAGCCCGGCTTCATCGACATCTATGGCCTCGACTCCGAGAACCGCCTCGTGGTGGCAGAGTTGAAGAGGGTGAGAGCGGGAAGGGCGGCTGCGCTCCAGCTCGCCAAATATGTCGAGCACGTAAGGAGGACTACCCCTCTGAATGTTCGTGGCGTCCTCGCCGCACCCAAGATTGCTAAGGGGACTCAGAGGATCCTCGCAACCCTTGGTCTGGAGTTCGTGCCGATAGATTTGGAGAAGTGCGCCCAAGTCATAGCGTCTAGGCGTGACAAGAGGATGGTCGAGTTCCTCAGATGAGGCTTGAGCGGAGCCTCGCCTTGGCCTCGAACTGTTTCCGGTAGAGTGTTCTCACCCTCTCGAAGGTGTCGACATCTCCCAACCCCTTGTCGTCTCTGATGCGGAGTATTCGGGCGAAGCGCAAGGCGAACCCCGACTTGTATCGAGGGCTTCGCTGAATCTCGTTGTAGGCCACCTCCACGATGACGCTGGGCTTGATGTAGACGGTGTATTCGTCCTCACGAACCTTGAGGGCCTGTAGGCGGTTGGTCATGGCCTCGAATTCTTCGTCGGTTAGTCCTTTGAAGGTCTTGCCGAGGCTCAGGAACTCTCCCGTCTCCCCGTCGAGGGCCCCGAGGTTGTAGTTGCTCAGCCATCCTTCCCTGCGGCCGTATCCCCAGTCGGCGGCTATGATGACGAGGTCTAGGGTCTCGAAGGGTTTGATCTTGAACCACTTCTTCCCCCGAACCCCTGGGGTGTATTCGCTGTCTAGGGCTTTGGCCATTAGCCCTTCGTGGCCGGCTTTGAGGGCGGTGTCGAGGAACTCCTTTGCTTCCTCGATGCTGGATGTCACGATTCTAGGCGCTATGAGGCTAGGGTTCACTGTCTTATCGAGGAGTTCCCATCGCTTGCTGTAGGGTTGGTCGATGAGGAGTTCTCCATTCAGGTAGAGGATGTCGAAGAGGTAGAGGCGGAGGGGTATCTTACGGGTAGTCGCTTCCACATCGTGCACCCGCCGGAACCTCCTCATCAAATCTTGGAAGGGGAGGGGTCTCCCACCTTCCCCTACTGCCACAGCCTCACCTTCAACCAAGACCTCTTCTCCGTGAATCTCCCTTCTCGCTAGGGAGACCATGTCGGGGAGGCTTGTGGTGATGTCGCTGAGGCGACGGCTGAAGATGCGGACCTCGTCGCAACGTTTGTGAACTTGTATGCGTGCTCCGTCGAACTTCCACTCTAGGGCGGTTCGGCCTCCGTGTTCTTCGAAGACCTCTTGGAGGTCATAGGACATCTCCGCCAGCATGGGTTTCACGGGGTTGAAGAGCCTCAACCCGACTCGGGTCAAGCCTTCGGTTCCCCTAGTCAAGGCTATCTTGGCGACCTCGCCTAGGTTGCCTAGGAGCATGTTCGCCCTGCGAACCAATGTCAGATCCGCGCTGGAAGCCTCGGAGATTCCTTCCATGACGACGCCTTCGACGGCTCCGATCCTCATCTCGCCAGTAAGGATTCGGAAGAGGTACTTCGCCTCCTTTGGACTCGTTCTCCTAAGTAGGCCTTCGAGTAGGGCTTCCTTCTTGGCTCTTGAGCCGGTTCCTGAGGCCTTGGCTATGGCGTCGAAGGTCTTGGAGACATCCATGATGGTGAGGGGCTCGGCTATGAGGGTCGATTGTCCTGTGTCTTGGATTCTCCAGAGGGTTCGGCCTCCGACTTCGAGGACTCGTTCGTCCGACTCTGGGAAGGGTTTCCCTATTAGGAAGGAGATGGTTGGGACGTTCTCCTCGGCGTATAGTTTCTTGAGGTAGTCGGAGATGAGGTGTTTCTTCTCGTTCCGTTTCGTGGTTGCTTCTAGTGCTTCGCAGAGGTCGGCGAAGGCGGCGAAGGGCGTGGCCATGGGTAGATACTTGGTGGTCGGGTTTTTGGGTCTTGTGGGGTCTCTGACATGATGTGCCGTTTTCGGCACTTCATCGCATACTTGGGGAAAGGTAGAATAGTTCGCGTTACGACTAGCGTGTGGTGCGGGAGTACCTGAGCTTGGTCTAAAGGGCAGGGCTTAGGACCCTGTGGCGTAGGCCTTCGTGGGTTCGAGTCCCACCTCCCGCACCAAAGGAACTAGTTAGGAAAAAGACGAGACTCGAAAGGACGCGCTGTTATTGGGACTTTCGCATGCGGGTAGTTTCCCATAATATTAGTTTGCTGTATTCGTTTATTTGGGGTTTCCAAGAGTCAATCATGTTTGGATCAGGTTGAATTTCCACGGAGTGGGCACTCGCATCGGCCTTCTCCTTTATCTTGTCAAGGAATCTGTAAAGCTCTTCGTCAGCAAAAGTGCGAGTCAGAAACTTATCACTGTTGTGCCTTAGATTGGGAATAAGAACAGATAAGCTATGGTGCATATGTTTTTCGTCATCGTAGAAAAGTCTTCTCTCATCCTCTACCTTCACATCGAATCTCGCAAGAAATAAATCGACTAAAAGATTCTCGAATAGTTTCCTAGTTAAAACCAAAGTGGAAGTGTATAAACCAAAACCATATGCCCTATTAATCTCAATAACAAGTGAGGAATAATAATCGTCTGTGAAATCGGTTTCAATAAATATTTTGGAACTCGGGATTATTTCGCCTTTATCGTCTTTCGGTACAACATCCATTGGGCCAAGCTTCAATACTTCTTTGTAAATAGGTATTATAGTAGGCTCATCTTTCTGGGGTACGACAATCTCACGTAGAAGTAAATCAATCGACATGCCTTCCTCAATAGCAAAGTCTAAGAATAAGTCTCTTGGAAGAAATAGAAATCTTTCTTCACTAATACTGCCGAACCGAATACCGAAAAATTGTTTCTGATACCCAACGCATTCTGTTTCAAAGTAATAACTCTTATTAATTGAGCGTATTCGTTTTCCATTCTCATCTAATAGTTGTGAAGCCTCACCGAGTATTTTCAGACCGAAAATAGGAGAGTCATTGAATCTGTCATATAGTGGGTAACTCTTCCAAGTTTTATCATCATCAAGTTCAACGCAAAAGTTCGAGGCATGATCCATTACTCGATATGATCGGATTGTTGCTTGCTTAACCTTCTTAATGATTCTATAAGGCATACCCGGCGAACTCCCATTCCAAGGGTTTCCGAATCTCGTTACAAGTGATATTCAGGAAGGACTTATGTGGCTTGCTCCTCTTCATAGAGACCCCAAGGCTCCGCCGAACAGACTAGCGCAAAGATTCAATTATCTTAGACCTGATACACCACCTCGGCTAGAGCGGACAAGGGAAAACTCAAAGAGCACTCGCTGGGGTTGCTAGTCTTCGCTGAATATTTGTCTGCGTATGGCTTAGCGGAGAAGGATTACTAGGCCGAACGACCCTACTATATAGACGATCTATTTCTCTCTATATTTTCTCTCAAATTCGTCTAAGAATCTAGAATAATTACTGTCTCTTCCGGACCAAGCCATAGGCCGAGTGGTTTTGATTAGATTCATTGCTTGGGTCTTGCTTTTACCAAGTCGGATCAGGTAAGCCGCAACTATTGTAGGCGATCTACCAAGCGAGGCAGAACAGTGAACGTAAACGTAATATCCTTGTGAAATCAAGGCTGCAATTATATTTGTGATATATTCGAGTATATCGGTCGGTATTGGCTTATACACATCTTCAATTTTGAGTTTATGATCATTGCAGTACTCTAGTCCGAGTTTCTTTGCCTCAGTCATCTCCTTTGAATCTTGGTTTAGATCAATTATCGCAGTTATACCTTCGTTTTTTAGATCATGAAGCGAAAGTCCTCCACAACGATGTGAGGGACCTACTGCAAGCTTCTTTGGTATTAACGGCTTTAACATGCTCACTCCAAGTAAATGTTAGTATTCGCAAATTTAAATATTTCTGCTTCTAATCCATTCCATAAAAAGATTTTCTTTTTCTGCTTCTGATCAAGGTGTCATGCCTGCGGAAGAGGGCGTACGAGAGAATGTCCGCGTCGACGACCCTCATCGCGTCCAAGCCTTCTCCCGCGAAAAGGCCTTATCATGGGCTTCTGGGTCACCAATCTCGCAAGGGTCCCTCAGGGAACGAACAGCCAAATCGCTCTCCTCGACCAACGGGATCAGCTCAATGACGTCTTCGCGTGGCACCAGCACCAACCTACTCTCCCCAGAGAGACCGTACTTCTTCCTAACTTCTTTCGATATGACTATGCGCCCTTGTTTGTCAATAGAGACCTCCAGATGGAATCACCATATGCCACTACCACCCACCCCTCGTATAAACCCGCTTGAAATCAACTCAATCGCGTTACTACACTCCTATGCAGTCTATCTTGGCAGACAGCTCAAAGGGAACAGCCTTCTCTATGAGTCTTGTTAGATGGCAGAAGTTCCTAGTCAGCTTGACGCACTCCTCTGCCCTAGACTCCTGCCCTTTATTCGTCTTGACGTAGATCGTAGCATCCATAGATGTTAACCGATAACCCTCTGGACCCTCCAGCCTCAATTCCCCGCCGACCGAGATCTTCAGGTCGACTAGAGGCAACTTGAGCTTCCTCCTCACGTAGAGGAACGTGGTCAATAGACAGCCTCCTATCGAGGCGAGGAAGAGTTCATCAGGGCATGGCTGTTTTCCCTCTCCGCCGAATTCTGGGTGGGCATCCATCTTCAAAGATCCATGCTCTCCCAGATTGGCTTGGCCTCCGGTTCTTCCGTTCCAGAGTAGCTCGATGGAGAAGGCCAGATTCCTAGGATTGTCCATTGTCCTTTCCTTTTCGGGTTTGTTTCTGGGTTTTCTCCTCAGGCTTCTCGCCTTGCTTCGGTGGGGAGCCGAAGTGTTCCATGTCCTTCCTCAGGTCGAGTTCCGCCTTCTCCCCCAGCTCCTCGACCCTTCGAACCCTGTACCGGGTCCTCTTCACGTCCTCGGTCATGATCTCGATCAACTCCTTTCGAACGGTCGAAGGATAGGCGTACTCCTCACCCATCCTGAGGAAAAGGAGGCCGCCCAAGAGCCTGCCCGAGGAGGAGATTAGATATGTTGCCTTCATGGATGTGGCGGGGTCGAGGCCGAGGAGGTTGAAGAGGACGACGAGATATCCTCCGAGGATAGAGCCGAAGAAGGTTGCGAAGCCGATCACCATGTTATATACTGCGACGGAGGCGCCCCGCTGTTCTTCGGCGGTGATGTCTAGAAGATAGGCGAAGATGGCGATATCCGAAATAGATCCCAAGACTCCTACAATGGATTCGGCTGCATAGAGATGATAGATGCTTGTGGCGAAGGCGTAGATTAGAGGGTAAATGAAGATTCCGGCGCGCCCAACTACGATGAGAGGTTTTCTTCCTGCCCTGTCCGATAATCTGCCAGTGTACTGTCGTATTAGGAAGGCGACGCTGGGAGAGATGACTGATATGTAGGCGATTTTGAGCATGTCCGACTCCGCAATATTAACGGTTGTCATCGGGAAAAGGGGCCAAGCCATGGACATGAAGAAATTCTGGACGATGCTAATCAGGGCGAATCGTCGAAAGTACTGGTTCTTCTTCAAGGCTTGCCAGTCCAGCCATTTATGTCCATTGGCGTCTTCCTTTCTTCTCGATCTCGTCTCTCGGATGGTGAGCATAGTCAGGGAAGCACCAAACCCGCTCGCCGCAGAGAGGAACAGTGGAAGCCGATACATCCCAGCGAGGGTTCCACCCACATACATCATCAAGTAGCCCGAGATCAAAGTTGCCGATATAGTCCCTAAGGAGGCTGCGGCGTTGATGTTCGCTGTCCCTGAACCTCGGGCAGATTTGGGCAAGACTCTTCCTAGAAGGGCGGCCCATGCGGGCGCGACCATACTATTGGCGAAGGCTTGGAGGGCGACGATGATTATCAGCTGCCAAGGCGTCGTCACATAGAGGACTGGGAGCCAGAGGAGTGACGAGATGGCGCCGCCGAGGACGATGAAGGGAACGTACCTGCCTAGCCTGTCAGATGCCATCCCCCATGGGATCTGCGTGACATTGCTGAAGAGGTTGTTGAAGGAGCGGAGCCACCCCATCTCCGACGGGCTCGCACCGAGCTGGACAGCATATATTGGCACGTAGGGGTTGATGACTCCGCCGCTGAAGTTGCTCGCTACTTGGCGGAGATAGAGGGTCCTCGATGGTCTCTCTTCTTTATCCGTTCCCCAATCCCTCTGGATGTTAAGGATAGTGCCTAGACAGACTGCCTCAAAGGTCTGATATTAATTTGTTCTTAGCTTATAACCCGGTAGATATGCCCGCGCTTGAGCGTATGAATGAGGGGCTAGGCTCTCCTCAGCACCGTGGTCTTACTTCTCGTTGGCCAGTCTTTCGATGAAGAGTTCTATCCCCGACTGGAAGATAGCGTAGAGGGTTCTCCCCGCGTCGTAGAGGAGAATGATGGAGGGTATGGCCAACCCCACGGATACCGCCACCTGCAACAGCCATCCCACCCCCGGGACGAAGAGGAGAAGTGGGGACGCAATCGAGACGGCAATGACCATGACGAGGACCGCCACGAGTTCCTTCAAGGCCCGAACTATGGAGACGCGCTTCTCCGCCTTCAAGCCTGGGATTTGGGCTATGAGAAAGTCTGAGGTCAAATCCACGAGTCTGATGATGTCAAGGAGCATCCTCAAGGCGAAGAAGGCCGCGACGAATACCAGTAGGAGTCCCATCGCCGAACCGATGGTCAATCCTTCCTTCGGGATCTCTCTGATGACAGCTAGGACTCCTGGGATGGTGAAGCTCGTGATGGTCACGATGAGGAAGAGTATGCCGGAGTTGAGGATGACCCTGATGGCCCGCTTCCGTATCTCTTCCGACACAGCATCCCCTCTAGGAACATCATGCCTATTCTCCACGCCATCTATAAACAGCGCGTCAGCCGAGCCTATCCTACGTACTTCCTCTTCTTGAACATCATATAAGTGCTGATATAGTCCTCCACCGACATCCTCATATCCCACTCAGGTCTCCAACCCAGATGCTCCCGAGCCGCAGTGGAGTCAATAGCCCTCCTATCGACCCCGCCTCCCTTGACCTCGATCTGGGCGTTCGGCAGATACTCCTTGACGATCTCGGCCAGCTCCCTATCGGAGAGTTCGTCCGGGCCACCGAGGTTGAAGACCCTCTGCCTGAGCCTCGACCCATCCACATCCAAAGCTTGGATGATGCCTTTCGTCAAGTCCTTGATGTAGCAATGGTTCCTCTTCTGATCCCCCTCACGCTCGATGACTGTTGGTATGTTGTCCACGGCGTTCTCGACGATCGACTCCATTCGGGAGGTCTCGGCCTTGGCGCCGAAGCCCCAGACCCTCGTGTAGCGTGTGCTCACCCAGTCCACTCCTTGGGTCTGCCAGTAACACATGCCGATGATGCTGGCGGCCATCTTGCTCGCCCCATATGGGCTCATCCCCACAGTAGGGTCGAACACAGCGTCCGTCTCGGTCAACGGCGCAGATGTCTCGTCTTGGAGTAGGTTGATATATTCGACGTTGGTCCCGGCGAAGACTATTCGCCCAAGGCCCAAGAGGCGAGCGGCCTCGCAGACGTTGAGCATCCCCTGTACGGTGACGTGGAAGGAGTAGTAGGGGTGCTCCAGCTCGTATTGGCCCCTGAAGAGGGCGGCCGCGTGGAAGACCCGTTCCACACCATTATCCTTGCAAGCCTTCAGGAGGGAGGGCATATCGTCGCTCGCGCTCCCCTCTACGAAGACGACCTTGTTCCAGACGGGTTCTAGGACCCACTGCATCTTCTGGTTCGAGGGAGGTTTGATGTCGAAGACTATGACCCTGTCTCCTCGTTCTACTAGAGCTTTTGTTACGTAGCCGCCGATTAAGCCCGACCCTCCTGTTACTAGATAGGTTCTTAGCACATTCATCAACCCTGAGATTTGTCTTGACGGAGGATTGACTGGAATTCTTTTAAGCTTTATTTGAAGCGAAAGGCACAGCGGGAAAGGACATGGTGAATTGTATTAATAAGCTGGGGAAGAAGGAGAGAAAATACGAGTAAATAAGCGAATAGAGGAGTTACCCTATTTTGTTAAATCTCTCTTCGACTTTCTTCCAGTTGGCGATTTTCCAGAAGTTGTCTACGAAGTCGGCCCTCCTGTTCTGATACTTAAGGTAGTAGGCATGTTCCCAGACATCTATCACGAGCAAGGGAGTGACCCCCCAGATCGTCAGCTTCTGATGGTTCTCGGCCTGAAGCACAACCAAACGTTTCCCGACGGGCTCCCATGCGAGGACACCCCAACCCGAGGCCTCAACCGCCTTCGTCGCAGCGCCGAGCTGAGCCTTCAGGTTCCCCAGCGAACCAAAGTCCCTCCTCACTTGTTCCAGGAACGCTCCAGATGTGGGTTCTTTACTCTCTGAAGGGGGGCACATGTTCTCCCAGAAGAGTGTATGGAATATGTGCCCAGAACCGTGGAAGGCGAGGAGCTTCTCCAGTGCTTGGATATTTGCGTAGTCGCCTTTGGCCCTTGCGTCTTCGAGGGCTTTCAGGGTTTGGTTGAGGCCGTTGACGTAGCCTTGGTGGTGTCTGTCGTGATGTATCTTCAGGGTCTGTTCATCGATGTATGGTTCTAAAGCGTTATATGCATAGGGTAAGGGAGGTAGAGCATACTCTTCCATCTTCATCACCTTCAAATCCAAGAGGAATGGGACGTTTTCCTTTAAACATTCCGTCACTCGACCTTACAGCGTTTCTCGACTTCTAGGGAGTGATAAGAAGCCGGAATTGCGATCTTATGATTCCGTGACGAAACTCACTCTGATGCCCCGTCCCCTTCACTTGGAGTAGTCTTATTATCTCAGGAGGAGCACCAAATCCGGCAAAGTGACTCACCATGTCTCTATTCGATGTGGGGTTCGATGACATTCGGAGGAGAAAGGGGCGGAAATGGACGAGATACGGTCCTGACGTAATTCCCCTATGGATAGCCGACTCAGACTTCCACATAGCTCCCCAGATAAAGGACGCCATCATCGAGGCGGTTCAAGAAGAAGACCTAGGCTACGGAGACGACCTAGAAACCCGAAAGAGGATGGCGGAGAAGATCGAGAAGAAGAATGGGTTCAGAGTCGATCCCGAGAATGTCTACGTGACCCAAGGCGTTCTGCCAGCGATGTGGCTGGCCAGCAAGTATGCCTGCAGGCCGGGAGACGAGGTAATCGTCACGGACCCCATGTACTACCCCTTCTTCACAGCCATCGAGGCCACTGAGGCAAAGCCCGTCTACTGGAAGCTCTATGAGGAGGAGGGTTATCGGTTTGAGGCTGATAGACTGAACGAGGCCATCTCTCCGAGGACGAAGCTGATCTTCGTCTGCAACCCCCATAACCCCACGGGTAGGGCCATGACCAAGGAGGAGCTCTCAGGACTCGCCGACCTAGCCATCGACCACGACCTGACCGTGATGGTGGATGAGCTTTGGGAAGACATCCTCTACGACGGTAGACAGCACATCAGTCTGGCGTCGCTATGTCCCGAGATCTCGGAGAGGACGATGACGGCTTTCGGCTTCTCCAAGATCTACTCGGTCGCAGGCCTCCAGATCGGCTACTTGGCCTCAACAAACAAAGACACGATGGAAAGGATTAGGAAGATTGGAAGAGGCGTCCTAAGGGGGGCCTCGACCCCCTCACTGGCTGCCTCAAAGGTAATGCTCTCCGACGCTGTGATGCCCTACGTACAAGAGGTGCTTGAACATCTCCATGGGATGCGCGACTTGACTGTCCGACTCTTAAACGAGATTGAAGGGATCTCCTGCAATGATATCGAGGCGACCTACCTCGCCTTCCCAAGGGCTGAGAAGAAGGCCCTCAGGGGCAAAAACGTAGCCGATTACTTGCTGGAGAAGGCTAAGGTGGCTGTTGAGGATGGTTCACGGTTCGGTGCTTCTGGTAAAGATCATGTAAGAATTAACTTTGGGACAGGCCGAGAGATTCTGGAGGAGGCCATTTTCAGAATCAAGAAAGCCTTTGAACTTTGAGAGCATTCATGCGGAACGAGTTTGAGATAAGTCTAGGATCGAAGCTTAAAAGGCCTTGAATGTATTCTGAACATGCATATAAGGCACTAGTGTAGACGATGAATCATACGAAATAGAAATCAGATTTCGCTTCAGGGGCAGTCTTATATATTGATTGCTCTCACGGCAAAGATGATCGTGCATGGGCTCGAAGATAAAATCTGTTGCCGCCAGAGAGGTCCTCAGCCAAAGAGGCCACCCAGGAATCATGGCAACGGTCAGGACTGAGGATGGTTCCACGGGGAGCGCGATGGCGACGGCAGGCCTCTCTTTCTGCGAGCATGAAGTGAAGTTCGTCTACGATGGCGGAAAACGATGGGGCGGGATGGGGGTCCTGAAGGCCGTTGAGAACGTCAACAACGTAATCGCTCCCAAGTTGACAGGCATGGACGTGACCAAGCAGAGAGCCATCGACGAACTCATGATCAAGCTTGATGGCACACCAGATAAGTCGAGGTTCGGGGGCAACGCTATGGCCAGCGTCTCCGCAGCCGTACTAAGAGCCGCCGCCAATAGTGTCGGTCTCCCCCTCTACCAGTACATAGGTGGGCCAAATGCATGTATTCTACCCGTTCCCGGGGCGGGCGCATTCAGCGGAAGTGGCCGATATGGCGGTGGCCCCGGCAATACGGGGGACAAGCCGAGCCACGAGTTCGTCTGTTACGGCTTTGAGGCCTTCTCAGAGGCCTCCTACGCCGGTTGGGAGTGCTCAGAGGAGTTCCAGAGAATCATCATCAAGAAGTTCAAGCTAGGCTCAAGGGTCTCAGGTTACTACGGGATACCTCCCGGTAAAGTGGACTATGATAGGGAACTCTGGGAATGCATGGTCGAGGCCATTGAGAACCTCGGATACAAGAACAGGGTCGGGCTGCAGATCGATATCGCTGCTGGCACCTATTATGATGGGAAGAAAGGTCGTTTCGTGGGTCTCTTCTCAAAAGAGCCAAAGACAAGGGACGACCTAATCGAGCTGTATAGGGAGATGGCCAAGTCCTACTCCTTCATGATCCTCGAGGACCCCCTTGGGGAGAATGACTTCGAAGGTCATGCAATGTTGGCGAAGGAGCTGGGGATCGAGATCGTGGGTGACGACCTCTTCACGACGAATCCCAAACGTCTCCAGCAGGGGATAGAGGTTGGTGCTGCCAACGCGATCCTCCTGAAGGTCAACCAGATTGGGACCATCAGCGAGGCCTTCGACGCCGTCCAACTGGCCTATCGCCATGGCTATGGGGTCATGCCTTGTGGGAGCCGAGGTGAAGGTGATGCTCTCCAGGATTATTCGGTTGGTTTGGGAACTGGACATCAGAGGGGAGGCGCGACCTCTGACAGGCTTCTTCAGATCGAGGCTGAGCTCGGCAGTAGTGCGAAGTTCTTGGGAAAGGCTGGGTTGAAGGTCAAATAGGGTTGATCCTCCTACATCGCCCGACGCCCCATTTGTGCCCAGGAGCCCCTGCTCCTAAATATGGGGGCAACGTGCGTGTCTATCGGTAATATGATAATAAAGAATAGAGCAGCCCTTACCTCCCACGGCAACGTAGAAGGGAGAAAGACTGTTCTTGATGTTCTCGAAGCTGGGTTTGCGGCAGCCGACCCCTATGAGAATGCGAAGAAGCTCATTCGCGTCGAAGACGGGAAACTCATCGTCGGACACAAGGACTTCCCTGTGGAACGGTCCAGAGAACGATATGCGAAATGGGAGCCCCTGGTATTCGACCTCTCGAAGGTCGGGAACATATACGTCGTGGGGGGCGGAAAGGCTGCCCAGAGACAGGCTAAGGCCATCGAGGATGTCCTAGGAGACTTGATCACTGAAGGTCAGGTGAATGCGAAGAAGGGTGAGCCCCATTGGTGCAGGAGGATCCATGTGACATTTGCAGGCCACCCGATACCTGATGAGGACAGCGTCGAAGGATCGAAGAGAATTCTTGAGATAGAGAAGAAGGCTAGGAAAGGAGACATCGTCTTCTTCTCCGAGTCGGGAGGAGCATCCGCGCTCATGTGTCTCCCCGGGCCAGGGTTGACCTTGGAAGATCTCCAAGAGGTCAATAGGATTCTCTACTTTGAACACGGCGCGTCCATGCCTGATGCAAATGCAGTCAGGTGGATGCTCGTAGACCTGAGGGGAAGGCATGAAAGACACGTCGGCGATGCCACCTTCATCGGCATTCACACCGCTGAGGCCCCCCCTGAGAGCCCTGCTCTACGACCAAGAAGCCCTCGCAACGCTACCGAGACACAAGATGGCTACAGGAACGCCATCGCCGTCCTGAAGAGGTATCGGGTCTGGGATAAGGTACCGCAGTCCGTTCGGACATATCTTGAGAAGGCGGATCCTCGATACGATCGAATCAGGCCCGGGGAGCTTGAGGGCAAACCCATCTACCACTTCAGGGTCATGGGTCCAGAGTATATGTTGAGCGCCGCAAAGAAGAAGGCCGAGGAGATCGGGATAAACGCGGCGATCATCGCCTCAAGCCTCAACGACATGGAGTGTCGCCCTATCGGTGAGATGCTGGCCTACATGGCCCGAGAGGTAGAGGTTCACGGTAGGCCCTTTAGGCCGCCATGTGCCCTCATCCTAGGCGGCGAACTCCTCGTTACGGTCGGGGAAGCCACTGGGAAAGGTGGTCGTAACCAAGAGTTCGTCTTGTCGGCGGCCCACGTGATAGCTGGCAGCGAGAACATCGTCATGGCCTCCGCGGACTCAGACGGAACAGATGGCCCCACGAATATGGCTGGAGGCATCGTCGACGGTTATACCGTGGAGAGGGCGGTGGAGGCTGGCATCGACATCTACGAGGAGTTGAAGAACCACAACAGTGGCGGGGCCCTCGAGAAACTCGGGGACAGCATCTTCACCGGGGCTCAAGGTACGAACGTCCGAGATCTCCGAATAGCGTACTGTGCAGACCGTATGCCCGAGGAGAAGCTGCTGAGATTCATCAATAGTGGCCGCACCAGTCTGCAATGGGGCTGAGGCCCTCGCGTCCTGAGCGCTTCCTCAACCCATTTGAAGCCTTTCTCCCGATTCCTCAGGAGAGTTGCTCGTCACGTGTCGGAAACAGGTTGGATTAGCAAGTCTTATAATTCATCTACAACCGCCTCAAGAGGTATGCAGATAGAATGCGTCACAGCCTTCAACAGGGACGCCGAAGAATATGACAGATGGTATCACAAGGAGCCGGGGTCCATCATCTTCGAGTCTGAAGCAGCGGCTATAGAAACCCTGCTACCGGACGGCCTAGGCGTTGAGGTAGGCGTCGGAACCGGGGTCTTCTCATCTAGGCTAAGGATACCTGTCGGTATAGATCCAGCCCTGAATATGATAAGGTTGTCCAAGAAGAGGGGAATCGAGGCCGTCCTGGGGATGTGTGAGTCTCTCCCAATTAGAAGCGAGTGTCTAGACTATGTGTTGCTCGTGTTTACCATATGTTTCCTCGGGGACCCCGTCCAATCCTTTCGGGAAATGGGGAGAGCCCTAAAGGAGAGGGGGAGTCTCATACTCAGTTTCATTCCGAGGGACAGTAGCTGGGGCAAGCTCTACGAGGAGAAGAAGGCGCAAGACCATCCTCTCTATCGGTACGCAAGATTCTACACCCTTGAGGAAGTCAGAAGGATGCTCCATCGATCCGGGTTCAGGGTCACAGGAGGTCGTGCGACCTTACGCCAGCCACCTCTGGCGGTAAAAGAGGTTGAGGACCCAAGCGATGTATTGGAACCCGACTCCCAATATGGGCTAATCTGCCTCAAAGCAACGAAGGCCCAATCCTAGGCCATCGAGTATTCTCGATTAGTTCGAAGATCATCTCTATGTCTGTCTTGGAGAGGATGCGCTTATCAGATTGAAAAGTTTTGAGGCTCCTCCTCGACCAGAGGTGAACACTATCTTCTAATCTAACGGAATCCATAAGCAGTAATGGGGTTGAGATGGGAAGCCAAGGTAAGGGTCGGCCAGAAGGCGCCGGAATTCACCCTGTACGATACGGAGCGTAAGCCGAGAAGTCTGAAGGAGTTCCTCGACAAGAAGGTCGTACTGGCCTTCTTCCCGGGGGCCTTCACCGGAGTCTGCACCAAGGAGATGTGCACCTTCAGGAACTCTATGGCAAGACTGAATGAGCTGAAGGCTCAAGTTGTGGCGGTAAGCGTCAACGACCCCTTCTCGAATAGAGGTTTCGTCGAAGTAAACGGCCTAGCGTTTCCCATCCTAAGCGACTATAATCGCGACGTGATAAAGCTCTACGGCATTGAGATGCCTGACTTCGCTGGCCTCAAAGGCTACACCGCGGCAAAACGGTCCGTCTTCATCTTAGACAGAAACGGTATCATTCGCTATGTTTGGGTGTCAGAGAACCCGGGAGTGGAGCCCAACTATCAGGAGATAGAGAAGGCCTTACAGGAGATCGACTGAACTGCCCGACAAAGCAAGAACAATCATCTTTCCTGAATAAGGAGGGCGTCTCGAATCTGCCAATGCTTGTCTTGGAGTTGGAAAACCCTTAACCGATGAGTCGATGAAGAGTGATGAGAAACGGCGACATAAGGTTGATGACCCCCCATGACCAAACAACCGAAAAACCCTGCCAAGATCCATGAAAACCGCGTCATTGAAGCAAACGTCCACCTTTATGGGCCTGTCGACCTAGCCGAGGAGGTCTGGCTCGAACCCAACGTGACCATCTACGGGCCAGTAAGCATAGGAAAAGGCGCTTACATCGGCCCCAACAGCATCATAGGCTTCCCCCAGAGAGGGGAATTGGACGAGATGCTGCGTTCGATGGATCGTAAGCCCCGATTCATGGATGGTGCCACGAGGATCGGGGAATCTGTCCAACTGAGGTCGAACTGCGTCCTCTACTCCGATGTGACTGTGGGCGACCGAGTCCGCTTCGGCCACAACGTCATGGTGAGGGAGCACGTAACTATCGGCGACGATACCTTGGTAGGCACCAACACGACTATCGATGGAAGTTGCAGAATCGGGCGTAACGTCTCCATCCAAACGAACGTCTACATATCAACCAACACAACGATCGAGGACCATGTCTTCCTCGGCCCCTGCTCCGCCCTCATCAACGATAAGTATGTGGGACAAGCACCCTACGAGCTAAGGGGACCTACCGTAAGGAGAGGTGTGAGCATCGGGGCAAACGCCACCATCCTACCCGGAATCGAGATAGGGGAAGGGGCCGTGATTGGAGCTGGGGCGGTGGTTACCAAGAACGTTCCACCCAGAGTCATCGTGGTAGGAATCCCGGCTGTAAAGCTGAGGGATGTCCCAGAAACATGGAAGCTCAAGTAGGACTGTCGTGAAACCACACGCCAAGACCCGTCTGCCTCCTAGCTGAGTAGAACTTCTTCATACGATTCACAACGACTGTGATCCGCTCCTCAGCAAAGCCCTTCTCTTCCACGAGGAATCGTAGGAGTCCCTCCTTATCGAGGTCCGTGTAGTTCATCGAATAGTTGTCCGTCACCCTAGGTTCCTTGAAGAGCCCCCTGACCACCTCGTAGTTCTCGGTTATCTGGGCGCGTATCTCTGAGGGAAGATTCTCTAGGCGCCCATGTTCTTTGATGAGTTTGAGCGCGGTCTTCGGCCCGACTCCCTTAACTCCCATACTGTAGTCGGTCCCTATTAGAATGGCTAGGTCGATCAGCTCTTCCCAACTTATGCCTAGCGTGTCCAGAAGTTTGTCGAGGTGGATGACCTCTGGAACCAGCCTTCGAGAAATCCCTTTGCTGGGAAGGTACTCGCTTCCAGAGATGGTCACATAACGGGCAAGCCTCGGCGCCCCGAAGAGGAGGGAGTCAAAGTCCCTACTGTTAGCACCCCAGACCCTTCCCATGCGAGCCATATGCGCCGCCTGAGCCTCAGCCTCACCAGGCGCCTCCACATAGGGGACACCCAGATATCGAAGCACCTTCTTAGAGTCCTCGATCATCTCCCGAGTGAGGCGCGTGCTCGTGACGGCCTTGGAGAAGGCCCGCTCCTCGTCGCCCAAGGCAACGGCCTCCTCCCACTCCTTCTTCGCCTCAAAGCGTATCATAGAGCGGCGCTTGAGTTCTTCAAACTTCAACCTTGGCGATTCGCCGTCGAAGACGAAGACGAGCTTCATGTCGTAGTCGCATATGAGGCGACTGGAACGGAAGATGAGGCCGCCTAGGTGGCTCGTGGACCTGCCCTTCGAGTCTTGGAGAGGTATGCCGTATCGGAGGCGGATGACGGAGAGGAACTGGTAGAGCATGTTGTTGGCGTCGACGGCCAGGCTCTTCCCTCGAAGGGAGTTCAGGGATACCTTCTCCCTGACGATGATCGGGGTCAGGTTGACGCCCATGGACTAGGCTCCCAACCTATCGTCTATTCGAACTCGTGACATATCTCACTATCTCTATTCACCCCATGAGTGTTCCGAACTTGTCCCACTACTATTAATCCTGTCCCTCCAGTCTCGTCCTGATCGAGAAACGTTAAAGAATCTTCCCGATACAGTAAAGGGGAGCCCCGGAGAAATCGTGATGCCGCTCTACAAACACCTGCATCCAAGAACAGTCATCATCCTCCTGCTAGTCACCCTGCTAGCCCTGCCAGCGATTCTGGTCTCAGCCCAGACAATCGTCGAAGCCCCCTCAGCTAAGGAAGAGATTACGGTCACGGCTTGGGGAACCCTTCAGATAATCCAAACCTACAAGTTCGTTAACGTAGGTAACACTACAATCCCATCCACGGTGATATCGCTCCCCAAGGCTGCTTATGACATCACAGCCACTGACGACCTTGGCACGATAACCTCCAGCGTTGGGAACAGTGAGACCGGAAAGAACGTGACGGTCACCTTCAGATATCCCCTCAGGGGTGAGGTTGAAGGAGTCGTCTACAAGGACGCCTACACCTTCTCTGTACGTTATACGCTTGCGTCGAGTGCCTACCTCAGACAACCAGAGTTCGGCGTCTTCCGCCTTGAATTCAACGCCTCAACTGGGGTGGAGTTTCCGGTCGCCGAATGCGTAGTAATTGTGATTTTGCCCGAGGGCTCGTCCTTCTCATCGTCGGAACCGGCGGGAAGCGTCAGGGTTATGGGTCTATCGCCTGTGGTCTCTTATACCTTCACAGGTCTGGAGCCCAAGGACGAGTTCCACATCCAAGTCAGCTATCATTATCTTCCCATCTGGGGTGCCTTCAGGCCGACCCTGTGGGTCGGAACCATCGCAGCCATAACCGGTGTGGCCCTGCTGCTGCGAAGACGTTTCCGTAAGGCGGAGATTCGGGAAGAGGGAGTGGATGTGGGGCTTCTTCGAGACTTCGTGAACTCTCTTGACGAGGAGCTGGGTCTCTGGGAGGACCTAGACCAACTGGAACAGGCCCTCGACAACGGGAAGCTGGGACGGAAGGACTACAATAGACGAAGAAGGGTTCTCGATGAGAGGAGCAGGGCACTATCGGGGTCCCTATCCCGCTTAAAGCAGGAGGTGCGGCAGATCTCTGCCCGATACGCTCGGATCGTGGAACAGGTGGAGGCGGCTGAGAGTGAGATGGCCAAACTGTGGAACAACTTCTCAAGGCTGAGGGCACAGTTTAGGGCTGGGAGGCTCTCCCGAAGTTCCTTCGAGAACCTAGAGGAAACCCACAGAAGACGCGCGGGGAAGGTGAGGGCTACCATCGAAGCCGTCATCATCGAGCTGAGGAGTGATTTGGGCTAGGAGTAGTTACAGCCTCTTACCCCCTACGGCATCGATTCGCGCTGTCTCACAGCGGTTCAGGGGGTCTAGGAGACCTCAATGTTGGCGGCTGGGAACCCCAATTTGGTGAGCAGTTGGACGATGGTGTCTCGGTGGTCCCCTTGGAGGATTATCTGCCTATCCTTGGTCGTGCCTCCGCAGGCGCAGCAGGTCTTCAACTGCTGAGTGAGATGGCCCAGGTCAAAACTCTTCTCGTCAACGCCTTCGATGATGGTGACGGGCCGCCTCCACTTCCTCGTCTCCTTGTAGACTCTTATACGCTGCTGCTCCTTGCTGATGGTTCCACAGACGCATATGTCTGTGGGAAGTCCGCACTTAGGACAGATCTCTGCCATTGAGCTTTTCTTTGACTCCAAACTAGATGAATGCTCCTAAACCTTATTAGTTTTTTCTATCCAATCTCTCAAAACTTAATAGAAGGGCCGCCCTAGTTCTCTCCTTGGCGACCCCTATGAAGCGGAAGCTCCTCGACATCCTCGCCTGCCCCATCTGCAAACACTATCCCCTCGACCTACACGTCTTCGAGGAGAAGGAGGAGATCGTCGAAGGCCTCATGACCTGCGCCAAATGCGGGCGATGGTACCCGATCATCGAAGAGATACCCCACATGCTCCCCGACGAACTACGGGACGGGAAGGACGATATCCCCTTCATGAGGAAGTGGAGGGCCCAGTTCCCAGAGAAGACCCTTCGGGAAGGGAAGCCCTTCAACGAGAAGGACCTGACGCGATAGAGATAGAAGTCTCTGAGAGACGCTTGTTTCTCCTGTAGCCCGGTGGTGTAGCGGCCAAAGCCTATGGGCGGCTAGGCATATGGGGCTTTGGACCCCACGACAGGAGTTCGAATCTCCTCCGGGCTACCAACACTTTAGTGCCTTTTAAGGTGTTTTTGGCGTTATTTTTAGTAAAGAGTCGCTGTTAATTCTCTGTTGATTTGCCAACGAAAAAGATTTTGGTTTTTCGTTTGAACTGTCGTATTTATATATGTGTTCTCCGCATCTTCTCTTTGACGTGGGTTGGGCCATACTGCGGATGTTGTTCTCAAGGTTCTCCATGACTTTGCTCCTCATAGCAGTCGTGAAGTCGTGCGATCTACTGGGCTGAGCAGTGACGCTGTTTGTAAGGGTTTGGATCGTCTCTGGCGTAGCGGTCAGGTTCTTCGCTGCGCTGAGCCTATGTTGGAGCGCAAGGGCCTGTTCCGTGGGAGGGCGGGGAAGTCGCGTAACCTGAGGCGCTTGTATCTCTTCTTGGCTTCCTCCGGTCCTGAGCCCTTGACGGTCGATGGGGTGCGGTTCCTCGCCTTTTCTGAGGAGTTGACTGCTGATAGTCGTGGCCATAGGAGAGAGAAGAGTAAGATCCAGATCATACGGTCCTTCCTAGAGGAGAATAGGGATAAGGCATTTTACAGCAAGCGGATCTATGAGACGCTGAAAGATCGAGGTGTCGAGAAGCCAGATGTGATGGTTACGATCCGCCTACTAGAGAAGCGCGGTCTGGTCTACGTGAGGGGATACCGGACCGGTGAGAAGATCACGCCCTTTAAGGTGGGGTATCTCACGACGTGGATCGATTCTTCTAAGCCTAGGGAAGTTGCTTTGAGAGAGGCCGTCGACCGCACCACCAAGGCGCTGGAGGGCGAGATGGCCACCAGCCCAATTATTACCAGAGTCCACTTGGTGAAGGATCAGATCGTCGCCGCAAGCCACCTGCGGGAACTCGTCAGCGGCCGCCAAATCTTGGAGAAGCTGGACTGCACTGAAGATGAGGCGAATCAGGCCATTGCCAGAGCTCTCCAACTCTATCCCGATTTGAAGGAAGTTAAGATCTTCAACCATTGGCGCTACTACTACCACGCCTCCCTCTCCCAGGAGGATCTGAAGGCGACTCTGGCGATGCAGGAGAACTACGTCCGAATGACTAGGGGCAGGTCCAACAGAGTAGGCCACAACTGGGAGGCCTGCGTCGAATGGTTCATAGACACCTCTACCAGAGGCGCCGAGTTTCAGACACAAGAGCATAGGACAAGGGGAATGGATCCTAGGAGAATCACCATCCACCTCATCAAACCTGTGGGAGACCGGAGGCAGAACGCGGAGGTCGACCGCATCTGGGCTGTCACACCCGGAGTCTTCGCGCAGCCCATCACCTACGTTCTCGAATGCAAGTGGGGCCTCGTGAAGAAGAGGGATGTGGACGACTTCCTGGAGATCCTTAGGTGGAGCAAAGAGTTCGGCGTCGACACCGAGTCCGGCAGGGTCGTCAAGCAGGGTGTGGTCGGCATCTTCGCCGGAGGGGCCTTCAACCCGCATGACAAGATCCGCATCCAAGGCGAGGAGATCAACCTGCCCACCTATGCTGCTAGGCATAACCTGCAGCTGCTCCATGCCAGCGACTTCAACCAGCGCCTCCACGAGAGGGGAATCCCGAAGGAGGTGACGGTGCAGAAGATCTGCCGAGGCGCCAGAGACGAGGACGAGGTGAGGGAAGTCCTAGCAAAGGTCTGGGAGAAGCCCAGAAACGCTGAAGGTATCGTGACGGCCTTGGCTGAGAAGAACCAGGACATATACCAGCTCGAGAAAACAATGGAAAACGGACGAGAAGAGCGAAAACAACTAGCAGAAGATGAAATTGTATATAAGGTCTAGAGCTTCGACTATGACGAAATTGAATTTAGTGCCAGTTGCTCGATCGAGTCTTGAAAGATCTTTCTCCGTGAGCCTTGTCCCTCTACTCAAAACAATTCAGTAGACTCCTATCTTGAATACAACCTGTCTCTTTTCTAAAGGGTTTGAGGATCGTATCAGCCACATCCAGCACAAGTTTCCCATACTTCTTTCGATCATAGTAGTTGTGGCCGTCCCAGATCATGACCGAGGGGATAACGCGTCTAAAGGGGTTGCTGTGCTCCGCATTCATAAAGACGAAGTTCACTGAGGAATATTCTTCAAGCCTTTTTCCCCGTACAGCCAGCTGTCTAGCCGCAACCACGTGGGGGAACATAGACCTGTAAGTGCTCACTTCCCTGTGGACACGCTTCGATATCGTCAACTCTTTGGCATCAACATCCCCTCTTACGACTTGACTATACGTCTTCCGAGCGAAGGCTTCCGCTTCAATCACTCTCTTCTCAACGACTTTCCCACTGTCATCTGCATCGAACAGGATCCCTATCAACCTCTTCTGGAACATCTTGAGAAAGCTTGGGCAGTCCCTTCTCCTCAACTCTATGCCGCGGCAGTTGAATCCTCCGTCAGATAGTTTGCCGAAGAAGTGGTTCATAGCCTCCACATCGGGATGCGTCTCCTGTCTCAGGAACACGATGAACTTGTAATGGTTGTCAAGGGTTATTGGAAGACCCGTCTCCCTCTGAATCGTCTTGGCAAGCTCCTCATAGTCATCTTTGGTTGCGTCTAAGCGTTTAACGAAGAGTGAGTCCACATTACCATATAGAACTTCAAAGCCTCTAGCCATGCATATGTTAACAGCCTGAACCAGAACCCTCCTAGAAGTCGCGTTGATCTCGTTATATGCAGCCACATTGTTGAAGCGGTTAGCAAAGCATCCACTGAATCCATAAATACAGACTAGCACAGTTTTGAGGGCCTTCTGCCTCTGGTCGCACCACACATACTCCTCACTTTTCTTCGGATAATTCTTACGTAGGTGCTTGTAGCGAAGCCTACGATCAAGAACAGTCTTCACCACTTCACCGAGAAATCCCTGCCTAGACCTATCGACGCGAGTGGGCGTTACGGTCTCGTAGCTTATGTTGTGACGAATAATTATATTCGGGAATGTGGACTCGAAGTCGAGCTCAGCCACGTTCTCGTGGAGTCCGACGACGGGGCTGAAGAGGAGGCCGCCCTTATCCTTCTCATGGATCTCCATAGCCGTCATAGCGAACCTAGGGTATCCCCGCCTCTTAGGAACAAGAATATCCTTCCTTAAAGCCTCGTAACATTGACGGGCATCAATGGTCTTGCCAGCAGGCCACTTCGCCGAGAAGGTGGGAGGAGCCAAAGTGAACCTAGACAGTTCACAGATACCCGCGACACCATACTCGAGGAAGTCACCCAGATCCGCGACGGCTCTACCCCTTATAGCTGATGCCGCTTCTCTAGGATTGTAGCTCTTAACGGTCTCCCGCCCAAGCTGAAGGCTCACACCCAATATTCTAGCTCTCTCAAAGATATAGCGCAGGGTCTCCTCGCAGTCCTTGACCACGAGGAAGTCGGGATCCAGCTCGCCGACTCGAGAAGAGAATTTGGAGAGGGCCTCAGCCTCATCGCCCTCTAGCGTTTCAGCCTCTCCCCCACTGATCTGCAGAGATATTCTCTTTACGGGATCCTGTCTAACGTCGGGAGTAAGCTTCTCACTCCTAACACTCACCTCGAATAGCATCGAGGAAAAGGGAGGGGGATGGGCTTCACCAGAATCATCCAACACAGTTATGCCGACTAATTTTCCTTCACTATTCCATTCTGCTTCGACCTTGTTGGTTGGCGCAAACGTCTTGCTGAAGAGGTACCTCTGGAAGTGGTAGAGGTCTACGTTGAACCACGACTTCACAACGTTAAGCTTCTCAAGGTCGTCCTTTACAACCCTGAAACTGGGGGTGTCAGAGGCGAAGACGTGGATTACCTTTGACTTCTGCCTGTTGAGGATCGATGTGTACTTCTCCTCAGCCTTAACCCTGTGCACATGGGGATGGAGCGATATGGTCTCGGCGACATCCTCAGCCTTGAAACCATCCTTCAACTCCACGTAGAAGTCAGGTCGATAACTATCCGTTAAGCGGACAGCCTCTCCACTATCAAGCTTCACCCATAGGACAGCGCACCTCTCGCCGATGTAGACGTCTAGAACCCAGCCGACTCCCCTCAAAACCGCTCACCCTTCTACTTGCCTCCATCATAGGCCGGGTCTAGTCTATTCTGGACTCAAGTCTTCGAATGGACTCCTCCAGAGAATCGAGACGCTTCGACAAATGGTTGATGCTTCTGCGATTATCTACGGATGCAGTCAACAGCATGGCGTCCAAGACAGCAGGGATATCAGCGTTCGCCAACGCGCCCTGCTCAGCAGTACAAGCCCTAACAATCTCATCGTAGGCTACCTGTTTCTCCAAGTCCTTAAGGGCGTCTCGAAACCCTCTAAGAGAGCCTAGCTCCCGCTCAAACTTCATCTTGAATGGAACAGTTATCCTACCCAAACCATTCTCACCACCCATATTCAACAACGCTCGACCATGCGGCTTGGCGGGATGCTTCAGCAGATATGCCTGCGGAGCCGGAAACAGCCCACCCACCTTTTCAAGGTAGACGATCACGTTTGCCTCATGTGAAAGGTATCGACCGCCCTCAGGCCTAGGTATCACTCCCCTCCTAGTCTCAGACGGCCTACAGCTGGCGACTAAGGCAATCCCCCGCTCAGCGCACATCTGCCACACCCTCAACACAGCCCTCTGAAGACTAGGAATCCTCCTGTACACCTCTTCTCCCTGTCCTTGAGCCGTGAAGAGCTTAGCAACATCATGCACCACTAGGAGCCTGACTCCCCTAGTGGACTCTATTGTTTGTCTGACTTCCTCGACAACCTGTTCCTGCTGCTCCTCGCTGAAGGCACAGAAGACCAGAACGCGTTCTAGACACTCCCTAGGATCCAGCTTTCGAGCCTTGAGGAGGTTAACCAGATGGGGAATGTCAAGGATCGTCTTCTCCTCCCTGTAGTTCCCACAGTTCAGGTAGATGACTCTGCCCGTCCTGTCTCCGGCGCCCAGGGCTTCCCCGATTAGGTGGTGTAGGAACTGGTCGATGCCGCTCTCAGCGTTCCCGCAGAAGAGGTGGAAAGTTCCAGGCTCTATTCCATCGCCGATTAGCCTATCCAGTTCTGGGCTGCCTGTAGAGAGAAAGGTCTTCGTCTCCTTCTCTTCAAGAAGCCTGAGGGCGCTGGTGAAGTCTTTGTCCATCCGTGGTCAAGCCGCACAGTGGTCAAGCTAACTCTCTTCAACATCCTCAATCCCCATCGCAGTTATGGCGAAGCGGCATTGATCTCCAGGAAGATACGGGCTGTCGATCACGTGGGCTACACGCGTCTGCGCCTTTCCCTTCCTTATGTACAGCCTATGCGTAGAGGCATGGGCTACCACATTCCCGCCAGCAGGCCTATTCGGGTCGCCGAAGAAGGCGGTGGGATTGGACTGAATCTGGTTGGTGACCACGACGGCGCAGTTGTAGAGCTCAGCTAGGCGTAGCAGTTTGTGGATATGCTGGTTGAGGCGTTGCTGCCTCTCCGCGAGCATCTCCCTCCCCACGTACTCGCCTCGGAAGTGGCTGATCAGAGAATCAACGACTACCAGCTTGATCCCCTCCTCCTCGATTATCTTGGAGGCCTTGTCAACGAGGAACATCTGGTGGTCGCTGTTATAGCACCTCGCGTAGAGGATCTTCTCCAGCGTCTTCTTCTGGTCGAGGCCCTTTGCCTTGGCGATGTCGTTCACCCTCTGAGGCGCGAAGGTCCCCTCAGTATCAAGGAAGAGAACTTTACCTCCCAGTCCTCCCTGTTCAGGCGGTTGCTGCGCGGTCACACAGAGCTGCATACAGATCTGGCTCTTACCTGCCCCGTACTCTCCGATGAACTCGGTTATCGCCTGCGTCTCCACCCCTCCACCAAGCAGATTGTCAAGGTTCTTGCTAGCGGTTGTTATGCGCTTGGCGCTCTGCCTCTTCTCGAAAAGTTCCTGAGCAGTCATCAGCTCCAGCCCCGTCTTCACGACAGCCTCCTCTGAGACGTTCTCCTCCAAGTGCCCCCTGAGGCGGTCTATGAGGTCGGGAGACGCTTCGACGAGCTCCAGCTCCTTCACCGCGTTGCTCAGCCCCCTCTCAGAGATCGAGTCGCTCAGCGCGTCCAGACCTATCTTGTCGGCGTTGTGAGCCTCATCAAAGATTAGGACCTTGTCAGTGAGCGTCAGCTTCGCCTTGGACCTAATCGCCTCGTTGAAGACGTACTGATAGGGCGCCACCGTCACGGCTGAGGTCTCAGCCGCCTTCCGGGCCAAGAAGTAGGGGCAAAGCCTCAGGGCCCTGCCCTGGCTCTGGAGCTTCTGGATCGAGAGAACCTTAGGAAGCGATCCTGGGAGACTGGCTACCTCTGACCTGTATGGGCATTTCCCAGTCTCCCTCATCAGTCTGCAGACCTCAGACGACTCCACCGGTGGCAGGCTTCGACAAACCCTATCCATGCATAGATGCCTTCGGCCGGCGAGGCTGACCGCTGAGAAGGATCTACCACTCTTGCCGTTTATCACCTCGACCTCTTGGAGGACCTGCCGAGCCTGCTCATGCGTCCGAGTCGCGTAGAATATGCTCTTCCCCATCTCTAAGGCGCTGGAGAGGGCACACACGGTCTTGCCGAACCCGTTGCAGGCCTCAGCTATCAAGACGCCTCCACTCCCCACAACCAGGGAGACATCCTTCATGAACTCCACCTGCTGCGGATACGGCGCGTACGGGAAGATCGAGGCCTCCAGCCCCAAGGAGCTCAGCCCCATTCCATAGATGCCACCCTCTTCTCTGCCCCGGAGAGAGAGGTATGTCCCGCACTTTACGCAGAACCTGCTCTCCTTGTATTCCTCGATTGAATGAGGCCGACCGCATTTCGAGCAGATGAACCTGACCTGAGACAACAGAAACCATCCATTCTCTGGGGCTTAGAACTCCTCCTAGGCGACTGAGCATCTCTGAGAATAAACCTTTCCTTGCGCATCGTCTTTTCAGAGGTGAAGGGAACGGCTTTTCTATCCACATAACAAGTCTATGCCTGGGGCCTCGAAGGGTTGGGGCTGGATGGCGAAGAGGGTGTCGAGGAGGAGATCGCCCGGAAGCTCAGGGACCTCCACTCCTATCTAGAGGCGAGGATAAGGCAGCTCGGGGAGGAGGCTGAGAGGCTCAAACTCCTCTGCCGGATCGTGGGCGATGCCCTGGTGGCGAGGAGTTTCCAGACGGCCGACGCCGTTAGAGCAGCTCCACCACGCCCGGCTCCAAGGGGCGAAGAGATACCCCTCAAGACGAGTAGCGGCTTGCTCCTCGCCAACCTCTACGTCACCGAGGATGAGGCCCGCATCGTCCCCGCCGACGGGATGGCCTTCAAGACAGAGACGCCTCCCTTCCAAGCCTTCCTCGTGAGGAGGATACTGGAGTCCCTGCGGGCCGGGGACCAGCAGGCTGTGAGGGCTGGGGAAATGGCTCCCGACAAGGCCTTCTCCTACGAGATCGTAGCGGATGGCGATGACCTCAGGGAGATAGTGGTGAGGAACTACGGCGACCAGAGGCGCCTCCGAGAGATAACGAGGGCCTCCCATTGGACCCTTGAGAAGATGTACGATAAGGTGAGGACCCAACTTGGGCCTGCAGAGCGCGATCGTCCCTCAGCCAGGGCCTTCTCCTCGACGGATTCGATGACCTGATCGTTACTATGAGACTCATCGAGGCGCTGGAGCAGTTCACGAAGGTCGAGAGGAAAGCCCTTCGGAACGCGTGGCACTGACATCCAAGGAAAAACGTACCTCCATCAGCCTTGCAGTGCTACATTCCCATTCATTGGGGCGTTGTCCTCCGTTCGGGATCACCTATAGCGAATGTATGAATGTCTGTAACTCCTTTCTGCATCGCTCTATGACGATGTCCGGTATGGGTTCTTGCCCCGGCCTCTGCGCCTCCCTCAACTTGCCGGCGAGGTTTCCGTCGATGTTGTTCTGGAACTCTCTACCTGCCTGCTTGACCCAGCCTAGGCCAGCGAGCTGCTTCAGGTACTGTCGAGCTGTACTCGGAGACCTACTTATCGATAGGGCCATCTGGTCTTCGCTGAACCGTACGCCGGGACCCATCGTGGCAGCAGTCTTCAGCACCTGTCTTCCCGTATCGGTGAGCTGGCTCAACTCGTTCACGACTCGGCTCATCCTCACGATGACGGATGGGTTTAGACGCCAGTCCTCAGCCCTCTCCAGCGCCTCCAGACGCGCCTCATATCCGCGTTGGAGGTCCTCGAGTTCCCGCCTATGAGTCTCCTCCAACTCGTCTAACTCGGCCTTGCTGACGAAGCCCTTCGAGAACTCGTTCAATAGACCGATCGTTGATCCAAGTTCGTCGAGGGCGTCTCCGCAGCTCTCGTAGAAGCCGGCTAAAGCCTTGTTGGAGCGCATGATCTCCTCGCGGATCGACTCCAGCCTCTTCACCGCGTCGGAGAAGTCTACTCGGCGGTGGGTCGCCTCGACCCGGGCCTTCAATCCCCTATTCTCTTCTTCGAGGCGTTGGGCCCTCTCAACCTGGGCTTGGTAGAGGCCCATGAGCTGCTTCTCCAAATACTCGACCTTCTCCGTGAACCCCGGAATCCTCAAGAGTTCCGGCGGCAGTTCTATCCTGAAACGTTGAGCCAGCTCCAAGTCGTGTTCCAGCTGCTCAATCCGTTCGTCTCGGGCTTCAAGCTCCTCTTGGAGCTCCTCCACCCTGCTCTTCAGCTCCCCTAACTCGTCTCGTTTGACGATCTTTTCCTGGATCAGCCTCTCGAAGTACTCGGTAAGCTCCTTGGACATCGCTGTGAGCTCGGGCAGAGCCGCGACCTCCTTCAACTCCAAGGTCGGAGTCTCAGCCACGTGAGGCGTCTTCCTAGGAGCCACCTTAAACCGGATGGGTTCGGGGAGGCGTAGAGGGAAATACATGAGGCCTTCATCGTTTGCCAATCCGGGAAGCGCCTTCACGATGTCCACGAACCTCGGATCCTTTCCTTTGAAGTAGTCTCTGACCACGTTCAGGTCGAGGGGTAGAGTCAGCCTCTTGAAGACGATTATGTCGCAGAGTCCAAGAGCGGTCTTGTCGATCGTCGCTGAACGGTGGCTGACGAGGCAGTAGCCCACCCCGGCGTGGCGTCCCATCTCGACGATGTCGAGGATCGGCCTCTTACAGGCCGGGTTACCTATCTGTGGAACGAAGTTCTGCGCCTCCTCGATGAGGAGCCAGCACGGATGCTTCACCTTGAGGCCGTACTCGTAGAGCTCCTCGCAGAAGTCCGCGACGAAGAAGGGCTGGTCCGCCCGCCTCATCTCCGTGAGGTCCATCACGGCCTGAAGCCTCCTATCCAGTATCGTGTGAGCGATCTCCCCTCCTACTCGCGGGTCCAGGGGAGCGTCAGCATGTTTGCCGCCGAAGACTATGACTGGATACTTCGCCTTCAAGCTCCAGTACTCGCCGACCACGTCGAGGATGGCAACTGGGTACCCCGCCTCGATAAGCGCCTCCGCCTCAACCGCCGCGAGCCAACTCTTCCCAGCGCCTCTGGTGGCGAGGATCGACTGGCCCATCGTGGAAACCTCGTGGGGGTCCAGTTCCAACGGTTTTCCCGCATCCGTCGTCCCTAGAAGCGCCTTCGATCTACTCAGCTTTCAAGCCCCTCCCATCAACAATGAATTCACAGGAAGCCCTCCGAGATTAACTGGGAAGAACGAGTTATATATTCGCCGCATGCTTCTCACTCAATGCTTCACTTCCTCTAGGGAGGCTGATGATCAACACATTATCCTCCGTCTGCTTAGCAACGACTTCATCGGCCTTCCCAGGTCTGCCTAACGCCAGCATACTGACGGTAACTCCCCACATAACACTCCCATCTATAGGAAGAGCAGGGCTGAGGTTGACGTAGGCAGGCAACAGACCCGTGTGGGCTGAAGTGACATCCTCTTAAATAGCCCATAGGGCACAATTCATGTTGAGTACAAATGTCTGAGGATAGGCTTTCCCAGTTCCTCAAGACGGGTCCCGATTGG